>Ga0210012_1000040_pt1 | contig 165636 bp, 136 predicted proteins | sample CryGeymeta201504_FD_183974 | JGI IMG/M metagenome (GOLD analysis project Ga0210012, IMG submission 183974) | Groundwater microbial communities from Crystal Geyser aquifers in Utah, USA - Crystal Geyser metaG 2015-04 (SPAdes) (version 2) | ecosystem: Environmental > Aquatic > Deep subsurface >... | reverse complement strand
CCGAGTATTTCTTAAGATTCTTACTAAGACGAGTTATTCTTGCCAACTGCTCTTTATATGGTAAATCATATTTCTTTTTCATAAATTAACCACTCGGGTCTAGTCCGATACTAAATTGTCTTGGCGGAGAGACTGGGATTCGAACCCAGGGTCGACTTTCACCGACAACAGTTTTCAAGACTGTCGCATTAGACCACTCTGCCATCTCTCCAAAACTTTAGTGCCCCCAGTAGGAATCGGACCTACATCTCAAGCTCCGGAAGCTTACGTCCTATCCATTGAACGATGGAGGCCCTACATCTATTTAACAATACTTTTATTTTTTTGTAAATAAAGATTATTTCGCCAGCTTATCCAATTCCAGATATTCATCAATCTTAATCTCTTTCACAAAATCTGGGGCGTGGCTAATCATAATCATTGCTCCTTCATATTTATTCAGTGCTTCAGCAATCACTGGAATATGGCGGAAATTAATATGATTAGTCGGTTCGTCTAAAATAAGCAAACCTGGTTTCATTAAAACTAAACGAGCAAAAGCCAAAAGCCCCTTCTGACCTTCAGACAAATCACCTACCAAATGACCCATAAGATCACCTGTAATTAAAAATCCAGCAGCCACAGCACGCATATCTTGAACATCATAACCACTGGTGCGAGCGCTATCTAAAGAATCAAAAACCGTTTGAGCAAAATCTAAGTTGGCAAAGTCTTGACTATAATAACCAACAACCACTTCCGACAAAATCATAGCACCGTCGTTTTTTCCAGAAACCAATGATCGCAAAAAAGTGCTCTTACCGATACCGTTAGGTCCAGAGATTAAAAGTTTTTGTTTTTTACGCAAAATAATTTCTTTAGGTTTAACGATTGGTTCATGATTAACAATAATTTTAACAAAATTGATAGTGACAATGTTGCCATTCATCTCTTGAGCGGGAATGGTAAAGTCGCGAATAGTTTTATCTTCACGCCGAACTTCAACCATATTTTCTTCAGATTCTTCAATTTCGTCGCGCATTTTCTTAGCCAATTTACGCATCTTACCGCCCTTGTTAGCGAAGAAGTTAACTTTTTCTTTACGATCTTGAATGGTTTTTTGTAATTGAGCGTTTTTCTTCTCTTCCCGTTCCACCCGTTTAGTAATTTCTTCTGTTACACTATAATAGTCACCGACATAAATTTCAGTTTTTTTGGTAAAAATATCTAAATATATAACACCTTCGGTAAAGCAATTTAAAAAATCAGCGTCATGAGAAATAACTACCACTGTTTTGTCATACATTACTAAAAAAGCTATAAGATGATCAATGCCAGATTGATCTAAGTTATTAGTTGGTTCGTCTAAAAGTAAAACATCTGGCTCTTCAATTAGAGCAAAAGCTAAAAGTAAACGAGCTTGTTGGCCGCCGGATAACTCTCCGACTTTTCTATCAAGAGGTACTTGCAGATTAACAACTTCCATTACTTTAGCAATGCGACCAGGTAAATTATGTGGCACAGGATCAAAAGCTCTGGCAAAATATTCCTCCACGGTTAGGATTAAATCTTCCCGAGCCACCATTTGGCGAGCAGTACCAACGGTAGAATCCTTGCTGATAGAAACTTGGCCATTTTTTGGTTTTAATTCGCCGCGAATTAAGCCAAAAATAGTACTCTTGCCGGCACCATTTTGCCCCATTAAGGTTACTTTAGCTCCTTGACGCAAACTAAAACAGGCGCTATCCAAGATAGGCCTTTTTTCCTGATATTCAAAGTCAACATTATCAAAACGGATAATTACTTCTTCAGCCATAATTGTAATCTATTTAACACAAAAACTATAACACAATAACATACTAGAGTCAAGGCTTAATGTTTTCACCAGCGAGGTAGCCGGTACTCCAGCACATTTGTAAATTAAAACCACCTGTAGGGCCATCCAAATCTAAGAGCTCTCCAACCACTGATAAATTATCAATAATTTTAGAACGCATGGTCTTGGGGTCAATTTCTGTTAAAGCCACCCCGCCACTAGTTAACATAGCTTTGTGATAACCTTCCACACCTGTAATTTCCAAGCTAAAGTTTTTAATCAATTTAATAAGAGCTAAACGATTAGCTTTAGTTATTTGATTAATTTCTGTTTCTGGATTTATTTTAGATTGTTGACTAATAACAACCGCTAGTCGCACGGCTAAGAGCCGGGCTAAAACATTTTTAAGTTGTTTATTTTTATTTTTTGAAAATAAAGTTTGTAGGTGTTTGTCGAGAGCTTCTGGTTTTTCATCTGGTAAAAAATCCAAGCTTAGTTGAAGCTGTGGTAAAGCGCGAGCAACAACACTGCTTAAAGCAAAAATAGCTGGTCCGCTTAAACCACAAGCTGTAAAAACGGCTTCACCACTTTGACTAGTTAAAACTTTATTATTTTGTATAATTGTAAATTTAACACTAGCTAAACTAAGTCCTTCTAAATCTTTAACTATTTTATCTTTAATTAAAATTGGAGTAAGGGCCGGAAATGTCTGGACAATAGTGTGGCCAAGGTTTTTAAGCCAAGCGTAGCCATCACCAGTTGAGCCGGTTGTTGGGTATGACAAACCACCCGTAGCGAAAACAAAATGTTTAGCCTTAAACTCTTGACCGTTTTCTAGAACAACTTTAGTGATTAAATTATGATGTTTAACTATCTCTTTCACTGTTGCAGAAGTTATAGTCTCAACCTTAAATTGGCTAAGGTAGGCCAAAAGATATTTTAAAATATCTTTAGCTTGATTACTGACCGGGAAAACGCGATTATTAACCTCTGTTTTTAAAGGCACTCCACCAGCTTCAAAAAAAGCCATAACCTCCTTGGCACCAAATCTAGATAAAGCAGAAAATAAAAACTTACCCTTGTTGCCAAAAGATTTAATTAACTCCCTAGAGTTAATGCTGTTAGTTAAATTACAACGCTCTTGACCAGTGCTTAAAAGTTTGAGACCAGGTTTTTTATTTTTCTCTAGTAATAAAACTTTAGCCCCGAGTTTAGCTGCTCTGCCCGCAGCCATTAAACCAGCTGGACCGCCACCAATAACAATCAAATCATAAACCATAGGCATCGCAAAATTATTGTTTTTTATCAGAAAGATTTTCTGGATTTTTTAATCTAGCTAGATCTCTTTTGAGTTCTACCATCTTTAATTCTCGACCGACCATTAATTTATTGGTTCTGTTAAGCAGTGCTAATTTTTCTTCAACTTTTTTATTTTTTTGAAAAACTCTTTGAAAAGATTCATAAGATTTTATATTATAATGCCTGTTTACTACTTGTAGTTTAGCAAAAATAACAACAATCGTCTATTATCAATAGAAAAACCCTAAAGGTTTGAAAACTTTAGGGTTTTTCTATTAAAGTAAGTTTTAATGACCAGGAAACCACCTTTCCAAAACACTAAAGATTAGTATCATGGCTGTGGCACCAATAATAAAATAAATTACTAATCGCCCCTTGGTTTTATCAAAATGAACTAGCGGACGTTGGCCAAAAACTTCTTGGATTAAAAGCCAAGCTACAAAAGCTAGTGAGCCAGCAGCAAAAGCGCCACCGAAAATAGATAAGTTTTGATCCGGCTTTAACCAATAAGCTAAACCAAAGCCAGCTGAAATACTAATAAGCGTGGCGATGATTTTTATCCAAGCCAAACCTAGACTGTCGCCCTGACGACGCAAAAAACGAAAGGCAATGCCTTTATGAATAATGTCATGAATTAAAACGCCAATAGCTACAGATAAACCAAATTCTGGTTTAAGTGCCCAAGCTAGGCCAATGGATAAGCCATCAGTAATATTGTGTAGATTAAGAAACCATAAAAATTGATTACCATTTTTACCAGGCTGTAAAAAACGATGTAAAACATATTGAGTTAAACTGCCGAGTGCTAAAAAAGCTGTAACTAACCATAAGGACAGCTCTCCATCTTCAAACATTTCTGGCAAAAAATGAAATAACAGATTGGCCGCCACCATGCCAACCATAAAAGCCATAAGCCACTCAGAGCTTGTTTTTTTGTGTTCATGATGACACTCACATTGGCAATCAAGTTTATCCATAAAATAAATAATAATTTCAAATTTCCAATATCCAATTTCCAATCAAAGATTAAATGACTAAATGAAACAAAAAGAGACACGAGAAACTTTTGACATTTGGATTTTGTTCCCGTTGGTTTGACATTGGGAATTGGAAATTTGACATTTTTCTAACAATATTCAAACGTTGCGAAACTGGAAAGAAGTGCTTATTTTAAACATTTTAGGCCAAATGTCAAGACCACTAGCCGTGGGCTAAAACAAGACCAATGACTTGCCCGGCACCACCTATTTTTAAAGCTTTAGCGGCCGATATAAGCGTTGAACCGGTAGTAGCCACATCGTCAATTAATAAGATATTGCGACCTTTCAGTGGCGTACCCGTCCATTTAAAGGCATCTAAAACATTGCTCTGACGATCACTTGCTGATAGCTCAGCTTGCGGTTTTTTAAAATGAAGACGAATTAAACTGTGCCTATCTAAATCATAATTAGTTTTCCTAGCTAAGATTTCAGCTAAAATTTCTGATTGATTAAAACCTCTAAAACGAGCTCGTCTGGAAGCTAGAGGTATTGGGATAATTAATAAATTGGAGTTAAACCAACGAGGTTTAACTATGGCTTGAGACGCCTCCTCACGCCAAGCTAGCCAATATTCAGCGAGTAGTTCACCTAATTCTTCACCAACCGATGACGCAAAATGATATTTACAAGCCTTAAGTCCATTAGCGATGGCTACTACTTTGTAGTTATAGCTAGCAATTAAATTATTGAGTTGTTGACCACCACAATCAGAACACAGTTGTTGCCAATAATTAAAGCGACCACATACTAAACATTGGCGAATATTGCGACGAGGCAATTTAGTTCGACACGACAAACAAAACCAAGCGCCTAAGCGATTACAAACAAAACAACGCTTAGGAAACAGCGCCTCAATTAAGATATTAAAATTATTGCCAATAAACTCCATCGACACGCCAGGTTTTACCAGTTTTAATTAAATCAAGTTTAATAGTTTGATCTATAAAAGAAACTTCTCCATCTTTATCTTCACTGCGTTTGGCTTCAACTAAGACGGTCGCGAGGCCAGCTGTTTCATTAGACGACAAAACACTGCTAGAAATACTTCTAGTAGTAAAACCATAATAGACTTTATAATCAGCCTTGGTACGAGCCTGATATTGGCTCTCTAACCAAGCATACATTTTATCGGTCACAGAAAAACGTAAGTCCTCTAAACCACCAACACCAGATTGGCTGGAATATGTCCCAAAACGTTCTACAAAATTTTCTGCAACGATTTTAAAACTAACGGACTGTCTTTCTTCAGATGTCGCGGCTGGTGGTTTAACATCATTAGAATCAGTAATTGGCTTAGAATTTTCTGGAGTTAAAATATTTTGTTTAGTTACAAGAGCTGTTTCTTCGGCTGGATTATCAATAACAGCCGGAGAAGCGCCAAAATGATAGAAAAATAAAAAATAAACAATTAAAGCTATGGCTACTAAACTAAATACTAGTAGCGAAGCCACGATGATTCGACGATCAATCATAAAGTTAGATTAATTTTTGTGAAGTAGCAGCAGCAGTTTGTTCACGAACTTGATCAGCTGCTAATTGACGACGAGATTCTTCAATCTCTAAAATTTGACGCGGGTCAGAAGTAATTAACTGATCTTCGGTATAAGAAGCAACTACTTTAATGGCAGCATGTTTACTACCAGCGAAGAAAATACCCTCACCGACTCCGCATTCCAAAAGTAAATATTTTTCACCTTCAGTAAGCATAAAAGTTTTTTGAACTTGCTCAATTGCAGACTTGGATTGCTTTAATAAAATTTGCATAGCCGAGTTATTAACGATAGCTTGACCGTAAGAAGAACGTAAGAAATCATTAACATCTTGCGTGATATTAGTAACACCTAAATAGTATTTACGACAACGCTTGACTAGGGCATAGACAAATTTAGCGCTATCCTCGTGTTGCATTAACCACCAAGCCTCATCAATAATTAAAACCCGCTTCTTAACTTCACTGCGGACAATATTCCAAATATAATTAACAATGATGTAGATCGCCATTGGACGAAGCTCATCTTCTAAATCACGCACAGAAAAAGCTACCAATTGATTGTTCATAACCACATTAGTTGGGCTATTAAACAAACCGGCAAAAGTGCCTTCGGTGTATTTCTTTAAACGCAACGCTAAATTAGCGCCACCTTCCATACCTTCTAAAATATCTTGGAGATCACTCATAACTGGTGGTTCTACTTTAGTTAAATCGGAATCTGGAGTAATATCTTTTTTAGCATAGGTTTCTAATAAAGCCCGGTCCATAATAGAATCTTCTTCATAAGTCATCTGGCCAATCATTAGTTTAATCAAGCCTTTAATAGTGATAACGGCACTTCTAATAATATCTTCAGTACTGGTTTGATCACCGACGGCACGCGGTAAATCAAAAGGATTAATCTTAGACTTACCGGCCAAAGAGATGTTGATGTAAGTACCGCCAACTGCTTCGGCTAAATGTTTATATTCATATTCTGGATCAATAATAATAATATCAGTACCAATCATTAAACTACGCAAAACTTCTAGTTTAACTGCATAACTTTTACCAGCACCAGAAGTAGCGAAAACTACGGTATTAGCATTTTGTAAACTAAAACGGTCAAAAATAATCAAACTATTGTTATGACGATTAATACCATACAAAATACCGCTATCAGAAGTTAATTCGGCTGAAACAAAAGGGAAAGAAGAAGCTGCTGGTGACGAGTTCATATTAAAAGCCACAACCAATTCGTCATGATTTAAAGGTAGGGTTGAATTAAAACCTTGTTCACTTTGGAAATAAACACGCTTAGAATAAACTAATCTGGAGCCAAAGATGTCTTCTACAGTATCAGATAATTTATTTAATTCTTCTTCACTATCTCCATAGACTGTGACATATAAACAAAATTGAAAAAACTTCTCCGTGCCTTGAGTTAAGGAATCACGTAAATATTCAATATCTCTCAAAGCTGTTTCGCGCAGAGGATCACGAGCAGCTCCTTTTTCAGCATCAGATTCAATCTGTGCTTCTAAAACACCGGCACGATTACGTAATTGAGTTAAAATTAAAGGAGTTTCTACCGGATAAAAATACATAGCGATATCAAAAGTGGAATTTAGATTGATAATAGGAGCAAACCAACCAACCGCAATGTATCGAGGATAAGTAATAACAAAAATAGTACGGACAAATTTGTTGCCCAAACGCAGATAAGTAGGCGTTACCTGCATACTAGAAGGAGCTATTAAATCTTTAATAGACACTACTCCTCGACGATAAGCTATTTCTTCTTCTATAGCCACCTTGGCGACGTCAGCTTGTCTGTCTATTTTTTTAAGCCCTGGATCCTTAAATACAAAATCATCTTTTGGTGATTTTGGATTATAATCTACAGAATCGCGATTTAGATCTACCATATTACTTAACTCTAATTTCTTTAATGGCTTCTAAAGCCTGATTGTCTGATATCTCAGGGTTGTAGGTGTTATAAAATAATTCAATCAAACTTTGAGTATCCAGTTCAGCAACATTTAACCCCATAGATTCTAAACCACTGATTATACTATCTACACGGCGGCTTAGCTCTTTGCGCATTTGATTGAAACGATCATCTTTTATTTCTAAAAACGAAACGGGATTAAATAATTCTAAAAATCTAGAAAAAAAGCCTTTTTTATTATCAGATAAAGCATTATAAGGCACTACAACATAAAAACGCTTGTTCATAATTTTGCCCATCGACACCAACTGACCAACAAAATCGATATACTCAGTAGTCTGGGCTTTTAAAAGTTCATTGGTTTGAGCACGCTCTCTATCTCGTAAATCATTTAAATAGCCCTCAACATTTAACTCACGAGATTGAATAACAATTTGTAAAGGAAAATTGATATTATTTAAAAAATTAACATAGGAGCCGATGATGGCATTCTGTTCATCTTCGTTTTTTAAAGCAAAGTTAACACTGGACACTAAAAGTGCCGCGGTAAGAGTGCCGTCTTTCATGATTACCGTATTGTCACGAATTTCGCCAATGGGCAAATATTTTTGCACCGAAGGCATTGCCTGGCGCTCGCCTATTGGAGCACCGCCAGTAATTTTAACCATATTATCCTATTAACATGTCTTCAGGCTCCTGCCCTTTTCTATAAACGTTAATGTCACTACCCGCATCTTCACTGGAATAATAACCTTTAGTGTCAACGATTAATGATAGTTTATTGAGATGAGAAGTGGTAAAACGTCTAGGCGAATTATTTGACCGACCGGAAGGCGGAATTAAGTCGTCGTGATTGTCCATTTCTGGAACACGATTCCAGGTGCGAATCATTGGTTTACCCGTAGTTTGAATAAAGCACAACAAAAAATAATGAAAATCCATACCGCGAATTTTGGTAAAAGCAAAGATAGCGGCTAGCATTATAGTAAGTATAGCTGAAACTAAGAATAAAGAAAAGTCGAAGATACGATAAAAAATAACAACAAAAATACCACCAACCATTAAAACAAGGAATTGTCTAATAGATAAGGGGCCAACAATCTTGGCCTCGACATCAATAAATTGCGGAACAGTAAATTGCTGCATAATTTTGCTTAATTAGCGACGAAGTGACAGGCGTTGATTTAATTTTATAATAGCTTCAAACTCGGCGTCGGTTAAGAAATCTGTTTCTTGACTACGACGCTTAACTAAACATTTAATAATTGGCAAACCTTCATTTAAGGCTTGAGTACAAACCGATAAATACATTCTGTTGACGGGGCTTTGTTTCCAGGCACTAACCGCCTCTACTTTATAACCAAAATCTTCTTCGGTAATAGCCTGGATTTTTTGCTCAATCATTTCCGTTGCCTTAACAGGATCTGGAGATAACTGACGCAAATTTTTTAAAGTAAAATATCGTAGTTCATCGATTGGTGTATAAACCCTAGGACGAGCCATAACATCTTGCATTAAGACTTTACCACTGTCAGACTTCTGATAATTAGTTTGTACTGAATCTACCAAAGGAGTAGTTGGCTCAGGTTCCAAAATAGTAGGTGTTAAGATTTTTTCTTCGTTAATTAGTTGTTTAGAATTGGCTACTTCAGGTTGTACAACAGTCTTTGAAGCGGTCATAGGCTCTATAGCGATAAGTGTATCATTTTTAATAACCGGCTTAAGTTCAGTAAAATCATAGTTAACATCAGGCCCTTTCTTAACACTGACCATATCAGAGCTATGGCGTTTTGGCATCTCTAACATTGGCTCGCTAACTGGTGCTAACAACTTTTCTTTATTGATTGTTGCAATTTGAGGCAAAGCAGAAAAATCATATTCCACATCACGAAGCAATGGCATAGTGACACCAGACAACCAAGCTGGTTTAGGAGACACGACTGGCTCCTGCCCATCTAAAAAATCCAAAAAAGTGTCAGCTACGGCTGGCAAAATAGCTAGCCCGCCAGCATCAATGGCTTTCAATAGGGTTTCTTTACTAGCTGAACGACTACGAACACCTTTTAAATAAGTGGTGGCAACATTTCTAGCTCGTTCAGTTAAACTACGGCTACTAAAAGTAAGACGACTGTTTTTAATGGCCTGGTCTATTAAATCAACTTCTGGTGCAACAGACTCTATTTGTTTTATAGCAATAGTTTCCGACTTAGCGGTAACTCCCCCGTCGCTAGAAGCCGACTCATTAGTTGTGATACCTAAGTAATCCGCGACGCAGAAAAAGACACTACGACGCAAGTCCATGGCTAATTCCCTAGCGCTAGACCAACCTAAATTCATTTCTTCTGTAAAATAACTTAAAAACTCGGCCGGCTCTATTTCCTTAACCATGACTCGCATAATAAAAACAGCCAAAGAAACTTGATATTTTGATTCCAAGTTTTGTAAAGCAGTGGTCACCTCCGGCGCACCGATAGCGTTCTTTAAGTTGTCCGGTAAGGCTTTAAATTTTTCTAATAGCTCTAGCATGTTATTGATATTTGCGTAATTCTTCTTCTAAAACTAAACGCTCTAAGCTTCCAACAGGATAATTATCTAGTTGTCTTTGTAATTCCAAGGCTTTGGATACTTGGTTATCAGCCACAGTTGGTTTAATAGTAACCTCAGAAATGATAGTTGGTTCTGTGGCAATTGGTGGTGCTACCCACGGCGTAACTGGTTTTAATGCTGCTGATTTAGTGACCGGCAATTCAGCCAAGACTACCGGAGGGCGATTATAGACTTGAGTCGTATTTGTCAATATGCCACTCTCGACCGAAGAATTAACAAGTTCATTGTTTTCAACCGGTATGGAAAAGATTTGCCAGTATTCTGGATTATCACCACTCTGACCAGCTGGAAAGAATTTTATTCGTCCATAAAGCAGTAACAACTTAACTAACCAATGGCATTCTAAAGGGGCTAATAATTTAGCATACTGATCGGTAGTAGCAAAAGTTGTGGCTGTTATAACATCAAGATGCCCAGTACCCTGGCTTTGAACAAAATACTCCAACCAGTGACCAATAGTGGGCTCAACAGCTGAATTATTTAAAACTAATATTTCCCGACTGAGTATTTCTGGATTGTTAAATAAAGTTGAAGACCATATGGTGGACAACTCCGGTTTAGAGCCTAAGAGAAAAATCATGTCCTGATTTAACCCGGCTATTAATTCTGAATCTTCATCTGGTAATTTTAATAAAAACAATAAATCACTATTTAAATATTCAGTAATAACTTGCTGTTTAGTGTCGATATCAGGCTCAACCTGACTTTCGGTTGAAGTGCTAGCTTCATTTTCTAAAATCCAATCGTCATCACGTAATTCTATGGCGGCTTTTTGTTTCTCTGTAACAATTGCTGATTGCTGTGCCTCCCAATGTGGGCGATATTTAGTTGGGTCACCACCCCAAGAAATAATCAGTGCGGAAACATCTAAACCAAGCCACTGGGCCACACCTAACAAACGGGTGCCAGCTAAATCACAAGCAAACTGTTTGGCTAAACTAACAGACAAATTAAAAAGACTGGTGGCAATAATTGGTAATTCTGCTGGAGAAATTTTTTTTAAATAAATACGACGTAAAAGCTCACCTAAGCGTACAATCCCTTCAGCTCCTAAACCATATTTGCGGGCCACAAGTAAGCTAATATCGTCACCTTTATTAGAAGTTAGATACCAGTAAATATCTTCAGGTAAGACACTTAATTGTTCTTTAGTTAAAGAATTCATAAAGCTGTTTAAGTTTTTTGCTGAGGTTGTTTAACAACGTTAATAATGGACGGAATATCTGGATTTAATTGTTGGGCACGACTTATCTTAGTGCCGACGCTTGAACCGCTGGCGTTGGCCATTACATCAATACTAGGGATAATGAAGTTTTGCCAAGCTATTTTAGAAGAATCTTTAAGCTTACCATCTTTAGTGGTGTCGAAATAATTAACTGGCTCAGTCTTTGATTTTTTAATATCGGCTAATTGTTGCTTAGCGGCATCAGCCTGAGCCTTTTGAATCTCGAGTTGGGCTTGAGCCGAAGCTATTTTATTTTGAACTTCTACTTGCCTTAGACGAGCTGATTGCAAATCTTTTTCATATTGTTTATAGCGCTCGCTAGCAGCCATGTCAGAGGGAGAAATAGGATTAGGGACTGCTTTGAGAGGATTGTTAACTAGATTATTGAGATTATCAGTCGCCAGCTTAGCCGCACTAGATAAGTCTTTTAAAGCAGTTTCGGCTTTTTTTTGCTCTGCTTCTTTTTTGTTAGCAACTTCAACAGCCTTATCAATTTCTGCTTGAGCCGTAACTGTTTTAGGCGATTGCTTCATATCAGCTTCAGCCGCTTCTCTGAGTTTGTTTTGTAAACCAACATCGTTAGGAGAAATATCAGGATTATTAATCTTGATTGACTGTAACGCGTTCTGCACTACTTTATTTTTTTCAACTTTATCCATATCAACTGGAGTTTCAGTTCTGGAGTTTAACGTAACTGTTCCAGACTGAGGATGATGATATTTAACCATCATTTCTGTTAACTTGCTGGCTGTTTGAGGATTGGTGTCGCTACGATCCATGGTTTTAATTTTTTCAGCCGATAAGCTGCTAACAAGAATATTAGATAAATCATCGTTATCTAATTTTTCGCCTTGTAGATTTCTATTATTTAAAGTGTGGTCTTCTGCATCAATACCTAAAAGTTGTTTAACTGAAGCCGTCTGAGCAAATTTTTGTAATAAAACTGGATTAATCTTAGAGTCTTGGTTAGGCAACGGCTGGCCATTAGGACCAATTTTAGGCTCACGGTTTACAAAAGCCATAGCATCTAGCTTGCCGGTTAATTTAATATTTTCTGCTCGCATATTAAAGCCATTGCGATCAGCTTCTACTGACATCTTAAAAATTCTATCTTTTTCGCCATTAGTATTACTACGAATCATTGTTCTAGCATCTGCTTCACTTACCTTAGCTCTAATTATCTGACCATCAGTATTTTTTTCGTCAGTTGTTAAAACCTTAACACGTTCTTCAACTTTTTCTCTAAAATTAGCTTCCAGACTTCTGTCGGCGGCAATATGTAGTGCCTCAGCAATCTTGGCTGATTTTTCTGGAGAATCTTCTTTATCTATCTTGCTTATTTCAGCTCTAAAACGCTCCATGCCAATAGCATCAGCATAGTGAGGTAACCAATCGGCTAAACTTTCAGCACTGCTCTTTTCGTTAATAGCCTGTTCTGATAATTTAACTTTACCTTTTTTGGCATCATCTTTAAAACCGGCTATCTCACTAGAAGTGTTGCTATATAAACCCTGGAAAGCCTCATTTTTCATACGCAACTCTCGCAAATCTTTAATTGACTTAGGAGAGCTAGCAACAGCCTTTTCTGCAAAACGAGCAAAGTCAGAATCAAATAAAGGCCCTTTGTCATAGGCAGCCAACGCAAAAGCTTCTCGCTCTTTAGGATTAGTGGCCCCTCTAGCCATACTTTTTAAATCATTTTGAGTCAAATTTTTGTATTTTTCACGGGCTGTTTTTATTTCCTTATCGCGGGCTGAACTTATTTCTTCAATGCGATCACGCTTGCGTTTGGAACCATAATAATTTTCATAAAAAGCTTGACCACCCGCCCCCATAGCTTTAATAACTTGGCCATTTTTATCACGCCATAATTGTTTATCAGCAGATGCGAATGTTCCATCATTTTGCTTCTTGTAAGTCACACCATTTTCTACACGCTTACCTGATTTAGTGGCGTCGTAACGAGCCTGGCTTTGATTATAGCGACCAGTCGAAAAACGATCCCAAGCCTCTTTAGGCATAATTGATTTAGCCAAGCTAATACCTTGAGTAACAAAGCCTTGACGGTTCTCGTTGCCAGTTACTTTACGGGCGAAAGCAGCATCAGCTGTTTTAGCAATACCAATAGTGCTGGCTAAACCAGCTTTAGTAGTAGTTTTAGCTGCAGAAACAGCAGTTTCTTTGGCTTTATTAACAGGCCTCATAACTGTCTTCTTGAGCCAAGAAGCTCCACCCATAACTTTTGTATGCGCCCAACCGACGCCAACGCCAGCAGCAGCGCCTGTGCTTTTAGCTGTAATCAAACCAGCCACTAAAAAAGCTAAAGAAATAGCCAAGCGATATAAGTGATCTGGCGTTCCGGCTTGAGTAACACCCACTATCGGTGGAAAGCTTTTATTGCCTTCGTCTTTGATGGATGAGGAACTGGCACCAATTCTAGCTTTAAAATCAGTATTAGGATCAGTGCCACTGACATTACCCAAAGTAGAAACCGAAAGCCAAATAAAAAAGGCTAACACTGGACCAACAACTACATTATTTGTAAAATCTTTCCACCAACGACTGGAATAACCAGAACCGCCAGGGGCAGCGCTCATTAAATAAGCAGCCGGAGACAAAATGATATAAATCCACAAGAAAACTATTCTGGAAATTAACATAAACAACATGCCAATCATGACGACTAAAGCTACTAAAGCATAGAGAACGGCTAAAAAATAAGAACCAAGAATAGTAATACCATTCATGTCCGAGCTAGAGCCTGTCATACTAACTAACTGTTTAATACCAAGCATTTCAGTCAAGTTACCGGCGCCAATATCTTGAAAACCAGCCACAAAAGTTAACATTACCACCTGAGCAAAGTCTATAATTAAGAAACAAATTAGTCTCGAAAAATTAATAAAGATGGCCGCGAAAATAACCTTTTTAAATAAACTGCTGATGCTGTATTTACTAACCCTCAAAACTGTGGCGAAAGCGATAATTAACAAGATGAGAATAAAAAACATGTTGCACAAATCACGAATAACCAACCAACCATCGCGCACCGGCTGAGAATTAGCAAAGCCATTGTATTGAGCTACGGAAATCATGACATCAACCACTAAAATAAGGAGCTTGCCAATAAACCAGATAATAGCTTCAGCAGCAGCACCTAAAGTACCATAAACAAACCAGCTAACAGGATTATCACCTAGAGCCCAAGCATTGTGTCCAAGTAAAGCAACAACTAATAAACACAAAGTAAACACGCCTAAAAAGCGTCGATGCTTAGTAAGCCTAGCACTGAGTAATGTCTTACTAATAAATATTTTGAAATAATTAAACACAGTTTTATTAAAAAATTTGAGCCAACCCATAGTATAACAACAAGGCTGGAGCAGATAAATACGCTAAAATTATCAAAAATAACGCAACACTTAAAACTATTAAAATTAAAACTATTAGATCTAAAGCTATTAACAGTAATACTTCTAGTAGATGGATTTTCTCTCCGACCCGATAAGTTGTTTGGCGAGCTAATTTATTTTCACCAAGCTTGTCGGCACCAAACTGATCAATCCATTCATGCCCTAAACGGACAAAAATATGCTCCCCTAAAACTAAACTTAAAAAAGTATGGACATTAATCCAAATCAAAGTTAAGCCAAAAGAATCTATTAAATTAAGCCAAGCCTGGGCCAAGGCCTTACTAAAGGAACTAGACAGACTGGAAGTGGCACTATCGAAAGCTTGACCAATTTTGCTTTTTTCGCCATTTTTCTTAGCTTGCTGACGTTGTCTGCGCTGTTCACTATAACGTTGGTCTTCTTCAATATTGTCAATATCTAAATCTTCTTCACTAGTTTTTAATTGACCACTGGGATTAACTGAAGTGTCAGGCAAAGAACGATTTTCGGCAAGTTGTCTTAATCTTTCAGTTTGCTTTAAATAACGCAAATCATCCGCAGTCTGACTCGCCTGAAATTCAGCAAGACGGGAGGTCTGCGATTGGTCAAAAGTAAGATTAGCCGAAGACAAAGACGCTGATTTTAGCGTGGTGTCCATAAAAATTACTGTTCTTAAGTATTATAACATATTTTATAAAGAGCAACCAGTTAAAAACACCCCCAAAATTTGGGGGTGTTAGCAATTATTTTTTTACTTATTATTTTAATAAAACACAGATAGGAAAATCAGTTGAACTTTGGGCAGTAGTTGGGTTGCTAGACATTCCCCAATTATCTTTAACAGTGACAGCCGGTCTAATTAATTTACCTGGGTTATCAGCCGTACCACAAGCCCCAATATAGCTATTATCTATTTTTGTATAGTCATAGAAATGTAGAGCTATATGCGGTTTAGTTTGGTCAGGTCTCTCAAACATATTAGCAGAACGAACCATCTTACGACCGTTATACCCCCAATTAATCGTATATTCACGAAGTGGTAATTGCTCTTGATCGATATGACTATTAAAGCTAATTTGTACCCAACCTCGACTATGTAAAACATATTGTTGAGCAGAATCAGCACCAACTTTAGGGAGGTTAATTTTAACACCATCTACAACTGGACTAATATAACAGAGGTCAGCCGTAGAATTATTGTTATTGAAGACTGGTCTAGGGCCATTACAAGCTTTAAAATATTGGTCATCTGGCTTTTGAAAGCTTGATTGAACCTCTGGGCAATTAGCATCTGGAACATAAGCCCCATTATTCCAACGATAACAGCTAGTGGAATCTACATTGGTAAATAAACGATTGACAGCATAAACAGCTCGATCTTTATTGTCGGAGACATAAAAAGATTTAGTGTGATTAACACAGTCAAATAAACAAACCGGATTACCATTATTATTCGAAACATCACTCACTGTAAATAACATCATTCCTTTATCATCTTTCCAAATAGTACAATTAGTGCCAAGATCGCCAGCTACAGGAGGCATGGCATATCTATATGGCATGCTAGTAAACCTAAAAGATCCTCGTGGTGTATTTTTATTTTTACACATATCATCCCCGTATTCATTGACACAAGCTTTGGACAAACATGTCATATAAGGTGGGTCGGGTAGCTTACTACCATTAGTGCAAGAATACATAGCCCCTCTAAAACCAGAACACTTTTGTAAATCGGCGTCCCAATTACAACATTGATCAAAACCACTGCCACAATTCCTATCAGCCCCATCGTCATAATTATCACCCTGCATACGGATAAAACAATCATCATAAGGGCCTATTGATGCTTTCTCCGAAGAGACGTTTCCTCCATTGCCTTCATCGTTGCCTAAGATATAAGGCTTATCACGTTTCTGGTCATCAATAGTGGCCATACACAAAGCGTTACGATTCGGATCACCAACATCCTTGCCGCCTAAACTGGTGCCAAAATAAGGCACGAAGGGATATAAGCGTTTATCAGTCTTAGAGCCGGTAATGCCCATAGTGGCTTGTTTGTCAGCTAGCTCGGTTTTGGAAAGATAAGCTCCATAATATCCAGAACCAGCTGATTGATTTAGATCAAAGTTTTTATAACCACCCGGTTTATTTTTACCATCTACACCAAAATCAATTTTAGACTGCTTAATAGCAGTTTCCGGTCCAAATAAGCCAGTTAATAAACCTCGAGGAATATTATAACTAGAGCCTGACAGGATACGAGAATACCAATATTTGTTTTTATCTACTTTGATAAAAGTTTTACAAGCAAACTCTGGTTCTACCAGATTTTCTGCCCGGCACTGATCTTCGGCGTCTATACAATAATATAAGTCACTTGGGATATCTAAAGCGGCTCCCTCTTCAAACTCTTCGGAGCTTACTTTATCTAATGGGTACCAAAGTAGGCAAACTGAAGGGTTTCTTGGATCATATTCTAAACAATAACCTTCCCAACCTTTTTTGCGCAAACCGCTATCATTAAAATAATCACAAGACAGGGAATCACGTTCTGGGTAAAGACGACAAGAAGGATGCAAATATTGATTATCACTAACATGTAAACCTGAGGCGATACGAACATCATCAAAATACATTGAACCTTTAGCACATAATCTTAATTTTATCTTAGTGTCGTTATAACCATCTTTAATTTGGAAATTACCAGACAAACGAACCCATTGACTAACTTTATTGGTCGTAGCTATCACCGCAAAACCATTATTACAACCTTGGCTTAGAGGACAATTACCTATTGTGCTACCGCCAATAGAGATTGTGGCCTGGGCACCAAAAGGGATAAAAATATAAGCCGAAGCGACATAATTTAAGCCAGCCACGCCATCTATTTCACGCTCTACGCACCCAGTAGTCTTACCAATAGCTTGACCGTCAGGGACTTGTTTATAACTGCCATAACCCAATTCTTTTTGAATCACGGCAATATCACGAATTACGGGAGCCATAGCCGAATTAGTCTTACCGTCACTGTTAACATTATAAAAACCAGTATTAAATTTAGTTTCAAAACTACCATCAAACTTAACTAAACCATCGCCATACTCTGTCATCGCCCCCAAAGGATACAGCCCGGCTTCTAAATTATTACCATTATAACCAACCTTGCTATAACCAGAAAGGTTAGCAATATCATTTAAAGGAGTGGGGTAGATTTGATTTTGAGCTTCTTTGTCTAAGAAATTAACACATTCACCAGCATCATTTAAACGATCACAAACCGCTCGCTCGTAACAAATTTTTTCTTTGTCATTAAGAGGGTTGATACCGTAACTCTTACAACCCAACCATTCGGAGCAGCTACGGTCTGGATCGACTTTTAACAATATATTAGCATTATTACCCGGTGGCGTTTCACCGGCCTTAGGAGCTGAATTGTCAGGACTGGCCGCAGTATGATAGACAACATTTTGAATAACCCCATTAACAAAAGATCTTTCATTAAACAAGATTTGGCCTTTGACAAAATCTATTTCATTAGGTCTTTCGGTCCCGAGGGTTTTCTTTAAGCGATAAGAAACAATAGCTTCTTTCAGTTCTGCGTAATTACCGCCGACTGTACAAGCAACAGAGCTAGCGCTAGCGACACGAGGAGATCTAATATAGAACTCTTCGCTATAATATTGCGGTGTAGTAACAGTATTACTAACAGCACGCAATAAATTATCAGCACCAAGTACTTGTAGTTCTTGATTTGGGCAAGTGATATTGGCTGAGCCGACATTGCCGGCTTTCAAGATGTATAGTTTGTCGTAATCCAATTTTATGGTAGTATCTCTAGCAATCAAATTATAACTAATACGAGATTCAGGATCGATATATTCTGTACAAGTATCTTGTGCTTGGCCACAAGCCCCGGCCCAACCGTCTGCCTTCATGCCAACTGGTTGGCTCTTGTCAGCTACCACACCTAAGCCGACGGTTTTTTGTAAATACTGTTTAGGATTACCGTCCGCGTCAACATAATCTGTATCCAGAGTACATTTAACATTACTGCCAGTTAATAAGCACTGATTATTGCTGGTACAATCAGCTTTATTAGAACAAGTACCCTGACTGGCGCAATGCCAACCAGCTTTATCGTCTTGACGGCAGATTTGAGTGTCGCTTTCCGGACAAGCTTGTTTACAAATATCTTCGCTGGCAAAAACCGCTTCAGCAAAACAATAAGACAATCTTTTTTGATACCAATCGGAATTATTATCTACTTGTCTAAACTCACAAAGCTTATTACCCGGATCTTTGAAATAAGTTTTTCCGCCATTACTATCCAACCAATCAACACAACCAACATCAACCGTCTTACAAAGATTTTCAGCATAAGTATCAGGATTGTTTAACCAATAGCCATCTTTATAAGCCAATTTTTCTTCATTATAAGCACCTAGTCTTTGGCAACCTTTTTTAGCTGAATCACATTTTTTAGCTTCATCATAAACTACATAAGTGACATTATCAGCCGGCACATTAACGCAGTCCGGTTCATTACAAAGACCATCTTTATTAGTATCATTAAAAATCTGAGCTCCAAAGTTTTTAGAATTATGGGTATCTAACAAAGCTTCACAACCCACACCCGAGCTTTGACAAAGAGCATCAAAACTTCGCAAGAAACGATCTTGACCATTACCATCTTTATATTGACGGCAACCAAGCATATACAACGGGAATGGATTGCCTTGGTGATCTTGATTACAACTTTCTGGAGTGACCCAAGAATCTTTAATTAGATAATAACGATCGTCGGCTTCTAATAATTTAAGGTTGTCTAAATAAACACCGCTAGCATTATCACTAAATCTAATAACAAGACTATCTAAATCATCACGAGTAATCTCGGAAATAGCAAATTTATAAACTTGCCAATCAGCTGTTAAACTAATATTCTTACCGAACATTAAATTATCGGCGGTAAGTGAACCAGCATTAAAAGAAATATCGCTAATACTAAGGTTAGGGGTGTTAGTCTTAGCCAAGAAAGATAGTTCGTATTTTTTGCTAATTTTTACGCCGCTAACATTTTTTACCAAAAAATTACCAGAGGTTTGTAGGGAATGCCCGCCTTGAACCACCGCTTCGGAAGCCACAGTAACTTGATCGGTAGAGGGACCCCAATTATTTAAGCCCTTTTCAAAAGTGTCATTAAATAAAATGCGTAATTTATTGCCAAAATTGCCAACATATTCAGAACAACCAGCTTCAGCGGCACTACATTTAACTCCCTCACCCGGGATAGCCATGTAAATACAAGATTGATGTTCATCTTGCCAAACCCCACCACCACGACAGACAACACAATCAAGAGTATCGCTACGCCAATGACCATCAGCTGCCGTACACTCTGAAACATTGCTGATTTGAGAACTGACATTAGGGTTGGCAATACGATAAGGATGACAATTATCGGCACAACTGACAGTTTTTTTATAGGAGTGGTAAGAAACATGACCATCCTTACCATAAAACTGACGACAATCAGGGTTATAGTCAGGACTGTCAGGCGCTAAAGCAAAAATAGTTGAATCACACAAACCAGTATCAATACTATCACCTGTGTTATCGTCATCTAACGTAGCTGGTTGATCTAGAATACCTTTGGTAGATTGATTAGCCTTTAAGCTGTAAACTACTAATTGGAAACCGGTCTCAGCCGAGCCTTCCCAAGTATAAAATTCTCCACAATCTTCAGATTTAGCCATGCACTGACGCAAGCTAGCATAATACTCATTTTCTTCTCCGCCCTCTTTAACCCGATCTAAATTAACAAACAAAGAACAACCAGTGGCTTGAGGTCGACAAGTTTTGGTCGTAGCTGGGATAAAATGTTCTTCCCGTGCCTCATAAAAAGTATTGGCCCGCTGGATATAAGTATCAAAACCTACGCATTCTTTAGGGCAAACATCTTTCGGCTTAGTTTTAGCGGCAATCTTATCTTGATTTTTAACATCAATAAATAACTGACAACCAACCTCATCTTTGCTACAACGACGAACAAACTTAGCACAGACGGTTGGAGCATCTGGACGTAAATTATAATCGACTGGAGGATTAACATAACAAGCTTTTTCTAAATAACTTGGTAATAATTTAAGATAAGACAAATTATTAGAACCATACTCCGTATAATTAGAGGCTACGCCAACTTCAAATTTGATATTATCAACATAGACCTCAGAACCAGCAGAAGGTTTAATCCAGAAAGAATCAGCATTTAATTCAAAATTATTATTAACTGTTAATGTAAATTGCTCCCAACTATTAACAGTGGTAGAGAATAATTTTTCAGCTTGAGAGGTCCCCGACTTACCAATACCAACTTCTGCTTGCCCGCTAACCACATAAACATAAGCGGATAAAGTGTATAGACGGTCTAGGTCAAAATTAAAACCAGCTGGAATTAAACTACTATCGCTTGGTCCATAATAAACACCTCGACTACCAAGATTGAGAGATCCTAAGCCTTGGTAGGTTACCACGCCAGTCTGTCCCTTAATGGCCACTGCTCCACTAGCGGACCAGCGTTTAGTATCAACCGCTTCAAAACTACCATCACCAATTAAATTAGTCCCTAAATCATCATTGAAACGAATAAATTGATGGCACCCCTCTTCGTTATTACGACAAGTTACCACACTTTTATCTAAGAAAATTGAATTGTTGGCAACCCAATCAATCTTATCAACATTAGCTGTGTAGTTACCGGTTGTAGCATAGCGAGTACAGCCAACATTGCTTTCATCGCACTGAGCAAAGTCTAAAGTGTTGGCTAACAAATAAACAGCCTTGCCAGTAGCAGAACGATAGGCGGTACAAGTGTTAGATAAAGGAGCACACTCGGTGTCGCTTTTATTTTGACTAAATAGCCAACCACGACGTTCTTTAGTGCAGTACCCGTAGAATTGACAAGAACCATCATTACCGGTTTTAATACAAGATCGTTCATCCCCACAATAATCACTCGTACGATCAACTACTAATTGGCGTTGGACATAGGTACAATCAGCTAAGCATTTAAAATCTTTACGATTTTGTTTAGTGGTTAATTCCCCTTCAGTACAACAATCATCAGCCATAATACACGAAACTTCTTGCCCATCAACCTTAGCAACTGTTTTACCGGCATCCGAAGAACAATAACGAGTACCAGTCTCGCGAGAAGAAGGATCTTGTTGTAAATAAGCACCAAAACCACGAGCAGCACAATAATAATCTGGTAGCTTTAAGACCCAGTAAGGGTCAACTAAACCAGCACACCAGTCACTGTAATAACCAGTGATATCATCATTTTGGGCATAGCAAGCCAACATATCTTTTAATGATATGCCGCTTGGTCTTTGGGGTACACTATTGTTAAGGACTGTCAGAGTCTGACCTTGTGCTAAATTATTACCAGCATACATAGATTGAATCTTTTGGGCGGCTAATTCCCAACCAACTGGAATAATTCGATATTTACGCAAAATTAACATGGAACGATAAGGATAGCCTTGATCATAAGGGATAGTGTCTTCACCTAGTGAAGTAAAGCCAAAAGGTTGATCACCAATAAGCCAGCCTTTATTAACAGCGTCGATGACGGTTAACTTGGAGTTGATAGCATCACCAAAACGGGTGCTGATAACGCACTCGGTTGGACCTGGATTTTTAGGATTAGAGCAAGTGCTTAAATCTGATAAAACATTAAGGCGACCGGGCTCAGAAAAAACCGGCTCGGTCATTCGGCTGATTTTAGCTTCAATGGCCTGGCGGTTACTACCATGACCACGATAATCAGCTAAATTAACAAATTCGCTTTCGTTAATCCCTCCCATTAAAGTCTGCCAACCGACCAAAGCAGCTTGATTTAAAAAGATATTAGCTGCATCGACTAAAATATCACCAGTTACGGTGCCTAAATTATCCCAGAGTTTTTGATCGGTTAGTTGTTTTCTAGCCTCGGCCTCGCCAGGTGTACCAGTTAAATCGCCAGCGAAATTACGAACATCCAGCCAACCTTTATTAGCAATGGTTTCCTTTTCTGAAACCAGAACCTGACTATTTTTATATTGTACTAAACGCTGACTAACTTCTAAAGCGACTGACAAATCATTAGCTAACGGATTAAAATTAGTCGATAGTTTTTTCAAATAATCTTTAGCTGATAGACTGCGGATACGATCAACCTCTGTTTGCCAATTACTAACCATTTCACTAAAACTACAATCCGGCTGATATTCTTGATTATACTGGGTTAATCCGAGGCCAATAGCAATGGCAACATCAACATCAAAGCTAGGATTACACATGTTTATGCCGACCAAAGGCGAACCTTTAGCGTTTTTACCTAACATTGGTGATTTACGATTTTTACCGCAACTATCACCAAGTGCCTGGCAATTATCATAACAATTAAAATCCCCTTCTTTATTAGCGCATCCTATTTGACAACGATTAACTAGATCATTACAATCAACTTCACTAAAACTATCGCTAGCATTACTTAAACACTTAACGTGTCGATCATTACATTCTTGTTGTGTGGCTGTTTCACTAATCAGACACTTTTGCCACTCAGCATCACAATTAGCTCTAGCCTCATTACTTGTAGAACGACCACTAATATCATTAACTACAGTGTTAGCAAAGGTTTCAATAAAATCACCGACTGCTTTATCGCCGACATTTTGCCAAAAATTACCCCATTTTTCAGTAACCATTAAAGCTGTTTGCCCTTGCCCCCCAGAACCAACATAAGTGCCAGCGTCTTTAGCTAAATCATTAATAATATTACGAATAGTATTTTGAAACAAAATGGTGGCTGTTTTATTTTTCAAATAATCCCAAGATTTTTTTAGCCAATTCCTAGTATCTACCACCTCAGCAGTAACATCGTTTACAACTATAACAGGCTGAGGAACACCAGGCAATTGTGCTTGAGTATGATTAATTGCAAAAGCATTAAAAATAGTTAACACTATCAAAAAAAACATTAGATAACGCAAGGGCTTTTTAATAAAATTAGACATAAAGACTATTGGGCAGCTGGATCGCTTTGGCCATTAATCATTTGATTATAAAGTTGTAACAATTGAGCATCGCTTAAACTATTTAACACGGCTTTATCTTCGTCAGTAGCGCCCAATAATAAAGTCTGACGTAAAACTGCCACATCAGGGGTAGCTCCAAAAGCTTGTTGTAAGACAGCAGCTTGAGTGGAAGGCAAGCTAGGAGATGTTATATTGGTTGGGATAGTGGCACTGGTAATTGTTTGGGGCTCGGTAGTGGCGGAACTGGAATTATAAATACCAGTCTGGATACAATCTTGACCTTCGGGACAATTAGGGTTGGTTTTATTGTTAACTTCGGTGCGGTCGTCAAAACCATCACCATCAGAATCGCTTAAATAGGGAGAAGTTTTATAAACCGTCATTTCTTCAATGTCGGTGAGACCATCTTTATCAGTGTCTAGGGTTAAGTTAGCACTATTATTAACTACAGGGACTTGATTTAATTGCTTAATAGCAATGTCTCCATAGGGGGCATAAAGAATGTTTTGGCGAAGCTGAATAAACCAAAAAACTATAATCAGTAAACTAAACAACAACAAAATAACCACACCAATTTTTTGTTGTCGGCTAAGGTCGGTAAAAAAACCCTTGTTTAAATTATTTGGTGGCATCTTCGCAGCTTGAGCCATAGAAACATTGGGCAGAATTTTTAATTTTAAATTTTTAAAATAAATAAAATAAAACTCAGCTAGAGTAGCTGAGTTTATTATAGCACACCATGCTCTAGTAGAGCAAATAGTTTAAGCCAGTTGTCAAGCGACAATTCTTGAGCCCGAGCCTCGGGGTTTATCTTAATTTGCACTAAGATTTTAGCAAAATCTTCGGTGTCTAAATCAAGAGCAGCGGCCAAATTCTTCTTTAACATCTTGCGTTTAGCCGAAAAACCAATATGCACCAAACGCCAAAAGCTTTTTAAAGATTTTTCTGGCAACGGCAATTTGTTTTTAACCACCAAATGCACCACCCCGCTTTGAACTTGAGGCTTCGGCCAAAACTTAGTTTTATCCACAGCAAAGCAGTATTTAGCCTCGGCAAAAAATTGGACCGACAAGGCTAACAAGCTCATTTGGCCCGGGCGATCGCAAATTCTCTGGGCCACTTCTTTTTGTAATAATAAAGTTAGAGATACTGGCTTGTGCTCGCTTTCTAAAAACTTACGCAAAAAAACACTGGTGATATTATAAGGTAAATTAGCGACAACTTTGTAAGGCTTATCAAAAAAATCTTCCAAACCAGTAATCCGAGGAAAATCCAAAATATTAGCCTGGTGAACATGCGTATTATTATAACCAAATAATTGTAAGCGCTCTGGCAACACTTTAGCTAATTTTCTATCCAACTCCACAGCCGCCACCTCCGCTACTCTTTCGGCTAAACTCATAGTTAAAAAGCCAAGACCTGGACCCACTTCCAAAACTCGATCAGACTTGTCTAAATCAGCTGATTCAATAATATCAATATAGGTTAAATCGTCGATTAAAAAATTCTGACCGAACTTTTTTTGCGGTTTAATGCCGTAAAGTTCGGCTAAGTCTTTACTTTCTTTTAATAATGAGGATTCGCGACGAGACATAGGGGAAAAATAATTTTTAATTTTTAATTTTGTAATTTTTAAACATTAAGAAATTATTTAGAAATTTGAAATTAAAAATTTGATATTTTATATTGCTATACGACTACAAAGTTAACTAAACGATTAGGGATGACAACGACTTTAACAATCTGCTTGTCCGCTAACCAGGGTTGGATTTTCTCGCTGCTCTTGGCGGCGGCTTCAACTTCTTCATTAGATAAATCTGCGGGTAAACTTAATTGGTCACGCACTTTGCCATTGATTTGAACGGTAATGGTAACGGTTTCGTCACGAGCAAGCTCTGGGTTACTTGTCGGCCAAATACTTTTAAAAATAGAAGTGTCGTTATTTAAAGATTGCCACAATTCTTCAGCTAGGTGTGGAGCAAAGGGGGCGACCAGCTGAAGCACAATAGACAGCTCGTGGCGACCAATAGCAGGCGCTTCAGTAAGATTGTTAACTAAAATCATCAAAGCGCTGATTGCGGTGTTAAACTTAAAATTATCAATATCAGAAGTGATTTTGGCGATGGTTTTGTGCAACAAAGAAAGGCTGGCCGGGTTCAGAGCTGGCTCATTGGTAACTTTATCAGCTAGAGCTGAAATTTTAAGCAAAAACTTGCGCGCGCCAATAACGCCGTTAGTGTTCCAAGCGACCGCCTGATCAAAGGGGCCCATAAACATTTCATAAACACGCATAGCATCAGCGCCAAAATCGGCCACCACCGCATCAGGGTTAACCACATTATTCCAGCGCTTGCTCATCTTGCGACCGTCTTCAGCTAAAACCAGTCCAACATGACGCAATTTTTTAAAAGGCTCAGAGGAACTAACAACACCAATGTCTTGTAAAAACTTGTGCCAAAAACGAGCATAAATTAAATGACGAGTAGCGTGTTCGGCGCCACCGACATATAAATCCACAGGATTCCAATATTTTTCTAAATCTTTACTGATTAATTCTTGACTATTGTGCGGATCTGCGTAGCGCAAATAGTACCAACTAGAGCCAGCCCACTGGGGCATGGTATTGGTTTCACGCTTAGCTGTACCACCACAACGCGGACAAGTGGTGTCCACCCAAGAATCGATGTTAGCTAAAGGCGATTCACCGGTGCCGGTTGGTTCGTAATGATCCACTTTAGGCAGAGTAACTGGCAAGTTTTCGTCAATTATCCAACCTGGGTTCAGCTCTTCACCTTTATTACTCGGATTACTTTTACAATGTTCGCAGAAAATTAGCGGGATCGGCTCACCCCAATAACGTTGGCGCGAAAATACCCAATCTTTCAAACGCCAGTTGGTTTGCTTCTGACCGATATTTTTTTCTTCCAACCAAGCAATCATCTTGGTCTTAGCTTCAACGGTCGAGAGCCCGGTGATAAAATCGGAATCACAAGCTAGACCATAATCAGTAAAACAGCCATCAACACTGGCGTTATCAAGCGGAGCTACTACTTGTTTAATCGGCAAATTATATTTAGTAGCGAATTCAAAATCTCTTTCATCGTGGGCTGGTACCGCCATAATAGCGCCAGTACCGTAACTTGCTAAAACATAATCAGCCACAAAAATCGGCAACTCCTCGTTATTAACTGGATTAATAGCTTTAATCCCCTGTAATTCCACACCAGACTTATCTTTATTTAAATCGGTACGATCTAAATCTGATTTATTTTTAACGGCTTTGATATAGCTTTCGACTTCTGAAAAATTGCTAATCAAATTTTGATTATCATTAACAAAATTATGTTCCGGAGCAATTACCAAATAAGTTGCGCCAAATAAAGTGTCGGGGCGAGTAGTAAAAACCTCTATCGATTTATCACCCACAGCAAACTTAACTAAAGAGCCTTCAGATTTACCTAACCAATTCTTTTGCATCTCCTTGATGGAATCTTCCCAATCTGGCAAAGTTTCCAAGTCGGCGAGCAAGCTTTCGGCATAATCAGTAATTCGAATCACCCATTGGCGAAGTGGTTTCTTTTCCACTGGCGTGCCACAACGTTCGCACTTACCATCTTCTAAATCTTCATTAGCGAGCCCTGTCTGGCAAGTTGGGCACCAGTTAATCGGTTCGTGTGATTCATAAACCAAACCTCGCTTAAACATTTCGGCAAAGGCCCACTGGGTCCATTTATAGTATTCGGGGTCAGTGGTGTTAATCTCGCGTGACCAATCAAAAGCTAGGCCAAGTATTTCTAACTGCCGTTTATAAACTTCAATATTTTTAGCGACCGCAACAGAGGGATGAGTTTTGTTTTTAATGGCATAATTCTCGGCCGGCAAGCCAAAAGCGTCCCAACCCATGGGATGTAAAACATTAAAACCCTGCATCATTTTAGAACGAGCCACGATATCCGTAGCAATATAACCTTTAGGATGGCCGACGTGTAAACCAGTTCCGGAAGGATATGGAAACATATCCAAGCAGTAAAACTTAGGTTTCTGGCTTATGTTAGTGGTTTTATACAAAGACGACTCTTGCCAGAGCGCCTGCCATTTTTTTTCTATAGACTCGTGATTATAATCGGGCATAGAAGATTTTGATTATTATATTAGCCTAAATATGGACTATTTAGGCTAGTAAGTCAAGATTGCGAAAATTGCTTATTTTATCTAGGGTCTGGTGGCGTTATGAAGATTTAAAACGTCGGTATTATTTAACTGTTTATTGTATACGCGGACATTACTAACAGAACCATTCAACTTAGCAGCCCAATTATAAGTATAAGCTATATAATCGAAATAAAAAGCTAGAGACCCTAAACTAGCACAAGAGCCAATTTGAGCACCGTTTACATACCACAGACCAACGCCATCTTTTATTGTAAACGTGTAATGATAAAAATTGGCAGAGGGATCTATGTTATGAGTCTTATAACAAGTCGTCCATAGAGCCGGAATATTAGACAGCATTCCGACTTGGCTACTGCTAACAAAAATTCTTGTTTTATTTGGAGATCTTGCACCAAAAATATCTCCAGCGCCTTTACTCCACCAATCAATTGTGAACTCACTGACTAAATCTAAGGAGGCGTTAGTTCCTAAATCAACGTAATCGTCAACGCCGTCAAAAACATAAACACCATCAGCCTAACTAAAACGTCCTGTACTAGTTACAGTATTAACTGTAGCCCCAATAAGCGTGCCATTGTTGTTGTTATTACCACTTACGCCGGGCATCGCGGGCTTTACCTCGAGCCGAAGACAGGGCCACGGTCGCTAAAGTGGCCAAGACGCCAATAATGACGATGACGACTAATAATTCAATGAGAGTAAAAGCTGAAAATTTTGAGTGAGTAGCTTTGTGAGGCGTATAAAATAAGTATAGCGCAAACAAAAAAAATAAACACTTTAATTAACAACTTTATTGAGGGGTACTAGTTGCTGTACTGGTAACGGACAGGCGATCGCCAAAATACCAGCGTAAAAACTTATCAGCCACCGCCGTCGCTGAACTACTACCCTCGATACCCTCTTCAATTAAAATAGTAATTGCCACTTCAGGATTGTCATAAGGCGCAAAACCAGTAAACCAGGCGTGTGGTTTTTTAACTGTGGAAAATTGCGCCGTACCAGTTTTACCGCCGGCGGTTACCGGTAAAGTCGATAAGCGCTTGGCACTGCCCGAAGTAACGGCCTGACGCATGCCCTCACGGACAACCTTAATAGCATTTTCTGATACCGGCGAAGGAGCTACAACTGGCGACTCCACTACCTTAATTACATTATTATTTTCGTCTGACAAAGCATGAACTAAATGCGGGTGATAAAAACTACCACCATTAGCAAAAAACATCGTGTAGTAATTAACTTGCAAGGGCGTGACAATTAAATCGCCCTGACCGATAGCGATGTGGTAAGTGTCACCAACATACCAGCGTTCGTTTTTGGTAGCAAGCTTCCATTCATTAGACGGAACAAGACCGTTGGCTTCATTTGGTAAATCAATGCCTGTTTCTTGGCCTAAGCCAAAAAGTTTGTAGTATTTAGTGAGTCGCTCCACGCCCAGACCTTGAAAATCTTGAAAGCCTCCGCCGATATAATACATATAGGTATTGACCGAATCGGCAATGGCTTTACGGGCATTAGTCAGCCCGTGTCCACCGGCTTTCCAGTCAGGGAAAAACCACTCCCCAACCCTTAAGCCACCATTGCTTAAAACCGTTTGGTTTTCGTCTATCACTCCCTCGTTTAAAGCGGCTGAAACGCCGACAATTTTAATAGTCGAGCCAGACGGATACTCCCCGGTCACCGAACGATTAAAGAAGGGTTGATCAGGATCATCTAAAAGAGCCTTATACTCCGCAGAACTAATACCTCTAGCAAAAACATTGTTATCATAAGCTGGCCAACTAATAAGCGAGATAATCTCGCCATTATTAGGATTACTAACAATAGCAGAAGCCTTCTTAAAGCCGCCTTTAAACAATTCTTCTTTTAGAAATTCTTCTAATTTGGCTTGGGCTGTAGCATCAACAGATAATTGTAAATTGAAACCATCTACTACTTTACTTTGACTAATAACTCTTTTTTCTTTACCTAAAGCATCTACTTCTACCTGCCTTAAACCGACCGTGCCTCGTAAATCAGACTCCCAAAAACTTTCTAAGCCGTTTTTACCTATGTAATCCAAAACTGAATAACGCCCATCTAATTTTTTGAATTCTTCAGCATTTATTTTTCCAGTATAACCTAAAATATGTGATAAACTGATAGCGTTTAAGCTGTATTCACGACGATTTTTAGAATCTAAAAAGACACCAGGCATTTTAGCTGATTCTAAATAAATTAACATAGCTTTGTCATACGGCAAATTATCTGCTACAAACAAAGGCTGAAAAGCCTCGTAAGAACGAGGCTGAATAACATCTAAACCCTTAGTGACTTCCGATAAGTCAGAATCGAGTAAATCTGCTAAACGACTAAGAATGGCTTGACGATCTTCAGGTGTAACTGGTAAATCAGCCGGAATAAGATAAAGCATAAAATTGGCCACATTACGTACTAAAGGAATGTTATTTCTATCATAAATAATACCCCGCCTAGCCTCTACTCGTTTAACGCGTAGACGATTACCATCGGCTAGCTGACGATATTCAACGCCCTTAGCTAATTGCAACCAAGCAGCTCGACCAATTAAAATACCCAAGAATATAGTTAAAAAAATCTTTAAATAAAGACTAATTTTAAAGTTAAAATTACGACCTAATCGTTCATTAGTGGCTTGTAGAAATTTAGCACCCTCACCTATTTCTATCATATACTTGCGGTCGGCTGGTTGATGAAGACGTTCGCCAAGAGGCCTTGGACCAAAGACGTTGCTACTATCTTTTTTAAAAATATTTTTAGCCATATTAAAATCGCTTAAAATCCTTTAGGAAAACCGGACGAACTCTTTTGCTAACGGCGCCAAAAAAATAAAATAAAACAGTGGCTAAAAGTAAATTGGCAATCAAGCGCCACAACTCACCGTGCACTGAAGCAAAAATAGACCAATCATTAAAACGCCAAGCAGTAAACAATCCTAAGACGCCATCATAAATAAAAGTGGCCACGACTGTTAAAAGCCAAATTGAATATAATGAACGATTGGTAATAAAATTAGACAATAGAAAAAAAACTATTCCAAAACATAAACCTAGAGCTAAAAGATTGGCCCCAAAAACATTAAATTGAAAAATATCTAAAAACCAACCAAAAGCCAAAAACCACCAAGCAGCACGATGTGGGCCAAAAATCACTAAAATATAAATCAAAATAACCAAAACAATATTTAAAAAATTAAAACCGGCCGGCAAAGACCAAACTGCAGTTTGAGCTAAAAGCACCAGCCAAATTAAAATAGCGTTAATAAGAATTACTAACCACATATTAATGATTATCCGAAGCCGGTAATAAAATTGAAACAATCCGCAAGACATCCAGTGCAGCCGAAGGCTCTACAACCGCCGATTGCCAAATTTTATTATCTAATCTATCTACTCTAGTAACTCTACCAATAGCCAAGCCAGCTGGAATATCTGGCTCTAGACCAGAGGTAACCAAGAGCTCCCCGGCTTCTATTTTTTCGGTCTGTGGTATAAAACTAACACCCACTGTTAGGCCAGAAATGCCCTCAGCAATACCGATGGTTTTTTGGCTAGAATTAGCGGCCACCGACAAGCGACAATCACGACTGGTTAATAAAGCTACTTCAGACAGTGAATCTTTAACACTAACTATCCTACCGACAACTAAGCCCTCCTCATTAATAACTAAAAGACCAGGAATAATCTTTTGTTTACTGCCCTGATCAATAACTAAACGATCGTTTTCCCAAGCCTTGTTTTGAGGAGCTAAACGAGAAACGACACGAGCTAAAACGTATTTATGACTAATCTCGTCAAACAAATTAACATATTTACGCAAAACTCGATTTTCTTCACGCAGATATTGTAAACCAGCGTTTTCCATAACTAGTCGGCGACGATCAGCTTCAGCAGTGGATAATAATTCAGGATAATTATTAATTCCTGAATCAGAATAAGATTTATGAAACACCGAACTAAGATCGGTAACTGAACGCATAACCGGAGTCAAGACTCTGGCCAACAAACTTTCTACAGGCCTTAAGATACCAAAACTATGTCCAAACAACAAAACAACCCCCACCACTAAGAGCCAGATTAAACGAGTATTCTTGAAACGACGGAAAGGGAAGGCCATAAAATATCAAAATCCAAATTTCCAATGTCAAATCAATGGGACAAAATCCAAATGTCAAAATTGGATATTGGAAATTGGAAATTTAACATTGTATTTAATTAGAGTTCTTTCGTGCTAGGAACAGCCACTTTTAACAATAGTTCATTGTCGGCTAAGAGAATACCGGTACCACGCACGACACAGGTTAAAGGATCGTCAGCTACCCGAACAGGAATACGGGTAGCAGTGGCAATTTCTTTATCCAAACCACGAAGCAAAGAGCCACCACCCGTTAGAACGATGCCTGATTCACAAATATCCGAGACCAGTTCAGGCGGAGTGGTTTCTAAAATTAATTTGATATTATCAATAATACGATGAATACTACGGGAAATAGCCTCACGCACCTGACCATCGGTGACGCGAATTTCTTTAGGCAAACCAGAAATTAAATCACGACCACGGACAACCATTTCTAACATTTCTTTTTGCGGAGTGACAGAACCAATATTTATTTTAATCTTTTCGGCTAATTGTTCACCGATTAAAACATTAAACTCTTCACGAATATAATCAATAATATCTTGAGTGAGTGTGTTACCAGCGATACGCAGACTTTTCCAGTTGACACAACCAGACAAAGCAATAATCGCGATGTCGGTAGTTCCGCCGCCGATGTCAATAATCATTGTAGCCTCGGCCTCGGTAACCGGCAAACGAACGCCAATGGCTGCGGCCATCGCCTCTTCTATTAAAAAAACTTGGCGAGCGCCAGCTGATTTCGCAGCATCTTCCACAGCTTTTTTCTCTACCTCGGTAATATCTAGAGGGATACCAATAACCACCCTAGGCATCGGAACCAAGGTAAAGTTTTCACTGTGTACTTTATCAATAAAATATTTAAGCATTTTTTCAGCCACTTCAAAATCAGATACCACGCCGTCAGCAAGCGGTTTAATAGCTTGAATATAGGCCGGGGTTTTCCCGAGCATTTTTTTAGCTTCCTCTCCAACGGCTAACACTTCATCAGTACGAGTATCAATAGCCACTACACTTGGCTCATTAATCACAATACCTTTATCAAGCGTGCACACTAAAGTATTGGCCGTGCCCAGGTCAATGCCGAGATCTTTACTGAATTTACCGAAAAACTTAGAAAACATAAGTTATTTAGTCCAATAATTTATCAATTCTCCTAATTTGACTAACTCCACCTCTTGACTGGTGCGTTTTTTAATCTCAACAGAACCTTCGGCTAAGGTTTTAGCGCTAACAACAACACGATAAGGACAGCCCATTAAATCGGCAGATACCAATTTTTCTCCAGCCCCTAAATCACGGTCATCATAAATTACTTCGATCTTAGCTTTCTGTAATCTGTCATAGAGCAAATCGGTGGCTTCGTTTTGTCGTAAGCTAACTAAATGAACTTTAAATGGAGCTACTTCTTCCGGCCAAATTAAACCGCCATCATCGTGGCTGATTTCTACGATAGTGCCCATAATACGACTTGGACCCATACCATAACAACCCATGATAACCGGTTTTTCTGTGCCCGATTCGTCTAAATAATTAAAACCAAACGGTTCACTGAAGCGTGTGCCTAGTTTAAAAATATTGCCAACCTCAATAGCTTTTTCAGCTCGAAGCTCGACATTACCACATAAAGGACAAGCTGACTGTTCTTCGATAATTTCTTGGTTTACAGCTACCTTACATTTATCGCAAATGTGAATAGTGTCTTCGCCGGCATCACAAACTGTTTGAAATTCATGGCTGTATTTTGAAAAGGCCCCACCAGAAGCGTAGGTTAAAAAAGTAATATCCAATAAACCTAAACGTTCATAAATCTTAAAATAAGCTTTCTGCGCAATTTCGTAATAGGCGTCTAAAGTTTTTTGATCAGTATGAAAAGAATATAAATCTTTCATGGAAAACTCGCGCCCACGAAGTAGCCCAGCTTTAGATCTTAGCTCGTTTCTAAACTTGGTTTGTATTTGATAGACAGCGGTCGATAAATCTTTATAAGAAAAAACATGGCGTTGAACAGTTGGCGTGACAATTTCTTCATGTGTAGCACCCAAAGCGTAATCACGATTATCTCCACCTTTTAATCTAAAGAGCGCATCAAAGTTTTCCCAGCGTCCAGTAATTTGCCAGTATTCTTTTGGAGTGAGTGCAGGCATTAAAATCTCTTGACCGCCAATGGCGTCAATTTCTTCACGGATAACTCGACAAATATTGTTGTGGACACGCAAGCCCAGAGGCAAAAAAGTGTAAATACCAGCGCCAATTTTATCAATAAAACCAGCTCGCATCAATATTTGAGCATTTAAGCTGGTTTCGTCTTTTGGATTTTCTTTGAGTGTTCTCGTAAACAATTGACTTAGGCGCATAGTTTTATAAATGGTAAATAAAATAGTTTTTAACTCATGGCTATCCTACCCCAAAAATAGGCTTTTGTCAAAGAGATAAATATAAACAAAACGGCTCAGACGTAATGTCGGAGCTGTTTTTGAGAGCTATTTGATAGTGGTTATGGCTAATTTCTGTAAAGACTTTTTTACCAATAAATCACTTAAAGCTTGACCTGGTAAATATTCAATTTCTTCGCTGTAATCAATATCTTTGAAATAAGCTAATTGCTCACGAAAAATCTTTTCGTTAAACTCACTGGCAAAGATTTTTTTAGCTGCTTTAACAATCGGCAACAAGCCGTCAAAATGATTAGCAATAAATAAAATGTCTACGTAGTCTTTCCACTTAGCTCGCCGACCCAAAGCATAGGCTTTCATCGCGGCTAAAGTTTCCAAATCCGCTAAGGGCAAACCTTGATAAGTAATGGTAAATTTAATAGAAAAAGGATAATGTAAAAAAGTTAGCTTAACGCCATTAACTATAGTAGTATATTCTTCTGGGGTATCAACCAAGACTTGTTCAATCTTAAAACCCAAGCTAACAATATGTCGCCGAATCATCGCTCGATCTATTTTTTTGACAGAAAACAAATCAAAATCTATAGACCTACGATGCTGTAGTTGTAAGGCGATAGCTGTCCCACCTACTAAACCGTAGCCATTCTTAAACTTTAAAAGCAATGGCCAAAGTGCTTGCTGTTTTTTATTTAGAACGTTTGTCATATTGAGCAAAATATAATTTGAAATAATTTTTAGTCTGGGGCCGTAAGTTTTGCCGTTTAGCCTTGGCTAAACTGGCAAATAATTTAGAGCTTTTATTCATACCCAGCAATTTAATGAGCGACTGAACATCGCTCATGGTGCCGTAATTTAGAGTGTGCTCCAAAACCGACTTGTCAGATAACTTAGACAAGTCTTTAACATACCAACACAAATAAGGCCGTTTTTTGATAAAAGTTTGAGTGGTCATATAAGGCATTATATCACAAAAAATAGGCTTTTGTCAAAGACTAAAACAAAAACCCAATAGGCTTATTGAGAAATATTATGGCACTATTTTTCAAATATCCCAGTTTTCCTCCAAATTCCTCCCACGCCCTCACCCAACTTTTCTACCCAACTTTTCAGTCAACTGAAGTTGGTGTTGATATTTAGATGGACTAATGATTTTTATCGACTTAAACATAATATAAATTTTCTTACCTCACCCAACCCTCTCCTTCAGACATAGTTCGATGAACTCACTACAAGCGGAGAGGAAATATTTAGTCAGCGAGGCAACGGACAGAATACCCGGTCAATCGAGGGGAAGTACTGTAAGTGTTAATTCCCTGAAACTCAGTAGTTGTGTATCCCAAAAACACAATCCTAAAAACAGTGCTTGCAAAAAGCGTAGTTGTTATAAAAAACGTATTAGTATTTTTATCTACAAACATATTAGAAACAGAATCTTGCGCTCGACCGCCAGCCAAAGCTGTAAAACCAGATGAATTATCAGCTCCAGTATTAGGAGCATTCCAAAGATTTAAAGATTTTATATGCCCACCGGCGACAGTATAACCACCCAAGAAATTAGCTAGCGTTATGAATTCAGTGTGACTGGGAACATGCCAACCACTAGGACAAATACCGCGTATATTACCAGGTCCAACAGGTGTGTTACTAGTTAAAGTTACCCCATTGACATACTGAACAGCTTCTGGCCATTGATACAAGCCACCATAAATATTACAATTGCTAACACCAGTTGCTATTTGTGCTGCATCATCTTGTTTTTTATAAGCGTAACACCATTTTTCAATGACGCCATTATCAGTTTGATCTTGTCTAGTAGTATTATCAGCCAAAGCTCCGCTAATCATTGTGCCGACATTTAAGTTATCCTTAAACCAGCATTGATTACCGATGAGCACGGTGCGGTAATAACCACCAGTTGTTTGCGTTGTGCCATTAGCATCATAAGGACCGCCCTCTCCGGCCACCGTGTCTACGCCACAATTAAAACAAATACTTCCAATTCCAAGACAGGCACCGCCGGAACATTCCACGCCAGTTGAGCATGTGGCGCCACTCGGCTTAAGCATGGTTACTTTACCTCCAGAGCTATAAGCATTGGTGGTGGTGCCGGATTGAAAATCGGCATCTAAAGTATCCGTGGTAGAGGTTGAAGCACCAACAGCCGTTAGACTGGTGCCTGTAGTTAAATTAGCGCTTTTAGAATAGTAATTAGTCCAGGTAGTTTTATCATCCGGATGTAGCGCTATTAAAAGTGGTGAAGCCAATCCGCTCCAATCAGTTTGTGTCCAGCCAAAAGTCATAGCGTTTAGGCGTTGAAACGAAGGTAAAGCCACGACTATTAAAATAATTCCTATGGTTAAGGCTGTGGAAGTACCTAGTGACCAGATGGCTACTTTCTTCTTATAAGTTTTGTGAAAGTCTAAAAATTCTTGCTCATAGCTTTGTTTAACTTTTTTAGTCTTAATCGCTAAGGTTTGTTTATTAGCGTCAAACTTAATGCCAATAAATAGATCAAAACTCCGCTGGGAACTGAGAAAAAGAAGCAAAAGATATTTCAAAATATCTTTATAGATTTGTCCTGTGATTAATCTTAAAGATTTACTAATAGTTAGCCAAAACTTGCTCTTAGAAGTTGTCCACAGGGACAGAGAGATTAAATGCTCTTTAACTCGTAAATATTCTTTAGCTAAAACAGCTCAGCAAATGGTAAGCTAATATCTTTGTGATAGGCTAAAAGAGCCCAAAAATTAAGTAAACTTAAAAATAATAAAACAAAAGTCCAACCATGGACCAAACGCCATAATAGTAAAAAATATAAAAAAAACAGCACTAAAATCAGCGCCAATGAAAATTTGCTATGAGATTGCTGTCTTTTATTAATTTATAGTTGTGCCATAATCTCCTGAAAAAACGTCCTTAATAGTTAGATATATAGGGGGCCTTCCAGCGTAACGCACTTCACAAAAAACCAAAGCAGAAGTTGACCTTGCTTAAACTTATCTATATCATACTCCTGATTAAACAATTTGCCAACCCCCCTACCCTGGTGTGAAAATTAGACAAAAACTACCGGGGATTAGATTCCCTTCCCCTCCGCTTTGCTCCGGCCGGGAATGACAGTGAAGAAAAACGCTAGACCTAAGAATGACAGTGAAAAAAAACATCCCGACTTTTAAGCTGGGACGTTTTAAAAGATTTTTTAGCCATTTTTAAGCTTTTTTCTTGAGCTTTTCAAACCAAAGCAATAACGGTGAGGCTAAGAAAATCGAACTGTAAGTTCCAAAGAAAATACCGATAAACAAAGCCAAGGCAAAGTAACGAATCGATTCACCGCCATAAATAATAATGGCTAGCAAAGCAAACAATACCGTTAACGAGGTGTTAATAGAACGGACAATAGTTTGATTTAAACTAGTATTGATGGTCCCCTCAAAATTCTCTGTAGATTTTGGCAAACGCTCACGAACACGATCAAAAACTACGATAGTGTCGTTAACCGAATAACCTAAAACAGTAAGCAAAGCAGCCACAAAAGCACTATTTACTTCAATGCCATAAAAGTGTCCAAGAACAGAAAAGACACCAATTACAATAATTACATCATGCACCAAAGCAATAACAGCCGCTAGGCCGTATTTCCAAGAAGCCACAGGGCGAGAAACATGTCTAAAAGCCCAAGCGACATAAGCAATAATAGATAAGATAACAATAATAATGGAAGTGCGAGCATTATTGGCCAACTCCTTACCAATCGATGGTCCAACCGCTTCAAAACGTAACTCTTCCACAGTGCTATCTGTGCCAGCTAAATCTGTCAACTTAGTGACAATCTCCTGATGTTTAGCTTCGTCAGTGTTTTGAAAACGCAACACCAAGCTATTATCACCAGCCGGTTGAACTGATAAACTTTTAACATCTAGTTTAACTAATTCAGTCTGTACTTCACCGACAGCCGGTACAGTTTTGGAAAAACTAACCTCCAATAAACTACCACCAGTGAAATCAATGCTTAGATTTAATCCCCAAGCAATATAAGCCACGATAGACAAACCCACTAAAACAGCGGAGATGCTATACCAAATTTTTCTTTTTTGTATAATTCTTAACATATCTTTGGTAATTATTTCTTAAAGCTAGCAATCAGCCAGCGATGTTTTTCTAAAACCCGTTCATTAACCAACTTTAAGAAAGTGCGGGTAACCATAATAGCGGTAAACAAAGACACTGTGACACCTAACAATAAAGTGATAGCAAAGCCTTTGATAATACTGGTAGAGAATATAAACAAGACCACACAGGTAATAATCGTAGTGATATTACCATCACGAATGGATGGCCAAGCTCTGCTAAAACCGTCATCAATAGATTTAGTTAAAGTCTTACCAGAACGCAGTTCTTCTTTCATTCTCTCAAAAATTAAGATATTAGCATCAACCGCAACACCAATGGACATGATAAAACCAGCAATACCTGGCAAAGTTAAGGTAACCTGCCACTTAAAGACAGCCAAAACTAAAAGTCCGTAAACAATCAAGCTACTTACCGCTAACAAACCAGGTAAGCGATAATATAAAATCATGAATAAAGCAATAATCAACAAAGCGATAAGACCAGCTACTAAAGAGTTATTGACCGCAACCTTACCCAGAGAAGCTCCAATGGTCTGCTGATTGATTAATTCTATTGGCACTGGTAAGGCGCCGGCGTTTAATCTTTTAACCAAGTCTTTAACTTCTGTGACAGTAAAGCGTCCGTTGATCACCGCTTGTCCACCAGTAATTTTTTCATTAACATTAGGAGTGCTGATAGGTTCACTATCTAAGAAGATGGCCACGGGTTTACCAACATTGCGTCCAGTAATTTCCTCAAATAATTTACCGCCCTCTTCATTAAACTGTAAACTGACTTCAGGTAAATTTCCATTAGGATTAAACTGCATGCTGGCACGCTTTAGTTGGCTACCAGTCAACTTGGTATTCTTCCATTCTGATTGCGGGCCCAGAATGTCATCAATGGTTTTAATTTTAACGGCGATACGACTAATATTGTATTCCTCCACTTTGCGCTCAGCTTCTTTTAAGATTAAGTGATAGCCAAAATCAGTTTCCACGACATCGGAAATAGTGCCGACAGCTTGAGGGAAAATGGTTTTTTCAAACGAAGCAACCATAGCACCTTTACCAAACCAACCAAGCTCACCTAAAGAATCTTTAGCTCCAGGTTCTGTGGAATTAGCTTTAACTAAATCTTTAAAATTATCTTTAGTGGCGTCTTGTTTTAATTTGTTAATTTTTGTTAAAGCGGCTTCTTTATTTAAACCACTTTCACAACCTTGAGCACCGGTATAACAGATCAACAAATGACGAGCCTGAACTTCCATAGCATTGGCACCGTCTTCCTGACGAACACGCTTATCATTTAAACGAATAATCTCATAGTCAAAAGGAGTAGTGACTAAATCTTTAGTCATTTCACCTTTAGCTAGCTTAGCAGCGATACGAACTTGATCGCCAGCTTCAGACATAGTCACCCAGCCCATCTCACCACCTTTTTCAGCTGTCGCCTTGTCTTCAGAAACTGCTTTGGCAATAGCGACAAAATCACCTCCTTTAATTAATTTGCCTAAAGCGTCGGCCGCTTTATTTTGAGCTATTTTGTTATCAGCATCTAATTTTTTTTGTTCATCGGCAGTTAATTCCCGCTTGTCGGTATTTTGTTCTTTGAATTCCAAAAGTGGAGTTTCGCCGATTTTCTGGATGGCGGTTTTGATATCTACACCAGCTAATTCTACAATAATGCGCCACTCACCATCACTGCCACGATTAACTTGTACAAGTGGCTCAGACACACCCAAAGCATTAGCGCGACGTTCGATAACGTCACGAGCTCCTTCTACAGCCTGACCTCTATCAGCAGGAGCAACAGCTGAAACATCAGCGCGGTAGATTAATTGAGCCCCACCCTTTAAATCTAAACCTAAACGAAAGCCATTGTCTTGAATTTTAGGTAAAGTTAGACCTAAAGCATCAACGGCTTTGTTATAAACAGGGCTAAAACTAAAAACTGCCGCAGCTAAGGTTAAAGCTATTACTCCGGCAAACACCCACCACAATTTACCTTTACCTTGTGGTTGAAAGATTCTTTTAAAGATTGTGTCTGGCATAGTCAGTATCAAGCCTTTCGGTAACAGCAAACAAGCCGGCCGCTAGAGGCTTTTACATTTAGTTATTTACCGTTTAAGTTTACGGCAAAACCCTATAATAAATCAAGACCTTTACATAGTATAATGTTTGTGTTATATATATTTTCGATCAGTTCTTTTAATTTTAAATGATCGGAGGGAATCTTGTAAAAAATTAAACCTGACATAATTAGCAATCAAATCGCTAATATTAAAGAAAAAACATCAATTATTAAGGCACATTTTATAGACAGGAGTATTGCTGATAAACCATGGATTAATGAAAAAATATCCAGTTTAGATTTTGATTGTCAAGTTGTAGATTGGCTATTTGAGGCTTGTCCTTGTAGAGGCCGTCATTATCGTGAAGATGTTAATAACATTAGAAGCAAGAAAAGAAAAATTATGAATTTCAATTTCACACCTTAAAGCCGACTTATGTCGGTTTTTTTATAAACATTGACATTTTTAATAATTTATGATATAATAATGATATTATGAAGATAATAATTGGATATCTCGTTTTTTTAAAATTTATATTTTTGGGAGGTTTTAATGATTTTCATCAATAGTCTAAAAGACAAATTCTCGAATTCTATAAAAAGTAAGGCTAAGGGCACCGCTTTTAATCTTAATGATTATGAGCAAATACCGATAGGCCGAGGATTAGAATTCTTTTTACTAACCACATTGGTAAGCGTAGTCATAGCGGCTTTAACCTTGCTAATCAGTTGGCTCGTGGCCTACTGTATTACAGATTTAGCAGCCACTAACTCTATCACCATGCTAGATCGCTATGCGGAAGCATACGCATCAAGAATGAGCATTGCTCTTATACCTTACGTGGTATTAGGCTTGGCGGCGACAGCCTTAACTTGTTATGTCTTTAAATTTGTTAATATGGCAATATTTAAAAGTCGTAACAAAGATGGTGTACCAAACAACAACAAACTGCGAATTTGGGAATGGTTGTTATTTCAAACAATTTTAATAACAACAATACTGCTGTTTTACGTGCTGTTTGAATTTGCGATAAATAAGTTTGTAGCAACAATTTTCATATCTAATGATATGAATGAGAGAAAGCTGTTTATCAGTGCTTTTACCAACGGCTATTTCAAATGGATGCTAAATCCAGGCATGTTATTTGGCAGTATCAGTATTATTTCAGCTTTAATTGTTGGCGCCAGATTAAACAGCGTGCGTGATCAACTCATTGCCATACAAGAAGCTGAAGAAACCGAGGAAAACGAAAGATTCTTAACAGAAGCTGAACAACAGGCACAAACGATGATTATTGATGCACAAGAAGAAGCGCAAAAAATTATTACCAAATCCTTACAAGAAGCTGAAGAGCTAAAAGCACCAAAAGTTAATAAAAAAACCAACTAACAAAATAGCCGCCCCAATAAAATTGGGATGGCTATATTTTTTATCCAAGAATTTTAATCTTTTTTAGCAAAGCCTTCTAAGGCTTTAAGAAGCTCCACTGGCACGACATAGACAATGGTATTGGATTGATCAGAAGACATATCATTAATGGATTGCAAGGTGCGTAAATGTAAAGCCCCAGGAATGGCCGACAACTTAGCAGCAGCGGCGGCCATATTTTCAGAAGCGGCCAATTCACCTTCAGAATTAATAATTACTGCTCGCTTCTCACGCTCAGCTTCAGCTTGTTTACCAATAGTGCGCTCCATATCAGCAGGCAAGCTAACATCTTTTAATTCTACATTGTTAACTTTCAAGCCCCATTCATCAGTTTCTTTGTCAACGATTTCTCGAATGCGATCGGCGATCTTATCACGCTGGGCTAATAACTCATCTAAAGTAACCTCACCCACAATATTACGCATAGTAGTTTGAGCGTATTGAGAAATAGCGTAACGAAAATCTTCCACTTCAATAATAGCTTTTTCCGCTGCCGCTACTTTATAATAAATAACCGCATTAACAGTCACGGAAACATTGTCGCGAGTGATCGCTTTTTGGTCTGGCACATCAACCGCTTTGACGCGCATATCCACTTTTTTCATCTCTTGAAAAACTGGAACAATTAAACGCCAACCCGGATCGACAATACCGGTATAACGACCCATAGTAAACTTCACACCTCGTTCGTATTGATTAATTTGTCTCAAGCTGGCTAGTGCCAACACTACCAGCACACTTAAGATTGTTAGATACATATATTTGTCGGGCGGCTAATCCGCCTGTTTTTATTTTCCGTGACACTTCTTGTATTTCTTGCCTGATCCGCAAGGGCAGAGATCATTTCTGCCCACTTTATTACCCTCTTCATCGCGGTCTTTAGACTTCGGCTCAGCTATCATCATCCCAGCTCCCGAAAGAGCTGAAGCGAAAGCATTATTGGAAGTAGTTGGCATTGCTGTTTTAGCTGGAGCGCTGAAGACTTTAGCTTGGTCTAATAAATTATGAGCTAAGACTTCTTGAATACCGCCAACTTTGTAAATAGCATAGGTGACCTGCTTTTGAATCAATTCATTTAATTCATTGTAGAGCCTAAAAGATTCTTTTTTATATTCAACTAAAGGATCGCGCTGACCATAGCCCCGAAGACCAATGCCTTTGCGTAAATAATCCATGGTTTCTAAGTGTTCAATCCATAAATCATCTACGGCGCGAAGTAAAATAGCTTTTTCAATTTGAACCCAAGGCATGCCCTGGCCATCAGAAAACTTAGCCACTACTTCATAATTTTCTAGTGCTAGAGCAGTTAGACGATCCACAATAGCATTGCGAGCGCGCACCTTATCCAACTTGTCGTTTTCTCCGGCTAATTTTTTTAAGTCGGCTGACAAATCTCCAACTTTAAAAATAGTGTTAACAACTTCGCTAATTTCTTTAAAATTCCAGTCAGCTGTTTCCTCAGCGGCGGTATGAAAACTAACGACAGTCTCAATTTCGTTATTAACCATATCTAAAATAATTTCTTTCAAGCTTCGTGGTTCATTATCACCTAAAACTTGGCCTTCACTAATTTTTAAAATCTGTAAACGCTTACGATAAATAGATTCACGATGTTTATTGATAACATCATCGTATTCTACTAAATGTTTACGGGTATCAAAGTTGTCACCTTCAACACGCTTCTGAGCCTGTTCAATAGAACGACTAATCATTTTATTTTCAATTGGCATGTCTTCTGGTAATTTTAAGGTTTTCATCATACCCTTCAAACGTTCGCCACCAAAGATGCGTAATAAATCATCTTCCATTGAAAGATAAAAACGAGAAGAGCCTGGATCGCCCTGACGACCAGCGCGACCCCTAAGTTGATTATCAATACGGCGAGATTCGTGTCTCTCGGTACCAATAACATGTAAGCCACCAGCATTCACAACCTTTTCATATTCCGCCTTATCAAACGGCGAACCGCCTAAAATAATATCTACGCCACGACCAGCCATGTTTGTAGCAATCGTGACGCTACCAGACTTACCAGCCTGAGCGATAATCGGTGCTTCTTGTTCGTGCTGTTTAGCATTCAAAACTTGAGCTGGCACGCCCTCTAACTCTAAGAGGTGCGCCAGTTCTTCATTTTTAGAAATAGAGATAGTACCGATTAATACTGGCTGGCCATTAGCGTGACGTTCTTTGACATCAGTAATCAAGGCCTGATATTTACCTTTTTCGCCAGCATAAATCAAATCGTTTAAATCTGAGCGCAACACAGGCTTATTGGTTGGAATAGAAGAAACTTCTAAATTATAAATCTTGTGGAATTCTTCCGCTTCGGTCATAGCAGTACCAGTCATACCGGCTAATTTGTAATACATGCGGAAATAGTTTTGAAAAGTGACCGTGGCCAGAGTCTGAGATTCTTTTTGTACCGCCACGCCTTCTTTAGCTTCGATGGCTTGATGTAAGCCTTCGCTGTAGCGACGACCTTGCATCATACGGCCAGTGAATTCGTCAACAATGACCACCTCGCCATCTTTGACAACATAATCACGATCAATCTTAAACAAAGCATGAGCTTTCAAAGCTTGTTCAATATGATGAATGTCTTTGATACCGCCGGTGACATAAATATTTTCGACGCCTAAGTATTTTTCCATCTTAGCAACACCCTCTTCGGTTAAAGTGGCACTGCGCATTTTTTCATCAACATTATAATCAACATCCAACTCTAAACGGCGAACCTGTTCGGCAAACTTATAATATTTTTCGCTGGACTCTTCCATGGAGCCACTGATAATCAGCGGAGTACGAGCTTCATCAATTAAAATAGAGTCAACTTCATCGACGATAGCATAATGTAAATCACGCTGAACTCTAGCCTCTAAAGTTGGCACCATATTATCACGCAAATAGTCAAAACCAAATTCATTATTAGTGCCATAAGTAATGTCAGCCAAATAAGCTTCTTTACGACCAACTCTTTTAAAATGGGCTAAGCGTGGATCATACTGAGTATCATCTATATATTCAGGATCGTAGAGATAAGCAGTGTCATGGATAATAACCGAAGTGGAAAGACCTAAAGTATAAAACAAGGGGGCCATCCAACCCGCACCAACACGGGATAAATAATCATTAACAGTCACAAGATGCACACCTCTGGCAGTTAAAGAATTTAAATATAAAGCCAAAGTGGCAACTAAAGTTTTACCTTCACCAGTTTTCATTTCCGCAATTTGACCGCGATGCAAAACAACACCACCAACCAACTGAACATCAAAATGTCTTTGTTTAATAGTGCGTTTGCCAGCTTCACGAGCAACAGCAAAAGCTTCTGGCAACATATCCAGTAAAAGTTGCTCTTCCTCTTCAACTGTTTTAGAATTAGTTAATTTTCCGTCAACCAACTCCACGCCTAAACGAGCGCGAAATTCGGTAGTTTTAGCTTTTAACTCTTCGTCGCTTAAAGCAGAAATAGCAGAATCAAAGTCATTAATTTTAGTTATGTAAGATTCGCGTATTTCCTTGATTACTTTTTCGTTCGGATCGCCTAATAATTTGGTTAAAAAACTCATATTTTTGGTTAATTTATCTCTAAACCATAGTATAAAACGATAAAAAAAGCAAGTTTACCTGCTTTTTTAAAAATATCCTTATTTAATTTTATGACCATTGACGAATTAGTCCACAGACAATACCCTGCACTGCTACCACCGCTGGATACAGAGGTTGATATTGGCTGTTAGCTGGCTGTAAGCGAATACGACCAGCTTCTCTGTAGAATCGTTTAAGAGTAGCGTATTGGTTGTCGATTAAAGCTACTACTACATCGCCATTACTAGCATCTTCGGTGCGACGGCAAACTACTAAATCACCGTCTAAAATACCATCGTCGACCATAGAATCACCTTTAACTTTTAAAACAAAACTATTAGCTGGATCGCTAACTAAATTACCTGGCACTGTAACCGTATCGTGCTCTTCCACAGCTTCAATCGGTTCGCCAGCGGTAATGAGACCAGCTAAAGACAGCTCAAAAGCCTGTGCCCAATTGGTCTTAAAACGAATTAATTCAATGGAACGCGCTTCGTTGTGACCAGATTTAATAAAGCCTTTTTCCTCTAAACCCTTGATATGCTCATGAATGGTAGATGGACTGACTATACCAATATGTGCAGCGATTTCTCGATAACTCGGAGAGTAGCCATTGGCGCCTTCAAAATCACCTAAAAAATCTAAAATTTGGCGTTGGCGCTTGGTTAGTTTTTGATCCCCCATAGAATTAAGTTAAAAGTTTATAAATTTATTAAAGTTTGTAAAGTCATTTATTAGAATACTTTTATAAAACCTGATAACATTTTGGATGTTTCCATGGTTAATACAAAAATATCTTTAATATCTTGTTCGCTCCAACATTTTAATTTTAAACCAAAGTGCATCATCGATCTAACTTCTCCATAAAAGCCTTTGGATATAAAAAGAAAATTTTTAAAATCCTTATAAGACATTCTTTCAAAACCCTCAGTTATATTATTTGATACAGAAACAACAACTCTCTCCATTTAATTTTTAAAACTAAAACTCCTAAATCCACAGCATTTTGCCGTACCAATATGTCCTAAAACTTATTAAATTTCATAAACCTTAAGCAAGTATAATATCCGCGAAGTGGTACACAAAGAACTTAATTAACTTTACAAACTTTATAGACCTTATGAACTTATTGTATCAGAACAGAAAACGAAAGTCAAATATAAACATAAGCCCCTAAAAATAAGGGGGTTATGAAAGTTATTAAGGTAGACAAGTGGAACCAACCGCACAATAGCCACAGCAAGGTTTTAAGTTGTCTTCACAAGAGCAAATATCGTTTTGAACACATAGTAAACCGGGCAAAGCTACGCAATTATCAGCAACTAAATCTGCAAAGCCTTGAATTAAGCAGTAGTTAATATTATAAGTCTTACCCTCTGTGCCTTGGCGGTAAACATATTCTTTGTCAGGGCAACCGCCACCAGATCGAGACTTAGGATTCATTGGCACCTTAGCCATATAAGTTTTGAAGCCATCAGAAGACAAAAATGGCTGACCAGGTATTATCTGATTATCAGTTGGGTAAAAATCGTATTCATTTAGGTAGCGATCAAGAGCATTTTGTAATTGGCGAATCTCTGATAAACGTTTAATGTCCAGGGCTCGACCCCGGGCGCTAGATAAAGAAACTGTAGCTAAAGACGCTAGAACACCGACGACCACCACAATAACTAAGGTCTCTAAAAGCGTGAACCCTAAAAAAATTTGCTTTGTGGTAAGCCCCCTCCTATTAATGTTCATAATTATTGACGCTTTAAATTTAAAATCTTCTCTTTATTTTTTATAATCATATCCTGTAAGTGATCTTTAACCTTATCAATGGCCTTGTATAAATCCTTTTCGGTTTTTTCTATACGTAACAAATCTCCAGGAACTGATAAATTAGCTTCGGCACGAAAAATTTCACCTTTTAAATGGTGCTTAGTGGTTAACTCTACTTCAAAATCAGCTTGAATAACCTTTAGGTCACCGAGATATTTATCCAACATACTCATCTTTTCTTGAATGTAATCGCTAATCGCTGGCGTTAATTCTAAACCGCTAGCTTTAATGTTTAGCTTCATATAATTACTTAAGTTAATTAATTAAACCAACTGGAAATACGACAAGTTAAACAACCTAGTCTAGAAATATCGCCCCAAGTAACAGCGGCAATCAAAAGCATCAACAAGATGAAGAAAGAATTATGTATCATAGCTTCTGTAGTTTCTTTGATTGGCTTGCCACGCAATTTTTCTATCAATAAAAATAATAAACGACCACCGTCTAGAGCCGGAATAGGCAAAATGTTAATGACGGCCAAATTTACAGACAACATTGCGGTAAAATTAATTAAATAAGCCCAACCTAAGGTTGCCATTTGTCCAGTTAAAGAAGCTATACCAACTGGCCCAGCCACTCCGCCCTCCACCATCTTACCTCTAAATAGCCCTGACAACAAATCCCAAAAACCCAACAAGACGGAAATTAATAGAATGCCAGCCGACTTAATACCATAAATAATAGCCAAATACCAAGGATATTTAACAATGGATACTTCCCCAATACCAATACCAATACCAGCCGTAGAAGTGCCAGTCAAAGCCTGTGGTGTAATACCTTTAGTTATTAAATCCTGACCTCGACGAAATTGATAATATAAGACTTGACTATTTTTATCGCCGACATATTTTTGAATTTCTGGAACAGTGCCAAAAACATTACCATCAATAGACATAATAACATCTCCGGGCTTAACATCAGACCTGTCGGCTGGAGATTTACTATTAACCGACATTACTTGAATAAATCTTGGAGAACTAATAGTACCGGCCGGAGCAGCGTCTTCAGACATTTGTGGCACACCAATAGCAAAGGCAATAATTAATAAAACGACAGCCAAAACCATATTCATTACCACACCAGCTACTAAAATTAAAGCTCTTTGCCAGACCGGGCGACCAACAAAACTGGTTTTATCATGACCATCACCGCCAGATTCACCTTTAATTTTTACAAAGCCACCAAGTGGAATCCAATTTAAAGAATAGACTGTGCCATGCTTAGTGTCAGCTTCGGTCAATTCACGTGCACCCCAAACCCAGCGCCAGCCACCACCCACTTTTCTCTGAACACCAAGAAAACGAGGAGGAAAACCAAAGCCAAATTCATCACAAGTTACACCACACTTTCTGGCGGTAATAAAATGACCCAGTTCATGAACTAAAACCAATAAACCTAAAATTATTACAAAAGCTATAATCGCTAACATAAATTATTATTATTTTCTTAAACCACCCAGCACTAAATAGTCATAATGTCTTTTTCTTTTTTATCACGCAAATCTTTAACAGTTTCATTTTGTTTAACAACATATTCATCCAATTCTTTCAAAAAACGGAATCTATCATCTTCAGTAATAGTTTTATCTTTTTCACCAACTTCAATAGCTGATTTAACCTCGTCACGACAATTACGAATTTCTACACGAGCTGATTCCATTTTGACATTTAATTTCTTAACCAAATCTTTGCGATTTTCTTCGGTTAATTGTGGAACTGATAAACGTAATCGATCGCCTTCATTTACCACGCTAAGTCCTAAATCAGCTGTCATGATGGCCTTTTCAATATCCTTAGAAACACTCTTGTCCCAGGGAACAACAATTAAACTACTAGCATCAGACACATTAATATTAGCCAAAGCATTAAGTGGTGTTCTAACACCATAAGCTTCGACGAACACGTTGTCTAAAATAGCTGGATTAGCTCGCCCCGTACGCAAAGTAGCAGTGTCACGCTGAAAAAAATCTAGCACGGCTCGGAAATCAGCCTCCTTAAGAGAGATAAACTGGTTCATATATTTTGTTAAATTAACTTTTATTTATCCCAACGCCTGGTAGCTAAATAAATTCGGCCATCTTGGGTGACATCAGTTTCCAGACGCCAACCTCGACGGGCTGTTGGCAAACGTAAACTTTGCCAAGTGCGGCCACCATCCACAGTACTGTAAAAAACATAATCTGTCACATAGTATATTTTGTTCACATCTTGTTGACTAATTACTACGTCATTAATCTGGGCTTTCTTTTCTGGAGTGATTAAATCAATAGCAGTCCAATCATCACCATCGTTAACAGTTTTTAACAAACCATAACTAGTGGCCATAATCCAAAGACCTTGCTGACGATTGGAAGTGGTAATGGTACTAATTTTATTTAGCAAACTAAAGGACTTAAACTTATCTTTAAGATCGGTCCATGTTTCTCCACCATCTATGGTTCTAAATATTTTATTATCTGTTTGAGCAAATAAGATCCGACTATCAAAATGACTCATAACTAAGGACTTAACAGACCTTTCAAAACGACCAACGGTGCGCCAATTTACACCACTATCTTCACTTTTTAAAATCTCGCCTTTGGCGTTAGACATATACAGCGTGGATGGTGCGTAATTATCAACGACAACACTATACATTAAAATATCAGATCGAGCATCAGCATAAACACGATCCCAAAAACGACCACAATCAGTTGACCTCCATAGACTAGGACCAGACACAGCATACCAAGTACAACGATTTTGGAAGTCAACAGCTAGACTAGCAATGGGTCGATTGCCTAAACGTTCAGCTTTCTGCCAAGAATCGCCATAATTATAGCTATAATATAGACCGTTAGACAAGGAACCAAAAAATAAACCTTGTTTATCAGTAGGATCACTACGCAACTCAACGACATCCAAATCAGCGATGGATATTGGTTGATCCGCAGGACTTAACACAGTAGCAGTCTGTTTCCAGCTACGACCAAAATCATCAGAACGAAAAACACCACCAGCCATACTTTCACTAACACTACCACCACCTAAATTGATTGTACAAGCCGACAAACTTAAGATCAAAATGACCAAGACTGCCAACATCGTCCCCTTGAACATATATTTTTGATTATAAATTGATAACTAGATTTTCTAAAACGGCTTTAGGGCTAACATTAGCCTTTAATTGCCAATCGGCTTCAACCAGAGCTCGATTAAAATTTAAAATTCTTTGACGACCTAAACGACTAACTAAAGCGTTATAGCTATCTAAACCTCGACGATAAACTACTAAATCATCAGCTTGAGCCGAAACTAACAACCAGTCACGAGCAATAATTTTCCAGCTATCAATAGTTTCTGTAGCACTCTCGGAATCTGCGCCATATTTTAATTTATCGAGAGCTGACAAGCGATCGCTTAGTGGTTGGTCGGCAATTTGTAAAAGATAATCCAAGCGTGCTAATTGACTTTGCCGAAGCTTATCATTATTAAGCCAGTCCAAGGCCAGTGCGGGACGACCACCAGAAATAGCTACCGCCTCGTGGATAGCTGATCTTTCAAAAGATTTTTCTAATAAATATTCACTTAATACCTTAGACGAGGCTGGACGCAAACGAAAAACCTGACTACGAGAGACAACCGTTTTTGGCAAAGCTTCCAGATTATCAGCCAGAAGAACAATGATTGCGCGCCTAGACGGCTCCTCTAAAGTTTTTAAAAGAGCGTTGGCGGAAGCTTCGTTTAACAAAGAAGCTTCGTTAATTAAACCAAAACAATAAGAATCGCTATCAACACTGCGATTTAAGTGGCTGATAAAATCTCTGGTCGGCTCTATGCCAACTAATTTAGAATCTTCCTCGCGATCTAAAGTGACCAAATTAGGGTGATTACCAATAGCCAGCTGATGGCAAGAAGCACATTGCAAACAGGGGTGGCCATCACGACTAGATAGGCACAGTAAACCTTGAGCCCAATACATAGCAGTTTGCTTCTTACCGACAGCACTAGGACCACTAAAAATATAGCTTCCTGACAAATTAAGACCTGATAATCTGGACTGATGTGCCAAAGAAGCCAACTGGTTAACCACGGCTTGATTGCCTAAATTATTCATTTTTAAGGCCTCTGATATCATAATGTCATTTTAACACAGAGGACTAAAAAACTCAACTTATCACTTAATTAAATATTTCATACAAGTTCTAGTCGTTTTCTGATTTTATAAGTATCCCCATGGCTTAATAATCCTCGATAAGAGCTGATGGTTTCTGGCTTGGGATTATTTTGCAGTTTTCTGATAACTCGCAGCTTGGTAACGGCTCTAAGTTGTCTGTGATGTGGAAAATGCACCCAGCCCAAGAAATCTACACCCGAAGAATAAGTCTTAATAAATAGTTTATCAGGATGTAATTCCAGTTTTAATTGTTTGGCTAAAAAATCTCTAATCAATGGAATGCAGTTTAATAATTCTTGCTTAGTGTCCGCTAAAATCACAAAATCATCAGCATAACGGATATAATATTTTAGTTTTAATTCTTGTTTAATATATCGATCAAATTCATTGAGATAGATATTGGAAAATAACTGCGAGGTTAAATTACCTAAAGGCAAGCCAACACCTACTTGCTTGCTATGAAAACTTGCCAAGATGGTTTCAATCAACCACAATACATCGGTATCTACAATTTGTCGTTTTAAGATATTCCGTAAAACAGCTTGATCAATACTGGCAAAAAATTTCCTGATATCACCTTTCAAAACATAACAAGTTTTAGTGTGATTCTTGGAAACCTTGCCGGCAAAATACTTAAAACGGTCTAAAGCTTTATGGACGCCTTTACCGACACGGCAAGAATAACTGTCATAAATAAAGCGGCTATCAAAATAATCATAAAGCGCTTGATGCAACAGATGATGGACGAGGCGATCACGAACCGTGGCTTTATGAATGATACGGGGCTTGGGGTCGGAGATGTTAAAGACATGATAGTCATCATGACAATAAGTTTTGTTTAATAAGCTACTGTGCAAGTTTACTAAATTATCGGCAAGCTGTAATTAAAAATCTAAAACATCCTGCTTTCTTCGTTTGCCACACAAAAATTTTTCCCAAGTAATCAATAAATTATTTAACGCAATAATTTTATCAAAAGTATGCAACAAAACTCTTTTAGTGGACCCCCCCCCAACGCAATTTCCTTTGGTTATTATTAAAACTAAAGAGGCTTATTTGCTCTGGCATAATTTTTTAGTTAATTTAAAACGGATAGATCGATACACTGTTGGGCAACGGATTGATGACACTTTTCTTACTTTATTAGAACTGTTATTTCGCGCCAGCTTTGCTTACGACAAATTTGAGAAACTAGCTTTAATATCACAAGCCATCGGCAAGCGAGACTTACTGAATTTTTTCTTACAACTTGGCTGGGAGCATAAAATCATTCCTCACAAAATGTATAGCGATTTAATCATTCGTTTGGATGAAATCGGGCGGATGCTCGGAGGCTGGAAAAAAAGCTTGGCAGAAAAAACTCCCGCCAAATAGTAGGAGAAATCAAATGAGTGGCGGAGACCGAACACACAGTAGTTGTCATTCCAGTCGTTCTCGAAATAGTTGAGATTGAAGTTGTAATCGTCATCCGAATTCCGATTGATGTAGGGCACGTGATGGTTGCCATCGGCAGATATGCGATAAACTATCTTGGACACTGCAAGCAACGCCGGTCGCTTGTTGTATTTTATCCGAAGCCCGGGCTCCTTAGTTTATCGCACCGACTAATCTGATTTTTTTACCAAAAGTCGCTCTCACTTGTTAAGCGTTACCTAACAAATAACTGGCTGATATTTTTAGCAAAGGCAGGACGGCATTGAGCCTTAGCCCAATATCTTAACCACTGCCTAAAATTATTTTATACAAAAATAGAGCATTTGTAAATACAAATGCTCTAAAAAAATTCAAAGGAACTAAAGAATTAATTAGCAAAGAAGCTAAGTGTCTCAGGACTGTAAGTCGCGGAGACCGAACACACAGTAGACGCCATTCCAGTCGTACTCGAAATAGCCGAGATTGAAGTTGTAAGCGTCATCCGAATCCCGATTGATGCCGGGCACGTGATGGTCGCCATCGGCATACCACAAATTATCTTTCTCATCGAAAGATACCGTATATTTGTTTTTAGGAAATTCTTCCGGCTTTTGTTCAAAGACAACAGAGAGACCTTGAGCTCCAGTTAACAGAATTCTGTTTTCTGCTAATAATTGCAAAATTTCTTCAGATGATGGTGTTTCGTTTTTATTAATGAACCACATCATAGCTTCATAGGTTTTACCCGATTCTGGCTGATGGCTAACTTTATTAAAGTTAGCATCGTTTATCTTATCGTTGTAATAACCAAACTTTTGTTTATTATTCTTGGCAAATTTGGACAGTTGATTGTCGTGCTGATAATCCGCCGGCACGGTAATGTTAAAACTTTTGAAAAAAGTAAATTTCTTTGACGCCTTAACGTCTTTTAATTTCAAACCGAAAATTGCTTGAAGATTTTCTTGATACGGATTGAGAAATTGTTCAAATCCCTCAAGTGTAATGCTACCATTACGCAATTTTTGTAAAAAATCAATTTGCAAACCAGCTAATTTAGCCGTTTCTGCTTCGATGTTTGAACTCTTCATCGTTCTAATTCCTATATTGTTAAAAAACTGTTTTATATACCACTTTAGTATAAGTCCATAGTATAGCACACTTTATCTTTTTTGTCAATAGCACTGCCAAAATTAGTCCTAAAAGCACAAAAAATAGCCAATAATAGCTATTTTAATAAAAAGTTTAATTCACATCTTTTTGGCTGATATTCTACGTTTTGTGCTTCAGCTCCGCTAAGGCTTTAGGTAGATTAGTCGCTGTTTTAGTCACCAAATGAAAAGTGACGGTTTTATTAAAAAGAAAGCTTAAAATACCCAAAAGAGCGCCCGAGAAAAATTGCGCCAGCAAATAATTAAGCCTTAAAAGTTCAACAAGCCAATACATCAAGCCGATATTAAAAGCGATATTAATCACTAAAATAAAAGAATACCAACCAAACTGCTTAAAAGTATCATGCCAATCATCATTTTTAAAAACCCAAAGTTTACGCAAGAAAAAAGAAGCTAAAAGCCCAAGACCAAAAGACAGGGCTGAGGCCGGCAAATAAAACCATTTGGAAATATCTACTAAGAAATATAATAAATAAAGCTCACAGGACGTCACTAAAGCGCCAGTAAGTGAGTATTTAACAAACAAAATAAATGGTCGAGATCGATCTCGCTTTAATATTGACATAAAATTATTGGCACTGATTATTGATACAGGTGTGACCATTTAAACAATCACCGCACATTAAAGTCCCGCCGCAGTTATCATTAATTTTGCCACATTCCACCGCAGAACAGTCTCGTGGCTGACAAACTCGAATTGTTCCGTCTTTTATAGCACAGCTGTTGTGATTATCGCAAGCCGTCAAACTGAATTTAAAATATTGAAAAGCTTTGCCATCTTTTAAAATAACTTTAGTAGCAGTTAATTTTTTCTGATTGGCCACGGCAGTATCACTCCATCGCAGGCCGGCAGTCGCACCTCCTTCAAAGACCCAACCGGCATCTCTCCAAGCAGCCCAAGAATCAGGATCCAGCGGAGCTATGGAAACTTTAGTCAAATCTATTGGAAAACGACTGTCTACTGCAAAATAACCAGTAAAAGGGCCGGCCGGCGAAACTAAAGAACCTAAAGTAAACTGAGGTTTATCGACAGGAACACTGTCCACATAACCGTCACAACGCCACATCGCTGGCAAGTTTGCGTAAGGTGTTTCAAAATTAGCGCACAAACGATATTCATCAGTACCTTTGTCCCACATATAAACAAAGGCATAACTACCAGGCGGCAAAACCGGGTCGGAAAAATTAGTGGCAAAAGTTTTAGTCGATTCACTCCAACAAGTAACCGAGTCAAAATTTTCGCAAGCACCTAAACGATTTAAAGGGTCTTTTGGTAACGCAAAGCCAACAGTCTTGCTAAGATTTTCTGACCAACTCGGCCAGACAGAAATGGTTTTTCCTGGTAAATAGCTACCAGAAGTCAGCTCGGGATATAGATTTTTTTGTCCTCGATAATAATCAATAGCCACCGAGGTTTCGCGCAAATCAGCTAAGCGTTTAACATCGCGAATAATCTGGGCCTTACGGCTATCACAATAACTATTGTTAGCGCAGTCGGATGACAACCAACAAGAACTAACGCAAGCACCACCACGGCAGATTTGGTTGGTGCCACTCTTAGCGCAATCTGCATCAAGTGAACACAGAGCACCGGACAGAGGTTTGCAATAACCCTGCCCGTATTCCTCTATAATATTGATATTAAACTTCCAGTATTTTAAAAATTGACCAAAAATATCAGTAGTAGCGGACTCTGATTCTTGATTATAAGAAATAATATAAATATTAGTGTATAAGTTACTATTGTCAATGTTGGCGGCCGAGATATATACAGTACGACCATCACGCACACCAGAATAACCATCAACTACAACAGACTGAAGTGAGCCAGGAGTGTCAACGTTTTTTTTATACCAGGTTAGTGGTGATAGATGATAGAGATTAGGCATGACGCGAATAGCCAAAGCATCTAGAGGATTATCATCGACGGCATGCGCAGCTAAAAGACCAACATTAAACAATGTCGACATCAACAAACTAAAAATTAAAAAACCTCTAAACATATTATGATTGACAATTTTTACACCAATGAGTGCCTCGCCCGGCTATGCGTTGTTTTTCTAAGTTTTTTCCACAAGCTAAGCAAGGTTGCCCTCCCCGACCGTAAACTTTCAAATATTTTAAATAATTACCTTTACTACCACGGGCGTCCCTGTAATCGCTAAAGGAAGTACCCCGATGTTTGATGGCTAATTTTAAAATCCTTTTAATTTCTTTATATAAAGCTTGGTAATTTTCTTGACTTAGCTTGGCGACTAATTTTTCTGGTCTAACACATGAGGCAAATAAAACCTCATCCACATAAATATTTCCTAGCCCCACGACAACCGATTGATCTAATAAAACAGCTTTAATTTTTGTTTTTAAACGCCTGCTTAAAGCTTGCTTGAAATTTGTTAGAGTAAACTGGGGACTAAAAGGTTCTAAGCCTAAGCCTTGTTTATAAGCAGGTAAGCTTTTGGCTGGTAATAATTTAATCCAACCAAACTTACGCACATCATTAAAGAACAATTGCCCTGCTTCAAAATTAAAAACTACTCGGGTAAACTTATTGGGTAATTCCTCGCCTACACCAATAATTGGGTGGCCTCCAGCAAGGGTTAGCTTAGCGGAACGCCAAACTAACTGGCCGGTCATTTTCAAGTGGATATGTAAAACCTGGTCGCCAAAATCTATGATTAAAGATTTGCCTAAACGGTAAACATTTTTAACTGGTAAACCCAGTAAGGTTTTTTTTAATTTTATAACTGAAACATTCAAAGATTTCCCCCATAATATCTTAACTGAAGTTAAAATTTGTTTTGGCAAAACAACTTTTAAATCACTGGCTATCGTCTGGACTTCTGGTAGTTCTGGCATGCTTTTATACTTTAATTTCAGAGTTAATGACAAGCTCAGTTAATTATAGCAAAGTGAACTAGATTCAACAAGTTTTTATTTATGGCTTGGTAGCCTCGTACAGTGCTGATATTTCACTTAGCGATAAGGCTCGGTTATAAATACGGACATCAGAAATAGACCCCTTGCAACTAAGCCGTTAGTGGGCCCGAGGTCACGAGCTGTTCCGCTCTTTTCTATCTTTCTAGCTCCAGCCGGAACATCACCTACTGCCTTAGACAAACAACCAATGAGCGAATAGTTATCATTACCAGCAGCGTATTGATATTCTAAGTCAGCACAAGCGCCTTCAGCTCTTGGGGTTGGGTTACTAGGCACTTTAGCCATATAAGTTTTAGTGCCGTCAGCGGAAGTTAGCGGTTGGCCATGAGTAATAATATTAGGATAAGCAGTATAATCAGCATAATACATTTCTAGAGCTGTAGAGATTTGTTTAAGATCAGAAATTCTTTTAGCGTCTCTGGCTCTAGTACGAGCACCATTAACGGCCACGGTCGCTAAAGTAGCTAAGACACCAATAATGACGATGACTACCAAGAGTTCAATTAAAGTAAACCCTGTAAAGCTTCCTGCCTTACCGGCAGGCAGGCGCCACAGGGTAAGTGTTTTTTTCATAATTATCTCCACTTAAACTTCGGATCGAACAATAACTTAACATCAGAACGAGTTAATAAACCATTCTGTGCGCCTAATGCAGAAATAACAGAAGAGGCGTTTTTAGCTGATAAATAAAGAGCTTTTTTAACATCATTAGAAAATATTTCTAAGCCCGCAATAAAACTGGAACCAAAGGCGTCACCTAAACCAGTTGTATCCTCTTTGTGCTTACTAACAATAACCGGTTGGTAATAAAACTTAGCGCCATCATAAGCATCGGCACCATGCGGACCATTGGTAATAACTACAATTTCTGGGCCCCAACCACGCAAAACCTTTAATAAATTAACGGAACTGGTTAAAAAATCGTAAGGACTGCTGGAGTGATCTGGATGCGAAAGAATTAATTTAATAGCTTCGTCTTTATTCATAGACAAAACAGTAGTTTTGGCTAAATATTTTTTCAAAGCTTTAAAGCCGGCGTCAAGTTGCTCTTCTCCGGGGTTCCAAGCTACTTTAACTTTAGGTACTGCAAAAATATTATCTAAATTACTTTTCCAACTGCCAGTCATAGAGGTTAGAAACAGCCATTTGGTTTGAGATAGCTTAGAAATATCTCGCTTGTTAATCTCTAAAAAATTGTTGGCAGCGCGATAAGAAAAAGCTACGTGCTCGTTGTCATCTCCAATAGCAATAAAAGAAAAGCCAGAAACCTCAGAAATTATTTTTTTCATTAAAGAAGTATCGACTTTATTTTTTTTCAAATTATCTACAATACGCTTACCTCGTTCATCACTGCCATAGCTAATCATACCGGCCACCCGTAAACCAAGTAAAGATAAACAAACAGCGGTGTTAGTTGCACCACCACCAAAAGTACTAACCGACCGAGAAACACGAACCTTGGTACCGTAATCAAAAGCTAAAAGTGGATTACCAGAAGGCTGATCGCGGTTAGTGATTAAATGATAATCGTCAATATTCATGCTGATGTCTTCAGTGGAACCACCAATAGTAATGACATCGTAATTATAAAATAAAGGCATGTCGTAAAATTACTTAATGGAGACTCCAGTTTTCACTGGGATAAAATACATAAGTAGTAACCTCGTTAATTATAAAATAAAGGCATGAAATTATTATAGCAAAAAATGAGAGAAGATACAATAAACTATTTTACCCCAGTGAAAACTGGAGTCTCCGAAAGTTAATAGAAGACAAAACAATAAAATGCTCAGAAAAATATACTTCTTTTTTGTATCTGTTATGATTTACTTTGTTTTCATTTTTTAACTTAAGGAGATTCCCGCCTGTGCGGGAATAAAATAATCTTTAAAACTGTATCATCTTAGTGCGTTTACGCCAATAATATCTAATGACTCCGAAAAACAAAACTAACAGAGGCACGCCAAACACATTAATACTGCGCCACCACAAACGATCAGCATCGCTTAAATCTTTAATTGGCCTAGCTTCAATAGTTTTATTACGAATAGCCACTAATTCATCACCAGTGGCCACACTATCCACTAAATTAGAAAGTAAGGCTAAATTAGCTGGATTATTTTGTCCAAAACGATCATCAGCGAAGTCAGCATCACCAACAACAATTAAGTGCGCACTATCGGCCGTACTAGTAGTCTTGTTAAATGGAAGTTCACCACTTAAACCTAAAATTAAATTATAACTCTGACGATTTTTAGCGGCTGGTAGATTTTCTGGTGACAAAGGAGCTCCGGCTGGGGCCAGCCAAGATCCATGGCTACTTTTAGCCAAATAACTGATTCTTAATTTATCTGAAGTTTTTAATTCACTATCCACACTAACAGCCCAAGCCAAAACCACGCCGTCTAAATTAGAAACAGCTGGACTACTAACATCAAAATTAGCGTTGATAATTTTAGGCCAAAAAGGATAAGGCAAACTATAAGACAACGGACCTTGATTAAAAGAGGCAATCGCCGAAGAACCGTCTAAGACCAATTGTTTTCCAAGAATAACCCCCCATTTATTCAACCAATCACTGATATTAGAAACATTGGCTGTAGGACGTAAAGCGTCGTCCGGCTCAATGGTTTCCGTTAAAACAACAACGGAACCGCCTTTTAGTAAATAATTGTTTAAAGGTTGTAATTCCAGATCACTATAATTACGATCAGGCTCTAACCACAAAAGAGCAGATATAGCTTGCCAATCTTCAGGCTTTTCCCAGTCTAAGTCTTTAATAACATAAACCTTTGATAAAGTTTCTCTAGCTAAATTAAAGCTACCGGCAGTTATTTGATCACTGGCCAACCAACCTAAAATAGGTAAATCTGTAGCAGTCAATCTTTTAATTAAAGATGTTAATTCATACTCCAAACCAGACAATTCCCCTGACAAAGCTAATCGTTCTTTTTTGTCTTTGTATTCTATAACTATACCCAAATAACCATTAACCACCTCTAATTTATCTTTACGAATATCATTGAATTGTAACTTTGGTAAACCGGCCGCTTCCGCTTCCTTGCCGTCACCTGTATCTTTAATAGTTAAGCGAAATTTGGAATTATAGCTGGAATATTCTTTTAATAAATCAACTACCCTTTCACGTAAAGCGGCGAATTCTGGTGGTAAATTTTTACTTAAATAAGCCGTAACAATTATGTCGTCAGATAATTGCCTGATGGTTCGCTGACTGGCTGATGAGAGAGAATATAAATGATTATCCGTTAAATCAAAGCGATGAAACCAATGAATACTAAACCAATTAACCAAGACTAACAAAACTAAGCCTAAGATTGCGGCCGCTGACCAAATGATTCTTTTGTCTCTAAAAAATTTAAGCATATTATTGTTTGCGCCAACTTAAAACCAAAGCATTTAACCACAAGAAAACTGTCACAAAACTTAAAAAATATAAAATATCCTTAGTATCTACTACGCCTTTAATCATAGAGTAATAGTGACCAGATAAACCAATATAAGCCAAAACAGCTTCTACTTCAGTTGGCAAGCCAGATAGCATAAAAGCACTGCCCATAATAAACAACAGAAAACAGCCGGCCAGAGCTCCAATAAAGGCAATAATTTGATTTTTTGTTAAAGAGGAGACTAACAAGCCAATTGCTAAAAAAGCCGCACTAAGACTAGCAGTACCGAAATAGCTAGCAATAACAGCCCCTAAATCTAAACGGCCTAAACCAGAAACCGAGATTGGCAAACTGATTGTTAAAAGTAAAACAAACCAAATAAAAATAAGCGAACCAATAAACTTAGCTAACACAATTTGCCAATCGGTAATTGGTAAAGTTAATAGAAGTTCAATAGTGCCAGACTTTTTCTCATCAGCCCAAAGCCTCATAGCTAATGCCGGAATTAAAAACAATAATAACCAGGGAAGCATATTAAAGTAAGCCCTAAGACTAGCCTCGCCTAACAAAAAAAACGGTTTCCAAAAGAGCCAATTCCCAACAGCTAAAAATACCGCTGTCACAATATAAGCAATTGGCGAATTAAAATAAGCGGCTAATTCTTTTTTAACCAAGACACTTATAGTGCGAATAGTATGAGGACGATTAATCATAGGAATACTAAAACAATTTTTAATTTTATAATTTTAAAATAACTAAATACACTTTTTAATTTACTAAACTGGACATAAAACTAGTTATCTTTTTGGAAAATTAAAAAATTATTTATAAATTTGAAATTTTAAATCACTTCAACGGGTCAGTTTTTTAAAGACATCCTCTAAGCCGGCTTGTTCTAAACTAAACCCTAAAACTGGCCAATTGTTTTTAACAGCCAGCTCAGCTAAAAATTTTTGAACCGCCGGAATGGCAGGAGAGATTAGCCAACTATTATTTAGTTCTTCTGCTTGAATAATCTCCGGACAAGTAGCCAGTGCTTTACGTACAGTCGCTGAATCAGCCTCTACGGTCCAGTGCCAATTACTAGACGCTAAGCCAACTAAATCTTCAATGCGACCTTCGGCAACTAATTGACCGTGATTAATAATAATCACACGGTCACAAATAGCTTCTGCTTCTGATAAAATATGCGTGGAGAGAATGACAGTTTGTTCACGACCAATTTCCCGAATCAACTCTCTGATTTCTAAAATTTGATTAGGATCTAAGCCATTAGTCGGTTCGTCTAAAATTAACAAATCAGGTTTGTGCATAATAGCTCCAGCCAAACCAACTCGCTGGCGAAAACCTTTAGACAACTGGCTAATTTGTTGACCAATAACTTTATTTAATCCACAACGCCCTGCAATTTGCTTAATCCGATCTAATTGTTTATCTGGAATAATATCTCTGATTTCTGCAACATATTTTAAGTATTCAAAAACCTTCATATCCTCATAGAGCGGATTATTTTCTGGCAAATAACCTATCCGACGCTGAGCAGAACACAAATCTTCACTAATATTTTTGTCATCGATAGTAACAACACCACCATCAGCCGGCCAATAACCAGTAATCATTTTCATAGTGGTGGTTTTACCAGCACCATTAGGGCCTAAAAAACCCAAGACTTCACCACGCTTCATACTGAAAGATAAATTGTCCACCACCGGAATGTTATTAAAAACCTTGGTGAGATTTACTACTTCAATCATAAAAAATATTACATGGAAAAAATTTTTTGGTGTAAACTTTTTGCAACTTCATCTTTTAAACCATAGTAAGCTATGCGAACTGTATAACGATGACCGCTTAGCAAAGCATAATCATCTACCGCCTGCCAAGACCATAAAGAATCCAAGTTATTTAATTTTTCAGAAAGTTTTTGACCCAAGTCATCTAAATCTACAGCTTCTATATTAGTGTCTAAAACCACTAGCTTACCAGTTAATTCTACGACCGCGGTGGGTATGTGCTCCACTGGTAAATCGTTAATAATAATTTCGGCATAATAACTAGCCGGCAATCCATTAACTGGTTTTAGTTTACCCAGCCAACCGCAAATTTTGTCACCAACTAAAATATCCCAGACACTGTGAGGGTTAGCCATGGCTGGCTTTCTTTCAGAAACTTTAAACAATAAATTATTCAAACCAAAAAGTCCGGCAATTTTTTCAGCTATATTCTGACAATTACTTTCACTTAAAATACCGACTGCTTCACGTTCTAAATATTCTCCACCCACCTCAACTTGCAAAGCTAACTGTTTGTCGACGCGAGACGGACTCACCTTAGCAAAAATTCTACCTATTTCAAAAATTTCTATCGGAAAAATATTATTCTTAACATAAATAGCGGACTGATTAAGTAAGCCAGTTGCCATGGAAACGCGTAACTCAGGAAAATCTTCATTAACACTGTTTTGAGTAACAATCGGAGTACCTAAACCTAAATCCGCCTGTTTATTGGCTTCTGTCGCTACTAACGGTTGTGATAAAACCTCATCAAACCCGTTAGCGACAAGTAAGTCACGAATTGATTCTTTGCGGCGCCAAGAAATTGGTGTAATATCTTTAGTTATTTCCAAGGCCGGTACACGGTCGCTAGGAATTTTATCATAACGATTTAAGCGGACAATTTCTTCCACTAAATCTTCCGGTAATTGCAGATCTAAACGGTCGAGCGGCGGAGTCACTAACCAAATATTCCCTTTTTCTTCTACGGTGCACCTCAAAGCATTGAGAATAGCCAACTGAAGACTTTTTTCAATTTCAATCCCAGATAAACGAGCCACTAAAGACGGATCGAATTCGATGGTTGGTGATGTATTAGTTTTTGGTTGATAATCATACAAAGCCGAAGCGACCTGCCCCCCAGCCTCTTTAATAATCAAACTAATTAAAAAATTAAAAGCACTAATCGAAGACGCCGGTGATAAATCTTTGGACAAACGGTTAGAGGCTTCAGTAACCACGCCCAGGGCGCGAGAATTACTTTTAATCAAGGCCCTGTCGTAAACGGCCATCTCAGCAACGATACTGATGGTTGATAAATCAACGGCTGCGGTTTGACAACCAACTAAGCCGGCTAAAGCTATAGGATTTTTTTCATCATTAATTAACAGCTCACCTCCGGATAGTTTTAACAAACTGCCGTCTAAAGTTATAATTTCTTTGGTATCATTATTAATAGCCCAAGATAAACCACCTTGTAATTTAGAACCGTCCATGAGATGTGAGGCGTAGCCCGTATAAATCATGGCGTAATTAGATAAATCAACTAATAAATTAATGCTATTTAAATCATAAAAAGTTAGCCACTCTTTGAGCCATACCGGCGAGACAGTGTTTTTTAAACCAGTTAAACGCAGAGCTAAAACTCGTTTAACGGCTGACTTAGCTTCAATGTTTATTTTTAAAGTTTCCGAAGCCGGCGACCAAGGCTGACTAATACTTTCTACTAACGGCAAGCGATAATACGCAGAAACTTCTCGTGCTAAACCTAAGACAGACAAACAATCGGCCCGATTTTGACGAATTTCTAAACTAATCAACCAATCACTTTGACCACGCCAAGAAACTTCGGTTAATGATTCCATCATAAAACCGATCATAGTAAGAGCTTCTCCAACTTGAGCAGCGCCAGCGTTTAAACTTGGGATTAATTCTTTAATCTGACTATAAAGTATTTTCATGGTAGTAAGGTTTATAAGCTAGGTTACCACCTAGCAAGGTGCGGATATCGCCCAGGTTATATTTAGCCATCACTAAACGATCTAAGCCGAGACCAAAAGCAAAACCGCTAAAAACATGTCTGTCTATATTAGCCATAGCCAAAACTTTAGGGTGAATCATGCCGGCGCCCCCCATTTCAATCCAACCAACCCCTTTACATAGTGGGCAACCAGCTCCCTGGCAAGAGAAACATTGAATATCAACACCAACTCCAGGTTCTACTTCTGGATAGTATTTACTACGAAAACGCAGAACCACTTCAGAACCGTAAATATGTTGAAAAAGATATTTAAAGGTGCCTAGCAGATCATTGATAGTAACCTTTTCTAAAACCACCACACCTTGATACTGATGAAAAATAAAATGATTAGACTTGCTCATTTTTTCGTTACGATAAGTTCGACCAGGCGTAACCACTTTAAAGGGTGGCTTAAAATTAGCTAAAGTTCTGGCTTCGATAGAAGAGGTTTGTGTGCGTAATAGTAAATGTGGCTCTTCGATATAAATAGTGTCCTGCATATCACGCGCAGGATGATCAGCTGGAACATTTAATCTTTGAAAACAAAACTCATCCGTTTCTAGTTCACGTTCTTCCATAACACTATAACCCAGCGTTTCAAAAACATGATTCATTTGACGAATAGTAATCGTAACAGGATGAAGATGCCCAAGTTTGGTGCGACTAATTGATAAATTCTCGGACTGCTCCTGAAGTAAATTAGCTTCACGACTAGCCGCAAAACCAGCCTGCTTGTTTTTAATTAACTGCTCGGCTTGGGTAATCGCTGCCTGTATAATAGGGCCCTGAAGACGTCTGCTTTCCGCATCTAAACCGGCCAATTTTTTTAAAGCCAGCTTTAAACTCCCGGCTTTTCCTAAGTGTTCCTGCCACAAAGCAGCTGTTTGCTCTTCATCAGCGGTCTCAAGCGCTAAAATTAATTTTTGTAAAGTGTCTTCCATATTATATGCTAGCAACTTTTAATTTTTAAGCTTTAAATAATTATTTTAAAATAAAAATTGAAAATTTGACCTGATTTTTATATCCGATCCATAGTTTCAATACCTAAAATATTTAAACCATTAGCCAAAACTCGTCTGAAGCGCTCCACAAGTTGTAAACGCGTTTGAAGCTTATCAGCTTCGCCATTTAAAATTGGTGTATTATGATAGTAGTCGTTAAATAACTGAGACAACTCAAATAAATATTTTACGACTTCTGAAGGGTCGTGATGGCTTAAGGCTAATTTTAAAACTTCTTGATATCTAAGCATAGCTAGTTCTAAAGGACGTTCGTTATCACCAGTTGGCAACAAAGCCTCTGACGACATTTCAGTCTTACGTAAAATACTAGCAGCACGTGCAGCGGCATATTGTAAATAAACCGCAGTGCAGCCATCAAAACGTAAAGCTTCTTGTTCATCAAAAACAATAACTTTATCCGATCCGCTTTTTAACATTTCAAATTTCAGAACGCTAATTACTAGATTACTGGCAACTTCATCAATCTGTTTATCTGACCAAGTAGCATGACGCTCTCTAGACTCATCAACTAGCTTAGTTTTAAGTCGAATATATAATTCTTGAAAAGTGATAGTGTTACCTAAACGAGAACTCATCATACCGCTAGGTAATTTCACAAAATCATAAGACAAATGAACCATCTGGGCTTGATAACCAGCTAGCTCCAAAATCTTAAATAGTTGTTTAAAATACAAAGTTTGACGATTATCTACTATATACAAAGACTTGGTTAGCGTATGTCGTTTAAACTTTTCAAAAGCTAAGGCTAAATCAGCTACTGGATAAGTAGCGGTACCATCAGAACGTAAAACAACTAAAACGCCTAGCCCGTATTGTTCTAAGTCAGCGATTACAGCCCCTTCACTTAACCGCAAAATGCCTTTGTCTAAAAGCTCGTTTACTAAACGGCGGCCTTCGTCGATATAATCACTTTCGTAATAATACTCTTTAAATTCTACGCCTAATAACCGATAAACCGAAGCGAAATAATTAATACTCCATTGACGAGTTTTAGCCCAAAGCTCAAAATTAGAACCCTCACGTGTTTCAATTTCACGCATAATAGAGCCAACTTCTTCGTTGCCTTTTGGATTATTATCTAAAGCGGTAACGGCCTTAGTATAGGCTTGACCTAACCAGTAGCCCTTGTCAGCGCCTTCAGGCACTTGAGATTCCAACTGTGGCCAATACCAAATGGTTTTAGCAACATTAATACCAAAATCGTTGGTATAAGACACCGGCCAAACTGTCCAACCGGCAGCGTTATATAAACGCTGAATGCTATCCCCAAAAGCGATGTTACGCAAATGCCCTAAATGGTATTCTTTATGCGTGTTAATGTTAGAATATTCAATCATGACTTCTTTACCTTGTCCATCCAACCAAGATCCAAGAGCTTCAGAATCAGCTGTAGCCTTGTTGGCTAAAAGAGCTAATTCTGTGTTAGAAAGGCGAAAATTAACATAAGCCCCAATAGCTGAAACCGCAAAGCGTTCAGAAGGTGGCAAAGACTTAACAATGTTGGAAGCTAATTCTGCCGGAGATTGTTTGAACTGAGAAGCTACACCAAAAGACGGCCAACATAAATCAGCGAGTGAGCTTTCTGATGGTAAAACAATATCTGAAGCAAGAAGGTTTTGACCAGGAATAACAGCGTTAAGCTCTTCAGCTAGATCGTTTTTTAGTTGTTGCCAATAATTCATATATCAGAGTTATTAAAACAAAGATTAAGTTATTTGACAAGCCACCCCAATATTCATCGGAGTGGCTTGTTATTTTTAGGCTATTATTCAACAATTTTTATTTCAATACGGTCAGCTAGCCCCGAGGTTTTCTTAATAAAAGCCGGAGAATATTCAACGGTATAACTCTTAATTTCGGGCAAGCCATCTAGATATAACTTTAATTGAGCATCAGATAAATTCACTATTTTTTTACGATCAATTAAATCAACACCAGACACTAAGCCAATTTCAGCTGATAAAGTAACATTAACTTCAACACTACGAGAGTCATCAGCCCATTTAGCCACAGCATAAGATAAACTATCATTTTTAATACTTAGTAATTGTTGATTGGCCGGTAATAAAGCTGTAAGTCTTTTATTAACCGCTTGTTTAATATTGTCATCTTTAAAAGATACTAAACGAACCTTAGTTTTAACTACTACTGTAAACTCGTCCAGTTCTTCTCCTACAACAGCGTTGACACTAGAGGTTGTAACGCCAGGTACCACTTCTACTAAACGCTGGTTATTATCACTGTAAGTATTGTCGATGTCGGCCTTAATTTTATCTACAATTTCTTGACTTAGTGTGGCTACAGCTTGATCCAAAGCTTCTTTAGTGACAACCTTTTTGGTTTGCTGACCATACTTAATACTACCTTCGCTAGATTGGGCGTAAATTTTATCTTGTAATCCCTCCCACAAACCAGGAATAGTGAACTTCTCTGCTCCCACTACCATATCTTGACTATTTTGGTCAGCATAAACCTGAGCAACAACCTGACCGCCAGCCGGAATATTAACTGCGTTACGCAAACGATATAGTTTACCACTCGCTGACAATAGTCTGGTTTTAGCTACAAGGGGTTGATTTTTATTGTAAGTATTAATTAAGGTAATTTGTCCGGAGACTTCTTCGCCGATAACTTCTGTACCAAGTACTGGAAAAACTTTACTTTGTTCAGATGAAACTTCTTTAACTAAGGCAGTAATTTGACCCTCAACAGTAGAAGAAGCAGTAGCGTCTGCCAATATAAAAGATAATTGCTGATTCAAATTTTCATTTTTTAAACTGATAGATATTTTTGTTTTAACTGATGAAAAATAAAAGATTATTCCAACAATAATAACAACCACAGCCGCAAAAGCCCAAGCTAATCTTTGATACAACCGATTAGGAGTCGGCATGATAGATTTTTTATTGGCACTGTGTAACATCGATTTATCAGCATCAGACTGGTCATATAAAGCGGTTAAAACCTTCTTATTGTCAGTATCAGATTTATCTTGCAAAGCATAATCCTTAACGGAAGTTTTAGTCGATTTTTCATCATAATCTTCTTCAGCTTGATTATCTTTGTCATCAATATCACCTAAAGACAAAGTATCTTCTAAATCATCGTCCTCTGCTTCAGCTTCGTTTAGGCTGGTCGGAGTGGTTTTTTGAACAACGGTTTCAGGTAAACCAAGAGAGTCATCTTCTTCGTCGGTATAAAAATGCTTATCTGCTTTAGGTGGAGTAAAAACTTTAAGCGACTCTGTTTTAGCAGACGGATAATTTTTTTTTAAATCAACTACCAGATCTCTGTTAGTAATCACAGGAGATAGGCCTGGCACCTTTTGAATACGGATGCGTGGCTTTAAAGGCTCGACCTTAGTGGTCGATTTTTTGGTAGCCGTTTTAGGTTTAGAAACAGTTTTTTTCTTAACGACCCGCTTAGACGTCGCTGTAGATTTTTTTACTGGCATATAATCCCTCCTTAATTAACTTTCTTTATTTTTTAATTATACCACTTTTTTTAAAAAAAGAAAAGTATGCTATAATTATCTTAGTCTTTCTTACGTTTAAATTTGACCTGCATGAGTGGTTCATATTCTGTTTGATTAGGGCCATATACTTCTATCCGTTCACCTTTCATAATATTAGACACCGCTATGTCTGATAATTGAACATTTAGTTCTCCCAATTGATTTTTAATTTCCTCTAGGCGATTAAACTCAGGGCCAAAATCACGAGCAATACTAGATTCAGCGGTTAGTTTATTTTCCCTAGCTTGCTTAGCTGCTTCTAATAACTCTTGGTAAGGAGCGGAATGAGACAAAGCGTCTCTAAAACTGGACTTCAAAGTCTTCTGTTCTTTCTTAAGTTCTTCGATTTCGTTAAAAACTGTTTGCAAATTTTTCATAAAAAAGATAAAATATTTATATAATAAAAACATTATAGCAAACTGTCTTTATTTAGACAAACATTTATGAACACAACTTTAGTTTTAGTTAGACATGGCCAAAGTGTCTGGAACAAAAAAAATATTTTTACTGGCTGGACCGATGTTGGCCTATCAGCTACCGGCAAAAAAGAAGCTTTAGCCGCTGGGCAAGCTATTAAAAAAGCTGAACTACATTTTGATCAAGCCTACACCTCTGTTTTAAGTCGTGCTATTAAAACACTGTGGCTGATTTTAGAAGAAAGCAAACAAATGTATGTACCTGTTATTAACGCCTGGCAGCTCAATGAACGACACTATGGAGGTCTTACTGGTTTAAATAAAACTGAAGTGTTAAAAAAAAATGGTGCCGAACAGTTTCAATTGTGGCGTAGAAGTTTTGATGTTAAGCCACCACGAATAACTAAAATCATTCATCAAGATTTAATCAAGGACCCTCGCTATATAGCTCTTAAAGCGTCCGAATTACCCTTTACCGAAAGTTTAAAAGATACTTGTGCTCGAGCTTGGCCTTATTGGCAAAAACATATTGAACCGCGTGTTAAAAAAGGTGAAAAAATCATTATCAGTGCTCATGGTAATTCCTTACGAGGATTAATTAAACACTTAGAACATATTTCTGATAAAGATATTGTTGGCCTAGAAATACCAACTGGCGTGCCAATCGTTTATCACTTAACCACTAAATTTGGCAAATTAAAAATCATAGAGAAGAAGTTGCTAAGTTAATTCCAAAATTAAAAATTGTGCCCCTGCTTCAAATCTGCTATAATGACATCGTATGACTTACAAAAAATTATATCGTTCCCGAGATGATCGGATTATTGCCGGCGTCTCAGGCGGACTGGCTCAATATTTTGATATTGACTCAATTTTAGTGCGTTTAGCCTTTGTTATTCTAACTATTTTTAGCGGTGTGGGAATTGCCATTTATTTAATTCTAGCCATTATTACTCCAACAGCTGATAAACCAGAAGCTAGCCCCAGAGATAATCTTAACGAACTAGTCAACAACATTCGCCAAAAAACTAAAAATGCTAGCGCAGATTTTCACTCCCCCACCACAGCTGAAAGTAAAAAAAATAGAGCTAGACTATGGTTGGGTTTAATTTTAGCCTTACTAGGGATTTCACTTTTAACTCATAATTTTTTACCAGACAGCTTTAGCTGGTTGTCTATAAAATTATTTTGGCCTTTAATCATCATAGCTTTAGGCACTTATTTAATAACTAAACGTTAATATGCCAGCTGCTAAATCCACTAAAAAAAACAAAAACTTTGCTGCCAGACCAGAAGCTGACTGGCAGACGGAAGAGAATCACTCAATCCATAATCACCACTATTACATTAAACCACGTCACCGATTTGATTTTGGTAAATTAGCTTTTGGTCTAATCTTAATCATTTTAGGTTTAATTTATTTAGGTGTTAATCAAGGTTGGTTGCCACCAGTAGTTCAACCCGACCTTTGGAAACTCTGGCCATTACTAATTGTTTTTGCCGGGTTATCTATGATTACTGGTTACGGGCTGGCTTCTTTTTTAACTGGCAGTATCATCACTATAACAGTTTTAGCTATTACAATTTTATTAATTTTTGGAGATGTCAGCTGGATGACCAGGAAAAAATTAACAGATATTTATCAAGAAAGCACTGTAGATAAAATAATTAGTTCTGTTCAAGATATTAATATACCGCTAAATAGCGCTGATAACATACTGATTAGCCAACAAAACGGCCAGTTGGACTTAAGCGGTGGTGGAAATATTTTAACAGGACAGCTGGACAGCAACAGCAGTAAGTTAACACAAGTTTTAACCGATGACGACAGAATAACCACTTTAAAATTAAATATCGAGGAGTTGGCCAGGCAACCTAGAGCGACTGTTAACAGTTTAAAATTACAAATACCGAAAATTAAAAAATTAATTATCAATAATCTTAAAAATACTTTTACTGCCGATTGGTCGGCGATGGTCGGACAAGTTATTATTAACGACACTGACAGTGCTACCGCTTTAACATTAGGCATACGCAATGAAGATTTAAGCCCAGCTGAGATTATAATTAATCAACAAAACAGTCGCTTAAAATTAAATATCAGTGAAGAGGTAACCGTGCGTTTAAGTGGCTTAAACACTACGCCAAATACTGATCAAGATTGGAGAAAAGATGGCGAAGATTATATCACCGGCCCAAAGAAAACGGCAGATTATATTATTACACTTAACCTAGTTGATAGTCAGTTGATGACAGAAATCCAAAAATAAAGATTTATAAAAACACCCCGATGTAAAATCGGGGTGTTTTTTGATGTCTTTTTTTGATATGAATTTTTTCAAACCAACGAAAAATCTGGCAATTTTGTCATCAAATTTACGGTGCCGTGTCATAACTCGCAAAAAATTTTAATTATTTTTAGTGGAAATAATTTTTTGCTCAAACATATGGATACGGTGCACCTAATTTGACTCCCTAATTGAAACGATTTTTCAGGTTATCAAAAATTCATATCTTAACTAAAATAACGCCATTATTAAACCTTTATTTTCTGATTATCTTGACGCCATTTGGCAATATCGGCGTGGTGGCCAGACAGTAAAACTGGCGGCACGGGATAATCTTTGCCGTCAACAGTAAAAATCTCAGGCCGAGTGTACTGGGGATATTCCAAAATCCCCTCCTCATTGTGCGATTCGTCTTTCAAACTGTCGGCATTGCCTAAGACTTCAGGCAACAACCGAGTGATGGCATCAATCATCGTTAAGGCCGGCAATTCACCACCGGTCAAAACAAAATCGCCGATGGATATTTCTTCGTCAATAAACTCCAAAAGCCTTTCATCTACTCCTTCAAAGCGACCACAAATCAAGACAATTTCTTGGTATTGTTTGGAATATTCCACGGCCACGCCTTCGGTGAAACGGCGACCACGAGCTGATAATAACACTTTGTGAGCGCTGGGGCCAGCCACGGCTGTGAGAGCCGCATGGAGCGTTTCAATGCGCATCACCATGCCAGCACCCCCTCCGAAGGGCTTATCATCGACGCTGCGATGTAAATCATCGGCCCAGTCGCGTAGATTATAAATCTCCACACTGATAGCGCCGATATTTTGGGCGCGCGCCATTAAGCTGGCCGATAAATAACCGGCAAACATTTCAGGGAAAATTGTGATGATTTTAAAAGTGATCATTTTTTGGTTCTTAAAACAATTTCTTTCGTTATTAATAAAACTAATTTTTCTGGTTAACGCCTCAAGATAGATGGGTATATTTTTTTACTATGATGCAATAACAGCGGGTTAGCGTGGTTGATTATTAACAGATCGATTTCTTTATTAAAGATATCATTCAAATCAGCCATAATACCCAGCTCCGTTTTAATAGACGACTAACCGATAAACTCCACGGCGATATCCATATCAGAATTAGTGTGCGCTTCGCCTCTCGCCTCTGAACCAAACAGCAAAACCAGCCTTAAGCCTTATTTCTTGGCTAAAGCTTTAAGTTTTAAACTTTGATTGTTTTTGGTTATTACTGGCATATTAATTATCTTTAATATAGCGAAAAAAATAAAAAAAAGCAACAAAATACCCTCCGACTTACGTCGGAGGGTATTTTTACTAAAAACTGTTAGATGTTCAGGTCATCGACGCTGGTGGCGTCAATATCGCCCAAATCCATGGCGCTGTTGTCTTCTTCAAGAGAAGCTTCATGGCTTTCTTCACGATTTTCACGAGGGGCACGAGTGGAGCCCTCCGGTTCAAAAATTTTCAAGTTGACACGAGCATTATTTTTGGCACCGATAATCTTTAAAAGCGTGCGAATAGCTTGGGCAGTCTGACCCTTACGTCCGATCACATAACCCATATCGGCCGGATCGATTTTCAAAGTCAAGAGTACACCACGTTCATCAACCGTTCTATCAACCACGACATTCTCTGGGTGGCTAACAATGGCTTTGACCAATAATTCCAGGAAACCTTGATCTTGGTGATTTTCAACCATACTTTTGTTGCAGCTGTAAATTGCCCCTTAGGACAATTTATGACTTATTGTTAATTATTACTCACTTCCTAAAGGAAGCTCTTATCTATTATACCAGGGCTCAATATTATGTCAAATTGATTAAAATTTAGATTCCTTTCCCCTTGAACCAGTGATGACGCATGCTTTTTAAGCACTAAACTGATTTATGTTTATTGGCTTCAATTTCCATGACATAATCACGCTCTCCACCTTCACCCTTAAATTTAGCTGTAAAAGTTTCTTTAAGTAAGTGATGGTGGATAACAGTGCCCTTATGGCCTTCAACGGTTACTTTAGAACCAAGAGCCGGCAACTTACCCGCTAGGTACTTATAACCTTCAACTTCATAAGCCAAACAACACATCAAACGGCCACAAGCACCAGAAATACGATCCGAGCCACGAGCAGACAAACCTTGGCTCTCGGCCATCTCACCAGTCACGGAATTAAATTTGCGCAAATGAGTTTGGCAACATAATTTTTTACCACAACGTCCACTATCACCGCAAAGTCTAGTCTCATCACGAACGCCGATTTGTTGCATGCGAACACCACGATTAAAATAACGAGATAAATCTTTAACTAGTGCACGAAAATCTACGCGACTTTCCGAAATAAAAGCGATAGTTAAACGAGAGTTATCAAAAGACCAACGAATATCAACTGGCTTTAAATTTAAGCCACTGGCCATAGCAACAGCACGGCAATATTCTAAAGCTTCAGTTTTATCACCTTGAGCTGATTTATTAGCAGACAGATCTTCCGAATTAGCTAAGCGTAAAACTTCAGCTAAATCGGTTATTTCACTATTAGGCGTACCGTCTTCGATTTTATCGATAACCGAAGCTAAATCTAAACCAAGATCGGTTTTAATTATGACATGATCATAAACTTTAATCGCACTTGGAAAAACGGTCGCTAAATATATTTTATCCCAGGGTGCGCATTGTAATTGTAGTTTGGACATAGCCGAATTACAGAGCGAAGCGAATAAATCTCTTAACGGTTTTACCTGCTAAAATTTGTTCCACTTTTTGTTTGTCATCTTTGATATATTCTTGTTTAATCAAACAAACCGCTTCGTAATATTTATTTAATTTACCTTCAATAATTTTTTCAAGCATAGCCTCTGGCTTACCCTCACCTTTCAACTGCTCGGCATAGATAGCCTTTTCACGATCAAGCTCGACTGGATTAACTTCAGCAGGAGTAACATATTGAGGATTAGCCGCTACTACTTGCATAGCTAAATCACGAGCCAATTCTTCAGCACCGGCTTCATTTAGTTCGACCACAGCTGCCATCTTACCACTAGCATGAACGTAACCAGCCACAGTTGCAGCACTAGTAATTAATTCATAACGACCGACAACCAGTTTTTCACCAATAACACCAGATAAGTGATTTAAAGAATCTTTTAGAGAGGTGCCATCAGTTAAAGTAGCAGACAATAAAGCTGTTAGGTCGGCTGGTTTTTGTTCAGCTACCACACCAATTACAGTGTCGATAAATTTTTGGAATTGTTCGCTACGCACCACAAAATCAGTTTCAGCATTGAACTCAATCAAAGCTAAACCATTATCAGCGGTGGCGACCATTTTAATTACACCTTCCTTGGCCTCGTGGCCCTCACGCTTAGCCGCCTTAGCGATGCCTTTAGCACGCAATAAGTCTACAGCTTTATTAAGATCGCCGCCAGCCTCATCTAAAGCTTTCTTGCAATCTACCATACCAGCTCCGGTACGTTCGCGCAATAATTTAATGGTTTCCATATGAATATAGTAAAATTTTTAATCTTTAATTTTGTAATTTTTCAATAAATAAAAATGATTATTTTTTAGAAATTTGAAATTAAACATTGAAAGTATTATTTATTATTAGTCCTTCTTAACAGGAGCATTTTTAGCCTTTTCTGCTCGATCTTTGCCTTCTAAGATAGCCCCACGAATAGTTTCCATAACTAATTTAATAGTTTTAGAAGCGTCATCGTTACCAGGAATAACATAAGCCACACCTTCAGGATTAACATTAGTATCACAAACAGCGATAATCGGGATACCGCATTTCTTAGCTTCAGTTAAAGCAGTCTTTTCGGTCTTGATGTCCCAAATAAAGATAGCAGCCGGCAAACCATTCAAATCAGTTAAACCACCGAAAGATTTATCCATCTTGGCAATTTCACGATCAAACTCTAACTGTTCTTTTTTAGTATATTTAGATAAACGACCAGTAGCTTTTTTGTCTACCAAATCGCGATATTTGCGAATAGACTTTTTAATGATGTTAAAGTTGGTCATCGTGCCACCCAACCAATGCTCACTGATATAAGGTGCGCCGGTTTCCATACCAACATTCTTTAATAAATCTTTGACCTGAGCTTTAGTACCCACCAATAAAACTTTACGACCACTAGCCACAGTATCGGCGATATAAGTCATGGCCTTTTCTAAATGTGTACGACTGATTTCTAAATCAATGATGTAGATACCTTTACGAGCACCAAAAAGATAAGGCTTCATTTTTGGGTGCCATTTGGCAGTTCGATGACCGAAGTGCATACCAGCTGTCAACATCTCTTCCACGGATGGAATGTTCATAATTTTTCCTTTAATCTCTGGCTAGGTGGATTCGCCTAATGCGAACAAGGAAAATACCAAGCCTTAGAGATATTAATTAGTTAACAAAAATATGGGTTTAATGACCCAAATACTGGTTAATAATAACAAACAAAATATATTTTGTCAATTGTTAGCCATTGATGCAGTTTTAAACATACTTCAAAATCAGAAGCTTTGTTATATGTTTAAAAATGCTTAAATACTAGGTATTTCTTGGCGAGAACCCTTTATACAAAGGAGTAAAGACGCATGCTCTTGTCAAAATTGAATCTTTATGATATAGTCGCAAAAGTATAAATTACTCTTTATTTTTATGAAAAAAACTATTCACCCCGCCTATAGTGCTAAGGCTGAAGTTATCTGTGCTTGTGGCAACACCTTTCAAACCGGTTCCACTTCCAAGGAAATCAAAACCGAATTATGTAGCGCTTGTCACCCTTTTTATACTGGTAAACAAAAATTGGTTGATACTGCTCGCCGTGTCGAGAAATTTAAAGCCAAATTGGACGTTTCCAGTCAAAAGGCTATAATCGGAGCTGGCAAAAAAGCTAAACAAGCCGCTCGCAGTCAAGCTCGCAACAACAAGAACGCCTAACTACTTCAAACGGCTGTTATGTTTTGATTCGTGTGTTATAATACACAAATTAGAAAATAATGGCCGTTTTTATATTTAATCTTTTATCTCTACGAATACCAGGATCTCTAAAAAAATAGTAAACATTTCGATTTTATTGACTATTGTTAAAACATACCAATATTTTTACTGCTTGGAGAGATTCTCGCATTTGCAAGGGTAAATACACTTATGGATTTAGAAACTCTTAAAACCCAATTTAAAGAAATTGAAGCCGAGTTAAGCGACCCTGGTATTGTTAGTGACCCTAAAAAAATGGCTGATGTTGGTCGTAAACATTCAGAATTGCGGGAGATGATTAATCTACTAGAGAGAGTGACCAAATTAAAAACCGCCATCGCTGATAATTATGAGTTTAAAAATGGTAACGACCCGGAAATGGCCAAGATGGCAACTGAAGAACTACCGAGCTTAGAAAAAGAATTAGAAATAGCTGAAACGGAATTAGACGCAGAATTACACCCAGCCAACCCACTGGACAAGAAAAATACTATTTTAGAAATTCGTGCCGGTACTGGTGGTGATGAATCGGCGCTGTTTGCGGCCGACTTGTATCGCATGTATGCCAAATGGGCAGAAAGCAAAGGCTTTAAATTAAATATCGTTGATTCTAATCAAAATGGTATCGGTGGTTATAAAGAAGTTATTTTTGAAGTTGTCGGCAAGGGCGCTTATGGCTTATTAAAAAACGAAGCTGGAACACATCGTGTGCAACGAGTTCCAGAAACAGAAAAAGCCGGGCGCATTCATACTTCAGCGGCGACAGTAGCTGTTTTACCGGAAGCCGAAGATGTTGATGTAGAAATTAAAGCATCTGATATTCGTATTGATACATTTTGTTCATCTGGGCCTGGCGGACAAGGTGTAAACACCACCTACTCAGCTATTCGTATTTTGCATTTACCAACTGGCACAATTGTATCCTGCCAAGATTCTCGTAGCCAACACCAAAATAAAGAACGGGCCATGCAAGTATTACGATCTCGTTTGCTAGCGGTGCAAGAAGAAAAAAAACGCGCCGAAGAATCCGCCACACGCCAAGCACAAGTCGGCGGTGGCGATCGTTCTGATAAAATTCGCACTTATAATTTTCCTCAAGATCGCATTACTGACCATCGCATCAATCAAAGTTGGCATAATATCAACCGGATTATGGAAGGTGATTTGGATGATATGTTACTTGCGGTAAAAAAAGACTTAACTCAATAAAATGCTAAACATCTCGCAAGTCTTATCTCAGTATAATACAAAAATAAAAAAAATCAGTCGGCAACCGGATTTGGAAAGCCAGCTAATTTTGGCTTTTGTTTTAAAAAAACCACGGTCTTATATTTTGGCTCATACTGATTCAGAATTAAGCAAACAACAATTATCAATAACTACAAAATTATTTGCTAGACGCTTATCGGGAGAGCCTCTAGCCTATTTAACTGGTGAACAGGAGTTTGGTGAATTAAGCTTTAAGGTTAATAAATATACGCTAATCCCCCGCTGGGAAACCGAGCTAATGGTTGAACAAGCTTTGAGCTTGGCTCACAACTCAACAAACACCACCATCTTGGATATTGGCACTGGATCCGGCTGTATCGCTATTACGCTGGCAAAAAAATTACCACAGGTGACAGTGATAGCCAGCGATAAATCGGCACGCGCTCTAGCTGTTGCCAAAATCAACGCCACAAGACACGAAGTAAAAATTACTTGGCTGACAGGCAACTTATTACAATCTTTGATTAAAAAAATAAACTTGCTACCAAAAAACACCAAGCAATTAATAACCACTGCCAATCTGCCTTATGTACCGAGCGCTTATTTAAAAAATTTAAAAAGCAAGGATAAAATCGGTTTAAAATTTGAACCGCTATCGGCTTTAAATGGTGGCAGTGATGGCTTAAAATATTACCGTGAATTATCCAAGCAAATTAAACACTTAAAAAACTTAAGACCGAAACTTATTATCACAGTCTTAATGGAAATACAACCCGGACAAGTAGGGGCAATGCAAAAGATATTTGAACACAACTTTATAATAAAAGATTTAGCTAAAAAAGACAGATTAGTAATTGCCAATTTTTAATGTTACTGAATTCCATAATATTAAAATTTTGATTATTTATTGTTTCAAAAATATGCCCGCATATTGGATGGTTGAAGTATTCTTAAAAACCCTTAGTTCAGTATACTAGTATACTGAACTAGGAAATGTTTTATTATAAAATTACAAAGGTCTAATTAAATAAAAATTAGTGATTATAAAAAATTAAAGAACTTGCTTTGTAGCAAGTCCTTTTTTAGGAACAAATAAATTAAGGCAAGTCTTCCGGAATGTACTTATCACGAGCCAAATTAAATAAAAAATCTGGTTGTGGTAAAGTCTCAGGCACATAGTGTCCAATCATAAACAATGGCGGAGCATCGCAACTAACTGGCACCCAACCAGAACTAGACCCGCAATTACCAGATGACAAAAGATTTTCCGAACCAAAAGCTAAAACAGACGACAATAAATGATCAGGTGTCCCAGAAAGCGAGCCACCGTAAAACCATTCTTCACGACCATCTAAATACACTTTGTGGCATAAATCCATAGACAGCGTAAAATTAGTAGTGTCAGGATCAACTTCACCAGCATAAGCGTCAACTTCTAGATAAGCCTGATAACCATGTTCCAAACAATAATCCACAATTTTTTTTCGGAGAGCATCGTTACTTAAACCAGTATCACTCTTAATAACCAAATGCGAAATTCTAGCTTCTGGTAAAACCGTCCTGGTGTAAGTACTAACGGCCAAAAACTCTTCAGCCCGACAATGGCCGTTAGAAAACTGCTCTAAACGAAAGGCGGAATTTCTAGATAACAAGAAATTTTTAACCACGCCGTGATCAATTAAAATGGTTTTTTGAGCACGGATACCTTCGGCGTCGAAATTATAACCACCAAGTTTAGTAATCTCTGTAGGATCCACATAAATTACCAAGTCGTTTAGAACGCTATACTTCAAACTAGATTCTGTCAGTTTTTTGCCTTGTTTACCTTTAAATAAATTGGCCTGACCGTTAACAATTAAATCCGCAGAAAATAAATGCCCAGATAAGGCTTCGTGGAACAAGACATTAGTAGCATTAGCTGATAACATCATTGGATAATCAGCGGCTTCAGCCACCGCTACTGTTGCTATATGAGCCACCTTATCTTTAATAGCCTTACCGAAATAACCTAAATCAAGCCGAGCCTCGTTTTCGTTAATATAGTATTGATTATGGCTAACTACTAGATGGAAGCGTTGCAAATTAAAACAACGAAGCTTTACAGAAGTAGCATAAAAAGTTTTACTATCTAAAATTTCTCTACCCTCAGAATCAGCCATGATTGTAATAATCTGATGCTTAGAAAAATTAACAATTACCATTTCGACACAATCTAAACGATATAGTTGGGCAGATAACTTAGAATACTCTTTTAGTAAATCCGCGCTGACAAAGTCTTGATTGAAAGAGATAATCGGACTAATAAACTTTTCTACCGGATCATCAGATTTAACATAAAAGCGACTATCACTTTTATTGGCTTGAAAATAAGCCTTGACGGCTTGAGTAATTACTTTGTGCAGCAAACTACGAATTAAAGTTTTTAAACAACCAGGGTGTAAAGAAATGTCACCAAAACAATAATCCAAACGACTAACTTTTGAACCGTTAGCAATCCAAACCCGAATCAGCATGGTAGCGTCACTATCAGGAACAACACTTTTCAAATAGCTGTTATCAAAACTAAACATCAGATCGTTATGACAAATAATACTGAAAGAGATATCTTTAATATGATACTCCTGATCTTCACCGTCGCTGTTTTCCATCTTACAAATTACCGCTTTGGCATACGTGACCTCCTCCACTAATACCTGGAGTGTTTGTTTATAATCGACATACATGACAACCTCCGAGAAATTGAATAATTTATTTTAAAGAACAATGTCCATATTTATGCATAGATTTTCGATTTTGTAAATAAACTTAAAAAACGACAAAAAAATACAAACCTAGTATAAGTTTGTATTTCCCATATAAGCTAACTTGTAAGATATATCAATTGTTTTAGAGGTTTATGTATGGACAAAGATAAATCACATTATTATTTCTTCTTGGCTGAGACTTTCTTTTCAGCGGCTGGAGTGGCGGTAGTGTCTGGAGTTTTACCAGCTGGAGCTTTACCAGCTGGAGCTTTACCAACCGGAGCTTCAGCACCAGCAGCAGCAGCCTTAGCCTTACGAGAAGCCATGACAGAATAAACGGCATCCCGAGCAGCATTTTTAAAAATAACGCCGGTCGGTAAAACTAAATCTTCGACGCGAATAACATCATGCAAATGATCCAATTTAGAAATATCAACTTCAATAGCGCTGACCAAGTCTTTTGGTAAACACTCAATTTTGATTTTATGTAAGTTAGAGACTAAGGTCCCTCCCAAAGTAGCAATGGCATTGGATTTTCCAACTGGTTTTAAAATTGCTTCTACGATAACTTTAACGTTTTCGTTAATTTGATAAAAATCAACGTGCAACAAAAAACCTTTCAAGTGATCACGTTGAATAGCTTTAATAATAACCGGTAAAGTTTCATTACTAAATTGTAAGTCTAACAAGGTGGCTTGGCCACCAGCAACTAAAGCTTTTTCTACTTGCTCAACACTAACTGCTAGATGACGATTAGTAATGCCTTTACCATAAACTTCAGCCGGCACAAACAAACCGTGGCCAGCTCTAGTTTCTGATAAGCGCTCCCGACCAACCGCTTCAATTTTAGTTCTTTCCATATTGTTTCCTGATTTAATAATTTTTCAATTTAGATCGCGCAATAATGCTTTGTGCGATACCGAACAACAAAAGGTTGACAGATAGAGAACTGCCACCATAACTCAAAAAAGGCAATGTAATACCGACCACCGGTAACAGCCCCAAGTTCATTCCTATATTAATAAACATTTGTAAAAAAATCAAGACTCCAAAGCCTAATAAAAAAAATATACCGAAATTATCCTTAATCTTAGGTAAATTTGCTATAATTCTCCAAAAAATCAATACGAAACAACTAATAACAGCCATAACACCAAGAAAACCTAATTCCTCGGCAATAACCGCGAATATAAAATCATTTTTAGCTTCTGGCAAAAATCTTAGCTGTGATTGTGAGCCATAACCAAGCCCCCTACCTAAACTTTGTCCAGAACCGACAGCAATAATAGCTTGATTAACATTATAATTACTGGTTAAAGAACCGCTTCGATTTAAAAAAACACCTACTATACGATCCTTCTGATAAGCGGCCAAAAGAGGCCAACTAAAAACAGAAGTGAAGATAGCAATACTGGCAAGAATTATAACAAATTTTCTAGGCCAACCAGCTAAAATCAATAACAATAACCAAATGGAACCAAGGATGGCAGCCGAACCTAAATCAGGCTGGAACATAACCAAAATAATTGGGCCTAAAGCCAGAAGAGCTGAAAGGCAAAGAGTCCTGAAAGGCTGACGAACGGGATTGGCTTTAGAAAAATAACGGGCGAGAATAATGATCAAACTAACCTTAGCTAATTCCACTGGCTGAAAATTACCAAACCCAAACTCAAACCAACCCTTAGTGTTATTAATTGTAGAACCAAACAACAAAACAATAGCCAACAACAACAAAGATAAAAAGTAAAAATAAACCCCAAAGCTATACCAAAAATAGTAATCTAACCAAATTACCACAGCAACCATCACTAAACCGAGTAATAAAACCGTTAACTGTTTTTCAAATAAGCGACCACTTTGTCCAACATCCATACTGTACAATTCGGATAAACCGAGGATTGACAATAAAACTACCGGTAACAACATTAACCAGTCTAAATGCTTAAAAATATTGAAGACTCGTAGGGCCATAGTATAAAAAATTACAAAATAAATTTTAGTTTTTAGTTTTGTAATTTTTAAATAAACAAAATAAATTTTTCAAAAAATTAAAACATTCGTTTGCGATTGAAAATTGGAAATTAGAAATCAGAAACTTGCCTTAGTATCCCGACTTATACTCTGAACTATTAATAATATTGATATCTGGCACAATGTCAATGCGATTAACAGTTGATAATGATCCTAAAATACTTAAAGTGATGTTTTTCTTTTCTTTAGACATGAAATCACTAACAATATAATTATCCACAGCTAAAAGATTATTACCTTGATACAGCATAATATTAAATTTAGCTTGACGATAATTAAAAGCGGTTTGATTTATTAAACTAAAGCTCAGACGATTGATTGGCAACTTTTCAGTCAAACCGGTTTGTGTATACGGTGTAAAAATTTTGTCTTGAACCAAAAATTTAAGATGGTCTTCTTTAAACGTTGGCCAATCTGGCATATCCCTTGCCTTAAAACGATCTGGACCAACGCGTTCCAAAACTAAGGCGCCATTACTCGGAGTCGAAGGCAAAGTTTGTCCCACGGAAATTAAAGTTTTTGTTTCGCCTGGAAAAACAAAACTACTTTGACGCTCAGTTGGCACACCATCTATCAAAAAGTAGTAATCAAAAGTAGCCCAAATATCTTGATTGGGATTAATAACCTGACCAGCTAAATCATAACGATCTTGACCGATTGGCAAAGCTTTAATAAAAACTTTTTGTAAATCGGTCCAACCTTGCAATTGGCGTGGAGCAGTCACTAAGGCCTCAGATAAAGCCAATTCATTTTCTCTATCCTGCCGAACGCCTACCAACAAATAATAAGTAAAATAATAAAGACAGAAAGACCAAAGAACAGCGGCAAATAAAGCCAAAAACCAAACTGTCAACAAAAATAAAAATTTTTTGTGCTCCATATACCACAAACTCAAATCAAGAAAACGAGTGGATACACCGCTAACATCAACAAAATCCTTGACTTGACGATCTAAATTTATACCAGCCCTTAGCTCTTCAGTGTTGGGTGGTGGTGTTGTATTATAATTATCTTGAAACTTGGACATATTATTTTTTAATCTCTGAAAAATTAAACACTGGTCCAGCAACCAGGACTAAGCGTCCTTGTTGTTTTTGCAAGGAAACTAGTAACTTAAAACCGTCTAAACTTTTCTGTATCTTCCAAGAATGTTTACCATCTGGCTCGTTAAAAATAACTGAGGTGTTCTTATTAGACAACTTGGATACATAATTTTTACCAACAAACTCATTTAAAAAGACCCAATCGGTTAACAAAAATTCTTCATTGTTTAATTGCTTGACTACCAAAGAGTGAATAGTTTCAAAATCATTAACCAATTCGACAAAGTCGTCATTATTTTCTTTAACCAATCCGAGCTCCACAAAAGTCTTAAAAATCATTTGACTATCCACAGCCAACTCGCTAACTAAAGCTAAGTTAGGCTCAACATAATGATATTTAACTAAAGTCTCTAGAGTGGATAAATGCTCGCTAGTCGTAAAAGACTGTTCCCAGGTGTCTAGTGGTAATTTAGCGTTTAAATTAGAGCTAACAGAGGTGTTTAATAATTGATTGGTCCAGGGGCTGCCTAAGGTGTAGGTCAAAGTGGCCTCCTTACGACTATTCAACATTTTACGATTAATATCTAAAGTGGTCCAAAAAAGGTTGCTGTGCCAATCTTGATCATTAAAACCAGCAAAGTGTCTGCGTAAGACAGAAACTTGATTATTATAATCGTTATAGTTAGTGTTGATCGCAAAATATTGACTGGTAATTGGTTCATCGAACAATGGATTAATTAAGTCTAAAGAAATGGCTAGACAACGATTTAAAACACCCATCTTAATCGAACAGCCCGTGTTCAAGTTTACGTAAGATTTAGTTCGATCATAATTTATAAAATCTCCGGCGGCGTCAAAAGTTAGTTTGTCATAAATAAAAGTTTCTGGACTAAATTTTTCTTGTAAAATTCGCATACCTGACAACTGTTTGCCGGTTTCAAGCTGACGATTTAAACCGCCTTGAGCTGGATCGAAATCTGTGAAGGCTACGGCATCACGATATTTAAGTAAATCAGTGTCAAACGCAGGATTGGATTTATCAAAAACTTCTTCCACTGTTTTATCATTAAATAAAGCTTTAAAAGTTCGATCATAGTCCAAGTAAGTTAACTCGTTGCGCAAACTATTAAAAAAGGACATAGCTTTATAAACACGTGCCCAACGATTTTTCCAAACTTGGTTAACACTTAAGTCTCTAGCTATTAGAGTGGCAGCGGTTAAATTAACAGTCCAATCCTCCTTATCCAAAAGACAAGATGGACATGCTTCATTTTTGAAAAATAGAGGAAACAGCGAAGTAGTGAAACGGCTAGCTAAATAAAAATTGTTTAGATGAGCATTATGACGATATTCATCAGGCACGCTAAAATCTGAATAATCACGATCATATAGCAAAGCTGGTGATTTAATTAATTTAGTGTTCCTGTTGTTTTTAGCTATTAAATCCAGCTCTTTTTGGACTGAAGGATCTAAATAATCAGGTGCTGTAAATCGATAATGATCTGCCTCCACTCCCGTAAAAAGACCAGGGCCAGAAATAGCCGTGACAGATTCTTTGGAGCTACGTAAAATTTGTCCAGCTTTTGGCTTTAAAAGCTCTAAATTCATAGCAAAATAAACAGCCTCTAAACGCATGGCTTCTAAGAGCGGGTCATTAGAAACCCCTATCACAGCATAACGATCACGATAACGCTTATCTGCCAAAGTAAATAATTCTTTATTTAAATCCCAAAAATCTCGATAAAAAATATCAGCTTCAGCTTGTTTATAAATAGTTTTTATTCTGTTCTGCCAAGAATACATCATAAAATCAGCTGTTACTAAGAACGGAACATTACGCTTATTTAGCTCTTGGTAGGCTTGTAAAAAATCTTTAGAGTCTTTACCGAAGGGATTATCGATTACACCAAAGCCTTGGTTGTTAATATTATCAACAATCTTGTCTAAATCAATTTGGCGAGTAAAGGGGTAGTAATTAGCAGCGTCAGATTTAATATTAACTGGTAAACTTAAGGGTTCAATTTTAGAGACAATAGTTTCAACTTTAGGTACATAAAAATTTACAAAAAAAACATTCTCACCCTGAACACTGCTGGTTGAGACCGTGTTACCGCTTGATAAATGACTATCACCTAGAGATTTAAGCGAGGTACCATCTTCAACTACACGATTAACAACAGGAATGTTTTGAGGTTTTTGAAGTAATAAAATACCAACAACAATCATAGAGATAGCTGATAAACCGGCCACAATCCAGACACCTAAGCGAAACTTGGGGTTATTAAAGTCAAAAAGAAGCTGGCCGTCGCCAGGCGTCAGTTGAGATGGTGTCTTTTGATTGATAAACATAGCTTTTATATTATAGCATATCGCCAAATTGTCGCCAAGACCAAATAAAAAAGGCTTTCTTGTGAAAAGTCTTTTTAATTGCGTAAAAAGTATCACTAAATTCGCATAATTATTTTGCGTTATAAAGCTGGTTAATCTCAAAAATGTCTAAAGCTCTGTTGTAAATTCTAACATCTCTTATGTCTCCGAATAATCTCAGATCTGCATTATAATTACCTATTTTTAAAGAGTTAGTGCTGTGCGTGATAGCTCCACTACCAGAAGTAGTGCCAAAATATACTCCGTTAATATAAAGAGTGTTACCTACTCCTGGTTTATAAACCCCGACATAATGATACCAGGTATCAAGACTTAAAGCCTGTCCCAAAGGAGAATCACAACAGCCAGAGATTCTAAAATAAGGCCTATTTGTTGTTGCACTTATCTCGACAGACCAACCTTCCATTTTGTAAAAAATATCTGTCTAAGACCAGGGCTCCATTCATTGATTTTAAAAAATAAAGAAACGGTTATTTCTTCTGGCTTTAGACTAACCGACTCAGGCACTGTAATGACCTGAGTCGTGCCATTAAAATTATAAGCTCCATTAGGCTCGCCTAATATTCCATTAGTCAAAGTGGCACCCGAGATAATGCCATCATTACCATTACCACTGGAGTCAAGAATTTTATTATCAGACGTGTATAAATCATTCATCATCCACCAAGCAACCAGACCATTGGTTGGACCATAATCCCTACTTATTCCACCTTTTTCAAATTTTCTAGAACCTGCGGAGGCTGAGCCCGCACTATTAGCTAAACAACCAATTAAAGAATAATTATCGCCATTACTTTTGTATTGATATTCTAAATTGGCACAAGCTCCCTCGGCCCGAGGTGTCGGATTATTAGGCACTTTGGCCATATAAGTTTTAGTACCGTCCTGAGAAGTAAGCGGTTGGCCAGGTGTAATGAGATTAGGGTAAGCTGTGTAATCAGCATAATACATCTCTAGAGCAGTAGAGATTTGTTTGAGATCGCTAATACGCTTGGCATCACGGGCTCTCGTGCGAGCACCATTAACAGCCACTGTCGCTAAAGTAGCCAAGACGCCAATAATGACGATGACAACTAATAATTCAATCAGAGTAAAGCCTTTTTTCATATATTGTTATTTTATCATACAACCGGCACCCTCCGCAACAACAAGTCATGTTTCAGCTTATTCTTAGCAAAAAAAAATAACACCCCAGGGCTTGTATTTTTATTGGTTAATTGCTAAAATGAGTAAGTTAAAAGAAGATAAATCATCTCAAAACCCCTTATATGGCTAAAGAAGAAAAAAAACAAGACGATTACGGCGCAGCCGCCATTACCGTTTTAGAAGGCTTAGATCCTGTTCGCAAACGTCCCGGCATGTATATCGGTAGCACTTCCACCACCGGCCTGCACCACTTAGTTTGGGAGGTTGTGGACAACTGCATTGATGAAGCTATGGCTGGCTATGCTGACACCATTGATGTTGCTATGCTACCTGATGGCTATATTTCCGTTATTGATAATGGTCGTGGTATTCCAGTTGACATCCATCCAACCGCCAAAGTTTCGGCCCTGGAGCTTGTCTTAACTAAGTTACACGCCGGCGGTAAATTCGGAGGCTCGGGCTATAAAGTTTCTGGCGGTTTACATGGCGTTGGCGTCAGTGTGGTTAACGCTTTATCTGAACACTTAATTGCTGAAGTGAAGCGTGATAATCAACTTTGGAGACAGGAATATAAACGTGGCATCCCTCAAGGCAAAGTTAAAGCTGTTGGCACCGCCAAAGGCACCGGCACGACAATTACTTTCAAGGCCGATGACACTATTTTTGAAGATGTGGAATATTCTTGGGGTAAAATCCTAGATCGTTTGCGTCAGCAAGCTTATTTAACCAAAGGTATTCATTTGAAAATTAGCGACGAGCGCAAAGGTCACCGAGCTAAACAATATCATTTTTATTTTGACGGCGGTATCAAGACCTATATTCGTGCCATGGATCGTAATCTGGAAGTTAAAAACGAAACGGTTTTTTATGTTGATAAAGAAATTGATAACAATCGTGTGGAAGTGGCAATGCAATACAATGACGGCTATAACGAAACCGTCATGTGTTTTGCCAATAACATTATCAACCCCGAAGGCGGTTCCCATTTAGCCGGTTTTCGCTCGGCTTTAACTCGTGGCTTAAATAATTATGCTCGTGCTAAGGGCTTACTTAAAGAAAAAGATCAAAACTTAACTGGTGATGACACCCGAGAAGGCTTAACCGCCATTATCAGCGTCAAACTCCCCGACCCACAATTTGAAGGCCAGACCAAAGGTAAACTAGGTAACGCTGAAATGAAAACTTATGTTGAACAAATTTTTGGCGACGCTTTAAACACCTTCTTGGAAGAAAATCCTAAAGACGCAGCAGCTATTGTTGGTAAATGCTGTTTATCAGCTTTAGCGCGTATTGCCGCCCGTACCGCCCGTACCGCCATTTTGCGTAAGGGAGCCTTGGAGGGCATGACCTTACCAGGCAAATTATCAGACTGCTCTAGTCGCCACCCAGAAGAATGCGAATTGTATATTGTTGAGGGAGATTCCGCTGGGGGCTCAGCTAAACAAGGTAGAGATCGACGTTTTCAAGCTATATTACCTTTGCGTGGTAAAATCTTAAATGTGGAACGAACTCGTTTTGACAAAATGCTCGCTAATAACGAAGTCAAAAACTTAGTGATTGCCATGGGCATGAACATTGGTGAACAGCTAGATCTAGAAAAATTGCGTTATCATCGTATTATTATCATGACCGATGCTGATGTGGACGGAGCGCATATCCGCACGCTGCTTTTAACCTTGTTCTATCGCCACTTCCCAGATTTAATCCAACGAGGACATTTGTATATTGCTCAACCACCGTTGTATCAAATTAAAAAAGGCACCAGCGCCAGCTATGCTTTTTCTGACGAAGAAAAAGACGCTCAATTGAAAAAGTTAGGTGTTTTACCAGAAGATACTGCCACCGATGAAGATGAAGAAGAAGAGGAAGGCATGGAAGAAGAGGTGGAAGATAACAAAAACAAAAAAGCTAAAAAGGTTAGTAGCAGAGTACACATTCAACGCTACAAAGGTTTGGGCGAAATGAATCCTGAACAACTGTGGGAAACTACTATGAATCCAGCGGGACGTTTAATGAAAAGAGTTAATGCTGAAGACGCCGCTAAAGCTAATGAGACTTTTGAAATGCTGATGGGCGATGATGTAGCCGCTCGTAAACACTTTATTCAAACTCATGCTAAGTATGTGAAGAATCTAGACATTTAATTCGCTTATTTAAAAAAAGTTCCGCTAGACAGCGGAACTTTTTTGATAGTCAAAATGATTATTCACACCTAGTCTTAATTTCTAGATTAATCTCATAAACATAATAGTTGAATGGAATCAAGTAATCTTTTTACTGAAATAAAACCCAACTAGCTATTACAAAAGCACTAAATTATGACACAACACTACTATAAACACTAACCAATTTCAAACCAATCTTTTTTACCAACACGAATAGCTGAACCGCTTTTCGGGAGTAATTTACCGTCATCCGTAGGTTGATTATTATAATACACAGCCTTATCACTAAACAACTGACGAATCTGGGTGTTACTACGCTGGCCATTATAAAACTTGACTACGGCAGTAAACAAATCTTCGCTAGCAAGTAGCTCCACTTTTGGCAAATCAGCTGGAGCAGTTTTTTCCGACACCGCCAAGCGAAAATGTTCGGCGGCTGCGGTTGCACTTTCAGCTCCACAAAATAAAGCAACAAGCTCTATCGCTAATTCTAATTTTAAATTTTTAGGGTTTTCACCGTTAGCGAGCCGTTCTTTAACTTCGTTTATTTTAGCCATTGGGGATGTAGTCGCTAACTCCCAAGCCGGTAAAATCACGCCGTCCGACCAACTCATCACCGCCCCATAAATATCATTAGCCGAAGCATCCAAGAAGACAGCGTTGCCAGCGGTCTTACCCATCTTATTGCCATCAGCATCAGCTAATAACTTCATAGTCATAACACACTTTTCTTTGTTAAGTATATTCTTAGACAAATCGCGACCACAAAGCATATTAAACATTTGATCATTACCACCTATTTCTAAATCTACTTCCATAGCTACACTATCATAGCCTTGAGCTAGTGGATATAAAAATTCGTGCATGAAAATTGGCTTCTCTTCAGCTATCCGCTTTTGAAACATATCACGAGCTAACATCTGTCCGACAGTAAAATTAGTGGCAATACTAATTAAATCTTTAAAGGTTAGTTTGTCTTGCCACTCACTATTATACTTTACTTGCGCAGGATTATCTCCGCTAAAATCTAAATAATGTCCAGCTTGTTCTTGATAGCTTTTAGCATTAGCTAAAACTTCTTCGCGAGTAAGCTGTTTTCTGGTAGCACTTTTATCAGTTGGGTCGCCAATCATACCAGTAAAATCCCCGACCAAAAAAATAATTTCATGCCCAAGCTCTTGAAATTGCCGAAGTTTATTAATTAAAATTGCATTACCAATGTGTAAGGAAGTGGCCGAAGGGTCAAAACCGCAATATAAACGTAAGCGTTTGCCTGAAGCCAAAGCTGTTTCTAAGACTTCACGTTTTGGGAAAATTTGCTCCACTCCACGTGTTAAAATCTCTTCAATTAATTGAGGATTAGTATTAACCATATGTTTTATTTATGTGTAAAGCGTAAGATATTTTAGGCTTTTTGTCCACTTAACTGACTATTTCTATAGAACCAACAAAATCTCTCTGAATAGCTTCTTGTAAGCTTTGGCTAATGTTAACTTTTAATTCTGATTTAATAATTTTTGAGGTATCCCCAACCATTACTTTTAAATAGGCTGATTGTTCTCCTGGATTATTCATCAAAAGCGACCGAAGACGCATAAATAATTCAGTAGGCGGATTATCTTGCTTGACTACTAAACGCAGAGGATTGGCTGGTGGCGCTGGCGGTGATGACGGTGAGCTTGGTGGGCGATGTTCTTCTACTTTAGGATGCCAACGCTTGACTTCTGGCCTTTGACGAAAGGCTGCTACTGAACCAGCAATATTGGTAGGGTCCATAGCAATAGCAAATTCAGCCAAAACTTTAGTCTCGCCATCTTTATCTGATAAAGTTCCAGCCACTAAGATAACCTGACCTGCTTGCCAAATAGCTGAAGTAGTTTGATGTAACTTAGGAAAAACTAAAACCTCTAAATTATCACTACCATCTTCCAATTTAACAAACAACATCGTTTCATGTTTTTTGGTTAAGATTTTTTTGATAGAAATTACCACACCCGCCAGATTAACTTCAGTTTCGGAATGTAACCGTTTTACTTGTGTTAAAGGCTTGGCTAAACCAGCCAAGGCTTTGCGATACAGTGAATAGGGATGTTCACTAACATACAAACCTAAGAGTTCTTTTTCCCAAGTTAAAATCATAGACATGGGTACAGACGGAGCTGATTGTAACACAAATTTTAATTCTGCTTCTTCGGGGCCAAGCGTTCCAAACAAAGAAACTTGAGAGTCCTCTTTTCGTTTATTAAGCTGTCGATAAAAATTAAGCATAGCCTCCAAATTACCAAGTAATTGTCCGCGCTCACCCCAAGCATCTAAAGCTCCACTTTTAATCAAACTCTCTAAAGATTTTTTATTTAAATCTTTATGTTGAATGCGAGACAAAAAATCTGTTAAATCTTGATAAGGGCCGTTGGCCTTTCTTTCGGCAATAATCGCTTCAGCAATATGTTCGCCAACATTTTTAATAGCCTTTAAGCCAAAACGGATTAAACGACTCTGTCCGCCAGTTACTACAGAAAAACCGGCAAAAGACTGATTAATATCCGGTTGCTTAACAGCAATGCCCATTTGACGACATTCTTCAATTTCAATTGCCACGCGATCACTATCTCCTTGATCACTGGTTAGGAGTGCGGCCATAAACTCTGTGGGCCAATTAGCCTTTAGGTAGGCCGTTTGATAAGCCACCAAGGCATAGCATGCGGCGTGTGATCGATTAAAACCATAACCAGCGAACGGTTCAATAAAAGAGAATATCTTAATAGCCAGTTCACTTGGAATGCCATTCTTAACACAACCGTCAATAAACTTAGACTTTTGTTCTTCTAATAATTTAACAATTTTTTTACCCATGGCTTTTCTAAGTACATCGGCACCGCCCATAGTAAAGCCAGCTAAATCGCGAGCCATTTGCATGACCTGCTCCTGATAAATTGCCACACCGTAAGTTTTACTTAAAATTGGTTCTAGTTTTGGGTGTAGATATTCTAATTGCTTAATGCCGTGCTTACCTGAAATATAATCAGGAATCCATTCCATAGGACCTGGGCGATACAGAGCCACCATAGCAATAATATCTTCTAATTCGGTGGGTTTTAACTCACGCAAATAGCGTTTCATTCCTGAAGATTCAAATTGAAAGACACCAGTGGTTTCACCTTGCCGAAATAATTCAAAAACAGCCTGGTCATCCAAAGGAATATTATCAATATCCACCTCCAAGTTTTGAGTCTGCTTAATAATGTTAATAGCTGATTCGATAATGGTTAAGTTTTTTAAACCCAGAAAGTCCATCTTTAAAAGACCAAGCTCCTCGATTGGATGTAAGCTATATTGACTAACTAAACTCGAATTGCTGCCAGCCACATACTGCACTGGAACATTATCAGTTAAAGGATCTTTGGTAATTAAAATACCGCAAGCGTGCACTGAAGCATGTCTAGCTACGCCTTCTAATTTTTTAGCAAAGTCAATAATTCGCTTAGCATCCGGTTCTTGATAAAGTGCCTTGAATTCAGGCACATCACTTAAGGCACCTGAAATTTTAGTGAACATTGGAATAGTCTTGGAAATCTTGTCGCAATATTCATAAGGGTAATCCAAAACTCGACCAACATCACGCACGGCAGCGCGCGCTGCCATGGTTCCAAAAGTGATAATCTGAGCCACGTGATCAAAGCCATATTTATCTTGAACATACTTAATCACCTCGTCACGCCGAGCATCAGAAAAATCCGTATCAATATCAGGCATAGAGATGCGTTCCGGATTTAAAAAACGTTCGAACAATAAATCGTATTTAATTGGACAGAGATTAGTGATACCGATTAAAAAACAAACGATGGATCCAGCGGCGCTACCTCTGCCTGGACCTACAGCGATTTTGCTACGCTTAGCCCAGTTAATAAAATCAGCAACGATTAAAAAATAGCTAGGCCAACCCATTTTAGTGACCACCGCTAACTCATAATCTAAACGATCTTGATAAACTTTATCTAACTCATCATAAGTTTTTCCATAGCGTGTTACCAAGCCTTCTAAACAAAGCTTTCGCAAATAACTGTTACCATCATGACCATCCGGAACAGCAAAATGCGGTAATTGCACCTGACCTAACGCAATCTCTACCGAACAACTATCAGCGATTAACTCGGTGTTGCTAATGGCTTCAGGAATATCCTTAAAAGATTCAATCATTGCCTCTCCTGACCGTAAAGAATAGTCCCCCCCAAGCATAGACATGCGATTGGTTGAAGTTTTTTTTGCTTTGTTTTGTAAACACAGTAAAATATCTTGAGCTTCATCGTCGTCTTTACGAGGATAATGAGAATCATTAGTGGCAATCAACGGAACTCCTAATTCTTTACTAATAGCGATTAATTCGCGATTTACTTCACCTTGTAATGGTAAGTCGGAATGATCTTGAATTTCTAGATAATAATTACCGGGACCAAAAAGTTCTGAATAATCTCGAACCCGCTGTCTGGCTTCAGTAGTTTTGCCTTTGGTAATTAAACGAGCAATTTCACCACCCAAACAAGCACTGGCAGCTATCAGCCCTTCGTGGTGTAAGGTTAGTAATTCCCAATCGATACGTGGTTTATAATAAAAACCTTCAGTTTGAGCCAGTGAAGCTAGTTTTAATAAGTTTTGATAGCCTTGATTATTTTTAGCTAGAAGAATGAGATGTGAGCTGGTTTTTTCACCTTTAGCGTAAGTGCGATTATGTCTAGAGTCTGGCGCTACATAAGCCTCAAAACCAATAATTGGCTTAATACCCGCTTTTACCGCCTTTTGATAAAACTCGATAACTCCATACATGACGCCATGATCAGTTAAAGCGATGGCCTTAGCTCCGTCACGTTTAGCGAAATCTATGATAGCGTCAATACTAGACAAACCGTCTAGCAAAGAATAGTGACTATGTACATGGAGGTGGATAAAAGACATAAAGACGAGCAATTTTTAATAGCTTAAACTGCCACTATCTTAACATGTTTAATAACCTTCGCCAACTTAACAAATAGTCAAAAGTGTGTTGTAAAAATAGAATCAATTTAACTAAACAAAACTCGCTTAGTGCGAGTTTTGTTGTTTTAGTTTGTCTATTTCTTCTCTGGCAACCACCCGATCATCCCAAGGTATTTTTTTACCATTAGCAACACAGATGGCTTGCTCATTACCTTTACCTGTAATTAAAACAATATCACCAAAATCTGCCAGAACTAGAGCACGGGCGATTGCCTCTCTGCGATCATGAATTTTAAATAAATTTTCACCCAAAATTTTACCAGCCTTCTCGGCCCCAAGAGCTACTTGATCAATAATAATTGTTGGGTCATCATCATAAGGATCTTCATTGGTGACAATGACCACATCGGCTTGTTCTCCAGCTAAATGCCCTAAAATTGGTCGTCTAGAAACATCGCGACCTCCACCAGCTGAACCTAAGATGTGAATAATTCTATTATGTGGCAAAAGCAATAAAGTCTCGTATAGTCTAGAAACAGCGTGTGGTTCGAAAGCGTAATCCACAATCACGCCAAAATTAAGCTTGGTTTCTAACATTTCTAGTCGCCCTGGAACTCCAGAGACGCTTTCCAAACCTTGCTTAATAGTAGCTAAAGGCAAACCTAAAGCTAAACCAACGGAAACAGCGGTCATAGCGTTATTGACATTAAAAGCTCCAATGAGATGGAGATGAAAGCGTTCGTTAGTACAAACACCACCTTGGCAAATGGTGAAAGAAGTACCGTCAGCCGCTACCGAAATATTAGTGGCTACAGCTTCATGAAAATTATGATCTTTGTCTTCATTAGGATTAAGTTTAACATCAACAGCATTAGGCACTAGACGATATTGCCATTTGGTTTCGGCCCAAAAAGACAAGAAATAATCCTTATGTTCGTCGTCACCATTTACAATAACGGTTTTGCGTACCCGATTCAAAGCTAGTTTTTTTAAACCAGCTTCCACTCGCTGAACACCAAAATGTTGATTAGCGTATTTAGTTCGACAATCTTTAAGGTGAGCAAAAAGCATGCCCTTAGCCTCTCTATATTTTTCAAAACTACCGTGCGATTCAATGTGTTCTGGATATAAACCTGTGCAAATAATTAAATCATAGTTAATAAACCGATGACGATATTGAATAATGCCTTCGGAAGATGTTTCTACCACCGCAAAACGACAACCATTTTTAACCATTTTAGCGAGTATCTGATAGGTAAACAAACGACCAACCATGGTCATTTTTTTGTTATTGAGCCACTCTTTTTCACCATCATTAAACATGGCCGTGGAAGTAAAACCAGTTTTATATCCAGCGGCATTTAACATTTTGGCAATCAAGTAAACACTAGTAGTTTTACCAGTGGTGCCAGTGACACCAATAACAATCAATTTATTACTAGGAGCATGATATAATAAATTAGCAAATAAACCCCAAGAAAAATGGTATAAAGGTCCAAGCAAGCTCCAAACTTTTTTAGGGATAATTCTTTTAATCTTAGTAATATTCATTATTTTAAATAGGTAATAAACGTCTAAACTGACGTAAGACTCTATATATCCTATAGTAAAAGCTAGAAATCGGCAAATCAAGGGTTCCTGGGTAACTAAACAGCTGCCCCCCAAAACCTTGCTTGAAACGAGTAACTCCAGGCCATTTTTTTTCATCAACGCCAAACCAATCATAAACCTTAGCTCCCTGTTCACGGTAATGGCGCATGACCTCCCAGTGTAACAAATAAGGGGCCATTAAGTGGCGGTAAAGGTGATTAGAGGCACCATGAATATAAGAAGCTTTAACCCCTGTTTTATTAAAAAGACCGGCAGCTATCGCCTGACCAGAGAATTCAACTAAAAACAAATCTATCCAACCTTTTCCTAATTCTAAGATTTTTTTATAATGCTCTTTGGAGTGAATGGCAAAGCCGTCACGATCACTCGTCCCAGATAATAATTTCCACCAAACTTCCAAATCATCTATGCCACCCTGACGAAAGACTAAAGATTTTTTCTGAGCCAAGCGAATATTATAACGAGTCTTAGGATGCATACCCTTAATTAAGGTGTCATCATCTACTAGATTAGTCAACCAAGTTAGCGAGGGTTCTAGATTTAAACTAAAAATTAAACGTTTGTCAGGCGACCATTTCTCGACAGCTAGCGAAGGCTCTAGACGCCAAAACCAACAGCCTCTTTGTTTAGCTTGTTTGGTTACAGCCTCTGATAATAATTGCCAGGTGGTTTGTAAAACTGACGCCGATAAAGTTTCAGCAAAGACTGGACCTCGTGGAGAAAACAAATATTTAACACCTAAGGTAGCCTTGTTTAACCATTGTACGCCAGCCAATAAATTGCCATCAGCATCAACGACGGCTAAATAATTATCAATATCTGGGCTAAAAATATTAGACCAACGCCTATCTTGTAAAAACTCCGGAGACACACTGTTCGCCACAAAGTTATTCCAATCACTTGTTTTTGGAGTAATTATTTTCATAGATATTGTAAGGCTTGACGCAAACGATCACTAGGCGAGGCATTAACCTCAGTTTTTTGTAAAGCGTTTCTAGCTTCAATCGCACTATAACCCAAGCCCATTAAAGCCTCAAGTTCTTCACTACCAGCTACTACGCCACCGACGCTATCATAGATAACGTCCATTTTATTTTTTAACTCCACAATCAAACGCTCGGCGGTTTTTTTACCAATGCCAGAGACCTTAACTAAAGGGACGCTATCGCCACTGGCAATAGCAGACTTTAAGTCATTCATACGGGCGCTGGATAAAATATTTAAACCCGAGCGTGGTCCAACACCAGAAACGGAAATAAGTAATTCAAAAAATTCTAATTCTTCTAGTTTGGCAAAGCCGTATAAAGCCACACCATCCTCTTTGACTTGATGGTATAAATAAATCTCAGCCTCTTCACCGATAGCTAGAGTAGAGCTTAAATCGGTGCCAATATTTATTTTATAACCCAAACCAGCCGTGAGGACAATCACAAATCCCAAGCGTTTTTCAATAATTTTTCCTTTGATAAAAGCTAACATAATTGGTCACTTGAATATAATTTTTAAACCACCCGAGTGATTTTTAGTATTTTGTTTAGAAAATTAAAGAATTATTTAGAAATTTGAAATTAAAAATTTTAAATTTATTTTACCTATCTTGTCCTAAAAGTGCGGAGATGCGTTCTTCAACAGGCGGATGAGTCATAAATAGTTTAGTAAAGAAACCGACTTTATTTTTGCCTTCTTGTTTAAAAGGGCTTGTAATATATAAATGTGCAGTAGCACGATTAGCCACCTCTAAAGGCTCCTGATCAGCGGAGATTTTTTTCAAAGCATTGGCCAAGCCCTCAGGATCACGAGTTAAAAGTGCGGCTGAAGCATCGGCTAAAAATTCACGCTTCCTAGAAATTGCTAATTGAATTATTTGCGCAAATAGTGGTGCTAAAATAGCTAAGACAATAGCTAAAACAGCAATGCCGCCAGCCATTCTATTATTGTTGGAATCACGATCTCTACCCCCAAACAAAGAAATACGCCAAAACCAATCAGCTAATAAAACCACAACACCAACTAAAACTGTGACTAAAGTAGATAATAGAATATCGTGATTACCAATATGTGATAATTCATGAGCTACCACACCTTCTAATTCACGCTTTTCTAATTTACCTAAAATACCAGAAGTAAAAGCCACGGCAGCGTGTTGGCTATCGCGACCAGTAGCAAAAGCATTGGGGGCTGTATCTTTAATAATATAAATCTTAGGCATAGGCAAGCCAGCGGTGATACATAAATTTTCTACCAAACGAAATAATTCAGGAGAATCATGTTTGGTAACTTCTTTAGCTTGACTCATCGCTAAAACAATTTTATCACTATACCAATAACCAATTAACGGTTGAACAATAGCCACAATTCCAGCTATTAAAACGATGGTTGGATTATCAAAATATAGACTAAAAACATAGCCAATATAAATAACCACGAGAACGAAACCAGAAATTAAAAACCAAGTTTTACGATTATTGCTAGTAATAGCTGTATATAAAGTAGGCATAAATTAAACAGAAATAATAGGGATTTGACCAGCGACTACCATGGCTAAGGTAGATAAGTCATCACTTAAAATGTGTGGATTAAATTGGCCTTTCCAGTAAGGGTTTAAAAACCAGGTTGGTGTCGACATAACTAATTCTTCAAATTGGGCTGACCACAAACGCTCTACTCCTAAAACTAAAGCGTACGGTAAATAACTTTCAAATAGCTCTGGATTACGAACCGGTGCATTATGAATTAAACGAGAACCATCTTCATGAACAGATAAATAACGTTCGAAACCTTTAACATGTTCCATAACCTCTATCCAATGTCGGCCACCACCTGGACGCAATAAGGCCACAATGGCCACTAATACACCAGAAGACAAAAAACTAAGAGCAGAAATGGAACTAAAATTAGCATTTCTGGCCAAAAACCAGGCCAAGATTCCAAAACAAAGCCAAATAAAGGTTACTACAAATTTTTTAGCTAAAGCCCCGCTTTTAATAACAGCTTTGTCACGCAGTTGACTCTTTAAACTATCTTCTAGCTCACTGATACGTAGAGGCATCTCGCCAAGGTAGGTTGATAACAAAACCGAGTCACGATTATCAAATAACGAATCTAAAATTAATCTTTGATGTTCTGAAGACATGGGCCCGACAGCACGATGTCGGCTTAAACGATAGTCCGCACCACTTTCTGAACCGGTCAATTCAATACCAAGATAACCCTTAACCGCTAAATAAAAAATTTCAGCAGCTAGGTCATGAGGGTCTAAAGTATTTTTATACATATAGCCCATTTCTAATGGCGATAAATCATCTGGTGGAGAAAAACGCACTCCATAGCCACGCGAACGACGTGGATCATATCCCGAACGAAGCCACCACAACAGAGACGATAAGAATGATAAGAACGGCATGGCTAAAGGCCAGTTTTCTTTAGCCCAAAGTTTCAAATTAACAAACGGGCTAGGCGGCTTAATAATACCTAAGGGGAATTCGACACTTAAAATTAAACCTTCTTTAGGATAAAGAGTTTTAGGGCTAACAAAATCTAGCTGAGTTGCGCCAGTAGTAATTGTGGTTTTGGGAAAACATTTCATTAAAGCTCCCTCGGGGCCATACATACACCCTAAAGTAATTTGATCAGCTGTAAAACCTTCAATCAATTCAACCTTTGCTGTAGTGTTAATAATACCAATATTCCAGCGATTGCCTGTAACATTCCAATTGAATTCAGCCCTAGTACCTCTAACATACAAAGCGTTAAAAACACGATAAGAAACATTAAAAATCTTATAGCCACTAAAAGGTTGGCCTTTACTTTTAATAATTACTTGTAGTTCGTTGCCTTGCTTATTAAAAGCCAAATCTAGATTTTGGCCATCTTCATCAATTACAGACCAGTTTTGAAAACTAACCTGATAACTATTAACACCAGATAAATAACGCACTGGTAGAATAAACTCTATTTCATTACGTTTTAAAAGTCCAAAGTTATAGCGCCAAACTTCACTTACCAGTACTGAAGCGTCTTGATTAATCTTATAGATTGCACTAAAATCTTCCACTTGCTCATTAGCTAAAGCTCTTGGCGTGGATAACATTAAATAACAAACCACTAAAACAGCGGCCGATAATCCAATACCAAGACTAATACACTTTAGCTTCATAACCTCCTTTTAATTAAGCTTAGAATTTAACGGCCACAGGTTGTTTTTCTTCTTCAGCGGCTTCAAAAAACTTACGAACTTCAAATTTTAATTGCTTAGCCAATATGTTAGTTGGAAACACCTGAACTTTGATGTTAAAGTCTCGAACGTTACCATTGTAAAAACGACGAGAAGCTTGAATCTTATCTTCAGTATCAGTTAATTCTCGTTGTAACTCTAAAAAGTTTTGATTAGCTTTTAAATCTGGATAACTTTCAGATAAAGCGAAAATGGATTTTAAGGTAGAAGACAAAGCGTTCTCTGCGGCTAATTGTTTTCCAATATCGCCACTGTCATGAGCTGACATTGCTGAATTACGAGCCTCGATCACTTGAGTTAAGGTAGCCTGTTCGTGGGCAGCATAACCTTTAACCGTTTCCAATAAATTAGGAATTAAATCGTAACGACGTTTTAGCTGGACATCAATATCCGACCAAGCCTCATCCACTTGATTCTTAGAACGAATAAGTCCGTTGTAGATTACAACTACTGCGACTACCGCCACTGCGACCACACCTAAGACGATCCATAGTATTGTCATATTTTTTTGGCCGGCCTTCCTACCGGCGTTAATTAGTTATAACACTTCAATAGCCAACCAAAGCTCTATACCTTCGATTTTAATATTAGCAACTGGGCAGTTTTCAGGCGCTTTGGCAGTGGCTGATAATTTTTCAGTACCCGTTGACTGCTTAATAATAGTCACCTGTTGCTCTAGAAAACCAGTTAAACGTTCGTTATTTGATTGATAATAAACATTAACTCGATCTAAAACAGTTAAACCGGTATTTTTTCGAAGACCATTAATACCACGAATAAACTCACGTGCCGCACCTTCGGCTAATAATTCTTCAGTTAGTGTGGTGTCTAGCACGACATCAATTTGCCCCTCACCTGCTTCACAAATAATTTCTTTAAGATTTAATTCAGCGCGTAAAATCTCTTGATAATTTTCTGATAATTCACAATTCTTAACCGTTAGCCTACTTAAGGGTTGGCGGATTTTTAATTTAGCTCCATCACGCTGAGCAAGTCCCAACTCCGCAACTCGTCTAGCAACAACCATAGTTGATAAAACTTCGGCATCGGCTTTAATATCACTTGCCACAGGCCAGGCACACAAATGAACAGATTTACTAGTATCGGAAAAATTGTAACCCATGCTTTTTTGCCAAACTGTTTCAGAAATAAATGGTGCAAACGGCGCTAAGGCTTTAGATAATTCTACAAGCACAAAACGCAAGGTAGCACGAGCTTCAAACGAGTCGTGCAAACGGTCACGAGAACGGCGAACATACCAAGTAGATAATTCATCAATAAATTCTGTTAGCGGTCTGACCGCTTTCGGCATATTATAAGCAAACATCTGCTCGGTAACTTCTTTGAGGTTTTTTCTCCAAAGAGCTAGTACCCAAATATCTAAAATATTTTCTGATAGAGGAGTTTCCGGTTCGCCAGCAATTGTTTCATCACTGCTACCAGCGTAAAAATTATAAACATTCCAAAGAAGCATAATATTTTTACGCAAACTTTCCAACACTCCAGATTCTATAAAATTAAGATTTTCTGTCTGCATGACCGGACTAGACAACAAGTATAAACGTAAAGCATCGGCGCCATATTTATCCATTATCAAACCAGGGTCTGGATAATTAGCTAATTTTTTAGACATCTTTTTGCCGTCAGCCGCTAAAACAATACCATTAACAATCGCCTGTTTGAAAGCCGGCTTATCCATAATAGCTGTAGCTAAAATATGCAGATAATAAAACCAAGCTCTAGTTTGATCGACGCCTTCAGCAATAAAACCAGCTGGAAAATTAGCTTCAAATTTTTCTTGGTCAGAAAAAGGATAATGCCTTTGAGCATAAGGCATAGAGCCCGAATCAAACCAAGTGTCAATGACATCTGGGACACGCTTCATAACACCAGAACATTTAGTGCAGGTAATATTTATTTTGTCCAAAACGTGTTTGTGTAAATCGGTAATTTTTTGTCCTGAGCGTTGTTCTAAATCAACCACAGCACCAAAAACTTCAAGTTCACCACAATCACACTTCCAAATCGGCAAACAACTAGCCCAAAAACGCTGACGACTAATAGACCAATCGCGTGCACCACTAAGCCACTGACCAAAACGACCATCTTTAATGTGTTCCGGTGACCAGCTAATATCTTTAGCATTCGCCAAGGCCTTATCTTTAATTTTAGTAACATTAACAAACCAAGAAGAAGTGGCGTAATTTAATAATGGAGTGTCACAACGCCAACAATGCGGATAACTGTGTTCATATTTAGCCTTTGAAAATAATAGATTTTTGCCAGCCAGATATTTAACAATTTCCACATCGGTAGTCATATGATCCTGGAGAGGTTTGACTGACAAACCAGCAAAACCTTCACACTCTTGCTTGATAATACCGTCCATACCGATATGCTGAACGAAAGGTAATTTTTCTGCTTTGCCTAAATTCATATCATCTTCACCAAAAGCTGGAGCAATATGCACTACACCAGTGCCGTCTTCAGTGGTAACAAAGTCGGCCGAATAAACCTGCCAACCTCGTTCATGATTAACTAAGGTCTCATCTTTAGAATAATAAACAAATAAAGGTTGATACTTTAAACCTAATAAATCAGTGCCTTTTACTTGAATTTTAGCGCCAGCGTTTTCTGGCAAGATTGTTTCAGCTAAAGCCTGTGCGACAATTAAAAACTCGCGGTCTTTTTCTAAAATCACATAATTAATTTCAGTGCCGACAGCTAAAGCCACATTAGCAATCAAAGTCCAAGGTGTGGTCGTCCAAGCTAAAATATAAGTATTGTCATCAACTATAAAATCCCCTATTTTTTGACCAGCCAGTAATTTAAACTTAGCGGTAGCGGATAAATCTTTAATGTCTTTATAGCCTTCGGCTACTTCTGATTGGCTTAAAGTGGTTTCGCAACGGGGGCAAATATGCATGGAGCGATAGCTTTCATAAATTAAATCTTTATCCCAAAGCTGTTTAAAAACCCACCAAACCGATTCCATATAATCTATATCCATGGTTTTATAAGGTTCGTCCATATCAACCCAACGACCTAAACGATCGATTGTTTTGCGCCAATCTTCAGCGTAAGCCAAAACTTTAGAACGACAAAGTTCATTAAACTTATCAACCCCTAAAAGTTCAATATCTTTTTTACTCTTGGAGCCCATTTCTTTCTCGACGATATTTTCAATCGGCAAGCCATGGCAATCCCAACCCCATTTACGTTCTACTTTATAACCATTCATAGTCCAAAAACGTGGAACAGCATCTTTTAAGATATTACCAACCAAATGACCGTAATGAGGCGTACCAGTCGCAAAAGGTGGACCATCGTAAAAAACATAATCACCATTTTTGGCCGACCTATCAACCGATTGTTTAAAAATTTTATTGCTTTCCCAAAACTTCAAAACATTTAATTCTTGCTCGGGAAAATTGTTTTTTGAATTATCTTCTGCCATATACATAAAATAACAGCCAAAACCTTTATTTTTAGGATAATTTGACCAAAACTTGATAGTCTTATTTTATAGCATTGATAGGTAAATGTCAAAGCAACATTGACGTTTATTATAATTTAAGGTGTAATATGGTCATGTCATTCAAATTACAAGCTGATTTTAAACCAACTGGCGATCAACCCGAAGCTATTAAGAAATTAGTAGCTGGTTTGTCGTCCAAACAACAACACCAAACTCTCTTAGGCGTGACTGGATCAGGCAAAACTTTTACCATGGCTAAAATCATTGAGAGCGTCCAGCGTCCGACGCTAATTATGTCACACAATAAAACTTTAGCCGCTCAGCTTTATGGCGAATTTAAGCAATTTTTCCCTGATGCAGCCGTCCACTATTTCGTTTCCTATTACGACTATTATCAACCAGAGGCTTATATTCCGCAAACCGACACCTACATCGAAAAAGAAGCACAGATTAATGAAGAAATTGATCGTTTGCGTCACGCCGCCACTCAAGCCTTAATGACTAGGCGAGATTGTATTATTGTGGCTTCGGTAAGTTGTATTTATGGCTTAGGAGAAAAACTGACCTATGAAGAAATGTCATTAAAATACACAGTCGGGCAAATGATTAAACGCAACGCCCTCTTGCGTGATTTAGTGCGAATTCAATACGAACGCGATGACATTAGTTTTAAGCGTGGCAGTTTTCGCGTCAAAGGCGAAAATATCGATGTTCACTTAACCACCGGCGAGGAAATTATTAGCTTAAGTTTTGATGGTGATGTTTTAGATAAAATTTGGCGCTATAGAATACCAGGCGAGAAAAAAGCTTGGACCATGGAGTTTAAAAAAAATCAAGGCGAAGCTTTAGAAACTATTAAAATTATTCCGGCCAAACATTTTATGACTCCAGCTGATCAATTAGCCGAGAGTATTGAAAATATCCGAGAAGAACTAGAAGAACGGCACGCTGTTTTATTAAATCTAGGCAAGTTTGCCGAAGCACAGCGACTAAAAAGCAAGACCGAATATGATTTGGAAATGCTCGAAAACTTGGGCTACTGCAATGGCATTGAAAATTATTCCAGGCAATTAACCCTGCGTGCAGCTGGCGTAGCCCCTGATGTGCTGCTAGATTATTTGCCAGCTGATTATTTATTGTTTATAGACGAATCGCATGTCAGCATTCCGCAGATTCGTGGAATGTATGCCGGCGACCATTCACGCAAAGAAACTTTAATCGAATTTGGTTGGCGTTTACCCTCGGCTATTGATAATCGCCCACTTAATTTCAAAGAGTTTTGCGATAAAATTAATCAAGTTATTTATGTCAGCGCCACACCAAGCGAATATGAACTAACCAAATCTTCGCAAGTGGTTAAACAAATCATTCGCCCAACAGGACTATTAGACCCCTCAATCACCATTCGTCCAACCGCTAATCAGATTACTGATTTAATTAAAGAAATTAAAATTCGAACAGAGAGAGGCGAACGAACATTAGCTATTACTTTAACCAAGCGAATGGCCGAAGAGTTAGCCTCCTTCCTGGAAGAAGAAGGTATTAAGGCAACTTATTTACATTCAGAAATCGTCGCGCTGGAACGGCTAGACATTTTACGCGATTTGAAATCCGGAAAATATGATGTACTGATTGGTATTAATTTATTACGCGAGGGCTTAGACTTGCCGGAGGTATCGCTGGTCGCTATTTTAAATGCCGATCATGCGGGATTTTTACGCACTGCCACTTCGCTAATTCAAACCATGGGACGAGCGGCCAGGCACGAACACGGAGAAGTAATTATGTATGGCGACCAAATCACTCCTGCTATGAAACAAGCGATTAAAGAAACGACCGATCGGCGTATCGCTCAGATTGCTTATAATAAAAAACACGGCATTACACCGCGGTCGACTAAAAATAAACAGGCTGAGACAGCTTTTAGTAATTAAGGTTTGTGCTTATAAACAACATTATAGATTTTTATAAGTGTTGTTGTTTCTTAATTTAATACTATCAATAATCACTCCGTCAGTTTTATGAAAAATAATTCTAAAGTTTTTAGACCTTAGACGATAAAAATCGGTGTTTTTTATTTTAACAACATTTAACTTTTGATCACCGGCTATTAAACTTTGGATAACTGCCAATTTTTAAAGTTGCGGTGTTTGTACGCGGGGCCGTAATACTTGTGCCATAAGACGCCATTATTGCAATAGATCCATTTATATAAATAATTACACTATTATTACCTAAAGTTCCATCCCAAGTAACGGTTATCATATTGAATCTTCAATGAAAGCGAAATTATTTTTTGATTGAGGCATAACTTTTTTATTATTACACCGCAAATTATAAAATAAAACAAAAAAATCTATTTAAACATTTTTTTACTGCGCAAATCTCGATGAAAGCCGATAGCAAAACGGTGCGACTCATCGCGAACCCGCTTCACCAGATGCAAAGCCGGCGAGCTTAACGGTAGCTGTAAGGCTGTAGTCTGGCCAGGAAAAAATATTTTATCAGGTGCCTTAGATGAGCGTAAGCCCTCCCCTTTAGAAATTGCTAAAACATCCAAATCTAATTGATATTTTTTCAAGATTCTTAAGGTGGTATTGAGCTGAGCTTTACCACCATCGATAATTAATAAGTCCGGCAACGGCCAATCATCGTGTTTAAGTCTCCGTTCCAAAACTTCTTTAAGCATATCAGTATCGCCAAGTCCCCCAGCTTGAATCTTAAACTTACGATACTGACTATTGTCCGCTTCGCCACCAGCAAAGACCACCATCACGCCAACCGATTCTCTACCTGGGCCCGTTGATAAATCATAACCCTCGATTCTTTGCGGAACTTTTTTAAGCGACAAAACTTTAGCTAGCTCCACCACATCGTTGGCATATTTATCAGCCACCGATAACACTTGTGCCCCAGCCAAGACAGCACGCAAAGATACCAGACGCATTTTTAATCTAGTAGCCCCAAGTTCATCGCCAGACTTGACTAATTTTTTCATCTCACGTTCCATATCGGCGACAACTTTATTTTTTTTACCATCCAAAAATGACATCAAGGGCTTAATAACCTGTTTCAGATATTCTTCCGGGCTTACCACGCCGCCACAAGCACCCAGGCAACGACCGACTTGATAATAAAAACAAGGTTTAGAACCAATCTTACGAGTAGTACAATAAGGCCAAATTTTACGCACCGCTCGCAGAGTTTCACGCACTGCTCTAGTGCTAACGAAAGGGCCGTAATATTTTCCGCTCTTATCCAAATTTCTAGTGGCAAAAACCGCCGGTAATTCATCCTCCAAAGATATTTTAATATAAATAAACCGTTTGTCATCTCTAAGAGAGATATTATATTCCGGCTGATATTTTTTTATTAAATTGGCTTCCAAAAGTAAGGCTTCGATTTCGCTATCCGTATCCAACCACTTAACTTGGCAAATTTTGGTTAACATTTGCTGCTTTAAGAGGCTTAACTCCCCAGGTCTCTGCCAATAACTTAAAATCCGTGAACGCAAGTTCACAGCTTTGCCAACATAAATAATCTTGCCCTTAGCATCTAAAAACTGATACGATCCCGAGGTTAGGGGCAGATTTAATTGTTTAATATTGTCTAAGATTAGCATATTTTATTTATAGCCTATTTAATGCTAAAAAACAAGATTAGTTTATTATTTTGGCTAAAGTAAGATATAATTTACTATAATCATTGACATTTTATTAAAAATGTGCTATCATTAAAATTATAATTCTTTGAAAATTAAATAAATTATAAATAGAAGGAATCTTATAATGGCTGATATAGCTATAGAAGAATTGGCAAAAAAAGTAAAACTCGATAGAGAAAAACGCGAATTACAAGAAAGCCAAAAAAGACAAGCGGAAAGAGAGGCTTCTTTAAATAAAGTAAAGCCAATCAATTCAAGCCCCAAGCCAGTGGTTAATACTGCTGGTCAAAAACCTCAGGCGACAATAAAACCGTCTGCTAAACAAACTCCTAGGCGGACAGCTTCGCTGAAGGACAATATCTTTGGTGTTAAGAAACTGAAGATCAACTCCCCCAAGCAACTAGCTGTTATCACAGAGCCAGTTGTGGCAACTGTTGCACCTGAAGTGGTAGAAACAACAGCAGCTACAAAAAATGCTACACTGGCACCGGCTGTACCAATGATTCAAAGACGAGTGTCTGGAGAATTTTGGCCAATGGTTTTTGTGGGTGTCACTATAGCCGTCTTGTGTGGTATTACTGGATATTATTTTTTATCAACACCACAAGTTCAAGCAAACCAAAGCGACGCCATAAACGACTTCAGAGATACTGTTAAAGTTATCCATTTAAAAAAATCGGATCAACTAACCGACGAAGAAATTCACCAAAGAGATGCAGAGCCGACTTTTATACAAACAGAGTCTCCAGCTCCACCAGCTAAAGCTGATACCAACTTTGGCGACATTCTAGTTCGCAATTACTCTTGGAAGTATGACAATCAAAGCTACACAGCACAACTAGTCTTGAGCAAAAAAATTCTGGAAAATTATGCCCAAAGCAAAGATGGACCAGAATTAAATTATGAAGCGTTGTTAAATAATTCGGAAACTGATGATGACGGCGTAGCTCAGCTAGTAGAGCAGATGAAAAAACAAGCTAAGGAAAAAGGATTAAACGATCGTCAGTTAGTTGAACTGGCCATGAGCTTTGTTCAATCAGAGATTACTTACGACTACGCCAAAGCAGCTAACAATAAAACCTGTTATCGTCCTTATGAACTTCTAGATAAAAAACAAGGAGTTTGTATCGACAAATCGATTTTAGGCTTAGCTATCTTAAAAGAGATAGGCGTGGAATCTTGCTTGATTGTTATGCATGATATTAATCATGCGGCCATTGGCTTAGGCGGACAAAACAGAAGCGGAATTGACGGTAGTAACTGGACTTATCTAGAAACAACCGCCAATCTAAAACCCGGAGAAATACCTCTTTACCGACAAGGCAATCTTGGACCGGAAATTATTAAAAATAATTCCAGTCGCACAGCTAACTTGGGAGAATTACAATTCTTACTAATTAGCCCTGGTAAACCCTGGAATGACAACAATGTTATTTCATAAAAAACAAACCCCCTCCATCCCGTTAAACGGAATTGGTGGGGGTTATTTTTTTATCCAAATTTAGTCAGTGGTAATAGCGGCGACCGGGCAAGAATCAATAGCGTCTTGAACGGCCTCTGGAGACGGGTTACCAATAGCCTCAGCCTTACCTTGCGAGTTAATTTGAAAACCTTCAGGGCAAAGAGAAGCACAAGCTCCACAACCGATACATAGATCGGCATTAACTTTATGCGACATAGAGAGATATTTAGTGAATAAATTAACATTGGTAGCTTAAAACTTATTTAAAGATAAATCAAGGCTGGGATATAAATTAATGTCAAATATCAAATTTCCAATTTCCAATCAATGGGGACAAATGTCAAATTTCAAAAAACACAACGACACTAGCGCTAATTTCCAATGTTAAAATTTTGTGCTATAATGGAAAGACAAAAAATAAGAAACAATAAACCAATCAACGATGTTTATTATTTATTGAAATAAATAACTTCTTACCTCTTGGCGAGACCCTCGCTTTCGCAAGGGTAAAATCGGGATTATGAAAATACACATTCCGGCTAGTGTGCCTTATAGCGCTAAAGCCACCTATCTAAATAACTGGCAAAAAGCTACCAAAAGAAGTGGTCGATTAATGTTATTTGCTGGTGATCAAAAAATAGAACACTTAAACAAAGACTTTTACGGAGAAGATATCCACAGTGATGATCGCAATCCAGAGCATTTATTTCGTATTGCTAGAAAAGCTGAAGTTGGTGTTTTTGCGGCACAACTTGGTTTAATTGCTGCTTATGGCAAAAAGTATAGGAAGGTTCCCTACATTATTAAATTGAACAGCAAAACAGATTTAATTCCAGCCAGCCTAGCCGATCCGATTAGTTTGCCACTAAGTACAGTTGAACAAGTTGTAAACCTTAAAAAACATTCCAAATTACAAATCGTTGGCATTGGCTATACTATTTACCCAGGATCAAGTCGTGAAGCGGAAATGATGTCAACAGCGGCACAAGTGATCACCGAAGCTCATGCTCACGGCTTGCTAGCGGTATTATGGATTTATCCTAGAGGTAAGGCGGTTAAAGATGAAAAAGATGGACACCTGATCGCTGGCTGCGCTGGGATTGCTTCATCGCTCGGTGCTGATTTTGTTAAATTGAATTATCCCAAAGGCATTGGTAAAAATAAACCTCAAATCAGCGAAATTATTCAAGCGGCTGGGCTAACCGGTGTGGTGTTTTCTGGCGGATCATCAACTAATCCCAAAGAATTCTTAAAAACTTTAGCGGAACAGATTAAAGCCGGAGCTTCAGGTAACGCTACTGGACGCAACATTCACCAAAAAGGCTTAGAAGAAGCCGTGCGTTTTGCCAAGGCAATCAGTGCCGTTTCAATTTATAAATATTCAGCCAAAGAAGCTTATGATGTTTATACTGGGGATAAAAAATTGAAACCTTTCGGTTGGTCATTGTTAAGTTAAACATTTCATCTAACGACAAAAAAATCACCAAGCGGTGATTTTTTTATTAGATAGTAAATAATAAAACATTATTGAGGTTTGGTGGTATTAGAAATCTGAGAAATTTCTACCCCCAAGCTTTTACCAAAAAATAACATACTTTTCTTACTCAATATTAATAGATTTTATCTGTCCGTTTTTAATAGTAATTAAAGTTGCAGGTGTCTCTACCCAAGAGCCAGAATTATAATAAGTCATCTTACCACTTACTTGTGTTAAAGGCCGATGCGTGTGACCACAAAACACCGCCTCGGCCCGATACAAACGACCATACATCAAAGCACCACTAGCGACTTCATTAGATAACCTCAACCAACTGCGGCTGTATTTTTTAACCAAATCAGTAAAATATGGGTGGCGACCGTCTAAATGAACCAAGCCGTAATACAACCAACCGGCCGCATAGCTTAAAAAAATATTTTTAGTTATAAACCTGTCAAACTGGTGTCCATGAATAGCCAAACAACGCAAACCACCATCATTCCAAGAGTATTGATTATGCACCTTAACCCCAATTAAGTGTGATAAAATTGAGGCTTGGCCGTCATGATTACCGACAATCCAAATAACATCTTGGCGCTTGCTAAGCTTACGAAAATAAGAAAGCACATCCCAATCCTCATGTCGCAGGCGATTAAAATTAAGGTCATCAAAAATATCTCCGTTTAAAATTAAACGATGGCTCTTATACTCACTTAAGGTCTTTAAAAGTTTGGTTGTCTGCGATAACGAAAAACCAAGATGAATATCGGAAATAATTATAGTGTCAACTACTTTTTTAGCCATATAATTTATTATAGCAGTTTACTAAAATAAAAACAAAACACAGGATAGAAATGCTTCTGTCCTGTGTTATTCTGTATTTTAAATAAGACCTACTTTTGGTGTGAGGAAGCCTCAATCTACACTGAGGTAAATCTAAAATTATCTAGAAGCCTTGATTTCTGTGGTATTTTCTGATTCACAAGCACGAACGGTTAAGATACCAGTAGCACTCTTCTCAATAGTATAACCTGTTAAATCAGCCCCCCAAGAGCCTGCACCACTAGGACTAACTGGGACACTGCCCAAATAACCTTGTTGCACTAATTCTCCTAAATTAACACAATGATCACCGGCCACTGCTTCAGCAGTAACATCAGTATCACAGAAAGTATTGCCTGCTACACAATTAGGCGTAGCAGGTGTGCCGTCAACAATCATATAAATATCTCCTACAACCATATTACCGACAGCTGCCATATAGTTACCGCCGTTATCAACCTGATCAATTTTAATGGCGCTTAAAATAGCCGTGGTGTCAGCCCAACGCTTAGCATCACGAGAATCCCGAAAACGAGTCATTGGATCTAAAGCCACGAACACAACAGCGGCGATAATAGAAATAATAGCCACGACGATTAATAGCTCGATAAGAGTAAAGCCACGGCTAAACCGCCCTGAAGCTAATGAGAGATTTTTAGTTTTAAACATAAGTTTGTTAAAATAATATATAAAATATCTAATTATCTAAATTATAACACTCTCCTATATATCCGTAAAGAGGTGATCGTAAAGCCTATTAACAAAACCCCGTCGGGACAGTAAAAGGTGATAGCTTATTTAACTAAATATCTGGAAGCAACCCAACCCAATTTACCATCAGTTAATTTAAGTTGTGTCCAACCAGCATCTAAAGCTGTTACCTCATAACTTTCTCCAGGATTTATTTTGGTCAGTAATACTCCAGAAATTGCTGGAGTGGCACGAACATTTAAAAAGCCCGTTTCAGTTTTTCCAACTGTAATGGTATCACCAACTGAAATAGCCTTAGCAATAACTGGTTTAGAAAGTTCCGGAGAAGAAGTTGAAACAGCCTCAGCTTCAACTGCAATTACATCTTCAGTGGTTGTGGTCACAACAGTATCTGCGTTTGAGACATTAGGTGATGTGCTTGGCACTTCACCAATAACCAAGGGATCATAAATATTCAGCGGAGCCGTAATGGATACATTTAAATTTCCTTCCAAATAAACTAATGAAGCACTGTCACTTTTAACTAATTTATCCTTAGTCCAACCAACAAAACTAGGCGGATTAACACTATAGCTGTTAAGTTGCTCCATAAGTTGCCCCAAAATCTTAGTATCTGGGTAGGCTAGCCAGCGAAAAGTGAGTGGATAGCGAGGATTTTTTTGGTTAACTATTTCATTTAACGGATCACGCCACAAAGATTCTCCCTCAACTAATAAGGCTTGAGCCTGTTTAATGGATGACTCTAAAGCTAGACTATAGCTGGCGGCCTCAGCAATCTGATTTTCTATAATACGACCGCTAACTGAAGAGGTTGGGCTACTATTCGCTACTAAGCTAACCGCTAAGCGAAACGGGACTGTTTGTATAGCCACATCTTCAGCGGCTAGACTGTCACCATATTTTTTAAGAGTCTTGTTATTATTTTTATACCACCAGGTTATACCAATCATGGCTACACCAATCATAACAATGGCTAGAAGTAGCTTTACTTCCGTGGCTTTACGCGCCTGTTCATCATTATTATTAAACATAGGATTTTTAATGCCAAGACCAGCTGACTCAACGGCCAGCGATATAGGCTCTTTAATAGCAGGAACTTCTTTTATGACAAGATTATTATCTTTTTTACGACTATCTCCACTTAAAGATATCATTGGCTCATTGAGCCAACGTTCTGGGAATAAATAGCGTAAACCTATGCCAATTGCACCAAGATATTCAGGATAATCACCAGGAGCTAAAACTGATTGGGCTAAACGCACTGGCACTGGCAAATTATCGCTAAAATAATAAGGCAGACCTTTTAAACGACTGGATCCACCACTTAATAAAACTTCGGCAGATAAACGGCCAGATTTTTCTTTATAATACTCTAAAACTCTTTTAATTTCTAAAGTAATTTCAGCTAGTAGTGGCTCCATGACTGGGTATAACTGACGATTTAAACCTAAGCGAATTTTTTTAACTTCAGCGATATTAAAATCTAAACTATAGTGCTCTGAAATAGCTTCGGTTAAGTGATCACCAGCTAATTTAAGACTGGCGGCATACTGGATGGTACCACCATCAAATAATAAAACATTAGTAGTCTGGGCACCTAAATCTACAACCACAATAGGAGCACCGGGATCAACTACAGCTAAATCACGAAATAAAGAATAAAGCTGTAAATCAAAACTCTCTACTGGACTTTTTAATCGCTTGGCTAAATCTTGCCAAGCTAAAAATAATTGACGACTGACGCCGACTAGTAAAAAAGTTTCTGCTTCAACTGTTTTGCCTAAAGATTTGGAGACAAATAATAAGTCGTCTTCTGGCAAAGGCATAGCCCGACGTGCCTCAGCTCTTAGCGCCGTGGCTACATCCGCCGTCTTATCTGGTAATTTAACTACGGCAGTATAAATTTGATTAATTGGCAAAGCTAATAGCACCTGACGCCCACTAATAGCTGAGGGTCTGGCCTTAGCCATAGTTTCTTTAATAGCTGAAACCAAAGGCCCAGGCTGTTTAATGATACCATTTTCCACAATACCTCGATCTAAAACGGTGCGACCTAAACTAACTATTTTTATTTTTTTACCTATGCGACGCAATTCCGCCGCTTCAATAGATCGGTCGTCAATATCTAAACTAATGGCTGTTTTATTCCAAAACATAATTTAAAAATTTTGTAATTGCTGCCAATCTAAAACTGTAATAAGACCAGCGGTTGTAGTAACTGTAGAACGAATTCCTTGAGCATAATTATTTAAACTGCTAATAGCGGTAATTTCTTTAGCACCAGGGAAAATTACTGAGTTGCTAACTGTTATTATACACGATCCAGGCGACAAGGACAAGGATTCTCCGCTATATGTAGATAAACGACGAAAACGTATCCAACCAGATTCTAAACAGCTTTCTGCTAATCTTAGTGCTGAGGATCCTCCAGCATCATCCACAGCTGAATCTAAACGTGATAAGCCGGTCCAAGTCATACTAATAGCCAAAATAAGACCAAGACTGGTAACTATTAAAACTATAACTAAAGCTGCTAAACCTCTGTGCATATTTTTATGGGCAGATGCCTTTATAACCAGAACCGCAAACACGACGCACGGCTACAATTAAAGTGGAGGATGATTGATAATAGCGATATGGTCCGAGATCAGGTGAACCAGCTGAGACGGATAAATCAATAACCGCTGTAACATCATTAAGCTTACTAATCCGAAAATAGTCCAAATGAACATCAAGTGGTGTGATATAAACAGTGGGGCCAGAAACAATTTGTCTTAATAAACGATTATCCGCCCGATTATACAAAAAGACTGTACTTATGGTGTTTAGTGGGGCATTGAGCTTTAAAATACCAAAATCGCTATTAAGCACCGAGTTATCCCAGTTAATGCTGTAGGCATTTCTTACTTTTAAAGCAATCTGAGACTCGGCAAAACGCAGAGCATATTGAACTTCAGATTGCAATGTTGATCGTTGATTTATTTTTCCAATATTAGTAGCGAACCCAACAACAGAAAACAAGCAAATACCAATAATGGCAATATATAGTAAGACCTCTATTAAGGTTAAACCTAAGTGTTTCATATTTAAATTACTCAAAGGAAGTGTGATTGATAAGCCACAACGATCGTTCCAAAGTGGCTGTTTCACCACTAGGAGTTGACCAAGAAATAATCACACGCACCTTTCTGGTGGCTGGATCATTAACGCCATTAGGACAATCAATAATAGGTCCACTTAAAATCGTTCTACAAACATTAGTAAAAAATAAACGACGAGACAACTCTCCTTGATTGTCGTAAGTCCCCTCGCCTTTTAAAACCCAGACATTAGATTGACGATCTAGTCCTGATTGATTAACAGACAAAGAGTCCCAATTATTCCAAGCAATCCAGCGCGAACCTTCTAAACCTTCTTCGGCCCAAACAGAGGCTCGTTCATATAAAGCACCTCGATCACTAGCTTGATTGCCCGTCATCCATAAAGCGCCCACACTAGAAGCTACTAAAGCAAAGATCGCTAAAGCAATGATTATTTCTAATAAAGACAATCCTTTCGACTTATTAAATATCATAAAGCAGAGCTTACTTCCACCAAACCAATACTATTAATATCAATAGTCGCCTTAAAATTATCGGCATCAGTAATAACAATCTGTCCACTGCGACTAGGTACGCCCGTGCCTTTACTAAAAATAACTTCATCAACAGAGCCACTACCAGTTAATTGCCAAGACACCGCTAAACCATTAACCCCCATATCTAAAACCTGATCATAAGCAATTATCCTAGACGCATAATTAGAACCTCTAAATAAAATTAGCTGATTATTCATTAACTTAATGCCGTGCTGACTATTGCCTAAACCGGCGGCGGCGGCCTCTTCTAATTTTCTAATTAGCTGTGTAGCTCTAAAACCTTGTTCACGTAAAATAGCTTCGCCCGTTAAGCCCCCCCAAAGAGGCCAAGCAGTCGCTATAACAAGAGAAGCAACTGTTAAAGTTATCAACAATTCTATTAGAGTAAAGCCCTTTGTTGCTGAGCCCCCACAAAGAATAACATTCTGTTTCATATTAACGAATATTACCGGTCATGTTGTAAATTGGAGTTACGATAGCTAAGGCCAAAAAACAAACAGCTGAGCCGATAATTAATAACATTAAAGGCTCTACAACAGTCGCTAAATTTTTAGAAGCCTCATCAACCTTTTCTTCATAATACTCAGCTAGATAATATAAAGGGTCTTCAAGATGGCCAGACTGCTCACCAACTGCGACCATACGAACAACCATTTCTGGGAACAATTTTTTTTGTCTAGCTAAAATAGTGGATAATCGACCACCTTTATCAACTGCCAAGCGTACTTGTGCTAAAGCTTGCCTGTAATACCAATTATTTAAAGTTTTTTCAGAAATCAACAAAGATTCAGTAATGTTTAAACCACTAGATAGCATAGTAGCTAACACTCGACAAAAACGAGCAGTGTTGAGATGGCGACTGATATTTTTAAACAGTGGCAAATTCATAATTAACCTATCTGTAAAGGGCTTGGTCTTAGGCCAACGCCAAAGAGCCAGACAACCAAAAGCTAACAAAGCTGAGCCTAATAAAGTTTGCCAACCGTAAGCTTTCAAAAAATTAGAGGTATTAATTAACAAGACGGTTGTCCAAGGTAATTTCATACGCATACCTTGAAACATTGGAATAATTTTAGGTAAAATATAGAAAGCCATAAAAATACCTAAAGAAATAGTAGCACCTAAGATTAACGAAGGATAAATTAAAGCCCCACGAACTTTACTCATTAATTCGGCTTCTTTAGCCAGTTCCTTAGCTACACGTTCTAAATTTTGACTCAAAGTACCAGAATTTTCACCAGCATAAATAGCTCCAACAAAATAACCAGAAAAAATCTTTGGGTAACGTTCTAAAGCGGCCGAAAAACTTTCTCCAGCACTAACCGCCTTATATAAACCCTCCACCACTCCGCGCATTTTACCTTTTGTGGTGCTATAAACCGTTTCTAAAGAATCTGTTAAGATAAGACCAGATTTCAACATGACAGCAAGATTCTTAGCAAAAGATGCCCGCTCAGCAGCGGACACAAAGCCAAATTCTACATTAAAAATACCTGCTGAAGATTTTATATTTTTAGCCATATTAAGAACGTGCTACTCTTAAAACTTCTTCAATACTTGTTAAACCAGATAAGGCTTTGTCCAAACCATCTTCCAACATGGTTTGCATACCTCGCTTAATAGCCTCTTCCATAATTTTCCCAGAATCATCCTTGTTGATAATCATTTGACGAATTCTACTATCAACATCCAAAACTTCAAAAATACCAATACGGCCCTGATAACCAGTAAAGTCACAAACAGGACAGCCGACACCCTTATAAGAGCTTAACTTGGAAAGAGTTTTATAACCACGCCTGTTTAAATATTCTTTAGCAACTGGGTCAGCTGACAAAAACTCAGCCTCCTCATTACTAAGAGATCCTGAAGCACGACACTTCTCACAATTTTTACGGACTAGTCGTTGAGCAATAACAACATTAACAGTAGAAGCTTCTAAAAATGGCTCAATACCCATATCCAATAAACGTGGTAAAGCACTAGGAGCATCGTTAGTATGTAAAGTAGACAAAACTAAATGACCAGTTAAAGCAGAGCTGACAGCTATACCAGCAGTTTCATCGTCACGAATTTCACCAACCATAATAATATCAGGATCTTGACGTAAAATGGAGCGCAAACCCGAGGCAAAGGTTAGATTGGATTTACTATCAACTTGAATTTGGCTAACTCCTTCAATAGCATACTCTACAGGATCTTCAATGGTGGCGATATGCACCTCAACTCGATTTAAAATATTCAATACAGCATATAGTGTAGTGGTTTTACCAGAACCAGTTGGTCCAGTAACTAAAATCATACCATGTGGACGACTAATAGCTTTTTTAACTTTTTTTAAATCCGCTTCATTAAAACCTAAATTAACTAAGGTAATGCTGTGTGATTGAGCAGATAATAAACGTAAAACAGCATTTTCGCCGTCAGAAATAGGCACTATAGACACACGCACATCTAAAGCACCACCATCCACTTCAAAACGAATTTTACCATCTTGAGCACTGCGTCGTTCATCGGTTCTGAGACGCGCCATAATCTTGATACGAGAAATCAAAGAATCAGCCAGAGACTTATCTATCTCTAACATACGGTGCATAACACCATCGATACGAAAACGAACAACTATTTTTTTAATATATGGTTCAATGTGAATATCTGAAGCTTTAGCATGATAACCTTTTTCTAAAAGCAAATCTACCATTTTAATAATAACCTCATCTCGAACATCTTGATTAACCTGCTTATCTTGGCCAATTGCCACTAAACTAGCGAACTCTTCAGACAAACTTCCTGCATAATAATTAAAAATTTCTTCAAAATCTTGCTCGCCTATAAACATAGGTAAAAGCCTTTCTCCTAATCTTTTTTCGGCAATATGTAAAGCAGGTAGGTCCGAAGGGTCCACCATAGCTAAACGAATCTTTTTGCCTTTACGATCAACTGGAATAATACGATAAGCCCTGGCTGAATTTTCTGGAATCATTTTTAACAAATCCTTGTCTATTTTAGCTTGCTTCAAATCTAACCAAGGTACACCATAGTGTTCAGCTAAGGCTTGCCCGAGTAATTCTCTAGTAATTAAACCATCCTCTAAAAGAGCTTCCGATAAAGAAAGGGCATAGGTCTGAGCGGTTTTCTCGGCCTTAGCAATATCAACCTCAGTTAAATAACTTTGACTGATTAAAATTTGTTTTAATTGGTCCCCCTCTAACATAAATTAAGCCATTATGGTGGCTACCTTATTTACTAAATCTTTAATACTTACTTCTGATTTTATAAAATAATCCTTGGCACCAAGTTCTCTAACTCTTTTTAAATCTTCTGCTTGACCTAAATTAGTAGCCACCACAACAGGAATCTGATATTTAAGACGACTCATTTCTTCCAAAACCTGAAAACCATTAACCTTTGGCATGATTAAATCCAAAATTAACAAATCAATACCACCCTGAGCTAAACGCTTTAAAGCTTCTTCACCATCACTAGCTGTTTCCACATTAAAACCCAAACTGTTTAATTTTAGGTTAATAGTATGCGCTAAAGTGTCTTCATCTTCAGCGATTAAAATTGTTTTACTTTTCGTCATATGTTTTATCATACCATATTTAAAACTTAAAGCAAAGTGTTTTGAAGTTTATCGAGACACTTTGCTGATACTTAATGTAAGCCATGTTCATGAAAACACTCAACATATTTCTTATCAATATTCATTATATAATCAGCTAATCAGTCTTCTAAAAAAACTTGATGCAAAAGTATCATCCCAGACTAGTGACATAAAATTATTTTAATTGATATTAATGACAAGAAGCGACTGTATTAGAGCTTGCTACAGCTGAAAAACCAAAACCAGCAGCCGGAGTTTCGGAAGATAATACCGCAGAACATTCTGCTGGTTTATTAGTAAAACTATCACAAATAGCCTTAAGTAAAGCAGAAGGACTACGATTAACAGAAACCGTGGTACCATTAATAACTAATGTTGGAGAACCTTGAACTCCGTACTTTTCATTATCGGCTTTATAAATATTAAACGCAGGATAATTACCACCGTTTTTAGCACCAGCTATTATATTATATTTAGTATCAGTCTCTGTAACACAATTAATCAAACTGCTTGGATTAATACCAGTTTGTATTAAACATTTTTCAGAACCGTTTTCATCAGCCAAGAAGCATTTTAGATATGGCCAAAATTTTTCTGGTTTTATTTTTCCAATACAATATTGCGTCAACTCTTCATTTAATTCTTTACCTCCATGCATGGCATAATCTACAAACTTTAATTGCAAATCAATCTTAGAACCAAGAAGCTCATACACTGGCAACAAACCTTTTTCTATTTGAGTGCCAAAGGGGCAGTGACTCATAACAAAAAGCTCTACTACTGGTTTGTCAGCCTTGTTAATTTTTACGGTAGCTGGTTCTGTAACTGGAGAACTCGCTTGGTCTGGTTTTTTAACAACATCGGCAACTAAATCCATACTTTGAGGGAAAAACAACTTACCGTCCTTAGTGACATAAATCTTGATAGCGTCAACACTATCGTTTAAAAAAACATCTAATTCATATAATCCAGGATTAAAATCTCTAGCATTGCTTAATTTTAATTTAGTTTCCGAGGAAATCAAATTATTCTTAATAAAAATTTCGGCTAGCTTTTTAATTTCAGTTGCCGATTTAATTACAAAAGTAGGTGCCTTCACTAACGGATTTTTCACCACTGTTTTGACACCGTTGACAGCAGGTTTAACAGCAGGTTTAACTACTGATTTAACAACATTAGGTTTAGCCACTGGCTTAGTAACGGAGGTGGCAGCCCGAGCTCCATAAAAAACAACCAGAGATAAAACCAAGAGAGATAAAGCAATAAATTTCAATTGACGCATATTATTAGTTTAATAATAAATATATATTATCTTAATTATAAACAATTTACTATCGGATTGGCAAGGAGTTTGTTGTTTGCGTAGCTAGCTGCCCACAGGCGGCATCAATATCACCCCCCAAACTATTACGCACTGTCACCTTAATACCAGCCTCACTTAAAATACGTCTAAATTCATTTTGTTCTTCTTTTTTAGATGCTCGATAAACACCAGTGGGATTATAAGGCAATAAATTAACAATATATAAAGACTTATTGAGCAGTTTAGCTAATTCACGAGCATGGTTTGGAGAATCGTTAATTCCGGACAATAATAAATACTCAAACATAACTTGTCGACCAGTTTTAACTATATAGTTATCTACAGCAATTAATACTTGTTCGATATTATATCTTTTGTTGATTGGCATTAGTTTAGTACGCAAGCGATTATTAGAGGCGTGTAAAGAAATGGCTAAATTTACCTGATAATTTTCAGCTGCTAAGCGACGGATGCCCGGAACAATGCCAGCAGTTGAAATGGAAATATGTCGAGCACCAATACCTAGTCCCTCATCACTATTAATCCAACGAATAGCCGACCAAACCTCGTCATAATTAAGCAAAGGCTCTCCCATGCCCATAAATACTAAATTATTAAGGCGATCGTCTTCTTGCTTTACTAAACGTGCCCAATATAAAACCTGCATTAAAATCTCTCCGGCTGTTAAATTACGCTGAAGACCGAGCTTGCCAGTAGCACAGAAACTACAGCCTAAAGGGCAACCTATTTGGCTAGAAACACAAACTGTCAGACGGCCAGTTTTATGACGCATTAAAACAGTTTCAGCACACAAACCATCGGCATACTTAATTAAGGCTTTTTCAGAAGTTTTGTCTTTAGAAATAGAGGTTATAGCATCAATCTCTAAAGAACATTCCAATTCTAGATACTGACGCAAAGCAAGAGGCAGGTTAGTCGCCTGCCCCCAATCAGTTATTAAATTCTTAAACACCCCTTCAATTACCTGCTGACGACGATAAGGTTTTTCATCAGCTAGCCAATTAGCTTGAAATAGCCAATTCATACATTATTATTATTAAAAAATCTCTAAACTAAGAACTTGTTCAGCTTGATATTTAACCATTACTTTCTGACCAATCACTAATTCTTCCGGCTTAGCAGTTAATAAAGTATAGCCATTAACAATAGAGTCTATTTTTTGTTGAGTCTGATTGTACATAACAGGATCAGTGTCTTTTAGTGTTGGCAAAATCTTTTCTAGCCGTTCTTGTTCAGCAATTGTTTCTGCATCACTTTTATCAAGAAGCCTTTGGTATTGATCAAAAAGGTTACGTCTGTCTTGAGCTGAAATATCACTGTCTGTTTTAGCTAATAAATCAGCTAACTCTTTGGCAAATGGTTTAGGAACTATGTTAACTCGCTCCAAAATAATAACTTTTTGATCCAAGGTTAAACTAATTGGTCGCAATGTCGATTCATCGCCATATTCAGAAATCACGGTAAGCAGATTACCGTCAAGGGAAGATATTTCCCCAACTAAAAAGTCACTTTTAATATTATTACTATTTTCAATAATTTCTAGGGTTTTTTCTTGCTGCTTAATATCTTTGGCTATTTGATAATTTCGATAATAATAACCAGCTCTAGCTGAGGCGGCTACGATTATTATTAAAGCTAAAGAGATAATAAGCCATTTTTTATAATCCATATTTTAATTATATAAGAATTAATAATAAAAATAAAAATAACATACTAACCGCTGAAAAAATTGCTTGACGACGAGTACGCTTCCAACCAAAAACTATACAACAAACAATCACTAAACCAAAAACAATTGCCATAATTCGATAAAGTAAATCACTAATTTTAAAGACGGCCCCAGCCAAACCTTGTGACTTTTCACGTACCCAGCTATATTGCTTTAAATCAGAGATATTGCTAGTAGGTCGCTTTAACCAAGAAATGTCTGTTAAGATTGTATTGCCAAATTCATCTTGAGCACTAACGCTGGCCATGGTAATAACAGAAGTATGTAAATCTTTACTGTTAACTCCTGATAGTTGGCCAAACCATCGACCACTAACTGTTGGATCTGGTTGTAATTCTAAGCTATAATCGCCGAAGTTAACTACCGCCCAAACAGGCTCCTGTGACCAAAAAACCTCAGCAGATACCAACCAACTACCATTAGCTAACTCTTGAGAGGTTACACTAGAGCGTGCCACATCTACAGTAATATTTTTAGATTGTCCAGCGGCTTGATTGTCCACAACTGAAGATAATACTTCTGGTAAAGTGGCTAATGATGCTTCTTTAGCTATCTCTATTTTTTTTACCACTGGTTCTTCGACTTTTTTAGCGGGTGCTACTGCAGGGATTTTAGTTTCAATATTGAAAAGCTTAGCAGGATAACCAAAAAGCTGTACAACAACATTAGTATTTTCGCCTTCATATTCGCCATTAATAGTAGCGACTCCTATTTCTTTAAAATCTCCATCTACTAAATTAGCTTGATGGGTTGGACTAGCCTGCCAAGCTTTAACCACAGCTTCTGGCTCTTCGAAACCGATGGCTAGATTTTCTCCCGCAGCTAAATAGTCATAACCAGATTTTTTAAGCCAATTTGCTAAACCCTGGCCATCAGGACTAACATGAGCAAAATATTGATTAGTCAACATATCTTGAGCCTTGGCATAGGCGGCTTGACGCAAAACAATATTTTCTGAAAGCTCTGCCACACCAACATTAGAACGAATTTGATTAGTTAAGGCAATAACTTGCTTAGACTGCTCGCTTAAAATATCTGGCGATAGCCAAGCAACCGTTGGTAAACATAAAGCAAAAGCAATGGTTAAAGCCTTAATTAACCCAGCACTTAAAGCGTAGAAAGCTACACGGTGATGATGGACTGCTTTAGGGTGATAGTTATTTCCACTGTGTGGAATAAAAAAATCTTGTAAAGATCCAGCTCCTAAAGGATTACGGCCATGACGAATTTCATCACCATCATTCATACCATCGCCATCCGTATCAGCTTTGAACGGATTAGTACCAATTAATTTTTCAACCCTGTCATTAATGCCATCACCATCGGTATCTGGTCCACCAAGACTCTTGTTTAAGAAATCTAAAAAATCTCCAGCTTGTTTAGCGGATACTATAGATTTTTGAGTTTTTTTAGTTTTAGTAAGTCGCACAGTCATACACTATTATTATAGCACACTAGAGCCTTTGACCGCAATTTTTAAGAAATATACTTACCTACCTGACAAACCTCAATATTATGACCAGAATTTTCTGCTCCAACCTCTCCTGACAAAAAAACGACAATATCCGATCGATGCAGTTTTTCTTTGCGTACCAAAGATTTTAACATATCTGATAAAAGCTTTGGACCAAATAATCTTGGCTCAACATAATGAGCGTTAATGCCATAAGTTATAGCGAGTTCACGTACTCTACATTTGTCAGCACACTTTACAAAAATTGGCATAGTAGGTCTAAAAGCAGCCAACGCTGAAGCTGAAAAAGCAGATAAATCACTAACTATAATTTCTCTAGCTTTTAATTCTTCGGCTATTTTAACAGCTGATTTTGCTAAATAAGTCAACATTTTATTACTGTCATGATAGTGCTCACCAAAAACCAAAGCTTTGTTATGATCAAATTTATTGGCAATCTGTGCCATAGTCTTAACGGCTTGCACTGGATAATCACCATAAGCCGTCTCCCCTGAAAGCATTACAGCGTCTGTCCCGTCTAGGATAGCATTAGCGACATCACTAACTTCAGCACGAGTCGGACGCGGATTATTAATCATGGTGTGTAACATTTGAGTAGCGGTAATAACTGGCTTTTGACGGGCTATACACTTTTTAATTAACTCTTTTTGAACAGCCGGAACATCTTCCATGGGTATTTCTACACCCATATCTCCCCTAGCTACCATAATACCATAAGCATAGTCTAAAATTCGATCAATGTTATCAATACCAGCTTGATTTTCAATCTTGGCAATAATTTTAATAGGGCTTTTTTTCTGATCTAAAATCTTTTGGATATCTAAAACATCTTTAGCATTACGAACAAAAGAATGAGCAATAAAATCTATTTTTTGTTCAATTGCCCAATCAATAAAAGTTTTATCTTTAGAGCTAAGACTTGGTAAATTTAAATTAGCACCAGGAATGTTAACAGATTTTTTACCCTTAATCGTGCCGGCTGATTCAGCACGACAAACTAAATAACCATTTCTTTTGCCAATAACAGCTAAAGCGATTTCACCATCATCAATTAATAGTGTAGCCCCTACAATAACCCTATTAACTAATTTAGCATAATTAACCAATAAATGTTTACTATCAGAATAGCCCTTAATAGCCCCACGAACTAAAATCTTTTGTCCAGCCTCTACGGTAGCATTTATACCATCTTCAAAAGGTAGAGTACGAATTTCTGGTCCTTTAGTATCCACTATAATTGCTAAGCGTTCAGACGCCTTGCGAACATTAGCAATAAGCAAATTAGATTCTTCTGGGCTTTGATGGGCTGTGTTTAAACGGACAACGTCTACACCAGCTTCATGTAATTCTTTAATAAAAGATATTTCACAACGATTACTAGCGATAGTAGCCACTATTTTTGTCTGTTTATTAATCATATTTTTATTTATTAATTCAACATAATAATACTCTGTTTTGAATCACAAAACAAGTTCCCTAAAATAGAGAGCTTGTTTTGTTAAATATATCCTGGTTTTATAATTTGATTGGCGGAAAAACTGGAATTGGATTAACTAAACGAGGATATCTAGCTTTTACTCTCCACACACGACATTGGGTGTTGTTGTAATATGGGTTTTTCTGTTCTATACAAGGATTTAGATCGGGTATATCTGCCATAACACAACGTAGTTGGTGCTGAGTTTCTCCATCATAATTTGGTGAAGAAGAACTGTTAGGCGGGAAAGCTGAACCACTTGAATCACAGAAATTGTTGGAATCACTTTTAGGATCTTTATAATCAGATAAGATAGCTACTTTGTTGGTATCATTAAAACCGTAATAAAATGGGCTACGAGTACAATATCTAATATTTTTACCTAATTTACTATTACTATTACAAGAAACATTAGTGTTTTGTTCTGTGGTTACGGAGCACAGCAAACTATTCTTACCCTCGTCTAAATCACTAGTTCTAGACCAATAATTTTCGTCGGCTTTAGCATTGAAGCCTATTTTATCACGTAAACCAATCTGACTAGATTGATATTGATCTGTACTATCAGCACCAGCCGGAGAGCAACTCCATTCAGATCCATTACTATTTGCGGTATTTAGACGGCTTTTGCTACAAGAACTACTAATAGAAGTTAGCAAATCATCCCAATTATATTTATCTGGCATCTTCCAATCTTCATTACCAGTATCACAAGATCCATATATAGTATTAAAACCAGAGTCGGCTGCTAGGGCACCATGTTGGAACTTACCTTTATTAATAACAGAGGTGTGCCAATCGCTGGCAGCAATGTCAGCTGCGACAGACACAAACATATCTTTTTTACTTCTATCAGTAGCACTACCGACATTTTCAGCTGTCCAGCATTGATCACCGCCAGCGACTCCCGTAATACGTACGGTAGAATATTTAGTATTGTCGCTAGTAACCATCCAACCGGTTGTGAAATAATCAGAACAATCTAAACGAGCTGAGCAATTAATTTTGGTATTATTACTGTCAATACAAGTCCATAACAACTTACCGCGTCCACTATCATCCACATTTGAAGCTGTCTTATTAGCAGTACATTTATACGTTAACAACCAAGTGTTCTGAGTATTACCAAAAGAAGCGTATCTAATATTATTAGTTTCTGGTTGAATCTTTCTATCAGCAGATAAGGTTTGCTCAGCAGAAGCATATCCGCAGTCAACAATCTCTGTGCCACAGTTAGCCACACTGTTATCATTACCTACACAAGTCCATTTGGTGGCCTTAGCTAAATTATAATACCCGGAGTCGTTAGCCCACCAAGTTAATCGATTAATATCAGTATTGTTAGGATTATGATTCTGTTCAACATCTATATTACTATCAGTTAAAGTAACGGCCTGTTGATTCTTGTTACGAGCATAACTGCCGTTATTTAATTTGCCACTATCAGAACCAACCTTACAAAGAGTACTAACACCGTCAGCGTTCCAGGAAGCAACTGTTAAATACTTAGTATTATTGACACCACATTCCAAGGTGTAGGCATGACACTCGTCCGTACCATGACCATTATCACAATACCAAGTCCAAACACCATTAGCGCTAGGGCTATCGCTAGGACCACTAGTTAGATTACCGGTACATAAGTCAGGGGTATTAGAAGTTACCGGGTCGGCAGTAACCTTACCGTCGAAATCTCCACAACGACAGTCAATAACCTTAACCCGAAAGATCTTTTCTGCGACATCAGACTTAAAACAATCTGTTAGATTTTGGTAGTTAGCTTTAGAGCAACGGACTTCCAATTTCAAGTCTTGTTCAATATTAGCCACTTTGATATCTAAAGTGCTCTCTTTACTCCAATCTTTTTTAGTTTCGCCATAAGTCCATTTATATTCCTTCTCAGAACAATCAGTATCATTTGGAGTGCCAGTAGCTCCGCCGGTAAAACTAACTTCGGAACCAATACAGTATTTCTCTTGGGATGGGTTTGGAACGTTGGTAGGGTTAGTAACACCAGCTTTAGATTTGGTAGTAAGAACAGCAGGCTCGGCAGCTTCTTTTTCATCAATACAATCAGTCAGAGCATCACCACACATCATGCTGAAAGAATACGTGCCGTTAGTTGAAGCAGTAAAATCTGGAGTGGATCCATATTGACTTAAAGATGAATCACCAGGAGCCTTGAAAGCATAACTCTTGACGTTGTTAACCACTGTTCCATCACTGTTTGTACAAGTACCGCTAACGGTAAATTTTTGACTACCGCTTTCACAAATCGTGGCGGAGGTAGGCTCAACCATAACATCGCTTAGAGTATATTTCTCTTTGACTAACACAGAACCGGTAATGTTAAAAGTTTTGTCGGCATCTTGATCGCAATCATTCTTGCAACTCAATTTCACTTTAACAGTGCTATAAGTGCCTGGATCCAATTGACTATAATCTAAAGTAGCTTCGGTGCCCAAACTGTTGTGTGTATCATCAAACCAATTGTAGGTAATCTTAGAGCTGCAACCGGTAACACTAGTCAAACTAGCTTGTGGTCCAGTGCCTTCTTTAGATTTTCGGCAAACATCGTTAGAGGTTGGGCCGGTAACAGTAGCGTTAATGTTTGGGTCACTAACTTTAACCCGAAAGATCTTTTCTGCGACATCAGACTTAAAACAATCTGTTAGATTTTGGTAGTTAGCTTTAGAGCAACGGACTTCCAATTTCAAGTCTTGTTCAATATTAGCCACTTTGATATCTAAAGTGCTCTCTTTACTCCAATCTTTTTTAGTTTCGCCATAAGTCCATTTATATTCCTTCTCAGAACAATCAGTATCATTTGGAGTGCCAGTAGCTCCGCCGGTAAAACTAACTTCGGAACCAATACAGTATTTCTCTTGGGATGGGTTTGGAACGTTGGTAGGGTTAGTAACACCAGCTTTAGATTTGGTAGTAAGAACAGCAGGCTCGGCAGCTTCTTTTTCATCAATACAATCAGTCAGAGCATCACCACACATCATGCTGAAAGAATACGTGCCGTTAGTTGAAGCAGTAAAATCTGGAGTGGATCCATATTGACTTAAAGATGAATCACCAGGAGCCTTGAAAGCATAACTCTTGACGTTGTTAACCACTGTTCCATCACTGTTTGTACAAGTACCGCTAACGGTAAATTTTTGACTACCGCTTTCACAAATCGTGGCGGAGGTAGGCTCAACCATAACATCGCTTAGAGTATATTTCTCTTTGACTAACACATTATCAAATGTAACCGTAGTAATATTAGAATCAAAACAATCTTTTTCCGCATTGCAAGTAACGGTAACAGAAACTTCTTCATCTATTTTAGCCTTCCAAGCATTAAAATCGTAAGGCAATTCAGTGTCGGTTTCTATTATGTCGGTTTCTCCTGATGATCTTTTAACTTTCCAAATTACTGACTCAACTTGATTACAATTAGTAACGGCAGCAGAGAAATTGGGGAAAGTACCAGCACAAACGGAAGTTGCGGGTTTAGTGACATCTACAGCTGGGGCTGTTTTTGTTTTATTAACAGTCAAATTGGAACTAACAGCCTCAATGCCTTCTTTGGGGCTAGTACAACGATCATTACAGTCAAATGTAACAAATACTTTATACTCACCAAATTGCAAATTGGTTTTTGCGGTATCAATTTTACAAGTATCTCCAGCACTGCAATTTGTATCTAGTTTTTGCTTTTCAGATTTATCATTTAAAACTTTCCAATTAATATTGGTTTTTTCCTGACAATTACTCTCAATAGTATATTCAGCGACACCAGACCTCTGACACACACTATTTTGACTATTTTCAGCAATCACCACCTCAGCAGTAATTTCTTTTATATCAACCTTAATTACCGAGGAAGGTTTTGGATCAGTCTCACCACAATCACAGGTAACTTTTACTTGAACTTGCAAACTACTTAGAGCTTGACGCCAGGAATTATCCCAAGACAAAATGCGCTTCGTTTCAGGATTACCTTTTTTATCTTTAATAGCCTCTCCCTGCATATCAAGCCACTGATACTTAGGATTTTCACAATCTTCAGGAATAGCGGTAAATGTTAAAGTTTGATCAGAACAAATAGTCTCATCCGTTGGCTTAATACTAACTGTAGGAGCACATTCACGATTAAGATAGCAAAGATCTTTTTCATCGTTGCATTTCCACTTCCACTGCTTAGTAGAGGCGTCATAGTATGGAGCCGTTGCTAATGACTTACCAAAACGACAAAGTTTGTCAGCAATCCAACCGTTGGCGTCCTTATACTTGGCTTCGAATTGCGGTGTTGTGGCAGTGGTCATGTGCGGCGGTTCAGCACAGGCTGTTTGATTAGCCCAACACTGCTCACCACCACAGGTCCAAACCCATTTAGCAGGAGTATCGCTATTGAGAGTAGCTGTAGAAGTACTACCATCAGCACAGTTTATTCTCCAAGTTTGATTTAAAGGATTATACGCATAGTCCTTGTTAAAAACGGCTGAGGCAAAGGTTTGGTTATGTGGTGGAGTTTGACAACCTTTAAAAGGAACCACGCAGAGATTATCACCATTTAGACTATTACTCATGCCACCTTCACACCAATAATACGCCTTACTTGTGTTACTGTCCCAACCAAGACCGTCAATATATCGGATACCTTCTATTAGACCGTTAAACTTTACAACAATGCCATGCTTACACAATTCTGTATGACCTCTCTTATGAGGATCATAGTCACTCATAGCTTCTTTCAAAAAACTTAGAGTGTAGGTTTGATTAGGATTAAGAGCTTGGCATTCACCTCTTTCATAAGCATAGCAATAATATTCAGATTGGCCGTCATTATTAGTGTCCCCGTTGCCATAAATCTTAGCATTCTCTCTTTCATCATAACCGAAGTCTACTGGGTACAATTTATTGCCATATTTACATTGCCACAGCCAAGAACCTTCTTTGTTGTGACCGTAGTCACAGAACTTTTTACCGGTAAATATTTCTTCAAGGGTACAAGTATTACTAAGACTGAGTTTTTCATTTAAACCGTAAGGAGTAAAACCTTGGCTATTGTATTTATTGTAGAACACAGGCGTGCCACCGCCTAAACATAAGTCACTGGCCGACTTAGTCAACCAAGCTGCATTAGTCCAAGGAGAATTAGCCGCATCACCACAACCTAATTTACCGGAAGAACATTTTTTCTCACCACAGGTCCAGGTAAAATTATTACCAGTGATAGTAACTTCTACTTTTCTATCGATGTCGGTACAAATATTATAGCAAAGACGTTTAGTGTCGGTGGCCAAACCTTCACAAACAGCTCCCCCGCCACCCTTAACAATATTGCCTGTGAAATCAGACCAATCAGCAAAAGCTCCGCCATTAGAAGGCTCTGTACAATCAGAACGCTTAGCTTGACATCTAACCTCGGGGTCTGTGTTACAGAACCATTCAAATATTTTGTCGTTTCTGGTTACTTTAAAACTAGCATCTTTATTGGAACAAACATTCTTACATTGAGCGCTGGTAGCATTAGCAGCAACGGCGCCACAATCGGCTCCGGCAATTTCAAATTCTGCCCAGCTATCATAATTGCCGTTATTTGGAGGGTCGGTACAATATACCGTATTAGCGTAGCAAGTTGGCAATTTCCAACCAATATCATCTTCACAAGACCAAGACCAAAACCAAGACCCAGGATTAGGCAGAGTCACTAGAGGATTAAAATCGATAATGATTGATGGATTATTTCGACTGTTAATACATAAAGGGCCAGCACTTTCTAAACTCTGGCGATTAATAAAGGACTTAGTATTAGCAGGGCCACACTTAGTTTCGTTAGTTACACAGGTTTCTAAACCACCAAATTCATCTTTACAAGACCATTTCCAAAAATTCTTGTCTTGAACATACACAGGACCAGTAGTAGGGTCTAGAGTGACACCTGCCATATTACTATAATCAAATTGACCACTATGACAAAAATTCTTAGCGACAATATCACCGTTAGAGTCCTTAGAGCCTTCTAAATAATTGTCAAAATAACCTTTCCATAAATTTTTGTCACTAATATTTTCATTACAAGAAACCAGATTAGCATCACAACCAATTACAATTGTTTGGTCTTGACTACCAGAAAATTCACATTGCCAATTAACTAAATTGGCTTTACTGCCAAATAATATACTTAGACTTGTAAACTTAAAATTAATACTATTGCCCCTCATAACAGGCTTACCCTCTGGACCGCACCAAAAGGATGAATCACCTCTCTTGGCTTCTAGCGTGGCGGGAGTTATTGATTTACCAACTCCAGTGCCACAGACAGCCAACTTAGCTGAACATTTAGATACTTGACTAAAAACAGGATCGCCTTGTTTATTATTGACCGGTACAAAGTTTTTGTTAACAACCCCGTTACGATTACAAGCACTCTCACCAACACAATCCCAGGTGATTCTGCCGTTATCATCGGTATTATAATTGGTTTCGTTAGCAGTTTTCCAATTATCTGCCTTAGCGTTACAAAGTTCCGTTGTTTTTGGTAAATCGGATGGTAAATACACATGGTTATAAGCCGAACCACACTCTGCCCGACGACAAGCCACACAAGACTCACTGACGCAAGTCCAATCCCATTTATTTTGATCAGATCTAAGAGTAATTGGAGCACTAGGCTTAGCATATAGATCTCCAATATTAGGTACAATACCGGTAGTATCGTCTAAATAGCAGAGATTCGATGTAAGCGTGTCAGTGCTAGCAACTAAGGCTAAGTGAGCACCTCCCTCTGTCATACTATTGGTCATACAACCAATTTTATATGAAACACCGCAAGACTTTTCGGTTGATCCTCCAGTAGACGCACCATAGCAAGTCCAGCCACAACCAATCGTTTGACCAGAAATAAATTGATTAGAAATTAACGGGCCAGAAAGGTTATTATAATGGAAGACTTTTTTTTCATTTTCAATAGGCGGTGGACCATCAGTCCAAGGCTGTTTTAAAGAGTCATTCTTAGCACAAAAGCAAGGGTTAGGATAGTTTAGTTGCATAGTCTCACAAAGAGTTTGACCAGCAGTTTTAGTAAAACTACAAGCATCACAACGACCATCAGTTAAACAACATTCTGCTGAGACTTCCCAAGAATATCTGCCAACCGCTAAATCTTTGTTGACAAACTGATACCAATTAATACTACCTTCAATAACAACATCTATAGGTGGAGTGGCACTAGGCACTTTAATGTGGTATTTAATAGCACCTGGAACCGCTGCCCATGACAGCTGAATCACACCAAAATTTTTCTCAATCCAAACCGCAGGTTTCTGAGGCGTGTCGCAGCTAACTACCGCGAAAGCCTCACGAGTGGTTAGCAAAATAGACATAGCTACTAAGAAGGCTGTAAATAGTAGAAAAGTACTTTTCTTAAAAGTCATATGCGTTGTTAATTACTAGTTGCTAATAAGTTATTTATTGAAAATTATTCCCAAGACATAGAACAGCCAGCCGCTAGTATCTTATTATGATCTTCTGGAGCTACGCACTGCCAAGTAACCTCATGATCAGAGTAGCTTAAGTTATCAACAGTGGCTAATTCAGTACACAGCGTACCATTTCTAGGCTGCTGAAAATAAGCATTAACTATTGTTTGAGCAGTTTCTTTATTATTAACTTCGGTGCCATTAAGATTGCCACACTTATAAACCTTAGATTTATAAACCCAGTGACAAGTCTCTGTCACATAATTCCCTTTAGAATCTTGACAACGCCATTTAGCCCAATAAGCATCAGAGTCATAGTAAGCAGTTGTCATACCAGTATCCTTAGTCCAGGAAAAAAGCCCTACTGGCTCAGCTCCGTAAGTACAAAACTCAGAATATTGCTTGGCATTATATTTATCTTGTAAATCAATGGGGGCAATTCTTTCATTAATTATAGGGCAAGCATATTTTCCCACAGAACAATCAATTTGAGCCACAGCAGACTGATTAATTTTACTTTCATAGCAAGACCAGTTTAATACACCATATTGATCTGTAACCGTGGTTTGAAAATCTGGAGCAAATTGACCGTTACATAGAAAATTATTAATTCTAATACGATGATTTAAAAATATATAATCACTAACAGTTTCTTTAATAGCAGAACCACAAGCTAGTTTAGCGGCCTGGCATTTGTATTTCCCAGAATCACATTGCCAGTTCCAACCACTACCATCAGAATTTTCTGTTATCTCTATTGAACCAGAAACTGAAATATCTTTGGCACATAAAAAGCCTGAGGCTTGGGAACTACTATTAAAATACTCACTGCTTAGTGTTTTTTGATTAGCGTCTCCGCAACCTTGAAAAGCTTGACAACCGGCCATCAAATTAGAATCCTTGGTTTGTTGGCACTGCCAATACCAGAGATTGCCATTTTTCTTAACGCCGTTAAAAGCCTTACCAACAGAACACAGGTTTACATCATTAGCCACCCTAAGCTCGGCTTCGGAGGTAAACCCCTTGCTGTCAGCTGGTCCACAAGCTGCTTTAGCCTTAACCGAACAACTGGCTGGATTTTTAGCTCCGTTTCTTGGTGTGCCATTTGGATAATATGGTGAACATTTCCAATTCCAAGTATCGGTTTCCGTGTTATAAGTAACTGAACCGACCAAGGATCCTATCAAACAAAGTCCATAAGGATCCTTAGAAGTGCCTGGTAATTTAGGATCCGTTATGCTTGGGAAAAGGCCATTGATATCATTACCGCACAAACCATCAGAATCATTAGTTTGGCACCAACCATTAAATTTTGTTGCACAAGCAGCTTCTGATCCATAGCGAGTAACAAGTTTACCATCTTTAGCGGCTACTTCGTTTTTGCTTTGACAATCCCACCTAAAAAACCACTGTAGATTAATAAGAGGATATTTAGGATCACTTGCTTCTCGAACAAAGCGTTTATTAATAGCTATATTTCTGGCACCACAAAGCTCAGCGTCAGTTTTATCACGCTGTTTCCAAAAATCATTATTAGCACACAAATCTCTTTTTTCTTCTCCCCACAATCCCAAGCTAAAGTCCTTGCCATTAACATTACTACATCTACCCTCATCACCAAAACCAGCACTACAAACCACATTACTCAAAGGTAATTTATCGGCTACGGGCTGATTAACACAAACCCAAACTAGATTATATCTTTTATCCCAGACTTTACCGTCGGTTTTATTTTTTAAACAATTATTAGTATTCGGTGTACTTCCTTGTTGTAAATATTGTCCTAAGATTTCTCCAGTTATTGAATCTTTAAAAACAGGTGTATATCTACCAACCGTACAAAAACCTGTTGTATCAAAATCCTTAAAGCTCTTTGATTTAAAAACTGATTCGCCCGCTGTTTTAGATAAAGCCTGAGAACTGGCATCAGCGTCACAAACACTATTAACAGACCAGGACATATTACACCTAGCTTTTGGATAGGCTCTGCAAGTAGCTAAACCGCATTTCCAAGTCCAGCCAGTTGGTTGATTACTAGAAGTTCTATCTAAAGAATGAAATCCTATTTTAATCTTATAGCTAAGTAGATGCTCATCAGGTTCCTGATCAAAAGGTGAACAAAAACCGGCAACCGGACCAGTCTCTAGATCAAAAAAACTATTATTAGCAAGTCCGCACTCCTTACCAGTAATCACAAATTCGTTTATCGCCGGAGCACTGGAAATAGCTTGGCACTCCTCTGTTTTAACACAGTTAACTGTTGAAACCTTGCAGGCTTGATCAGGAAACGGCAGAGGAGTGCCACAAAGCAAGGTTCCACTGTTAAAATCTCCAAAATCAGCACAGGTTTTACCATCAAAATCTAAACTATCACACTCCTCAAATGGTCCTTTTACACCGTTTCCACAATATTCACGCATTTGATAACAACCAGCAATAGAACAGTTAGATTCGCATCTTAGTGTGCCTGCGTTATAACCCCAAGCTTGACAATTATTTTTGCTATCTTTATAAACAGCGGTACCATTAATTATATCACAGTTCTCACCAGCATCTAATAATTTATTACGACAAGTGTCAGCATTAGTACAAGCACTGGTGTTAAAAGAACAGTCGGAACAAGATAAAGTGCCCTCCTTAAAACCTAGGTCCGCACAGGTTTTTCCGCCCAAGTCAGTTCCATCACAATCCTCTGAAGTTTCTCGCTTGTTATTACCACAAACTGAGGCGGTACAACTGGTAATATCAAAACCACAAACAGAAGAACATTTTAAAGTACCTCCAGAAAAGCCCAGGCCTACACAAGTATTACTTTTTAAATCAGTGCCATCACACACCTCGCCATTATTAGCTATACCGTCACCGCAGGTGTTAGAATAACAGTCAACGGTTTGATTAAAATTACTACAAGACCAATGGTATTGTTTATCGTTATTATTAAATTGCGTGGTACCGTTTTCACTACTATCAGAACTACACTTACCAGGACCGGTTGGGAAATTAAACCCCGCACAACTTACTGCTAAAACCGTCGGGGCTACAAACATCGTGGTCATTATTAACAAAAAAAATGTAAACATTTTAACCACTGCCTGGTAAGCAAAATACTTCATATATTTAGTAAAATTGTTGTCGGCTAAAATTGCCGATAGCAAATAATTTATCTATACATTTATACAACCATACAACAGGATAGCTCTTGCTTGAGAGAGTTATCCATATCATTATAACATATTTTAAAAAGTAAACCAAGTCTTTTTTTATTTATAAAACCCACTGTTCTAATTTTTACAACAGCGTCAGAAAATAATAAAGCGATTAGAGATAAACTCAAATCGCTTTATTTATATAGGATTTTTGAAATTAAAGTTATTTTTTTAGAGTACTATTAATTTTTTCTACGATACCTTTTAAGGAAATGTCTGACTTTACAAGAAAGTCATCAGCACCCATAGCCTTAGCTTTATCCACATCTGCCTTCTGGCTTAAATTAGAGTTTATAAAGACCACTGGTTGTGATTTCCAGCTTGTGCGCTCCGACATTACCCCAAAACCATCACGCTTCGGCATCATTAAATCTAATAAAACTAAATCAAAAACTTCAGTCTGTAAGAAAGCTAAAGCCTCTTCACCGTCAGTAGCAATCTTTACATCAAAACCTAAATTTTGTAGCTTTAACTCTAAAGCGCGTGACAAAGCACTTTCATCCTCAGCTATTAATATTTTTTTCATAGTGATTATATTCTAACAAACTAAGCAAAAATAATCAAATATTTAGTATTTATAACTGGAATACCTAAGGCAAATATATAATTTAGGTTAAAATTATTAAATTCTTTTCCAAACGACGAATATCAGCTAGAAGCTCAGAACGCTTAGGATTAAATAAAATAACATCAAAAACCGAGCGTCCACCATTTTTAGCAAATTGACAACGATCTCCAATTTTTTTATTTTGCGTTAAAGTAACCAATGATTTTAAAGCTTTGACATGTTTTACACCACTAATCTTCTTAATTACCCCCTCTTTAAAAGGATAAAACCTAAGAACAGCTGTGTAGCCTAAAGTTTTTTTAGACATAATGGGTCGCTGACCCATTCTGATTAAAATATCGTTCAAAGCATGATCAATACCAAAAGATAATTTATACATTTTATGACGAAAACCTCCTAAACGAGGGCCAAGTTCAATTACTTTAAATTTACCATCCACATACATAAGCTCCACATGAGCACTGGTACTGCGTAAGCTTAAAGCACGAACCGCCTGACAGGTGACAGCTTCCGCATTAGCTACCATCGCCTTACTTAAATTAGTTGGAGTAATCCGACTATAGTTAAAAAAATCGTCAAACCCTATGGAACGCCCAGTTTTAACTAAAACTGGTGGACAACAATCAATCTTGCCACAAGAATCAACATAAGCATCAATAGAATACATCTCACCATCCATAAATTGCTCTATTAAAACCTTGGGCTCTTCCACACGACTGTTATCTTTATAAATCTTTTTAATTTTCTTAAAAGTTTTTTTTAAAACCTGTTCTAGTTCTTCGGTATGAAAACAAATAGTCACTAAAAAACTGGAAGCTAAATTAGCTGGCTTAACTACCAACGGGAAGCCTATTTCATGATCCACTCTTCGTAAACCTTCAGCGGAACAAGTTTTAATAACCATAAAACGAGGACTAATACTAGGATTGTAAGCTGACAGACAACGACGCATAGCAATTTTATCAGTGGACCACATTAAAGAATCGCTGGAAGGTGTTTTTAAATATGGTGTAAATGGCACTAAACGAGCTAAATCCGCTATATGCTTTTCGCCACGACAAACAATAGCCGCTAAGCGAGATTGGTAAGGCTTAAGGGTTTTAATAATGTTAGCTGAACTGCTATAACGACAAGCAATAACAAAATCAACATCTTTATCAATGTGTGGTTTTTTTAATTGTGAATTAAAAATAACAGCCGATTTAAAAGATTGCTTTAAGCGCTTGGAATAATCCTGTAAAGCGCGTATAGCGTCAGCTGGGGCCGTATTAACAAACAGCACTAAATCTTTTTCTGATTTGTCCATATTAAATAATTTTAATAGCTACCAAACTCTCTAAACTAGCAACGTCAGCTAAGAGTGTAGATTTATTTTTATTAAACAAGAAGATGTTTATAACACTTTTGCCGCCATGTTTAGCAAAAGCACAATAATCACCAGTTGATTTTTTAATCTTAATTGAAACAAACGACTTTAATTTTTTTATTTTATTTAAACCTACAATACTTTTTAAAATCCCTTCTTGCTTGGCGTATAAATCTAAAACAGCCGTATAACCTTTAATCTTATCTGGCAAACTAAGGGGGCGCGGAATACGCACCAGAATATCATTGAGGGCGTGATCAACACCAAAAGATAATTGATACATTTTGTGACGATAACCACCAACCCGTGCTCCCACCTCTATAATTTTAAAACCGTTTGCCGTGGACATTAGTTCAATATGCGCTGTGGTGTTAAATAAACCTAGAGCTTTAATACCTTGAGCTGCTACCGCACGCGCTGCAGTTGCTAAAGCCTTATTTGATAACGCAGGAGTAATTAAACAGTAGCCAAAAAAATCATCAAAACCAACAGAACGCCCAGTCTTTACTTCTACAAAGGGGCAATATTTAATTCTTCCACACATATCAATATAAACATCAATCGAATACATCTCGCCGGCCATAAACTGTTCCACTAAAACACTGGGGGCTTCACGACGATAATTCTCCTGATAAATACCAGCGATATTTTTAAAAGTTTGACGCAAGACGGTGTTTAGTTCGGTTTCATTAGACACAAAACTAACCAAGAGACTCATAGAGAGATTGGCTGGCTTTACCACAATAGGAAAGTTTAGCTTGGTTATTATTTCTTGTATTGTGGCTTTTTTAGCATCCCTGACGTCCATAAACTTAGGTGTAATATTAGCGTCATAAGACTCTAACTTTTGACGCATAGCTATTTTATTAGTAGAACAAAACAAAGCCTCCTCACTCGGTGTTTTTAAAGCCGGCAAATGAGGTACTAAACAAGCAAAATCAACCATGCTTTTTTCTTTACCACAAACTACAGCTAAAAAACGAGCTTGATAAGGCTTTAAAGTCTTTATAATACTAGCAGGGCGATTATAACGACAAGGTAATTTAATTTTTATAGCGGGATCTATGACAGTTTTAAAGTCTTGATCAAAAATAATTGCTGGAAAAATCGGGTAACCAAGTTGTTTGGCGTATTTTTGTAAAGATGACAAAGATTCAGCTGAGGCTGTATTAACAAACAAAACCACATCTTTTACTAGCGCTTTCATACTAAGAAAGTTTAATAACTAAACACTTTTCCATAGCTTCAATATCAGCTAATAAAGCAGTTTTGTGACGATTAAACATGATGAGATTTATCACACTCTTCCCGCCATTTTTAGCAAAGCGACAGTACTCCCCGGAAGTTAATTTAATTTGTGCCGAAACAAAAGAATCTAATTGTTTAACTTTGTTTAGTCCGTTAATAGATTTTAAACGCCCTTCACGTTTAGCAAAAATTTTAAACACTACAGCATAACCCTGTATTTTTTTAGGCAAAATAACAGGGCGGGACACTCTAGTTAAAATATCGTTTAAAGCATGGTCAATGCCATAAGATAGTTCGTATAACTTAGTTCTAAAACCTCCTAAACGAGGTCCAATTTCGATAATTTTAAAACGTCCATGATAATGCATTAATTCCACATGAGCAGTAACACTACGAAGACCAAGAGCCTTAATACCAGCTTCGGTAACTTTTTTAGCTGTAGCTTCTAAAATCTTATTTAAAGGCGCTGGAGTTAATTGTTGATAGCCAAAAAAGTCATCAAAACCAATGGAACGACCAGTTTTTACTTCTACAAATGGGCAATACTCAATTCGTCCATGTGCATTAACATAAACATCAACCGAATACATTTCCCCAGTCATAAATTGTTCAACTAATACTCGCGGAGCTTCGCTACGGCCATTTTCTTGATAGACACTAACAATGTTTTTAAAAGTTTTACGCAAAACATTAGTTAGTTCTATTTCATCGTGACATAAATTAACCAAAAGACTCATAGAAAGATTGGCCGGCTTAACTACCACAGGAAAACTTAATTTAGTCATTATTTCTTGAATCGTGGCTTTTTTAGCATTGTTGACGGCCATAAACTTTGGGGTGATACTTGGGTCATAAGCTTTAAGACGACGACGCATTTCTACTTTATCCGTAGACCACAGCAATGACTCTTTACTGGGAGTTTTTAGGTATGGCAAAAAAGGCACTAATTGAGCAAAATTAGCGATATGTTTTTCACTCCGACAAACAACGCCTAATAAACGATCTTGATAATTTTTTAAACAGGCAATAATTTTTTCTGGCTTTCGATAATCACAACTAATGACCAAATCACATCTCGATCTAGGGGCACGGGAAGCGGAATCACGAATAACAACAGGACGCCAGTCGGTACCAAAAGATTTATTAAAACGCCCAATGGCCGCGGCCGATTCTTTTTGGAGGTCGTTAACAAACAAAATTAAGTTTTTCTTCATAAATACTAAAAACCTGTTTACTTAAAAATGAAACAATAAACAATAAGCTAATAATTTACCAACTAATAAAGGCTTTGACAAGAGGCAGACTAGAACGGTAAAGTAAAGTTTAAACCACCGGTTTTTACTGACTCTTCCCACTTTGTAGCGTCCAAATAAAATTCCCTAATTTCATTGACTATTTTGTATTTTAAATGATTATTGGCCCGCGCATAGTCATAAACATCTTTAGTAATATGGACATCTTCTTCGCAATATTTACGAATATCCTCAATTCTACCCTGCTTCCACCACTCCACCGCCTCTAAACCATGGCTGATTTTACCACGATTTAAAGTTCCAGCAGCAATCATATCTAGAGAAACCCGCTTACCTAAAGATTTTCTAATCTCTGCTAAGATATCTAAACTAGCAATTTTAGTCAAATCACCCGGATAATACTTGTTAAGCAAAGGTATGTCAAAATAATCAGAGTTAAAACCAATCAACAAATCTATTTGCTCCAGTAATGGCCATAATTTAGACAATTCTTCTTGAGTATAACTATAATACTTATCATCTTGATAATCGTAAACAACCACAATTGAAATGTCTAAAAGTAATGGATCACGGCCACCAACTTCTTCGAAGGTGTTGCGGGTTTCAATATCAAACACCAATTTACGCATAAAAAATTAATCTTTAATGTATTCTTGTTTAAACATACCGAGTGTTAGTAAAAAATAAGACAACAACAGCGGCCCGAGCACAATACCAATAATTCCAAATAAAGACAAGCCCGCAAAAATCCCTAACAATGAAACAAAAGGATGAATTTGTGCTACCTTTTTTTGAATCAGTGGTCTGACAAAATTATCAATTGTACTAATAAAAGTACCCCAAGCGATAAAGCCCAGGCCAGCCAGCCAATTACCTGATAATAGCAAATAAACGCTGGTTAAAATCCACACGAAGGACACGCCAACCAAAGGAACGAAGGAGGACAAGGTGGCGACCAAACCCCACAAAAAGGCCCCAGGTAAATTAAACATCAAAAAACCTATAGTCATAAGTGAACCTTGTAACAAAGCAATTAGGCCCGATGTCAATAAAGTCCCATAGGTAATATTACGAAATTCTGAAGCTAGACGTGCGGCATTTGTTTCTGAAAAAGGCACCAAGCTATAAATCTTTTCTTTTAACTTATCGTCATCGGCCGTTAACAAAAAGAACAACAAAAAGTACATAATTACATAGTTAACAACTTGTCCGGAAATAGCCGAGGCAAAAGACCCTAAGAGAGATCGAGCCGTATTACCAAATTCGGCTAACTGCCCACCAATACTTAAACCATTAAACCAGTTATCCCAATAACTATTTAACCACGGACTAGACCTTAACAAAGTTAAAAATTGTGGAAACAAGACTTGTAATTCTTTAGCAATAATAGAAACCAAAAGTGATAATGGTAAGAGAACGGCAAAAATAGAAATAACAATCACTAGCAAAGCGGAAAAAGAATGATTAAAACGCCATTTAACAAAGACATTAAATAGTGGTTTAAATAAAACAAACAAAATAAAAGCAGCCAAAAAAGCGTTAACATAAGGATATAACGCGTAGATTAAGACTGAACCAATAACCACGATTAAAATCAAGGCTGAAGTTTTTTTAACCAATTTTTTTGTCCACATAAAATAATAATTATTGCTGGCCTAAATTATATCATTAAACTATAATAAAACCAATAGACAATTTATCGTAGCCGTGCTAAGATAAACTAGTTTATAAAGTTAAAAGTTCATAAAGTTTAGTGTGTGTTTTATTAATTAATTCCAGTCCAACTTTTAACTTTAAGAACTTTACAAACTTTATAAACTTTATAAACCTTTAACTTACATATATGTACACACTACAACCCTTGAGTTATGATTATTCAATGTTAGAGCCTTTTATTGACGCCGCTACTATGGAAATCCACCACAGCAAACACCATCAGGCTTATGTTAATAATTTTAATAAAGCCTTAGAAAATAATCCAGAATTGCAAAATAGAACCCCAGAAGACTTAATTAGTAATTTAAACACCCTGGGAATAGATGAAACCACTAAAACCGCGATTAGAAACCACGGAGGCGGAGTGATTAATCACAACTTTTTTTGGTCGATAATGGATCCTAACAATCAACCAAACGCTAAGTTGACAGAAGAAATTATAGCTATTTTTGGCTCGGTAGAAGAGCTGAAAAAACAATTTAGCGAAACAGCTTTAAAACACTTTGGTTCTGGTTGGACCTGGCTAGTTCGAGAAGCCTCCGGCGCATTAAAAATATACAGCACTAGCAATCAAGATTCACCTTTAACTTTAGGCCACGAACCACTTTTAACTATTGATGTTTGGGAACACGCCTATTACTTAAAATATCAAAATCGTCGCGTGGAATACATTGAAAATTGGTGGAAAACCGTAAAACTTATTTAATAAATTGACAAAAACAGACTTGCTAATTTTAGTGAGTCTGTTTTAAAACATGATTAATTTGGAGTGGCCGTATAAACATAACCTCCCGGAGCAGCTATTAATAGCTTGGAGCCATCACCGCTTATAACAGCACAATTAACCAAATTACTGTTTGCTGTATAAACTAATTCAGGGTTAGTAAATATTAACTGCTTTGCGGCTGTTGAGCCATCATAAGTAATAATGTAGACATTACCGTTAAAATCTGAACCGATAACAACTGAACCATCTCGACTCATTGAATTAATTCTCGTAACACTAGCTTTAGACCAAGTCGTACCGCCATCTCTTGAAATAAACCCTGCGCTACTAGCCAAAATTAAGCCATCATCACTAATATACAGTCTTAAGCCACTGCTGCACGAATTAGCAGAGGAAGTTAAAGACCTCCAACTGGAGCCATAGTCGGTTGATAATTGAGGCTTGGTTCCGTTAACCACATAATAAAATTTTTGAACCATCAGAAGAAGCGCCTATTAAGGAACCTGAGCTAACAGCTCCAGATATACTAGCTGTATCAGACCAATTTAATCCGGTGTCAACTGATTTTTTAAGAGGTTGATTCGATAAGCTAGTGGCAAGATAAATAATTTGCCCACTACGAGAAACAGCGCCGGAAACACCAGTGATATTGGAAGATGTGTTGGTTTGTAAATCGACAAATTTACTTGGAGTAAATAACTTTCCATTGTCAGTTATAGTTAAACTTGGGTTAGTTTCGTAAGCAGTACCTAAACTAAGCCCTGTTTTATAATCAAGTAACTTAAAGCTGTGACCGCCGTCTGTAGAATAGTGCCAGCCGCCAGACTCACCTATTATCATATATTTACCATCATAACTAACACCACAACCCATCCAATCTCTTGGCATATCCAGTTTTAAATCATTAAAATTGTTGCCACTATCAGTTGATAGCAAAGCTTCGCCGTATTTTCCATTATACAGCAATAAATTTGAAGCGTCACTATTAGTAACAAAATCCGAAAATGATGTAGAGTATGTGTTATAGGGACTCCAAGATAAACCTTGAATATCAGATTGATAAAGCTTTAGTGTGTCATAATCAGCGCTGATAATTTTATTACCATCTGGAGTTAAAATTGATTTTGAAAATTTCTCATTAGTAGGAGTTGTGATTTGGTTATAGGAAACCGCTCCATCAGTACTGACATATAACGCCTTAAATACACCACTGTAATCAAAAACATCTTCTAAAACATTCTGGCCATCATTAGAAATAGAAATATTGTTAATAACCGGCCGATCTAACCCCGAAGTAAAAACCCATGGATTAAAATTACCAGAAGATTCAAGTTTATTACTTGAGGAACTAGCGGTAAAAGTTGATCCTAAATCAGTAGAATAATAATTATTTACAAAATAGCCAAGATTGCAAGTTGGTACTCCATTACAAAAAGCGTAGTTAGCAACAACTTTATTACTAAAACCCTAAACATCAAAAGCTTGTATCGACTCCCCACTAAAAGTCCAATTACTACCAGTATTAACTGATTGAGCAAGATAATTACCCGTGCTGTTACAACCTAAATAATTAAAATCGTAATCGGCCTTGAGATTATAGCAATAATAACCACCATTCTTAAAAAAGTCTTTTCTAGCCCAACTAATTCCACCATCAAGGGATAAAAAGAAATATTTTTGACTATCAACTAGCGCTATTTTTTGACCGTTACCGTTCGTTTCCAAACTATTAAAAGGAAAATTGCTAATGAATAAGGAAGACGTTACCAAAGTCCATGTTGATCCAGCATCTTCAGATTTCATAATAGTCTTTGCTAAATGAGGAACAGCATAGATAATTGAACCATCTTGGCTCATTTTAACTGAACGAACAGAAAAATTGTTATCAACAACAACGCGTGATACTGTATCAGTATTATACGACTTGCACTTGCCGGCGGCACAAATCTTGCTATCTGAACAAGGAGAACCACATGACCCAGTACAGCCGTCTGAACCGCATTCTCTACCATCACAACTACCAATACAGCTAACGCAGGCGTTATTAGAACAAGTGAGCCCGTTATCACAGGTACCACAACTTTTTCCACAACCATCATCGCCACAAACTTTAGTCGCATCACAAACTCTGCGACAGCATAAATTACCCGGGACAGCTACACACAACCCGACATCAACCTTGTCCAGCTTAGCCGAAACACAAAAATCTAAATTATAAGAAATTCCATTGCTGGTGATAGCGTATACGAAAGGTGTAGCACAAACAGCATCTTGAAAACTAACAGGCACTTTAGTTAAATAAGTTTTACCATTAACGCCTACTAAAGGCTCCCCAAAAACAACCTGATTTGGATAAAATCCATTTTCCTGTTTGTAAAAATTAAGCGCCGTTTGAATAGTTTTAATATCATGAACTCTCTGCGTGCTTTTAACTTTTAAAAACATTTTATCAACATGAGGAACGGCTACCGCCCCAATAATGATGATAAAAATAGACAAAGCCACTAAAACTTCCAGCATAGTAAAGGCCAATAAGCTTTTAAACGGTTTTTTGAATTGTTTATAAAATTGTTTCAGCATGTCTTAATTATAGCATAAATATTTTTTAAAAAAAGTCTTTAAAAAGGCCTGTATTGACTTTTTTATATTTTTATATCACAATTCTGGCGTAAGCAGGAATGTCTCGTTAACTACATAGGTCTTTTGCGCCTGTCAATTAAATGGAGCTTCGTCTGCTAGTTTAATTATTAAGGTACAATCATGACTAAACTGTACGTAGGCAATCTTTCCTACAACACCAACGATGGTGGTTTAGCTGAGTATTTCTCCCAAATCGGTGAAGTAACTTCAGCGGTCGTTATTAAAGACAAGTTTTCTGGCCGTTCCAAAGGTTTTGGTTTCGTGGAAATGAGTGATGAAAACGCTCAAACTGCTATTTCCGAGCTGAATGGCAAGGAAATGGAAGGACGCGCTTTGAATATTTCTGAAGCTAAGCCTTTAGAAAAGAAAACTTTCGCCCCAAGACAAGATGGTCAAGGCGGAGGAAGCTATGATAACAATAGTTTTTCTAGATAAGCAGGATAAAAAAATACAGACTCACTCAGAGCCTGTATTTTTTTATATATATTTTTCAAACCAGCCCTCCCAAGGCAGGCACTAAATCTGGCAATTTAATAGGTTATCAAAACACATTATTTATTTTACTGCAGCAAACGGCCAAGTAGCATAATCGGCAGAAATACCAAGTTGCAAAGCAATTTTCATTAAACGATTATATTTAGCGGTGCGCTCACTGCGAGCTGGCGCACCAGTTTTAATTTGACCCGCCCCCATCGCTACCACTAAATCAGCAATGAAAGTGTCCTCAGTTTCGCCACTACGATGACTAACAATACTAGACATCCCAGCTCCCCTGGCCTGTAAAATAGTTTCCACTGTCTCACTCAAAGTGCCAATTTGGTTTAGTTTAATCAAAATAGAATTAGTAGTGGCTTGCTCAATGCCTTGAGCTAGACGCTTAGAGTTGGTAACATACAAATCATCGCCAACTAATTGTAAATCAGGATAACGATCATAAAAAGCCTTAAAACCAGCCCAATCATCTTCAGCAAAAATATCCTCCATACTAATAATTGGATACTTAGTCATTAGCTCAACATAAAAATCGGCTAATTCAGCTGAAGATAGAGAACGATTTTCCTTCTTTAAAGTATAAACACCTTTTTGATAAAACTCGGTGGCAGCCGCATCAATGCCGAAATAAAAGTCCTTGCCTAAAACATAACCAGCTTTAGCAATAGCTTCAGACATTAATTCAAAAGGTTCATTATTACTTTTAACGGCCGGCGCAAAACCACCTTCATCACCAACAGTTGTGCCATAGCCTTTAGCTTTTAAGACCTGTTTCAAATTTTGATACACTTCAGCGCAGGCCCGAATAGCTTCGGTGACATTTGCCAGGCCAACCGGGAAAATCATATATTCTTGAATGTCAGTCGCCCAATTAGCATGCTTACCACCATTCATAACATTCATCATCGGGATTGGCATTTGATAACGCCCTCTAAAATCTGGATTAAACTTAGTTAAATATTCATAAAGAGGTTTTTTTTCAGACACCGCCTCTGCTACCGCCGTAGCCATAGAAATAGATAACATAGCATTAGCCCCCAAATTACTTTTATTTTCTGTGCCATCTAAACTAATTAATAAGTCATCAAGAGTTTTTTGATCAGCCGCTTCAACGCCAACTAAAGAAGCGGATATTTTCTCCACATTGGCCACAGCCTTAAGCACTCCAGCACCACCAAAACGTTTCCCATTATCACGCAACTCATGAGCTTCATAAGAACCTGTAGAGGCACCAGAAGGCACAGCCGCACTCCCACGCGAACCATCCTCTAGGGCCACTGTGGTTTCTAAAGTTGGATTACCACGACTGTCTAAAATTTCTAAAGATTCAATGGATCTAATTTTCATACTATAAGTTTTTAAAGTTTGTAAAGTTAAAAGTTTATAAAGTGCCAGAAGTAAAAATTATTTTTTAGTCTTTAGTTTTACTTCCAAGATTTCTCCGTTTTTCCAAAAAGCCTTATGTAATCCAGTTTGCCAATCCCAACCTTCGGCAGATGCTTTAAGCATCATACCAATATCACCGTGAGTCACCACAACAACATTACCTTTAATATTATAAGTGACTAATTTTTTCCAAAAAGATTGAGCTCGCTTATAAACCTTAGGAAAACTCTCTACCCCTTCACCTGAAAAAAAATATTCAATACCATTAATAATTTCTACCTTCTTAGCCAAGCGTTTAATATCTAAAGTAGGGTGACCAGTTAAAAATCCAAAATCTCGTTCTATTAAACTTGGCACAATTTGGACAACCTCAATGTCATTTAAACTAGCGATAATTTTAGCCGACTCTAAGGTTCTGGCTAAAGGCGAAGAAAAAATAGCTGTAATCTTTTTGTCAGCTAATTTTTGTCCAGTCTCTTTTATTTGCTTTCGACCTAAGGCGGTTAAAAAACTTTCTCGGTGTCCATTTAAAATGTGTTGCTTATTATCAGTGCACTCCCCGTGACGAACTAAATAAACCTTTGACATAACAATCTGTTTCGCCTAACAGCCAATAACAATCTTTACGAGCCTTCAAGCGAGTGCTATAATTATAAAGTATTATTTAAACTATAAAACATATGAAAAAATCTGACAAGCAAGGTTCTTGTTGTGGTTCAAAAAACTGTTGCCAAAGCGATGAGATTGTTAAAAATGTAGTAGATACTGCTAAAAAAATAAAAGCCTCTTACGATCGTCAGCCAGCGGCCAAAAAGAAGCAAATTAATAAAAAAATCATAGGTGGTGCAGCGGCTTTAGCGGGATTAGTTGTACTAAAAAAGATATTTAAAAATAAAAAATAACTTATTTGCTGTAAAAATCAGAGGCTAAGACATTGTATAACTTGACATTATTATTATAAATACCGACTCGATTATTAAAATTACCCAACGCTTCATTATATTCCTTAGCCTTAATGTTGTAGGTTGGTACTAAATTATTATACTCATCAATACTTCCAGCTGTTTTTAGAGCATTTAATTGTTGTTCTAAAGCAACAACTTGTTTTTTTGCTTCTTGAGTATTTTTTTCTAGACTAGCAGTCAAAACAAAATCGCTGGCTATGGAAGATTCTAAGCTTTTTAACTTGTCAACCTTAGCGTGAATATTAGCCACTCCTCGATATTCAAGGCCGGTAGTTTGTTGATAAACCTCCACCTGACCTAAATGAGTAACGCTAAAAACATTATCAAATTGGCCTTTATAACTATCAAAAGACTTGTCCACAATACCCGTACTCTTAAAATCTTGAGGAACAACACTGATCGGGAAGAAATTAGTTGTTTCTACATAACAATAATTAGAACCAAAGACGGCGTACTCCTGAGGACACTGCACACCAACAGCAGCATGATTAACGCTAGGCAAATCAAACATAATAGCTCCATAACCCAACTTGCGAAATAAAGCTACAGATAATAAAACTTTATCAGTGCAAACTCCCAGTTTTTTATAAATAGTTTCATAGGGGTAATTAGGAGTGTCGAATTTAATATTTTTACTAAAATCATAAGGCAGAGCCTGAATGAAAGAGATAGTTAATTCTAATAGTTGATCACTGGACATTTTGTTAGCAGTGGCTATATTTTTTAGACCATCCACTAAGTCTGTGATCATGGTATCACCAGTCTTTGACTTTAAAAACATAGCGTAGTAGTCTTCGTGCCAATCAGCCTTCAATTCACCTTGATACGAATAAGACTTGGGGCTAGTGCGATAGATTCCATACATTTCTTCAGATAAAACTAACTGCAAGCTGTATTTCTGACCAGCATAACTCCACTGAAAAATTTGTTTTTTGGTACTAGTCGCAGGAATAACTTCTTCGGTTGGCTTTTTAATATCAACCTTACTAGCATTATCGACAACCGTATCGACCGACGAAGACACTAGTTGTGATTCGGTGGCCGCGGGGATATCTTGGCCGGTTAATGTTTTAGATAGGGAAGAAATATCAACTCTGGGGGCAGACACTTTTGACTCTGTTTGATTTTGGTAAATAAAAATAACAACCCGATAAGAGGCTAGAGCAAAGAGAACCGTAAAGAATAATATTTTAACAAATCTCATAATTAGTAATGATAAGTTTTCCCATTATTAATAGAGGTGGCACGATATAACTGTTCTAAAAGTATAAGCCTAGCCAACTCATGAGGCATGGTTAATTTAGATAAAGCTAAGTGATTTTTATAACGCTGTAAAATCCCCTCTGACCAACCTAGGGCTCCAGCCACAGCAAAAACCATCGGGCCTTTTTTCGTTTGTAAAAAGTCAGCAAATCCAAAAGAATCAAATTCTTTACCATGTTCAGTTAACAACCAAACAACCGAACTTTCAAACTTACCTAAAGCTTCCATAAGATGGGCAGATTCTTGACTTTGAGCTTTTTTGGCAGTTGATTCAGTAAATGACAAAGGTTTTAATTCTATCAATTTTAAACGAGCAAAAGGCAACAAACGCTTAACATACTCATCAGAAGATTTACCTATCCCAGGAGATTTGATTTTACCAATAGCTACAATAACGACATCCAACATACACAAATTTATGCTTCAAAATGATCGTGTTCGTCAGCCAAAGCTTCGGCCTTAGTAATGTGAATAGTGCCGTCTTTATGTTCTGGAGGAGTATAAATGGTATAAAGTTTTAATGGAGTAGCCCCGGTATTGATAATATTATGTTTAGCGCCGGCTGGAACAACTACTGCCCAACCATCAGAAATAGCAGTTTCCTCACCATCTAAAACAGCCTTACCTTCACCCGCCTCCACTCTGATAAATTGATCTAACTGATGAATCTCTTCACCAATGTCTTCCCCGACCGCAATAGACATCACTACTAACTGGCAGTGCTTGGCGGTAAACAATACTTCACGAAAATACTCATTAGCTAAAGTCTTAGCTTCCAGATTTACTGTGTAACCCATATTTTTAATTTAAATAATAAACTAAACTAATTTTAGCACAAGTTGATTTATTTAGCCATAAAGCGACGACGATCGGCTTCCCCTAGTCTTTCTAAGGAATAACGGAGCATAGTTCTAGGCATTTTTTTTAAATTAGCTTCTAAAAATTTAATCAAAACAGCCTCGTCTCTTTTGCCGATTTCCCGGAGCATCCAGCCGACAGCTTTATGCATTAAATCATGCTGATCTGTTAATAACTTTTTAGCCAATTGAAGCGTTAAGTCAAACTGCTGATTTTTAATAAAATAAAAGCTGGCTAAAACAGCGATGCGCCGTTCCCAAAGATTGCTAGAGATTACTAATTTATCCAATAATTTCTGATCGGGGTGAGTAAATAAATAAGCGCCAATAATTTTATCCGCTGAAACATCAACTAAATCCCAGTTATTGATACGGCTCGTGTGCGCTAAATAAAAATTAAAAATTCGCTTTTGCTTTTTTTCATCGGCTTGTTGGTATTGATAAACTAAAATTAAGACAGCGGTTAAGCGTTCTTCGTGCCAAGTGCTGTTTAAAAGTTTTTCTATTTCTACCAGCGGTAAATCAATAAATTGTTTAGCGATTTGCCGTTGCTCGGGCACCATAACACCTAAAAACTTATCTCCCGCTCCGTATTGCCCAGGACCAGTCTTAAAAAAGCGGGAGAAAATCTCCGCCTTACCTGGTTTAATATTACTTTTTAAAGCTGTTTGGACTGATTTATGAGTAAGCATAAAAAATTTATTTTAGCCTTTTTTGTTTTTCAGGAGTGGTTAAATAATTTTCTTTACTAGCAACTTTACCACCAGATTCAAGCTCTAGATTTTTTCTGGCATCGCCAGCAATCTTTCCGCCTTTCTTGGCGGCGATTTTATTTTCTACGAAGACTTTAGTATTTCGGTCTCTAGCAATCTTAGTTGTGGACGCTTCGCCTAACATAGAAAAAAATTAATTCCAAATCATCCATGTGATCTCGCAAGTTTTCTTTTTTTAAATTTTTATGTTTTTTATACTGACTAGGCGTCAAGCCAAAAGTAGCTTTAGAAATCTCAGCTGTTAAAATAGCAAATTCCAAATTCTTTTTAACACCTCGCTTACTCCACTCATCTGTTAGTTCTTCACGAACAGCAATACCACGCATCCGCTTTTCAATCCAAGCGTCTGAATAACCCTTAAGCTTATACAGCGCCCTGGTTCTTTTGGTGGCCAACTCCGGGTCTTCAATTTCTTGAATGCGTTCATAACCAACCCTAGCTAACCAACGTTTAAATGGCTCAGCCTTAGGCGAGGGAATAGATTGAATAATACGAAATATGCCCTCCACATCAGCACAATCTGTCTCATATTTTTTACCATCAATCGCTTCTAGTTTCAGTTGTCTACAAAGTGTCGACAACTCAATTTCAGATTCATTTTTTACCCGAGTTTTCATAGCATACCAATAATCCCTAGGCTTAGAACTATCAGTAAGCACCGCGACAACATCCACAACTGAAAACCACCACTCCTTATTATGGATAACTTTTCTAATCTCTTTCCCTTTAAATACGGCAATTTTATTAATCTCGTCCATATTTTTGAGTTAATTATAGGTCAACAAATGCATTATAGCACCATAGAACAAAAAGCGAAAGGTGTGAACCCCGCAAAAGGAGTACCCCGTGGGGCAGGCAAAAAGCGAAAGTGGTCTTTTTTATATTTAAAAAGCGGGAGAGAATCTCCGCTTTACCCGGTTTAATATTGCTTTTCAGAGCTGTTTGAACTGATTTATAAGTAAACATTTGTTCTGATTTGGAAGTATATACACGAGTATACACTTGATTCAGAATTAATCTTGGAAATTATTTTGATATGAGTAGAGAGCTTTGTGAGATATTTGAAACATATAAAATTATTATAGCACTTATGAATGGGGGGGGCAAACTACACGAAAGGTAGATTATTTGGTGGAGAATCCTTTTCTGATTCTGCCTGATATTCATCTTTAGCAATTTCTCGTTCCAAAAAGCCAACAAAATCTTCAGACTTATCCTCTTTAACTTGATTAAAATTAACTTTTTCTTTAACTTGATAATCGGCATCAAAAATAGGCTCCACGGCTTTACTGGCAGCAGTATCTTCGGTTGGTAACAGCATTGGTCCTTCAATTCGTTTAGAAGCGGCACGCTGTAAAAGAGGAGCCTTAACCACCATATCAATCGGAAAGTGCCAAATAGTGGCTAGTTCCTCAATGTTCATCACATAAGGATTGGATCCAACACCAAAACTACGCCCCTTATAGGCCCGCATAATATTACTTTTGCGTTTATTAAGCCTTTTTTGTGCTTGAAAATAAGCGGTCGAAGTAACTGTAAATTTATAAGGAATAAAACCATTAAGATTCTGTTCGCTATACTGTCGCATGTAACCATTAAAGCCATTAACCGCCTTAGCTTTATCCATAACATCTTTGCGAGCAAAATAAATAGTTCGAATCTTACTGGTAAAACCAACCTTATTTTTCTTTTCCGAGGCAGCTTCCAAACATTTGCGATGTGAGGGAGGCATGGTTAAAATACCCTCCGGCTTAGGGCCTAATAATTTTTCAATATATTTATCAGAACGCTTAGTCCAATCATTGCTAGCTGGAGATATTAATAGCTGAAACCAGAGCTGTTCGCCAGGTTTAAAGCTGGATAATAAATCCATCAAGGTAGCTAAAGTGTCCTTAAAATCTTTGACATCTGGCTTGCCAAACTTGTGCTCAAACTGGTTATACAACTTAATCGGCAAAGCTTCTGGACCAGTAAAAACATATTCAGCTCCCCATAAATCATATTCGCTATCAGGATATACTTCTGGAGCTCCAGTAGTATAATCCGCTACTTCGCTAATCTCGGCATCAGGATATTGGGAATAAACTGCCGTCTCCACAATCGGTCGGAACATTAAAGGCGTGCGAATTAAAAACTGAATATAACCATCAATACCAACAATTTCAAAAGAAAAACCTAATTGAAACTTACCTTCCCACCATTTTTCAACCAAGTTAATCGCACCTTGAGTCCCCATTAAATAGGTAAACAAGTTCTCCACAGCTTTTGGCGATTGTTCGTTATTTTTAGGGACATCAATGGCTAAAAAAACAAATTTTTGTGTAGCATACCATTTATCAGCAATATAATCTAACCAAATCAAAGATATACCATACAGAAAAACCATGGCGATTGGCAACCAACCAAAATACCAAAAAACCAAGCGATAAACCACTTGCCCAAAAGGTAAATATAATAATTTGGCAAACTCCTCAATGTAAAGATTAAACTCCATATTTTAAATTATAACACACTACACAATAAAATAAAAACAGTTTAATAAACTTAAAAAGTGGGGGCTATACCCACTTTTGAAGTTTGTTAAAACATTGAGATATTTTTTTTGTTTACAAAACTAATTAATTTATTGACACCTACTTGCTCTGCAACCGTATGTATAAGAAAAGACATCATCAGTTGTATTTGGGCAGTCTTCTACAAGACTGCCTTTTGTCAAATTTACTAAGTTACCAGTCACAAACTGTGCTCGGTTTCTGTCATAGTACTGTGTACCACACATCTGAAAAGAATTTGGGGTGGTAGCAGAACAATTATCGGCGTAAAAAACAGAATACCACGAACGATCTATCAACCGACCTCTCCTTATACTTACCGGCATGATATAATCAATATAACTACTACATATATGGGTATTAGTGTTACAGCAATTATAACCAGAATTAGGTGGGCAAGAATCGCACGCAACAGTAATAGATCCTCCACAATTATTCGAAACTGGGATTGTAATCCAACACTTATTACCACATATACTCTTTTTTTGATCAGCTGTAAGCACTAAGGGAGTACAACAGTTTGAATTATAACAAACATTTCCTGGTCCACAATCCCTTGTTACACAATTTGTGCCACAGTTATTTGTGCCAACGCACCTTCCAGAACAACTAAAATGAGTGTGAAGGCTTTATGCATCTTTGGTTTTAATTTTAAATTTATTGATTGAATAAAAATGGATTTAAATTTAAACAAAACAGAAGTATTGTCGGTTGATTATTATTTTCATAATAACATTTATAAACACAGATGACAAATAGCAATACCAAAAAACAGGCACCGAAGTGTCTGTTGTTGTAATAACCTTGTCTCCTATTTCAAGAGTGAATAATATAAATTATTTGACTAATTCATAACGGCCATCATTTTTACGGAAACGCAATTTGTTCATTAAAGCTAAGTTAACTGTGGTTTGTTTAACCAAACGCTGTTTGGAAACTTTTTCTACAATTTCTTCTTTAGTTAGTGGTCCGAGCTCAGTTAAAATAGCAGAGATGACCTCAGTAACCGTGCCACTCTGATAACCCCATTCTTTTAAACCGTATAAACCACGACCCACCAAAACATATTTATCATCTAAAATTAATTCATTATGCGTAGTGGCCACATTAACATCTTTAGCGTCAAAACCCATTTCGGCAATTTTTTTGGCAATATCACCATAATACATAGGTTTACCTTCATTTTTCAAAACTAAATAAATCTTATCATTAATGGTTTTAGGGCTAACTTCACGCCACTTTTTGTGACCCCAAGCAAAAAAACGATTTTGCTCTAATTCATCAAGAGTCTGCAATAAATTGTAAAGATGGCGGTTAGCATAAATCTTATCAGAATAATCTGGCACAACCCTGGCTAACAACTCTTTAAAATCAATCTTAGAGGTAGGTGACAAAAATTCAGTATTGTTTTTATAAGATTCTAAATCAATAATCAAGTCCAAAATTTCTTCGGTTAATAATAATTTGCGTAAACTTTTAATATGTGCAACCAATTCTTCAGCGACACTTTCCATTTTAGCTAAATCACAAGACAACAGACGAATGGAATTAGAAAAATACTGATTATTTTTAATAGCTGCGAAGCTGTCGTCCAAAAGTTTAGTTAAGGCAAAATCAGCATAGCGACCATGAGCCTCCTTTGATAAATTAGAAGTATCGGTTGATAATTGAAATAATAAATCAAAAAAATACTGCTTATCCATAACACCAGAGTGTTCCTCGGCTAAACCAACTAATAATTGCCGCAATAGATTTAAAGTAACTTCAGATTCTTTGGCTTTTTTTAATTTAGCCACCGAAGAAGTTTCAATTTGACGAACGCGTTCACGAGTTAGTTGGTGCTTTTTACCAATAGCTTCCAGCGTTGATTTATTAGAACCGCCCAAACCGAAACGGCTTTTAACCACCTCTTGTTCACGCTTATTCAAAATAACAAGCAAATTATCAATTGCTTGAGCAATACTAAAACCGGACAACCCCTCCTGTTGCTGGTCAGATGTAATTTGCTTCAGAATAGTTTCTGCATTCATAAAACAAAGTTGCCGGCTAAAACGCAAGCTTAATTAATTTATTATTAGCCAAAAATGACTATAGTTACCTAGTTCTCAAATAATAGCATAATAAACAAAAATTGTCAAATATACACCCTTTTTAGTTAAAACAGCCTCTGGACCAGGCTGTTTTAACTAACCACATTATTTAAATCGATAACTACTAATTTTTCTCCCTCCAAAATATTATACAAAAACATGTCAGTAATTTCACGACGATAAGTAAACTCATCTTCGGTCATAACAGCATAATTAATTTCCTTAACTAACTCTCCTTCTAGATCATCGATTACCTTTAAGAGCTTCTTTTTATTACAGTCACCTACTAATAATAAATCCACAGGTGAGTCAAAACTGTTAACAAAAATACCAGTCAAAACTAACAATTTAATATCACCAACTTTTTTTAAACTGTCGGTAAAATCTTTTTCATAAAGCATTTGCGACTTAACAATTAAGGCTTTAATTTCATTAAAAAAAATAAAATCTGGATTAACTTTGTAATATTTACGTTCTTGTTTTTTAATTTCTTTGTCTTTGGGGGCTTTTTTTTTGGTGATGGCATCTGGTTCAATCTGTTCAATCGGCAATTCTTCTTCACTTTCTGGACCAGCCTCAGCTAACAATAAGCCTATCTCTTCTAAATTATTTAACTCACGAAAAACCGAATTTAGTTGTAAGTCAAGATGCCTGGCAATTTCTCTAATGTAAAAACGTTCACTTGGATGCAAAAAAAATAATTTTAACAATTTTACTCGTGAATTAGAACCAAATAATTTATCTAACATATTTTTTATTACCCTCTTTGTCAATTTATAAGTTTTATAGTATAATGAAAACAGCCTACAGTCAATAGTAACGCACCCTTTAACCAAAGGGCTTTTATGAGTTGTAATATTGGACAATTAGCCATCAGCCCCGATTTAAAAACCGGCAGCAGTGGCAAAATACTATTAAGTCAACCTAGTTTAAACGAAGAGCGCTGGCTCGGTCGATTGTTTGTTGTAGCTGAAATTAATTCAAGACGCCAGGATAATCAAGAATTGGTAGATTTTATCTTTAAACAACTGGAACGACAATATTATAGCGACGAGCAAATCCTTTTATTAGAGCGTACTTCTACGATTAGTATTGAACAAATTTTTGAAATAGTGATTGCTGATTTAAATAATCAACTAATCGATTTTTTAGTGGCCCGAAAAAATAGCTTTTCTCCAGCTTCAGCTAATATCACCGTAGGAGTTTTACACAATAATCAATTATTATTTGCAAACTTAGGTAGTAATAAAGGCTTACTAATTTATCCAGCAAAAAACCCAGACAGTAAAACAGTTGGTGGTTACAACTTGATTGATGTTACCCAAAAAGTCTCTGATCCAACTCAAGACGTTTTTGACCCAAACAAATTATTTTCCAACATTATCAAAGGTGGAATATCACAAAATGCCACCTTCATTATTATCAACGAATCGCTTTATGAATACTTATCAGAAAAACAGCTGATAAAAATAATTTCCACCTTACCACCTGCCAGTGCTGCGGTACAAATCCGTAACATTGTAGAACAAACAGCTGTTTTCGTGCCTTTTTTAGGACTGATTATCAAAAACAACCGTAATAACGAAGAGAGCTCTAAGAGCTCAATGGATCTAAAAGTTCGCGTTCATCAAGCTGACAATCCAGACACATTACACCGACCATCCAAATCTAGTTATGAAACTTTAAGTCCTTTAAAAGATGTTAACAAAGAGTCTATTAGAGCCTTAAACCTAACAGAGTCTAGAACAGCCGAAATACTTAAACCATCCGGTTTGATTGGACTAAATTTATTAAAAAAAATCTTTGGTCTTTTTAGCAATAAAAACAGTAAACAGCGTTCCATTATCAAGCGCGAACAACTAATTCGACATCGTGCTGAACGCTTTATGGTCCCATTTTTCAAGGGATTACTAATGGTTGCCAGTCTTCTAGCGGTTTGGATTGGGGCTTTGTACCGTTTATTAACCAACCCTGAAAAACGGCAGGCCGTCGTTGAAAAATTACAACAACACAAACAACGCTTTACATGGAAACATTGGCTAGCTGTTGGTATTTTCTCTGGAGGATTATTAATTTTAGTGAGTGGTATTTGGCTAACAAATTACAACAAAAAATTAGCGATAGAAAAAACTAATTATCAATCTTTACAAACTGAGATAGACAAACATTTTAGTGATTTATCGGCTATCAAAATATATGGCGATCAAGCTAGCGCCGATGAGCATCTGACTGCTATTAAAAACATCTTAGCTAAATTACCAACCAAAACTACTGACCAGCAAAAATATATCGAGATGGTTAATACCCGCTACAACCAAGCCTTTGAAGAAACCTATCGTTTTACTAAAACCAGCAATCCCCTTTGGAAGGCCACAACAGACTGGCAATCTTTGGGTGTTTACAAAAATGATTTAATAGCGATAGCTGGGCGGACTTTATGGCGTCAAAACAACAATGACTTTGAAGAAATAATAAATGACTTAGGAGTCGATGATTGCAAGCCTCTAAAAGTTAGCGAATACAACGAGAATTTTTATTGCTTAGCTAATTCTGAAGTATTAGCTATTAATCTAGCTAATAAACAAATATTACACTTGCCTTTAGATCAAGCACCAATCAATCCAAAGGGAGCTGCTATTTATAACGGTCGTCTATATGTCGCAGCCGATGATGGGCAAATCTATCGTTTTACAGGTCAAACTACTGGTTGGGTAGCTAAACAAAGCTGGTTGTCTAGCCCCCTTAATAATAAACCTCAAGATTTAATTATCGATAGTTCTATTTTCTTATTAACCTCTAATGGATTAAGTCAATATCTTAGTGGTGAAGCACAAAATTTTAGTCCACAAATTTACCCAACAATGAACGAAGCAAAATATCTAGCTGGCAATAAATCTAGTGCAAATCTTTATATTTATAGTGGAGACTATAATGGACGAATTATTGTTATTGATAAAAAAGGTAAGTTGATTAATCAGTATATTGGAGAAAATTGGCAGAACATTAAAGATATCGATCTAAGCGACGACGGTAAGATGCTTTATATCTTAAAAGCAGACGGAGTAGAACGAATTGAATTATAATTAAAAACAACAGCTTCAAGGGCTATTGTTTTTTTGTACCTAGATTAAAATTGTCTAACGCATCTAGTAAAGTAACTAGAAGATTTATTGTAACCCGATTGAGAGCCATCACTCATATTTTGAATATAAGCATTAGTAGCAGTATGTTGAGTAGATGACCAATAGCCACCACTAACTATATCAGGAACTAAAGGATTGGTTGGCGTGGAACCGTTCATACAATCTTTAGAAGTTAATCTACTTCCATAATAACAAGCTACGCCAGAATCACAATAGGCGCTGCTTAATCTAATGGTGCAAACTTCATAATTAGCCGGCAAATACCAATCAGTAAAACCGCCAAGACTTAAACTAGCACAAAATGCGGCAGCTTGATATTTAGAAGCAGGATTATAATTAGCAATAGTTGGATAAGTATTACCATTAAGGTTACGGAATCCAACAATAGAACTGCCGGCCACATAAACTCCAGCTTCAGATACATAATCATTAGGATTTTCCCACTTATATTTTATGGAGTCTTGACTAGAACAAAAATTAATAATGCATCCAGCCGGAGCCACCACTAAATTAACATTACAATTACCATTGCCACGCTTACAAATTAAAATTCCACCACCACAAGTCGTGCCATAAGGCATGCTAGCCGTACATTCTTGAGTTGACGGAACGCAATAGCCACTACTATTACAAGTTAGACCATTACTACAAGTTCCACAAGAACCGCCACAACCGTCGTCACCGCAATTCTTGATAGAACAGTTAGGTGTACAACCGCAAAGCCCGGCGGTACCACTACCACCACAAGTTTGTGGACTAACACAAGTTCCGCAATTAACAGTTTTGTAAACATTACAATTATCTAAACCTGAAAATTGACAATCCTTATTAAGACGAGAACAAAAGTTGGTGTCACCTTCATAAAGACAGGTTGGCGTTGTTGTGCAACTACCACTATTAGAACAGAACAGGCCAACAGCACAAGTTCCACAAGAACCGCCACAACCGTCGTCACCGCAATTCTTGCCAGAACATTGAGGTTCACAGGACCCACCGTTAGTCGTGCTGATAGAAACATTTAGCTCGGCTAAGGGAGCTCGCACTAAAATATTTCCACCAGCTGTTTTAGCGATTTCATAACCACTACTAAGAGCTGATGAATTACTGGGATCTGATGGAATGCTAGCTAAGTATTTCTGATTAAAACTAAGCTCAGACAAATCAACCAAGCCAGATGACAAACAAACAGAAGACGCTACACCACCTTTACAAATAGCTTTATATTCAGTAGCTAAACCAGCGGGCCAGACACCAGCATTATTAACAAAACGCTCTACAGCTGCCTGAATAACCGTAAGATCATTAAGACGCACGGCGTTGCGACCAGTAGCCAAACGGGCATTGGGGTTAATGGTGGCTATAATAACGGCCGAGAGAGCACCGAAAATTGCCAAAACGATTAAAATTTCAGCCAGAGAAAAAGCTTTGATAAAAAGAGGTTTCATAATTATTTATTCTACCACATAAAGCTAAAAAACAAAACTAGCATCCACAGAGGATTCTAGTTTTGTGATAATACCAACTTGCGTCGGTATTTATTTTTTCGGAGATCCCAGTTTTCACTAGGACAATTTTACTTTATTATTTCAAAGTTACCTTAGCCCCGGCATCTTCTAAAGTCTTCTTTAATTTTTCGGCTTCAGCCTTAGACAAACCTTCTTTGATGGTTTTAGGAGCACCGTCTACTAAATCTTTAGCTTCTTTCAAACCTAAAGCGGTCACTTCACGAACAGCTTTGATAACATTAATTTTGTTAGCGCCAGCTTCGGTCAATTCAACATCAAAGCTATCTTTTTCTTCAGCGACGGCAGCGGCTGGAGCAGCAGCCATCATCATGGCAGGAGCAGCGGCCGAGACACCAAACTTTTCTTCTAAAACCTTCACTAATTCAGAAAGGTCTAAAACAGACAACTTTTCGATAGAGGCTACCAAAGAAGCAAACTTCTCGGGAACCACCACATTTTTTTCGTCAGTCATAATTTTAATTTAATTTTATAAATATTCTTTATTTTTTTTGTTCAGCTACGGCCGATAAAACACGGACTAAGCCTCGCAAATTTCCAGCTAACACATTAACGAAACCAGAAACAGGAGCATTTAATGTGCCGACTAATTGACCTAGCAACTGTTGTTTAGAAGGTAATTGAGCTAAAGCTTCTACCTGTTCCTTAGAAATAAGATGACCTTCCAAGACGCCACCAGTAAAAGACATTTTTTTGCCTTCTAAACCTTTAATAAACTCCCTGGTTAGTTTGGCCGGAGCCACTTCATCGCCATAGCCGAAGATGGCCGCAGCCTGATCTTCGTTGTCTTTAGCAGAAAAGCCTTCAATGCCTTGTGCTTTGAGCGCTTTATTCAGCAAAGTCTTTTTAGCCACATAACATTCACTCGCCTCCGCTTTAAGCTTTTTGTTCAGCTCACGGGATTCAGTAGCCGAGAGGCCACTAAAACGAGCAAATACCATAGACTTAGACTCCGCAATTTTGCGTTCTAAATCAGCCAGCATACCAGCTTTCTGCGCTTTGGTTTTTGCCATAATTTATTTATTTATTTATTGTGTAAATGTGACAACTTAAATTTCAGACCTTATTAAATACTATTTACACCAACTCAAGAGTAGGATAAAACAGTCTATCTTAAAAAGACTGAGATCTCAGCCTTCGCTGAGATAAATCTATAAAAAAACTGCCTCTGTCGGCAGTGTAAGCAACCAAATTAGCTTAAAGTAAGCTAAAAATGATTGTCTCGACGGGTCCTACAGATAAACCTGCCCGTGGTCTGCGACAAAGTATGTATATATTAGCATAATATTTAGTTTTGTCAATATTAATAATTTTAGGCCAAAAGAAGAGTAAAAATACTAGATACCTGTACTTATTATCTCGTTGTATTGACTTTTTATTAAAAATGTGCTATAATTATATTATTATGATACTTTAACAATTTTAGAGGATTTTTCAATGAATACCAAGTTTCAAGCCTTTCTAGAGCTTTTAGCTGTAATAACCCTGATGACCTTATCATTAATTATTATACCAAAACTTCTAACTTTAGCTATTATAACGCTAGCTTTAGCTAATCAACTATCTAAAATGATTGTAATTTACTGTCAAAAACGCTTTCCTGGTCTATGCATAAAGGACAGACTGGAAGAAAAATTACTCAACCTAAATAATTAAAAAAAGCCCCTCCGATAAAATTTTGGAGGGGCCTTCTTTTTATTTTAGATATTTAGCCTTATTAGCTTTATGCTGTTCAAAGGTTTTAGCCCAAATAGTTTGACCATCAGAAGCAGTTAAGAAAAATTGATAACCGGTATATTCGGGATAAATTGCCGCTTCAATAGCTCTGATTCCGGGGTTGCCAATTGGCGTTGGCGGAAGACCATCGTTTCTGTAAGTATTGAACGGCGAATCAATCTGAGTATCTTCATAACTATACTGTAATTTATTAACTCCTAAGATATAAGCCAAAGTGGCGCAAGACTCCAAGCGTTGGCTATTTTTCATTCTATCCCAAAAAATACCAGCCACAATTTTCATATCAGCAGTAGAACGAACTTCTTTTTCGACAATAGACGCCATCACAATAATTTCATACAAACTCTTCCCTTGCCGTTTAATTTCGGCACGCATCTCTGGCGTCACTTTGTTATCAAAATTATTAAGTTGTTTAGCAATCAATTGTTCTCCTCCATCATTAATAAATAAGCGATAGGTATCGGGGAACAAAAAGCCTTCTAAATCAACTTTCTTAGGTGCCTCCTTGATAAAATCAAATTTTTGATATTCAGCTGGTAAATTGCCTATTAAGGTGGTGGCTATTTTGAGAAAACTGCCGTCAATAATTAAGTTATTAGTTTTTAAGTATTCTTCAATCGCTTTATTATTCACACCCTCTTTAATTAAGATAGTTTTTTCGTCACCAGCCCGAGGGCCTAATTGTAAGACATTGATAATACTGTCTGGTGTGGGATTAGTAGGTAATTTATAAGCACCAGCCTTTAATTTAAGATTAGACAACTTAGACATAATAATAAAAGCGGTTTTAGAACGAATCAAACCAGCTAATTTTAATTGATTGGCTGCCACAGCTGATGTTTCACCTTTGTGAACAGTGAAGTCGACCGAGTCAGCTTTAACTGGTGACACAGCTAACCAGTACACAAAACCAGCGGTCAAAAGACCTAAAATTATAATAACCCCAATAATAACAATAAATTTTTTCATGAAATTAATTATAGATATTCTGTCCAGCCTTTGGCTTTAATTTCCTCCAAGCATTGCTTAACTTCCGCCGAGGCTTCGGCTGAAGAAATATACAAAGCATCGGGCGTATCAACAATTACTAATCCTTTGACATCATTAGTGATGATTACCTTTTTCTCCACCGTATTATAAATCAAATTATCACTGGAATTATGAGCAAGCACTCGACCTTTAATTAGATTCTCCCCTACCTGAGACAGTATCCTTTTAATTATATGCCATTTCCCTAAATCACTCCAGCTGAAGGCGCTGGAGACACTCATAGCTAAATACGGAGCCTGGCCTGTAATAGCCGATTCAATGGACAGCTTCTCGGTTAGCTGATAGCTAGCCTTAATTAATTCTAAATCGGTGCCCGACTTCATTAAGCTGACAGCTTCTGAACAAGCCGAGAACATGGCTGGCTGAAATTGTTCAAACAAATCTTTAATAGCACCTAAACGCCAGAGATACATACCGGTATGGCAATAATACTCTCCTGAATCAATCAGTTCCTGACAATACTCTCGCGAAGGTTTTTCGGCTACAGCTGCCACATTGTAAATAGCTTCTTTGCCTGAAGCTAGTAACTGCTCCCCGATTTTCATATAACTGTAGCCAGTATCTAAATAAGTGGGTCTGACAGCTGGGGTTAAAATGTAATCCGGATTTTTATTAATAAACTCCGCTGATAATTTTAATAATTCAGCAAAAAAATGATTATCAGAAATATAATCGTCTGACGGCAAACTGGCAATTACTTCATCAGCTTCTAAAATGGACGATAAATAAGCTACTTCCAAACACATAGCCGGACCGGTGTTTCTAACATCAGTTTCTACAATAAAGTTAGAGAGTGGCAATTCCGGAACTTGGGTTCGGGCTTTATCCAAATGAGCACTGGCAACCGAGATATAAATATCAGTAACTTTAGGCACAGCTACTAAAGATCGATCAAAAGTATTACGGAGCATAGTTAAATCTCCGGTTAGTGCGTGAAATTGTTTGGGTTCGGCTTGACGGCTTAAGGGCCATAAGCGAACACCAACACCTCCGGCCCGAATAACGATTTTCATAAACTAGCTTTATTAAAAATAATTAGTGTGCTAAGATTTAATTGTAATCTAATAAATTTTTTAGAGCAATATGCTATTACAATACATCTTAATACCTCTCGTTGCGGCTGGTATCGCTCAAGTTAGCAAGTTTTTTATAAAGTCTAATCGGACTAGTTTTACCTGGCACGCCATTTTTGCCTATTCTGGCATGCCCTCCAGCCACGCGGCTATCACTATCAGCTTAGCCACGGCTATCGGCTTAAACGAAGGTTTTAACTCAGCTGTCTTTGGCCTAGCCTTTGTTTTTGCGTTAATCACCATCCGTGATGCTGCCGGCTTAAGACGACAACTAGGCCGACAAGGTAAGGTTATTAACAATTTAACTAAAGAGTTGGACGAAGACAATCTCTTAGACGATGCTTACCCATTAATGACCGAGAAAATTGGCCATACTCCGACTCAGTTATTAGTTGGTTCAATGATTGGTTTAGCAGTAGCGATTATCGGACAATTGATTTGGTAAAAACAATAGAAAAAATAATCCCCCGATGGACATCGGGGGATTATTTTTAGATTATGTATTAAGCAATTATTACGGTTTAGTAGCTTCGTAGAGAGCAGAGACTTCATCACCTGATAAAGCTCGGTTATACAATCTACATTCGTTTATTTTACCATTAAAATAATTAGTGTTGGATCCCCAATATTTACCGATAGTCCACACGGGACCAGCAGAACGAACTAAATTAAATTCTGTGTCTGTACTTTGTTTTTCATAGTCTCCATTCATATAAAGTTTAACAGTCGCTGGATTACCAGCCACCACAGTAGCAACTACTTGATACCAAGCATCTAACTCAACAAGGGTAGTTGAAAAAACACTATTACCCGCGGCAACCCCGGCTGTTCCATAACGCCAATTGAAATTAATTTGACCGTTAGGGTACAAAATAAAGCCCGCGCCTGTGTATGTAGTACCGCCGATACCAGCGTTAAAAATATATGGATAACCATTAAGATTTGCAGCATTAAACCAACAAGACATTGTTAAGTCCCCTTCTTTTGCTAATGAATTTGTTGTATTCACAAAACCACTACTTCCATCAAAACTATAAGCACCATTAGCTTCACCAAATCGTCCAGTAGAAGTAACAACCGCCCCCGCTCCTCCAAGAATACTACCGTTAACTCCATTTCCACTCAAATCCTTTGTCCCATTTATTCCATCGAGCATCCACCAGCCAACTAAACCATTAGTTGGCCCCAGATCGCGAGCTTGTCCGCTCTTTTCTATCTTTCTAGCTCCAGCTGGAACATCACCCACGGCTTTAGATAAACAACCAATCAAAGAATAATTATCATTGCCCGCCGAGTATTGATAATCTAAATCCGCACAAGCGCCTTCGGCTCTCGGGGTTGGGTTATTAGGCACTTTAGCCATATAAGTTTTAGTACCGTCCTCTGAGACTAAGGGTTGACCAGGCGTGATGAGATTAG
>Ga0210012_1000032_pt1 | contig 180092 bp, 167 predicted proteins | sample CryGeymeta201504_FD_183974 | JGI IMG/M metagenome (GOLD analysis project Ga0210012, IMG submission 183974) | Groundwater microbial communities from Crystal Geyser aquifers in Utah, USA - Crystal Geyser metaG 2015-04 (SPAdes) (version 2) | ecosystem: Environmental > Aquatic > Deep subsurface >... | reverse complement strand
GGCAAACTATAACGGCCCGGCTTCTTTTGAGTATACCATTTCAGACGGTAACGACGGAACGAGTACGGCAACGGTTTTTCTTGATGTTCAGGCCGATATACCCCTTATTAGCGTCGGCGATAACGATTCTGATGTGATTTCCGGATCAACCGGCCAAAATGTCATTATTGGGGATGCGGGTGGTATTGCCACGACTGACTTTGAATCCTTTAATATGGTTTTTTCTTTAGATTATTCAGGCAGTATGGCGTGGGGGCAAGAAAATAACTCCAATGTACCGGTTGGTGATCGAAGAATTGATCTTGCACGTTCTGCCTTTAATGAACTTGCATCGGAATTTGTCAGTTACGGAGATTCGGCCAGAAATGCCTTAACACCCGTTGATCTTAATATTCAGATGGTTATCTGGAGTAGTAACGTTCAAAGCAGTCTTTTATTTACCTATCAAGAAGATCCTAATAATTCCGGAAGCTATGACTTTTTTGACTCTACCGGCTTAACATTCTCAGATCATCTTGCTACTTTTTCTAATCCGAATGGCGGTACCCCCTACAACGTTGCTACAAATGCGGCCCTTGATTATTTTAATGAGACGTCTCTTGTCGCAGATAACGAGCGCCATTATTTTATTTCAGACGGCCAACCGGACCCGGTAAGCAATGCTGCACCCGGATCAGGAGAGGCCTTCACAGCCATAGGGGTTGAGTCTTACGCTATTGGACTTTTCACCGATGCGACTGTCACCGGCCATCTTAATGAGGTTGACAACACAAATCCTGACGGAACTAATATAGCGTCCGGGCCCGGTATTGCGGATATTATTGCTGAACCCGACGATCTGTCCGCGGCTCTTGTGGGAACAATAACGGCAGAGGCAGGTGTCGATACCCTGACGGGCAATATTGAAAATGATATTATTTTTGGAGATATTGTTAATACGGAGTGGCTCCCCGACGGAAGTTCCCTTTGGAATTATAATGATGTGATTTCTCATCTCACAACCACCTTGGGGCATGCCCCGTCCACTGAAGAAATTTATGCCGAATTCCTTGCAAATCATTTGAAATACGCAGAAGAAAGGGCAGGCGGTGTCGGTAAGGCCGATATTATTAACGGAGGTGACGGTGATGATATTATCCACGGTCAAGGAGGCAACGACACGATTAACGGCGGTGACGGTGATGATATCATCTTTGGCGGCACAGGAGCCGATACCTTAACGGGTGGAGCCGGAAACGATACCTTTGGCTTTAGGCTTTTTGATATTGGCACGGGCGTTGATACGATTACGGATTTCCAAAGCGTTGAAGATGCGAACGGAACCGATCAACTTGATTTGTCCGAATTGCTTATTGATGCAGGATATGACATAGAAAGCCATGATTTAGCTGATTTTATTGAGATTCTGACTGACGGCACCGATGCGACTGTTTCTTTTAACGCAGAAGGTAACGGCAGTTCCGGAACCTATGTCGAGATTGCTGTTTTAGCAGGGATTACTACAATGGGTGGTGGTACGATCAATGTGTTAATTGATGCAGCGGGAACCGTGGACACTATTTCTGTAGCCGCCGGTTAAAGGTCAAGAATTTGTTTGACCAGCGGGAGCGTTAAATTCCGGCGCAACTCGAGGGATGTACGATTTAAAAGCGTTGTCATTTCTTGAACCCCTTCATAAGATCGCTGCATGTGTTTGATGATATAATTTAGTACATTCTCAGGAACTTTGAGTTGCAAATCGGAAAATCTTTTAATCAAGAGAGCACACAATAAATCATCATCAGGTGCTTTGATTTGCGTTGCCGGTACGGATTGCAAGCGCGAGGCTAAATCGGGCAAGGCGATATTCCATAGTCGAGGGGGTGTCTTTGCAGTAAGCAGAAGGTAGCCTTGGTATTCGTTAATGAGGTTATACAGGTGAAATAATCCTTTATAACAAGAAATTTCATCGGCATTGTCCACAATGAGAAACGGGTTTTGACACACATATTCTGCCAGATAATCCAACTTTAAAACACTGTCGTCGACAAAACTCGCGCGGCTTTCATTGCGCCATAAATGGGCTATATGGGTACGACCGCTACCTGACGGCCCATAGAGGAGTTGGACGCGATTATCCCAACGGGGCCAACGTTGAAGCAAGGAGACGGCTTCATCGTTACTGAGGGAAATATAGAAATTTTCCCATCGGTAAATCGGATCAAGGGAGATATCAAAAGCGAGTTGTACAACGGGTGCCGGTTTCATGCTTCATAAGCCTCAAGGCGTTGTCGATAGTCATTCATAGCAAATCTTAAGAGCACTGCCAAGGTTGCTGAAAGGGGGACGGCTAAAAGCAAGCCGGTAAAGCCCATAAGAAATCCGCCGGCCAATAGGGAAAAAATGACCCAAACGGGGTGTAACCCGATACGACCGCCGATAAGTTTGGGCGTTAAATAAAAAGACTCAACGACCTGTCCTGTACCGTAAATAGCCAGTACAATGAACAGATAATCAAAGCCGCTAAATTGAGCCAAGGTAATGCCGACGGCCGCTACAAATCCGATAAAGAAACCAACGTAAGGTATGAAGGCTAAAAGGCCGCTCAAGAGGCCGACGGTAAAAGCAAATTCCAGCCCCATAAGGGACAGGGCTAAGGTGTAATAAAAGGCAAGGATGACGCATACGCTTGCTTGTCCTCTGAAATAGCCGCTTAAGGTTGCATTAATTTCATCCCCTAATTTTAAGCTTGATGGTTTCATGGTGTGGGGCACAAGGCCATGGATGTAATTTAAAATCTTCGGCCAATCTCGCAAAAGGTAGAAAATAAGCAGAGGCGTCAGAAGGACAAGGGAAACAAGGTTTGCAAGCGCAAGGGTGTTGGTGAAAAGGCCCGCTAAAAAGGTGAAAACCCATTTCAACATCTTAGAGAGGTTTTCCGTAACGGTTTTTTGGATTTCTTCTTGAATATTCCCTTGAAAACTTGAAATCCATGTTTGAATTTTTGGTGTCGCACTTTCAATAAAAGTCTTTAGATAATCAGGCAAGGTCACGGCTAAAGAGTGGAGTTCCTTTTTTAAAAAAGGAATGGTAAAAAACAGGAGCGTTACAATAAGCATCATAATACTTAAAACCATTACCGAGGTTGCTGCTGTGCGCCCGAGTCCCTTACGTTCAAAAAAACTGACGGCCGGATCAAGGGCATAGGCAAAAATAAGAGCAACGCCAAAGGGCATCATGACGGGATAGAGGTAGTAAAAGAAAACAGCAAGGAGTGCTCCGCCTCCTAAAAGCCGGAGACGGACTTTTTTCCTTATATCATCGGCCGGTCGAACCGCAGAAACGGTCTTTGTGTTTGAGGCTTTTTGCTTAGGTGATGACGTCTTTAGATGAGTTTTCGAGCCATTTTTTGACATAACTCCCTCCTGAGAGCAGCGTTGTGATTGCCGTTAGTATAAACAAAATATCATTCAATGCGGGATATATTGTGCCGTAGGCTAATTCGGCCAAGATAATGACCACTAACAAAAGCTGCATCAGCGTATTAGCCTTACTAATGAAAAGAGGTCTAATTTCCAAAGATGACTGGAAAACAACGGCTAAGAGAGCGCCCCCAAGAATTACAAAGTCTCGAAAAACCACAAGGATGACCAGCCATGACGGAAAAACACCGTGGAGGCCGAGGGTTACAAAAACAGCAACAAGCAAAACTTTGTCTGCAAGGGGATCAAGATAACGGCCAAGGGTCGTTTGGCACTGCATTTTCCGAGCCAAAAAGCCGTCCAGCAAGTCGGAAACGCCGGCAATAAAAAAACCAAAGAGAGCATAGGTATAATGCTCGTCTACAAGAGCCCACACAATAACAGGGACAAGGAACAGGCGAAAGAGGCTAATGAGGTTAGGGACGGTCATGGATATATCTCAAAGCCGGAAGGCCTTTCCGGCTCTTTTGGAGACGGTGATTTAAAATAAGAGGCGGACGCTTGAGAAGACGGTTGGTCTGAAGAAGAATTTTCAGCTGCAAGGGGTTTTGAGGGGGGGGATTGCCTAAAACCAACGGATAAATCAAAGCTTCCGGGGGTTCCTTCGCTAAAGACGAGGCCTCGGCGTGCGAGTTCCCCCATAAGGTCATGGAAAGGAAGCGCGGACTTAATGACAATTTTTGCGTAGGTGCGAGAGAGACTAGCCACGCTGAAGACTTGAACAGCCCCTATTTTTAGACCTCGACGAATTTGTTGCCATTGCTCAAAGCTGTTGAAAGACGCTGTGACATGATAGGTTTGCAACCCGACATTCTTTGTTTGAGCCGTGGATGAATTTTGATCTTGAAGGACTTTGATAAGTTTAATTCGTGCTTTGGTGAAAGCCTCTTCAAGGGTTTCACCCTCAACAAAAAGAGGATCACCGGAAAACATAAGGCGGCCATCATGGAATAATTTGACGGTAAGCTCAAGCTCGTTATGTTCAAAGGAAACACGTTTTAGGATCGCAACAACAAGCGCCTTTTTGCCGTAACGTTCTAGTAAACCTTGAACACGTTGGGATCGATTCGTCATAATGTCTTCAATGGACACACTCATAATATCTTGAACGTCACCTAAAGGAACACGTGTCTTCAAGACGTCTTCTTGGGAGGCTTGTTGCCAGAATTGATGCCAAGGGTTTTTCGTATCCCACATCAATGATTCGTCGGACGTTAGATAAACAGGCACTAAAATGACATCTTTAGTTAGGGCGGCGTCGGCCTTCGTCGAGTTGTTTTCTTGTGTTTCATCTGCATCGCTCCCTTGGTTTGGGGCGGTGTTTGGGGCGGTAGAATCTTGAGTGTGGCGACCTTGTAAAAGTTTTCTTAACCCTTGATCGCTGAAGGTGATAGAGAGTGTCCCGATATATTGCTTGGGGGAAATTTTTTCTTTTTCGATCTCAAAAGTATCCGCGGCATTTTCGAGGGCTTCGTCGCTTGGCATGCCGCGAGATTTTAAGTCATATTCAAAAGCAGAATTACCTTGAGTGATTTCAATAAAAGCTTTTCGCCTTGCTTCTGCTATGGCCAGCTCACGGGCTTTTAGACCCGAATCGGATTTAACATTAACGGTAATACCGCCTATCTTCATGCCGGCATCACAGGTCAAAAAAGGAGATAGCCCGCACAAAAAGCTTAAAGCTATGAGGTATGCTCTTAGGGTCATGGCGTATCTCCTATTTTAATATCTTCTTAAAAGAAAATATTGATTAGCCGACAATTTCAATTCCGCTAAAGAAATAAGCGATTTCAACGGCTGCATTCTCGGGGGAATCGGATCCATGAACGGAGTTTGCTTCGATTGATTCGGCAAATTCTTTACGAATGGTTCCGGCATCTGCATTTTCAGGGTTTGTTGCGCCCATAACATCACGGTAAGCAGCAACAGCATTTTCTCCCTCAAGAACTTGAACAACAACAGGGCCTGATGTCATAAAGTCGCAAAGGTCACCGAAGAAAGAGCGTTCTTTGTGTACGGCATAAAAAGTCTCTGCTTGGGCACGTGAAAGGTGGAGACGCTTTTGAGCAATGATTTTGAGGCCGGCTTTTTCAATAACCGCATTAATCTCGCCGGTTAAATTGCGACGTGTCGCATCGGGTTTTAAAATAGAAAAGGTTCTTTGAATAGTCATTTTTATATCCTTAATTAAAGTTTAGGGAGCGTGGTGGCAATCTAAATATCTTGCTTTTCCCAGCGCCCGTTTTCGTTTTGTTTCCAATAGGTTAGGGCGTGTCCGGCTTCTTTATAAGCTTTCCAACGCTTGCGGGCTTCTGTAACGGCTTTATCATCGTGGCCGTTAAAAATGTCAAGACATCTTTTGAAGCCTGCAAAATTCGGAACGGTTGATCCCTCAACACATGCCAATACATCAGCCCCGTTTGGATTTTCAAAGGTTGTTGTAAGCCAAAGAGGTTGTTCATCGCTTTGACCTTCCTTTTCCGATCCATGGGGTAAAAATGCTTTCGAGCTAAAAGTCCATAACAACTTGTTATACACCTCCAAGGCCTCCGAGGTTTCAAAAAATAAAACACTTTTGAGACCTGCAAGATAGACTTTCTCCAGAAGCTTGGCAACGCTTTTTTCCAAAGATCCTTGGGTGAGTTGATAAAAACTAATTTCTGTCATTATGCTTCGTAATGATCTTGCACAAGCCTATCCAACAATCTTACGCCAAAGCCTGTAGCCCCCTTTGGAGCGGTCGGTAATTGACGACTCTCAATCCAAGCCATTCCTGCAATATCAAGGTGAGCCCATGGCACACCGTTTACATAGCGTTCAAGGAATTGGGCAGCCGTGATACTTCCGGCATGGCGGCCGTTGCTGATGTTTTGCATGTCGGCAACGGGAGATTTCAGCAGCTTATTGTAATCTTCCGACATGGGAAGGCGCCATACGGGATCCCCCGATTTATCTGCAGCCTCTTTCAAGCGCTCACTTAGTTCGTCATTGTTCGAGAAAAGACCCGCATGGAAATCTCCCAAGGCGATTAAAATAGCGCCTGTTAAGGTTGCAAGGTTAATCATAAATTGGGGCTTGAAGCGATCTTGTGTGTACCAAAGAGCATCACACAAAACAAGGCGCCCTTCCGCATCGGTGTTAAGCACCTCAACGGTCTGGCCGGACATAGAAGTGAGCACATCCCCCGGGCGTATGGCATTGCCGTCGGGCATATTTTCCACAAGGCCTACAACGGCAACGGCATTAACTTTTGCCTTGCGAAGGGCAAGGGTTTTCATGAGGCCGACAACCGTAGCAGAACCCGCCATATCGTGCTTCATTTCATGCATGTTCAAGCCCGGTTTCAAACTAATACCCCCGGTATCGAAAGTCACTCCCTTTCCGATAAAGGCAATAGGTTGTTGGTCTGAAGGGCCGCCTTTCCATTGCATGACAACCAAACGAGATTCTTTAGCGCTTCCTTGTCCAACGCCTAAAAGACAGCCCATACCTAGCTTTTTCATGTCTTTTTCATTTAGAATCTCTACGTCTACATCAAGAGGTTTAAGTTCGTCCTTGATCTTCTCGGCATAGGTTTCGGGATAAAGAATATTACAAGGCTCCGTTGCCACTTCACGGCATAGAAAAATACCCTCTGCCACGGCTTTGAGAGGTTTAAAAGCCTCCGTTGCAGACTCGGGATCTTCCGTGATGACGGAAAAAGTATCCAGTTGCGGCAGGTCTTCGGGCTTTTGCTTTGTCATATATTTGTCAAAACGCCAAGACCGCATCAAGGTGCCCGATGCAATAAGGGCTGCAATATCGCCTTTCCCCAAAGAATTTGCAGATAAATCACCAAGGTGAAGTACGGCTTCTTTATCGGGAGTGGCTGCAAGGGCTGCATAAATATGGCCGCCGATGTCTTGCAGAGTCTTAGGACAAAGATCTTTTCTTTGGCCGAAGCCGGTTAAAATAATACGGCGTACTTTTAAATCATTAGGGGCAATGAGACTGATACAATCCCCAACCTTACCCTTAAAACGGTTGGTTTCAACGGCTGTTTTCAGAAGACCGTGGGTTGTGTCATTGAGAAATTGCGCTGCAGCCGTCATTTCATTATCTTCAAATACACCGACAACAATGGCAACGTCTGTATTTTTAGCTTCTTTTAGGAATTGTATTTTCATCGGTTGGCTTCTCCAAAATTTGAATACTCCATTCTCCTCAAAAAAACTCCTTTTGTAAAGAGATAGCGCTTTCTAATTTTTTAGAAGGAAGAGGCTTTAAAAAAATATGTTCAATTTTTTTTATTGATAAAACAACGTATGAACACTATATAAAAATTAACAGTTAATTAAAGGATGCAAAAATGAAAATCATTAAAGAAAAATATTATTCAATATTACTTAGTGTGTTACTAATAGGGGCAACCACGGCCTCGGCCTCTGATCATTCGGATACGGAAATGTCCGAGGTATCGTCTTTAGGCAAAAGAAAAGCACCTGAGTCAGTTGCTGCGGCCCGGACTTCCTCTGACGACCTCTCGGAGAAACGCGGAAGACAAAGTGACCTTATTGAGGCTTTACCAAGCTTAGCAATTCTTTGGGAAAAAGGTAATGGTTTCTTGCGAGCAAAAGAGTATGAAAGTGCCGCACAATTATATGAACATGTATATGAGTATGTTTCTACCCAAGGATCTCTAGATACTTCAGGTCTTGCAATCCTTGGATACGCACAGGCTAAAGCGGGAAATTCCCTGCGTGCCCGTGAGATTATACAATTGCTTCTTGAAACAACAACCGCTCCCTCCCTTGTAGCGCTTAAGCATGCTGCAGGGCTTTATCACCATATAGGTGATTATGAAAATTCTGCACTTTATTGTGATAAAGTATTAGAAACAGCTCTTTTCCCGTTATCGGCGGACTATGGGAATGCCGGACTTTCGCATTGCTTAAACGGAAATTATGCATATGCAGCAAAGCTTTTTGATCTCGCTTTCCAAGAGAATGCAAAGCCCCCAAAAGAATTACTTAAAGCAGCCGCAATTTCGCACTATAATTTAGGAAATTCTTGGCGTGTTGCAGACCTTAGAAAAATGTTCGACAAAGTAAAATAATCCGATGTCCTTTATGCTTGCAGAGTTTAAAGACCTGCAAGCATAAAACTTGTCTTTTTGCCCTTAATCCTTTAGACTGTTTATAAATTCATAAAATAACGATAAAAGAATATATATATTGATCCAAAAAACGCCGTCTAAAAAGACACTCTTAACGACTCCTTTAAAAAAGTCCGTTTCTAAAACAAGCAAAAAAAACATAAATAAAATCCCTTCGGACGCCGAAGTTGTTGATTATGTCCAATCTCAAAACGGCTTTGTATTGCGCCGTGATATTGCCCGCGCCTTTCAAATTAAAGGGCCTGATCGACGTCGCCTTAAAGAGGTGTTAACGGGTCTTGTTGCCCGAGAGACCCTCGAGCGACGGGGGAAATCCTATCGTGTAAAAGGACAGGCTGATCTGACGGTTATTGAAGTTCTCGGTCTTAATGAGGACGGTAATTTTATAGGGTGTGTGATTGAAGAGGATCACCATAACTTTGAAGAAAGTGTTCATTTGATCCTTCCGGCACCCGCCCTTGAAAAACAACTCCATAACGGTGATCGTTGGGCTGCAAAAATTCAAATAACCGACGAGCGCCTTGAAGCCGTGCTCTTGCGACGTTTTGTTGTAGAGCCGAAAGGTATTCTAGGTTTGTTGCAACAAGACGGAAACCGACTTTTACTAGCCCCCTTAGAGCGCAAGGATCGTGATCTTTATTTGGTTGATCCTGCATCTTGTGATCGCTTTGCTGCTCAAGCGGGTGATCTTGTTGAGGCTTCCCTTGAAAAAGTCACTCGTGAGCGTTTTAAAGTCGCTCATGTGTTAAAGGTTCTGTCTTCTAAAGCAGACCTTGTTCATCATTTATCCCACATGGCCGTTCATCGTTATGATTTGGAAACGGAATTTAGCAAAGAGGCTCTTGCTCAAGCACAAAAAAGTGAACTGCCGTCGACCCTTGAAGGTCGTGAAGACCTGCGTAAAATTCCTCTGGTGACCATTGATGATCAGTCCGCCCGAGACCATGATGATGCGGTTTATGCCGAGCCGGATCAAGATCCTAACAATAAAGAAGGGTGGCGGCTTTTAGTTGCCATTGCCGATGTTAGCCATTTTGTTACCTCGCATTCGGCTCTGGATCGAGAGGCTCAAAAGCGGGGAAATTCTACTTATTTTCCCGACCAAGTTGTGCCCATGTTGCCCGAGCGCCTTTCCAATGACTTGTGTTCTTTGCGTCCCCACGAAGACCGACCTTGCCTTGCCGTTTGGATGCGAATTTCAAAGACGGGAAAATTGCTTTCTAAGAAATTTGTCCGCGGTTTAATGCGTTCTCACGGAAAGCTCACTTATATCGGTGTGCAAAATTATTATGACGGCAAAAAAGATCATGGTTTTCCGGACGGTTTAGATACAAGAGCTATCGATAATCTTTATGGGGCTTATGATGTTTTAAAAAAAGCACGTAAAAAACGCGGTACTCTTGAACTGGAAGTGCCGGAGCAGAAAATTACCTTGGCCGAAGACGGTTCTATCAAACATATTCAAACAACGGCACGTTACGACAGTAATCTTCTTATTGAAGAATTTATGGTTTTGGCCAATGTTGCTGCTGCCGAATTTATTTCCGATAAGCACCGTCCGTGTTTGTTTCGAGTGCATGATAGTCCGAAACCGGAACGCGTTGAAGAGCTTCGTCTTTTTCTTGAGAGCAATAACCTGAAGGTCTCTATGGCCAAGGGTAATATTGTGACTCCCCTAAATTTCAACCATATTTTAGATCAAGTGCGCGATCTTCCCATTTGCCCTGCTATTCACCAATTGGTTTTACGCTCCCAAGCTCGGGCTAACTATAGTCCTGAAAATCTTGGGCACTTTGGGCTCAATCTTGCAAGATATGCTCACTTTACCTCGCCCATTCGTCGATATGCAGATTTAACAATTCACCGCGCCATTATCTCTTTGATCGAGAATAACCCCGCATTTTACCCCTATAAAATTGAAGATTTAAACCTTATCGGCCAAGAAATTTCCGATCGAGAACGCACGTCGGTGAAAGCAGAACGAGAAACCATTGACCGTTATATTGCTACTTATCTTGAGAATCGAGCCGGAGAAACATTCCCGTCAACGGTCAGCGGTATGACGGATTTTGCGATCTTTTTGACCTTGGCTGAAACAGGATCAGACGGTATTTTGCCCCTAAGAAATTTAGGGGGAGATTACTTTCAGTTTGATCCTAAAGCCCATAGCGTCGTCGGACGTCGCTCTCGTATAAAGCTTACCCTTGGAGATGCCATAGATGTGCGCCTTGAATTTTCAAACCCCGTTTCCGGCAGTCTTCTTTTTTCTGCTCAATTAGGAAGAGAAAGGAAGAGCGCTACCTACACGAAAAAGAGTGCAAAATTTTTAAAGGATAATTTAAAGGACAAAAAGTCTTCCGGCTTAAAGACTGAAAAGCTTGCACCTTCTCCGTCTCGTACTTCTGCCCGTGCAAAAAATAAAAGCATTCCGAAGAAAACAATCGTCGGTTCTCCGAGGAAAAAGAAATAGACATTCTATTTATTTAGGATTTTTTTAAGCGTACGTAACAGGCGCCTGTTTTACCTTCAAAGGGGTGAGAGAAGGTATAAAAGTGTATATAAGGTCTCAACGTAGGGTGCTCTAACCACGCGGGAAGATTGCGACGCAAGACGCCCCCGATCTTTTTTTGTTCTTCTTCGCCAAACGCTTCATGTCTGTCGAGGGGCTGTACACCTTTTCCCGTAATAACGAGGATATCTTGTTGGTGATTGGTGTAGCATCGTTGAATAAAGGACGTGAGCGCTTGAACGGCTTGTGCTTGGGTCATGCCGTGCAGGTCAAGTCGAGCTTGGATCTCAGTTGTACGGCGAATTTTTTTAGGATTTCGGTATAAAAGAGAGGCGCTTGAAAGGTCTTCCGCGGAAGTTCCGAAATTCGGGGGTTTCGGGGCGCGGTCTTGAATGGTAATTTCGATCTTTTTTTGGAGATCAAGCCCCGGTTTTTTTCGAGATTTTTTTAGCGGTTTTACGCTTTTCTTATAAGCTTCCCACTCTGTTTTGCCCGAGGCTTTGTCGGGCGTTTCTTTTTCAGTTTTTTTGGGTTTATCATCCACCGTCACGGAGTCTTCTCAAAAATGTTATAGTTTGGGAAAGAGCCTCGGACGTCTGCACTTCATAGTTTAGGAGCGTTTGATGATGTCCGAGTCTTTTTTGGACCGGCTAAGAGTTTGTAGAAATCAGAATCCAATTAGGATCTTTCGATTTTAAAGAGCGCTCAAAGGTCCACGTATCAATGACTTGATCAATTTGGTTGGGGTTCCCTTCAATGATTTTGCCGTCCTGATCTTTCAGGATCGGTACTTGTTCCGTTGTATAGCGCACACAAATTTGTGCCATGTTATTCTTTGTCACAGCCCTTTCAATCACAACGTCCTCAACACGAACCAATGTGTTTTCAAGGGTGTGCCCTTTATCATTGCGTTCTGTAACGGCTGCTTTAAAAGCTTTGTAAACATCTGCCGACAGAAGGCTTTTTAAGAGCTTTAGGTCTCCGGCAGCATAGGCATCCAAGACCATTTCAAACGCGATCGTTGCTCCCTCGGTAAAACTTTTTAGGGAAAAGTCAGGGTCTGTTTTTGTGATTTCTTGAATGGCGGGGCGAATGGCAGGATCGATTTCCTCTATCTCGGGGGTTGATTGAGGTTGTCGGATAGGCTGCTTTTTGTTGAAATCAACCACATTGGAAGGAGCGCCTTTTTTATCTCCCTTGTATCCTGTTTTTTCACCCAAGGTTGCATAAAGGCGATAAATTATAAAACCGGCAATGAGGGCTAAAATGATTAAATCCACGAACTGTAACACCTTCTTTTTATACTTTGAAACTGAGTTAGTTTATCACATCAATCTTTGAGAAAAAGTTAAATTTTTCCCAAGAAAACTTGCCAAAGAAAATAGAAGCTATTATCTTGGTATTCGTCACAGATTTTTCACTAAAATTTCCTAGGAAAGTCGTTATGAATTTTTATATTTCCGGCACATCGGGGTCGGGCAAAAGCACTCTGGCAAGAAACTTAGCTCATGATTTTCAGTTGACTCACATCGAGTTGGATGCCCTTCATTTCGATTCCGATTGGGCGGAACGTCCTGACGAGGATTTTGTTCGTGACGTGTCCTTAAAAATGGAAGAGGGGCCTTGGGTTGTTTGCGGAAATTACAAAGAAATTTTAGCCCTTGCTTTAGAAAAAGTCGATTACCTCATTTGGTTGGATTATCCCCTGCCGTTAATTTTGTGGCGTGTTTCTAAGCGGACGCTTCGGCGTTTGATAAAAAAAGACAAATGTTGCGGAGAGAACTATGAAAGATGGTATCGGCAATTTTTCACGCGGGATTCTATTTTTCTTTGGGTGCTGAAAACCTATCGGAAAAATAAACGCCGTTATAAAAATATATCTAAATATTCACAGTACGGACTTTGTGTAAGGCGTATAAGATCCCCGAGGGAACTTGAAAAATTTCTTAAAACGATAAAGGAAAGTAAAAGTATGGATGAGGTTGGAAAATAATGAAATATGTTAGAGAAATTAAGTATTGTCTTGTTTTGTTGACCCTTTTTACGGTTGAGTCTTGTCGCGCGGAAAGTCCTCAATTGGCTGCGGTTTTTGAAAAATTCCAAAAGGAAGGAACTATTGTTATTTCTTCGTTAAAAGACGGAAAAACTTATAGTCACAATGATCAGCGAGCGAATCAACGTTTATCTCCCGCATCCACTTTCAAAATAGTAAATTCTTTGATTGCTTTGGAAGAAGGCGTCGTTATAGACGAGAATAGCGTTATTCCTTGGGACGGTGTAAAAAGAGAGTTTGAAAGCTGGAATAAAGATCAGACCTTAGAGTCAGCTTTTAAGTCATCTTGTCTTTGGGCCTATCAACGGATGGCTCAAAAAATCGGTACAAAGAAATATAGGCGTTATTTGACCCGGATAAATTACGGAAATAAAATGCCGGAACCGGAATTAACAACGTTTTGGCTTGCGGGCGACGGTCTAAAAATTTCAGCGGTTGAGCAAATTGAAATCCTTAGAAATATTTATAGAAGAACTTATGGCTTTTCCGATAGGGCTTACGATATTTTGAGAAAAATCATGTTAGTTGAAAAAACTCAAGACTATAGGCTTTATGTTAAAACAGGGGCGGCAACAAAAAATTGGGTTGGACACGGTTGGTATGTCGGTTACATAGAGACAAACGAAAACACTTGGTTTTTTGCTACCGATATAAAGATCGACGGATTTGATGATTTGGCTTTGAGAAAAAAAGTTACGCTAGCTTGTTTAGAAGTCGTATTAGGAAAAAGCTTATGATTCGTAAAGTATCCTAAAGTTGTTTGTAACAAGGGCACGTGACGAGGTGGTCATGCACGAGCCCAACGGCTTGCATATAAGCATACATAATGGTGGGGCCGACAAAGTTCATACCTCGTTTTTTAAGATCCTTGGACAAGGTAAGGCTTTCTGTGGTTTCCGTCGGCACGTCTTTAAACGTTTTCCAATGGTTGCGGATTTGCTTATTGTCCGTAAAAGCCCAAAGATAGCAGTCAAAGGAAGTAAATTCTTGTTGTATGTCTAAAAAGACCCGAGCATTTTTACGGGCACTATAAATTTTAAGGCGGTTTCGGATGATTTTAGGATTATGGCGTAAAGCCTCCAAGTCATTATCACCCATGGCAGCAACTTTTTGAGGGTCAAAATTGTGAAACGCCTCTTTGTATCCTGCGCGTTTTTTTAAGATGGTTTCCCAATTTAAACCGGCTTGAGCACCTTCAAGAATAAGGAGTTCAAAGAGTTTTTGGTCATCATGTACGGGGATTCCCCACTCATAATCGTGGTACTGCGCATAGAGATCTTGCCCGTCTTTGTTGCCAAAACAACGTTGTTTGTTGAAGTTTTCTGTCATGATGTTCTTTCGTTCCGATTCCTATTTATAAAAATATAATATTTAAAGTGAACATATTAGATTGTTTTTTTATTATGGTTGATATATAACTTAATATGAGTTTCGTTATTTTCCTATTTATAGGTATCTTACGTGCTCTTTATAGCCTTCTTGATGTAAATCGGGAAATTAATAATTATATACTAAGGAATTCACTAATGACAACAGGCACAGTTAAATGGTTCAATGCCAACAAAGGTTACGGCTTTATTTCTCCTGACGAAGGAGATCAAGACGTTTTTGTTCATATTACGGCACTTGAATCTGCTGGCATCAGTAAGCTTGACGACGGTCAAAAAGTTAGCTACGAAATCACGAACAACAGAGGCCGTGACTCCGCAACTGACATTCAATTAATCGACTAATTATCTTTAAAAGTTGATTTTTGACTTTTAAGACATTTATTATGCTGCTGCACTTTTTTGGAAGTGCGGCATTTTTTTTGCTATTTTAAGGAAAGTTCCGGCTTTCAGGAGCATTTTTTATGACTATTTCATTTGATGATTTTTTAAAAGTCCAAATTCGCAAAGGAACGGTAGTTAAAGCAGAGCCTTTTCCCGAAGCTCGGAAACCGGCCTTGAAAGTGTGGGTTGATTTTGGGGACGAACTTGGCGTTAAAAAAACGTCTGCTCAAATTACCCGTCATTATGATAGTGTGAGCCTTGTCGGTAAGTCTGTCGCAGGCTGCGTTAATTTAGGTGAACGTCAGATCGGCCGTTTTTTGTCGGAGTTTTTGCTTTTAGGGTTTGAGGACGAGGACGGGGGTGTTTCGCTCATTTCTCCGGATCATAATGTACCGAACGGCACGGTATTGAGTTAAGTTTTACGGCGAAGTTTTTTGGGAAAAAAACTTGAAAACCATAGGGCTGAATTTGCTTTCGTTAAGAGAAGGGGATCAGATTGTTTATTCGGGGTTTTCCAAGAACTTTCCATTGACAAGATAACCCCGTCGGGATATCAATAAAACAGCTTTTCTAAAATATCCCCTGCGGAGGGGTGGCCGAGTGGCTGAAGGCGGCGGTTTGCTAAACCGTTATACGGGTAATACTTGTATCGTGGGTTCGAATCCCATCTCCTCCGCCATTTTCTTTAAATGATTCTCTTCTCTACTTTAAAAATCCGCTCTACAGATACCGGAAAACATTTATACTTTCTCACAACCATCCGCTCTTCGGTATTCTTTTCGACTTTTAATTCGTGTGGAAACTGTTGAAGAACCCTAAACGCCCTCAAGGGTTGAACCTCTAAATTCACCGACCGTTATTTTTAAAGCTAGATGATCATACCTTCGAAAGAACTAATAATATCCATAAACTCCTTACTTTTGTTACTTTGCATGATTCCGCAGTTTATATGACTGCTGTAGTCAAGTGCATTTATATTTTTAAATGATTTATATTTTAGACTATTGTATTCTTCTTTTTTCAAAGTAGATGTTAAAATGACTTGTTTTCCTAGACTTTGGTATACCTCTAACATTTTATGCTCTTTTTGGGTTGATACCTCACCATCTCTAAAAGAGTCTATGATAATAGGAAAATCATGTTGGAGAATATTGTTTAAAGCAATCAACCTACAAAAGTAGTACTCTTGCTCTTCGCTTCCGGAGAACGTAATATCCTTATTTGTGAACAGATCATTAAAGGCAAGGGCACCATTAGGATCAATCACTCTACACACTCGTGACATTTCTTTCAAAATACTTTCTAGAAACTCTTTTTGTTCAGTTTTACCCTCTCCTACCAATGTTTTTTTCAAATTCAGTTCGGCTTCTAAAGCGGATATTTCCTTTAATATAGCAACTGACTCATCATCCAGACTCCTGTCGGATAGAATATTTTCCTGATAAGCAATAACATCCTGAAAATGCACCGGCGTTGTTTCTAATACATCCTTCAGACTATCTTGTTCTTTGTTGATCTCAACTATGTAGTCGTCAATATTTTCTTGCTTCTGAAGTATCTCTCTATCGATAGATTCCAAAATATTACCCCTGACTTTTGCATTACTTATATCAAATGTGAAATCCTTGTTGGAATAGGTAATTTTTTCACTACCGCACTCACCGCATTTTACACGGCCTTCATCTAACTCCCTGTTAAGTGACTTCAATTCAGAAATAAGGGTTCTGAGTTTTTCCATTCTGTTGGTTTCTCTATTTCTTTCCTTCTGTATTTCGGAAATTCTCTTATTTATTTCTGAGATTTTCTTCTTTTTCTTCTGAAAAATCTCATTGTCAATATATTTGTAAGCAATATCTGCAATATTAGGATTAGCTTTTATTAAACTCATTTTTTTATTTACAGAGTTTTGCCTTTGTTTCAGGCTTTTGATTTTCTCCTTGAGAGGCTCTATACCTTTTTCTGAGTCTATCTGAGGGTGTATATTTCCAAGAGCAAAAACCATTGATTTAAAATCAGATTTATTAAATTCCCCTTTCGATATTACATTTGATGTAGAACGATGATCTTGCCCTATAAAAAACAATTCATAAAACAAACTAAGACCCACCATCCTTAATCGATTATCTTTTGCAATCCTGGGCAGCTTAAAAAGATTTTTATCAAAAAAATGGCGAAAATCTCTTGCAGAGTCAAAAAGCTTCATCATCCCCGTTGTTCTAAACACAAAATAATTATTTTTTCTCAAAAACTCGTATTGTTCACCCTCTTTCTCAATTTTCGAATAAAAATACTGATCTTTATAGTTAAAACCGCTCGGGAATATGGGATCATTTCCAAGTGAATACATCATTCCTTGTATAACAAGTGTTTTTCCACGATTATTGTCATCACTGAAAATGACATTAACACCATCTTTAATTCGATCTTCAATAAAGGAACTCGCCTTATTTCCAAACGCAATTTTCTTAATTTTCATTTTCTACTCCATTCTTAATAAGAGATATCAAAAAAAGAATGGTCTCTTTTGTTAAATAATAAGTTGTGATTTTTACTGAAGATAAGAGAGCTTCATATACTTGATAAATATCGTCATTCAAATTCTCTTGGAGATGCGGAATTATGAACTCGAGCACTCTCCAAAAATTGCGACATCCGTTCTTATCAAAAAAAGCGTAACTTAAATTTTCATGACAGTCCTGCAAGAGATCTTTTAATTCTGATTCATCCAGTCCCTCGATAACAGAGAGAAATGGCGGCGGAATTTGTCTAGGACCATCAAACACTTTAATACCGGTCAATCTATTAATCAATAAAATATTAATTTTCTTTTTCGTTATATGTCGACGATATTTTAAGACGTCACGTGGCAGAGTAATTGTTTCATTTTCTATGTATGAGTTTTTAAGTGCTGCCTGAGTATTTCTTATCTCATTAAAAATACTCTGATATAAATCTTCCGATACCAGTTCCTTATTCTTGAACCGCACTATGCTTTTGATGTAAGTGCTTATCTTTTTATTATCTTCTACAAAGGTGATGTGACTAAGAAAATCATCCAATGGCGGTGGCCTGCCTTCATCTTTTGGCGATATTTTATTTACCAGCTGGTTTTCAATGCCTTTTTTTTGTTTGTCGTTAATATTGCTGTACCCATATATGTGCAATGATTTGTCTATAAGGTAACTTCTCTTTAGCTTAGGGATGAATAAGATATAGCTCGAAAACTCAAAATCGGATATGAAGTTTTTGTATAAGGTGAGCAAGCTCTCCCCAATTTTTGATGGTGGTAATGTTTGATGGTTTTTGCTTTGCACATCCCATAGTTTAGTAAAGTCTTCATTGGCCCCTGTAACATCATTAAAACAATCAACTGTAAGCACGTTAATTTCATTGCGATCTTGGTGCATTCCTATAAGATAAAGAAGTGCCTTGGTTTCATGCTCCGAAGCTTTTTTTATTATTGATCTCCGTATTCTTAAATGTATACAAATTTTCTAACTCGCCACCCTTAATTTGAATTAAAAGCATTATAAACTATTCTTACCGTTTTCAAAATCAATATTCATTTTCTCTAAATCCTTTCCTTCAAAATATAAAAAAGAATAGGCAGGCAAATCCCTATGCGTTAAACTCAAAGAAAACAGGGAAGCTCTTAAAATGACCCATTGGATTTTATTTTTTATATTTTTAGTGGGAATGATTGCCCTTGATTTGGGGGTTTTTCATCGAAAAACCCACGCAGTGACCATTAAAGAAGCGACGGCTTGGACGTGTGTGTGGTTTACCCTTGCCCTTGTTTTTAATATTTACATATTTTACATCAAAGGCGAGAAAGCAAGTATTGACTTTTTAACGGGGTATCTTGTCGAAAAATCTCTAAGCCTTGATAATATTTTCATTTTTCTTACTATTTTCCAAGCTTTTAAAATTCCACTGGAATATCAACACCGTGTTTTACTCTGGGGTATTATTGGTGCTGTCATTTTACGCGGTGTCTTCATAGGTCTTGGCGTCATTTTGATTCAGAAATTTAGCTGGATTTTTTATATTTTCGGCGTGTTCCTTATTTATACGGCTTATCAATTTATGAAAAAAGAAACCAAAGAAAAAGATTTTGCACACCATCCGTTGATTCTGTGGATCAAAAAGCATTTTTCCATATCAAAGAATTTGGACGGCGAGAAATTCTTTACCCGAGAGAACGGGAAAAGGGTCGGAACGCCGCTCTTGCTCGTTCTGATCACCATTGAATTTTCCGACGTTATTTTTGCGGTCGACTCTATACCCGCAATTTTTGCTATAACCCAAGATCCCTATATTATTTTTACATCGAATATTTTTGCGATTCTTGGCCTGCGCGCCCTTTATTTTGTCATTGCGAATATGGCTTTGAAATTTGAATACCTTTCCTATGGTCTCGGATTTATCTTGGGTTTTATCGGGCTAAAGATGATCTTGCATAACTTTGTGCACGTTCCGAGTTTTATCTCTTTATCTGTTATCGGATTTGCATTATCTGTATCTATAATTGCTTCTTTAATGTTAGAAAAGAGGCAGGATAAAAAATAAATAAAGTGTTCTTAACTCTTTTCCGAATACAGGAAAAGACCAAGGCACAATAGCGCTAAGGATTGCAAAATCGTGGATATTAATACTTTCTATCGTGCTCCCGAATCAAAAGTTGTGGCCGAGCTTTTAAAGCAACTCTCTTTATCAGATCAACAAAGGGAAAATATTCGCCAAACTGCCGGCTTATTGGTTCAAAAAGTTAGAAAAGCCCACGAGTCAGCCTCAACCGTTGACCGTTTGATGACAAAATATGATCTGTCGTCTAAGGAAGGATTGGCCTTAATGGCGCTTGCAGAATCCCTGATTCGTGTGCCGGATCAAGCCACGGCTCATCGGTTAATCCAAGACAAAATGCAAGGAGTAGATTTTACCGACGCGATTACCGGAAAAGATCGCTTTAGTGAAAAAGCTGTTGCAAAAGCTTTGTCTTGGGCTACGGGATTCTTGGCAGTAAATAATAATGCTTTTTTTAAACCCCTCAAATCAGCTTTGCATACGCTTTCCAAACCCGTCGTTTCTTATACGGCCAAAAACCTTGTTTCCCTTTTGGCGAATCAATTTGTTATGGGGAATTCTATTAAAGCAACGCAAAAGCGTGCCTCTCAAAATCGCACAAAGGGCTATAGCCACTCCTTTGATATGCTCGGAGAAGCGGCTCATACACAAAAAGATGCAGCACGTTATTTTCAAGCTTACTTGGGGGCAATTCGGGAAATCGGCCAAACAGAAGACACGTCCCATTCCCTAAAATCCAGTATTAGCATTAAGTTGTCCGCTCTTCATCCCCGTTACGAAGTTGAAAAACGAGAACGCGTTTTAACCGAATTGAGCGGTTCCCTTAAAACGCTTTGCCTTGCAGCCCAAGAAGCAAATATTGACCTCACCGTTGATGCCGAAGAATCGGAACGCCTTGAGCTGTCTCTGGAAATCTTTGAACGCGTTGCCCTTGATTCTGACCTTCTGGGTTGGAACGGGCTGGGTCTTGCCGTACAGGCCTATCAAAAGCGCGCTACAACGGTGCTTGATTTCCTGGCCGATCTTGCAAAACGATCCGAACGCCGATTTAAAGTACGTCTTGTCAAAGGTGCTTATTGGGATAGTGAAATTAAACGCACCCAAGAGCTTGGCTTGGAAGATTATCCCGTTTTTACGCGCAAAAAAACAACGGACGTTTCCTATCTTGTTTGTGCCAAAAAACTCTTGAGCAATAAAGAGGCTTTCTACCCCCAATTTGCAACCCATAATGCCCATAGCGTTGCTGCGGTTTTAGAACTGGCAGGCGCCGATAAAGACTTTGAATTCCAATGTCTCTTTGGCATGGGGCAAGCTCTTTACAATCAAGTTCTTGCCCAAAATTACGGTATTCCCGTTCGCATTTATGCACCTGTCGGCGTTTATCAAGATCTTCTTCCTTATTTGGTGAGGCGTCTTTTAGAAAACGGCGCGAACTCATCTTTTGTCAACGAAGTTGCCAATCCGAAAATCGACATTGATAGCCTTGTTCAGGATCCTCTTCAAGTGTTGGCTGCTCGGGAAGAAGGCGATATTTCCCATCCCTTAATTTCAAAGCCCGCTCATATTTTACCGGGAAGAGTAAATTCTGTTGGCTTGGATCTGACCGATGAAAGAGCCCTTGCGCCTATTTATAAGGCTCTTAATCCGGAGAAATGGTCTTGGGTCGGATGTCCCGTTGTTCAAGGCAAGAAAATTATGAAAGGGGCAAGAACAGTCACAAGCCCCTTGAATAACCATCCCGTCGGACAAGTGCATACGGCTTCAAAGGAAGAGCTCCTTCAAGCCCTTGATTTCAGTCAAAAAGCACAGGATTCTTGGGCAAATCTTCCTGTGGCGGAACGGGCACTTTATCTTGATAACGTTGCTTGTTTACTGGAAAAAAATCGAGATGAACTTATTGCCTTATGCGTTTTTGAAGCCGGAAAGTCCATTCCCGATGCCGTTGCTGAAATTCGAGAAGCTGTTGATTTTTGTCGTTATTACGCAACACAAGCCCGAGAGACTTTAACGCAGGATACCTTTTTGCCCGGCCCAACGGGAGAAGCAAATAAATTACGCCTGAAAGGGCGCGGAACTTTTTTGTGCATTAGTCCGTGGAACTTTCCCTTAGCTATCTTTACGGGACAAGTTTGCGCGGCTCTTGTGACGGGAAACACCGTTTTAGCAAAGCCGGCTAGCCAAACATCTTTGATCGCCACAAAGGCCGTTGAGCTTATGCACAAAGCCGGTATCCCGAAAGACGTTCTCCACCTGATTCCGGCTTCCGGTCGCCTCGTTGGGGAAACACTGCTTCCCGATCACCATATTGCCGGAGTTTGTTTCACAGGCTCGACAGAAACAGCTTGGCACATTAATCAAGTCCTTGCTTCACGACGCAGTGCTATTATTCCTTTTATTGCTGAAACAGGCGGGCAAAATGCGATGATTGTTGACTCGACAGCTTTGCCCGAACAGGTGGTCGGCGATGTTATTGCCTCTGCTTTTCAAAGTGCAGGGCAACGTTGTTCTGCCTTAAGACTATTGCTTGTGCAAGAAGATATTGCGGAAAAAGTGATTAAAATGCTTAAAGGAGCCATGGCCGAACTCACTTTGGGCGATACCTCAAAACTATCAACGGACGTCGGGCCTGTCATTGATCAAAGCGCTCAAGACTCTCTTTTAGCCCATATTGAGGAGCTAAAGAAAATAGGTGCGGAAATTTATACTGTGCAAGCCTCTGACCCTATTACAAAACAAGGGTATTTTGTTCCGCCAAGCGCCTATGAAATTTCCGAAATCTCCGCCCTCACACAAGAACATTTTGGGCCTATTTTGCATGTCAAACGCTTCAGAGCCAAAGATCTTGATAAGGTTCTTGAGGACATTAACAGTCTCGGTTTCGGACTGACTTTCGGGCTACATTCCAGGATTGGAAGCCGTGTTGACTATATAGCCTCTCGCATCAAAGCCGGTAATGTCTATGTCAATCGAAATATGATTGGAGCTGTTGTTGGCGTCCAACCTTTTGGAGGACAAGGTCTTTCGGGAACAGGACCCAAAGCGGGAGGGCCGCACTACCTTTACCGTTTCATGAACGAGCAAACCATTTCCATTGACACAACGGCACAAGGCGGCAATGCAAGCCTTATGACTCTGTCATAGGCCTCATTATTTAACGGGGTCTCTTTAGTTGCCCTTCCACAAAGCTTTCAATCCGGACGTCGGCAATAAGGCCTAAAACCTAGCTGTTTCGGGTGAGAACCTACAAAAGGTTAGAAAAAGAAATTCTAACAGAATCTCCATTCTTGACCGGAGCTTCTATATTCATGCAACAAAGCCATTGACCATGGTCTTTGAGCTATGAGAAAGTTATAGAAAGCGTTGGCACAGAATTGACGGTTAGTATAAAATCTATATAATTAGGGGATTTAAAAATATGTTTTTACGATTTATTTTAATATTACTTGGCTTAATGTTGTATTTTGTAAATGCATATGCGTCTATTGGCACACAAGAAATCAGTTTTATATCTAAGAGTTCAAGAAGAATATTAGTCGCCGAAGTTTATTACCCTACCTCATGTAAAGTAGAAAAGAAAAAGATTCCCCATGGCATCTGGATGAGAGAAAACTATTCTAAAGGACAGCCTTGTGTGAATGGCAAAAGAAAATATCCTTTAGTTGTGTTTTCTCACGGGTTTAGAGGAGATAGGTTTGGAAATTCTTGGATTGCAGAAGCCTTGGTTTCTAAGGGTTATATTGTCGTCATGATTGATCACACCTTTAATACTAGTTATGAACACAGCGATTTGTTCCTTTATACTTCAATGTGGCAAAGGCCTGTAGATATTTCGGAATTATTAACCTATCTATTAGAATCTTCTCAATGGGGTAAAATCATTAATAAAGAGAAAATAGCTGTTGCCGGATTTTCATTAGGAGGAACGACAGCTTTATGGGTTGGCGGCATTAAAGCAGATAAGGATAAATTTAAACAAGCCCTTGATGATAAATATTCAAGATGGAGTGATTGGCCAAAATATGCATCTGAAAATGCAAGAGCAGTTGATTGGAATAAGGCGGAACATTCTTACAAAGACGATCGCATTAAAGCTGTCATTTCCATAGCGCCGGATTTAGGAGAAGCCTTTACCGCAGAGGGACTGAAAGAAATGAGCGTTCCTACGCTAATAATTGTAGGGGATAAAGATCGCATAACTCCTAAAAAGCAAAATGCTGAGTTTTATTCAAAAAGCATAAATAGGTCTGAGTTACTTGTCATAGAAGATGCGGATCATTTTACATTTATGAATAAATGTTCCAGTATAGGATTTAAGATAGCACCATACTTAAGTTCTTCAGATGATAAAAAAGCAAGCGCACATACTCTGGTGATCGATAGGATTTGTGATTTTTTGCAGGGAAACCTAAAGTAAAATGCGAGCTGGAACGGTTTTTTTCAACAAATCCCCCTTTTCCGCCCCGGTGTTAGAACCGAGCAAACGAGCCCGTAGATAATCTGCATTATTTTGCGCATGATACAATCATGTCCCATAGATATCTTATTGAGCTTCGAGCCCGCACCTTGCCTTCTCTAGACTCAGGTAAGTTACGAAAAGAGGTCTATGAAACCTTTAAAATTTCCCTAAGACATTATTTAATTGGATTAAATGTCGCAAGGAAACAGGCGATGTTAAGATCACAGAACGATCGAAAGTAAGTTTTCACCGAAATAAGATTAACTTGACGGCGGCAAGTCAGAATGCATTCTGCTATTGATTACACTTTCACCGGTGGAATACGAAAAAACTCATAAAGCAGCTTTAAAAAGTGTCCGCAAAAAAATTGACACATCACGTACACGGAGGTCCATTAGCCCACGAATCAAGTGATTTTGACCTGCAGTTTGCATTTTGGAGACAGTCTGGTTACATGGTTGCCACTCCAAATGTAAGGGGGGCTACAGGAAACGGAAAAACATATTGCAATATAGCAATAGGAGACGTTGGTGGCGCCCATATAGAAGATGTTAAATCCGTACTAAAATATGTACTGGAAATGCCGGAAACAGACCCCGAGAGAGTCTACCTTGCAGGACATAGCCGGGGTGCCTACACGGTTCTTGCAGCACTATCGTTACCGGAACACCAAGACTATTTTAATGCTAAGGTTACTGCTTCCTGTGCGATTGCAGGTTTAGCTGATTTTGCAATAGACTTACAGAGTACTGAAGGTGTGAGACGTCAAGGTGTAAAAAAATCACTGCGAATAATGCAATTTGGTGATGACCAAAATCCACTTGAGGATGAAGAGCTAAACCAAAAAATTTCTCCTGTATTTCATTTAAACAATATACAAACGCCTCTCAAAATTGTCCATGGAACTGAAGATACAAACGTTTCAATTGAGAATGCTTATTTGCTTAATAATTTGATAGAGTCCAATCCAACACTTCAACAGTTAATCGAAATGAAAATTATAGAGGGTGAAGATCATTATTTCGACTCCCCCGATGGGAAAAGGGAAGTGATATGGAATACCCTTGCTTTTTTTGAACGCCATTGCAAAAATGTTGACTGAAGCTCTATTAAGCACTCACTAAAAATTTGGGACAAAGGCCTTTTTGCACTCGGCTGAAATTAACTTGACGGTGTCCCCTTAGTCCGTATGGGTCTGGTTATCCATACCAAGAAAACGCATGGTATTTTTAATATCACCGTTTTGTTGCCCTAATTCTACTAAAAGTTCACCTAAAGACATATTTCCCCAATTGACCGCTCGGCGAATCAAATAGGGAGTCGGACTATGAGGTTCGATCTCGGAAAGATAATCTGCAATTTTACTAAGAAGATCATAGGCTTGTTCACGGCTTTGAAGTTCGCCTTTAATTTTAAAGGGGGATTTTAGCATGGAAGGGCTCTTGTTGGTTAAAGGACTTAAGATAAATTCGTTATTCTCAGCTTGTTTGTCTAGTTTCAGAGAAGCATTTTGAGAGATTTCCGGAGGGCGTTCTTGATAAATCCCGTTTGCAAAATGTAGAATTTGTTCAATGTGCCCCCTGCAACGCATTAAAATTCCCGGATAATCTTTGTATTTATTTTCAACAAACGCTTCAATATCTCGAATAATTTTGAGAGTTTCTTTAAGATCATTTGTTAAATCTTTATAAAACTGTGTGGGTGTTAGCTTCACAGCATCATAAAAAAGTGTCGAGGGTTTAGGAGACGGAGATTGTTTTTGGTTGGCAGCCTCTTTTTCTGCAGGTGAGGTCTTTAGGACTCTGCTCCGGTAATCCCAAAAGGTGAAACTCTCTTTGGAATCATCGGTAGGCAAAGCAATAATAACTTGAGAAAGTGCCTTTGTAACGGCTCTATCAAACCATAAGAGAGGCGACATACGGTATTCGGGGTCATCGGCCGAATAGGGGTGAACGGTATCCCAGAATTTCTCAAGAAGTTGTTGGGTTAAATACAGACCGTATCGCAGTCCGTAGACTTGATATTCATGAAACCAGCACTCTGCAAGCCATAAGGATATTTGGATGTCTTTTGATTTTGTTTGTAGGGCGTCAATACAGAGCTTAGCCGTCTTGTCCCAATCAGCCTCTTTTAGGTCATGGGTCCAAACACCTTGCGGCAAATCTTCTTCAACTTTTTTTGCATCCCTGATTTTATCATATTCTTTTTCATAACGCAGGGATTTTCCGCTAGGCTCTTTCTTAGAAATCGGTTTCAAAAAAAGAGCTAAGGTCTTTTTATCCAGGAGCTGAAATTGCTCTTCTTTTTTCTTTAAAAACATGGTTTTTTCCTATTTCTATTTTTCCACTTAACGGTTATTAGCGCCTTTGATATTGTGGAGAATAATAAGGGAAGCTTGGCACAGGGAATATTCTATTTTTATCTTCTCCCGTTGGAGCCGCACCGTCCTTTCCGGGTTCAACTTGCACAGGTGTTCCCATGATCAGACGCATATACAAGCGGGCAGGCTCGCTTTTGCGTTCAAAGGGCATAACCGTTTTACCTCGGTAACAGTTCGGGTTAAAGGCCGTCGGTATAGAGAATTCAAGAACCTGAGAACCGGGTACACCGTCGGTATCAAAAGCGGATTCGGGCAAAACATGCTCCCTTAGCAAACGTGCCAACGCCCATCTGCCGTCGTAACTAAAGACGGCATGATTACCCAGCACGTTAAGTTTTGATAAACGAGGGTCGGGCAAGGGAACGGTTTCTCCATTTTTCGCCCACTTAATCATCATGTCAATGGGCATGCCCACGCGCCACTCGATAATAGGCGTATTGTTTCGCATTGTTGTTACAGAATTTGCAATACGCATGCTCCAGTCGATGATACTTTCACCGCCTTGTTCACGACTTTGATCTGTTCTAAAGCTTGCCAGAAGGTTCACTTTAGAAATGTGCTCTTTATTATCGGAATCAATGGCCGAAAGCATAATCGGGCGAATGCTGACAATATCTTTGATGAATTTGCCGATCGATACTTGCGCCCCCGCATTACGAGCGGAGTGTTTAAGCATTTCAAGCTGTTGTGATGTTATTGAGTCAAATAATTTAAAGAACGTAGCCACATCATCAGGATTAGCCTCCGGACCTTTGCCGTCACCGATTTCTTTGGTAAAGGGGAAACGACCGGCTAAGTTTGCATTAAAGAAAGCACCTGCTTTATTATATTTTTCGACGGCATCTTTAAAGCCGACGGCCTCACATTGTTTTTCAACCGCTTCATAATAATGATTGCGTACATCAAGGAAATAGTCCCCTGTTTTTCCAAACTTATCAAAATCACCAATCTTTTCCAAGCAGTTGGCGAGGGAGATAGAATTCAAATCAGAACTCAAAAACTGCTCGAGAACCTGCAAAGAATTACCGGGTGTTTTCTTTTCATAGCTCTCAAGGACAGAAAGAATTCGTGACCATTTCACAACTAACGGCATATCCATCGGGATATTACTTAAGAAAGGTTGTGCCAACATCCCTAAGATCGGCTTTGCCATCTCGTTAGCAAGGAATGTAATACTGAAACGTTGTGCCGTTAGATAAGCGCTCATATCATTTCCGTCACTCACATTAAAGAGTTTAAAGCCGACAAGCTCCTCGCCTTTCCACCAACGCAGTTCTTCTTCATTTGCCTTATACAGGTTATCGATCGCAAGGAGATTATCGATCTTTTTTAACACGCCGTAGTTTTGGTTAATGAGAAGCTCTCTTAAATTTGCCGTGGTCATGACAAAACTACCGTCGTCAAACACACCGAGCACTTTCGAGAAAAGGGGCGTCGCCACGGCAATATTGCTCACTTGTTTTGCCAAGAGCTCACGTGCACCGAAACTTGTCATGGTTGTCGGTTCCGAATGATAGTTTTGGGACAAAGAGACATAGTTCACTACTTTTTTGCGAACACTGTTTCGACCGACCTCACGGAAGAAATCGTGCAGAGCCGGTGAGTAATTTATAAGACGTTTGGCTGTAAAGTCTTCGTAAGCATTAACAACCTTAACCCCTCTGTTGAGTGTTGCATCATCCCAGAAGAGGAGTTTTGCAGGAGGAATTTTAAACAAGATTTCATAATTATCAACGGGCGCCATAAAAGACTCTCCTAAAAAGGAGGTCAAAGAATCAATAAAGTTAATAACCCCTGAAGACGGTTCTGAAATGAGTTGACCGTTTTCAACAGTAAAAAACGATCCGACAAGTTCGGATTTCATATCGGCAAGCGCAAGACGGTATTTTGAAAAGGCAAGATTTGCGATGCGACTTAAATCCGATGCGATACGTTGTCCTAAAAGTTGGGAGCCAAAAACATGATCCATGACGGTATCGTAACGGTTTCCGGGATCAAAAAGTTGTTTTGACAACCAAGCTATTTTACCGCTGATAGCAAGGTCGGCAAAAGAAATGGCCTTTTCTGCCAATTGACGTAAGTCCTTTTCATCCATCCGTTTATAAGCAGAATAATTGACGATAGCGTCAAGTTCTTTCTGCAAATCAATTAAGACGGGTAAGTTTTCTTTAACATCCAAAACTTCGATAAGAAAATTGCGGTAAAGAAGACGTAGTTTTTCTTGAGCCGCTTGACTGTGTTGGTCAAACACTATTTTCTCTCCAAAAATATCTCCGAGAGCTTGGCGATAATAGTCGGAGTTTGAGAAAAATTGTTGAGGCAAAGAGCGATTAAAAAGATACTTTGTTAAACGTCCTAAGTCATGAACACTCGTGCTTGATTTCAAACGGTTAAAGGAAGAAATATGGCTTTCAAGATCTGCAATTTCTTGGGTGAATCTCTCAAGCCTCTCGAAAGAGGGAGAGCTTGTCGGGTTTGGAAAAGGATCCTTACTTTGTGCTGCGGGTTGTACGCCCGAATCTCGCGCAACAATATTTGCGATACGCATTTTTAAGGCTCCCGATATAGAAGGGAGAATAACCTTATCATAGGCCGAGGTAAAACTTCTTTCTATTTTTTCATCTACCAATGAAAACCAAGAGGCGGGGATAAAAATAGAATAGGAGTCTACCGCTTCAATCTCAACAAATTCTGCCATGACTTTTTCGGATTGAACGTTGAGGTATTTTTCAAGTTTAGAGCGATTTCCTCCTGACATGCGTTCGTTAGCGCCCACGATAGAATCGTTGATTAAACTCAAAGAGGGAAATAGATTTTGGTTCGTTATTTTTAAGCGTTGATAGGAATTCAATAAACCCACAAACCAGATAAAAGCAAGGACGCTACCTGCAACTTTTGCCGTATTTAAGGCTTTGTTTGTCGAAACCAGCAAACGTGTATTCGGCTCGCAGATAGGGTATTCTTGGAAAACTTTTTGAGACAAAATATCGCTGACAAAGACCAGTTTTCCAAGTTCGGGATTTGAATTTTGTTCAGAGCTACCGCTTGCTTGTTGCTGCTGTAGAAAGTTAATAACGTCTTGATTATCACCTAATCCTGTGAAATAAACACCCCTTAAGAAGAAAGAGTCATGGTAACTGCTCTCCTTAAACATTGTAAGGATATAGAGCCCGAGAGTTTCTTTCATCGACGCAAGCTCAATGGGTAACAGGGCATTACCGATACGGCGCTCGTCGATTAAATCCCTTGTAAAAATAGAGGCGCGCAGGCGATTAAATCCTTTGCGCAGTCCCCTAAAGATTGTTTCAATCCACTCTTCCGTAAAGGCCATATGGATGTCATACGGAGAGGACCAACCGAGCATTTCTTGACGTTTATTTTCAGGCAACTGTGCAACAAGGCTGGAGAATCCGGGGATTTTGTCACTTTTTGTAATAACAATGTAAACGGGAACCCGCATACCTAGGGTATTTTGAAGTTTCCAAAGCTTTGCATAAATCGCACGACCGCGCGCAGAGATATCGTCTTTTGAAAACCGGTTTTCTCCGGCAACTTCATCGGCCGGTATGGTTAAAATAATGCCGTCGATAGGGCGTTTCGGACGATAAAATTTAAAGAGATTTAAAATATAACTCCATTGACCTTCATCGGAATTCACTCCCTTTTCCCCAAGAAGCAAATCCCCTCGAACATCAGCAACAACAGCCTGATCAAAGAATTTCCAACTTACAGGAGAAAGATCGGAGGTGATTTCATTAACGGGATCCCCAATGGGCAATTCTAATTGTGCGCCGTCAAGGAATGTTGATTTACCCGACCCGTCGCAGCCGATAACCATATACCAAGGAAGGTGGTATTGGGCATCCTTGGGGCCAAAATAACCTTGCAAAACTTCAATGGCACGTTGGAAAGATTGAGCTGTTTCATCTCTCATGTCCCCAACATACTTTTTACGCAAATTTAAAGACATATCCTTAAAGCGCGTGAAAAAGCCTTTTGTTTTTGTCGCATAATCTTTAAGGGATTTTTTCTCTCCGGGGACGTTACCGTGCCCACGGGCAGCTTTTTCCCGAGAGTAGGTGCGTATATTTTTAATCAGCAAAACCCCGGCTAAAATTAATAGGATAAGGCCGATTAAGAATGCCCAGAAGATTGCCCAGGTCAAGTCCGGAAGAAATTGCTTTACTAACTCATTCATAATTCATCAACCTTTATATCTTAAATGCACTGTTTTGAATAATCTCATCGGCCATGCTTTCAACGTCTGCCGTTGCATTTTGCCAAATTACAAAAGACATCAAGAGCAAAATGCCAAAAATACTTGCAAACGCCCCCGTCCAAAATCGGACATCTTGAAAGCGCTTTGCTTTCCCTTCTGTTAACGTGTGACTATACGCTTGTGGAAAAAGGCGATCCTCCCCTTGGTAAAGCCGAGGTTCTTCATGATTAATAAAGATGTAAAGCTCTCGTCGGTAATAATCCAGTTGGCGTTGATCGGGCATGCCCCGAAATTTTCCTTTAAAGCCAACACCTAGCGCAAGAAGGTAAACCTCCGCAATATCACGGCGGACAGCATCCCGTTTTTCAAGGAAATCATCTAGTTTTTTAAAAAAGAGATCACCTGCTTCGTGGGTACCGTAAAGACGGGATTCTAAAAGATTTTCAGACCAATATTGTTTCCCCGTAAAGCCCGGTAGATTCAAAAAGAGTTCGTCACTCAAAGCAGCCATGATAAATTGAGCTTCTTTGTAATAACCAACGGCAAACTCGCCGCCCTTTTGTGCAGCAATCAAAGCTTGTCTTTCAAGGGTTTCATAAAGGTCGTTTAAAATAATTTGAAGGCGCTCGACCTGGGCGCTGTCGGCATCTCCCGGGATACCGTCGGCTGCGGATGAGACCGTTGAAAGCTCTGCCGTACAGGTTCTTAAGTACTTTAAAACAAGACGGTAATACTCTTCAAAAAAGCGCATAACAAAACCTGTATCGGTGTCGAATTGTCGTTTAAGGGCGTGACTCATTTTAAAACTCCAAACCTGTTGGTTTTTATTTCATAATTTCTTTATTGTTGCTTTTCCGTCTGCCGCGGTACGTAAAGCACAACTTCCGTCGGGCGTTTGAGAGCCGTATCGGCAACGTTAAAAATTTGGAACTCTTCATCGGGATTTATGAAAGAATGGTCATAAACAATTTCAAGCAAAATCATATCCCGACTCGGCATTAAGCGCAGTTCCTTACTTCCGGAAATAAGAGAACGAGAGGCACCGAGAATACGTTTATCTCGCACGCCTTCCACAAAGTCTTTTGTGGCGATAACAGCACTTGTAATCCATTCAATAAGATCTTTTTCTTGCATATGCACAGATCCCTTGACGCCAATGATAAGTTTTTCAGCCATCCAAGAACGCTCGAGATCAACTTTAAAGACGCGGTCATCTTTGGCAAAGGGCACAATGCTAAAGCCTTCTTGCAGAGCATTCAAACAGTAGGCTATGTAATCCAGGACTTCTCTAAAAGAGGCCAGTGCATCGTCATGGTCATAGGGCTCAAATGCGGGCGGAATTTCATTGGGGCGTAAGGCGCTTAAGTGACCGGCAAGATTACTTAAGCCGACATACAAGTTAAAAGGATGGGTTTTGCCTGTTTGAACAAGAGCTTCAAACCCGATCAACCCGGCCATCATTGTCTTAATATGAAGTTGAGATTCTTGAGCCATAATAGAGCGTTTATCATTACGAATCTGCTCACTTAAGAACGAGGCTTTTGTGCGAATATTTTTTACCGTATGTGTGCAAAGGCTTCCCAGTTTTGATGTTAAAGGAACATGCAAAGCCGGGGCTGTAAAATCGGAAATATCATAATTCGCTTTTTCTTGATCTATTTTTATCAAAGGGAAAAAGACAAAACGTCCGGAAGGCTCCTCACCTGCAAATAGTTTTAAGTGGGGTTTTAAACAAGCAAAACGAGGCGCTTCTTCACCTGTGTTTTGATTAATGACAAATCCGGACTCTACGGATTCATACCTTGGAAATTCCGATGTGACGCTTGCTGCATCAGAACGGTGCTCCGGGATAGCCAAATAGACTAAAAGGCTTTTGGATTTTTTAAAATGATCCGCGTAGTCACTTAATTCTAATTCAAGGTGGTCGCCGTCTTCAGCATTTATACCGATAATCATGCCGTCCGGCATGATCGCATCCATTTCAAGAATTCGTAACGTTCCGGCGCTTAGTAAAACCTCATCAATTTTAAGGTGACTTACACCCCAGTAGTATGGCAAAACTTTTGATAATTGAAAATGTCGAAGTTGTTCGCCGCGGCGATCGGCTTGTTGAAAATGCTCCGGGCGTAACAACATACCGTCATGCCACTGAACGGCTTTTTTTAATTGACGCAATACACTCATTTAATATCTCCTAAACATCTTTAATATTTAGCGGAAAATTTTTCCGCTTGCTTAGCAACTTCTTTGGCCAAATCCATCCCGTCTTTTTGGGTCTGAGCAGCTTTTACGGCTTCTACCTGTGCAATGGTTGCTTTGGGATCTGCACCCTCAATTTCCTTAAAGATAATATTTTTCTGCAAGGCCGCAGCTTCTTGAGACATATGCGGGTTGGGTTCTCCAAAACACCCTTGCTCAAGAATACAAAAATCGTTTTCTCTAAAATGCACATGAATAACTTTTGAAGAGCCTACGCGAACGCGATGAGCGCCCGGAGCATAATAATCTGCAAACATCACAACACCTTGAGGCGCATCCGACCGTAAATTAATCGGGTAATTCTTGACAACTTGCCCCGGTGTTAGTTCCCAATGGAGAATATCTGCTAAGGTCGGGTAATCCTGCTTAAGTTGTTTTGCCGCAACATAGTAATCTTTTGCTTCCATCTTTAAGAGAACCTCCAAAAGGGCAGGATCATAGACAATTAAAAGATCAATAGCGGTAGCAGATTTTTTATTTGCATCACTGTCTAAAGAGAAGTTTACCTCCTGCAAATAAACAGGGGGAGTCGGACATTCTTTGAACAGCGAACATGCAGAGAGCATAAAAAGAATTGCTAAAGAGAAAAGACGTGGAAAAACAGACAAAAGAAGCCTTGTTTTTCCTGTATAATTTATTTTATTTTTATACTGCATAATAACCTTTATTCACTTTAATATTTTAAATGCTCATCATTTTGTAGCGCGAGAACAACTCGGCTGGGATGGGCGATTAGTTTGCGTGCTTCGCCGGCATCCGAGTAAGTTGCAAAATTACCGACGCGCACTTTGTACACCATGTTTTGTCCGACCCTGGAGCGGATAATATAACTGGCTGTATAACCTTTTTCTCGAAGCTGTCTCATAAATGCAAAAGCATTTGTGCTATCAAAAAAAGTTTGCAGTTCAAGGGCGAATAGCGCTCCCATTTCTTCTGTCGGAGCAGACAAACCGTCATGTGCATCAGGGGTATCGGTAGTAATCGAGGTCGAAGATGCCTTTGCCGAACCGGGAGAGGCGGCGTTAGAAGTTGACCCGCCGCTTGAATTTGCCGAAGAGTCATTGGATGACGAACCGGTGCTGCTGCGACCAAAACCGCTATTGAGTGTTCCTAAAGAATCGCTTCCGCCGCTTTTAGCACCGGTTTCTTGGGTAGTCGACCCTTTTTTTGAACTATCGGGCAGGGTTTTATCAATAGCGCTACCGACTGTTCCGCTTACAACGGTTGTTGCCAAGGGGTTAAAAATTCTTGAAACGGTCTCTCCGAATATCCTACGTACCGCCGATCTAATTTGACTGGTGGTTCTTGACGCGATACGTTTTGCTTCGTTGCGTGTCGACGTATTTAAAGTGCTTTGATATTTTCCGTCACTATAAATGCGATCGGCTAAGACTTCGTTGCGCTCTAAGTAAGTGCGTCTGGCAAGATAAGAACTTGGAACGCTTCCTTCTTGCACGGATTCTGATCCTTCAATAACGGTACCAAGACGCCAATCCGGTTTATTTTGATCTACTGTAAATCCGGCGGCAGAAATAGCGCTTCCTTGGGGAGGATTAGAATAGCTATAGAGGTAACCGCCCGCAAAAAAAAGTCCTGCAGAAAGGGCAAATAATAAGACAATTAAAATAGTCGAAAATTTCAAAAAACCACTCCCTTTTGCCGGTGGAATCTCAAGATGTTGACGTTTCTTACGATCAATATCTAAAAGTTGATCCCTAAATTTCTGTAATTGGTTTGTATCAGGCGGTACGTTTGGCGCTTCCGGTAAGTGACTGGTCTCGCCCGAGCCTAAAAAAGCAGGCAACGGTTCTCCGGCAGCGCGTTTAAGGGCTTGTATACTTTCCTTCTTGCGTATACGTGCATCGAGGCTAATGCCTACCATCCTTATTCAGAGCTCCCTGGAACTATTTGTTTTAATTTATCGTAACATTTAAATAAATCGGCAACAAGCTAATGCGTGCGATTGAAAATATCTGTGATTTTTATGCAACAATAGGATCGAAACCCTTTGATATTCGGGGAAAACGGCCATTAAAAAAGCTCCAAAAGGAGCTTTTTTAATGATTGAATTTGTTAATTGTGTCTTGGCAAAGAGGTCTTAGAAGGAAATAGCACTTCCCAACATAATAGCATGACCGTTATTGTTACCGACAGCATCTTTGGGAGACATTGTCGCTTCTTTCCAAGCTGTTGCCTGAGCTGTGCTAGAGGTTTTGTATTGGAATGCCACACCTTCGGCATAAAGCTTTAAGCCTTTGGCAAGCTTATAATCATAGGAAAGCGATCCTACATTGGCTTTAGTTGTCCCGTATTCAAAACCTGTTCTCTTATTGTGCCCCAGTTTACGCTTGCTGTGGAGGTAACCCAAACTTACCGCATGACGATCACGGGAGTATCCCACGCCAACGTTGAAAACACGACCGGAGTCATTGCCGCTTAAGCCGTTCCACTCGAGGCTACGACCGTTATCCAAGTATTCGCCGCCAATGGAGAAGTCGCCGTAATTAATAACAAGACCCAAGGCATAAGCTGCAATATCGCTATACCCTGCATCGTGGTGGGTCTTTGTGTTTTTGGAATTTCCAAAAAGGCTTGTGGCGGATAGTTGTATACCGAAACTATTGGCAAATTCTTTTTTGAAGTTCAAACCCGCTTCGTGGAGGTTTTGTCCGACAGGTGTCATCGCGCCGTCTTTAGGAGCTAAGGCTTTTGAAGCAAGTTTTGCTTCACCGGCTTGGTTGCCGTCCGGAGTATAGCTGTAACCGGCTTGGATACCGAAGAAACGAGGTGTTACATAAGTCACTTTTGTTTGGTCTTTAGGAGCTCCCTTAAGGTCGTCACGAATCACAACACCGGTCGTCTCGTTCACAATGCTTTTGTAGTTCCCTAAAACGTTACCTGTTCCGGCATAAAAAGCGAAAGGACCAACGGCCATAAAGTCCGTTACGCCGCGATGAACACCGCCGATCAAAGTCCCATAACGGTTTTTTAGCTTAATACGGTTTTCTTCAACGGAAGTCTTTCCTGCTTCGGTATTACCTGTCAGACCGATGAGAAAGCTATATTCGAGGCCGTCTAATTCGGGTCCTGCTTTGCCGAGAACTTGGAAGTTGATACGGGAATCATCTGCGCCAAAATGAGTGCCGCGACCTTTACCGCCGTTTTGCTCACGTTTTTTTTGCTTAAAGATATAGGCATTAAAGGAGGTTCCGCCTGAAATTTCAAGACCGGGGCCTCTGGATTCGTCAACAGGAGTTGCCGTGATATCCGACTCGCCCATAACTTGGATGCCGTCACCTTTGATATCGGTTGTTTTTTGCTCACGCTTATCTTGGGTGTTCGGGGCAGCAAAAGTCGGTGCTGCGGTCATAGCAATAGATAAAGCAAGAACGGATACGCTCCTTACAAGTTTAGACATTTTTCCTCCAAAATTTAAATCAAAAACAATTTAAGTCTTTCACACTTAAAACAGGAAATATCAAAATTGACAAGGTACTTTCTCTCCTATTATGCATATTTCTTGTTTGCAGTATTTTTGCCAAAGCCTTATAATAAGAGGCATCAAAATTATGAAGGAACAAAGTATGGTAAAGCCGACCATTGGCATTAGCGTGGACTCTTCTAAAGAGAACACTTATTCTCAATACCCGTGGTATGCCCTTCGCGAGCACTACTGCGATACGGTGCATAAGGCCGGTGGAGTTCCGATTATGCTGCCTCACACCATCGAACTCATTGATCATTATCTTGATCTTGTGGATGGAGTTGCCGTAAGCGGAGGCGACTTTGACCATGATCCTAAATTATACGGACAAGACTTTTGCCATGAAAAGACCGTTTTGAATTCCGCACGATCTTCCTTTGATTTTGCGTTTGTGGAAAGGGTTCTCGAACGAGATATCCCGCTTCTGGGGATTTGTGCAGGTCAGCAAATGATTAATATCGTGAGGGGCGGCACGTTGATTCAACATATTCCCGAGGCGCATCCTAAAGCTTTAAAGCATTCCCAAGCCCAGTGCCGCCATCTTCCGACACATGATATTATTATTACGGACGGTACTCTTTTGGCGAGTTGCAGCAAGGGAAGGGAAAAAGTTGCCGTGAATACCAGCCATCACCAAGCCGTCGACAAAGTCGGTCGAGGTCTTGTTGTTAATGCCGTTGCTTCGGACGGGATTATTGAGGGTATTGAAGATCCGAATTTGACGTTTTGCCTTGGTGTGCAATGGCATCCTGAGTTTTTGGTAGGAGAGCTTGATCGCTTAATATATGAGCGTTTTATTGAGGCTGCTGCAGAAACTCGTTATAAAAAAAAGAGCTCTAGGCTGCGAGCATAAGTTTTGCTTGGTCTTCGGCAGTCAGATCCCCAAATTTAGTAACCCGTGAGTCAAAGAAAAGTCGCACTGTGCCGACGGGGCCATGGCGCTGTTTGGCCAAGATCACTTCGGAAACATTACGAATATTCTCCATTTGAGCCTGCCATTCAAGGTGTAGGTCGGTGCCGAGATCAGGCTCTTTTCGCTCCAAGTAATAGGATTGCCGAAAAACAAACATCACAACGTCGGCATCTTGTTCAATAGACCCGGATTCCCGAAGGTCTGACAATTGGGGGCGTTTATCGTCACGCTGCTCGACGGCACGAGAGAGCTGTGAGAGCGCCAGAACGGGGACATGAAGTTCTTTAGCAAGGGCCTTCAAAGAACGCGTAATTTCGGAGATTTCTTGCACGCGGTTTTCACTTCGTTTGTTACCCGAGCCGCTTAGTAATTGAAGGTAATCCACTACAATGCAACCAAGGTCATGTTGACGCTTGAGGCGACGACACCTTGTGCGAAGGGCAGACATACTAAGAGCCGGCGTATCATCAATGAACAAAGGGAGGCCGGCGAGTTCTTTTGCAACATCGGCAAACTTTTCAAAGTCGTTCCCGTTTAGCTCACCGCGCCTAATTTTATCGGACACAATGCCGGATTCCGCTGCCAAAATACGTCCCGCCAATTGTTCTGCCGACATTTCAAGGGAGAAAAAAGCAACGGCAGCTCCGCCTTGTTTTTCTTTTAAAGAGGCTTGGGCTGCATTAAAAGCAATGTTCGTGGCAAGGGCTGTTTTACCCATGGAAGGACGACCCGCCAGAATGAGCAGGTCGGAAGGGTGAAGGCCGCCGAGTTTTTTATCAAGATCGAGAAGACCTGTTGTGACGCCGACCACATGTCCGTCACTTTTAAAGGCGATTTGCGCCGTCTCGATGGAAGCCGATAGGGCTTCGGCAAAGTGCACAAATCCTCTGTCCATATTACCCGTTGTCGCGAGGTCAAAAAGCTGCTGCTCTGTTTCTTCGATAAAATCCGTAGCATTGCTTTCAAGATCAACCTTATGGGATTTTGAGGCGAGCTCTTGGCTTAATTGAATCAGTTGACGCCTTAAGAAAAGGTCATAAATAATTTTTCCGTAATCTGCCGTATTAACCAAAGAAACGACAGAGGCTGCCAGTTTTGCGAGGTAGGTTGTTCCCCCGATTTCTTCAAGGGAGGCTTGGGATTGAAAATAGTCTTTTAGGGTGACGGGGTCGGCAACTTGACCTCTTTCTAAAAGGCGTGTGATAGCTTCATAGATTTGTTCGTGGGTGCGCTCGCTAAAATGGTTGGCGCGCAAAAAGTCGGATACATTTTCATAGGCAAGGTTGTTGTACAAGAGTGCGCCTAACAAGGCTTGCTCAGCCTCGATATTATGGGGCAAGCTTTCGAGCGGCAGTTCATGCAAGGGGGGTCGATTAGCTGTTTTGTCGATGTTTTGATGATTGGAATTTTGGGGCTGCGCGGAGGGCGCAGCAAAGGTTGCTGCGGAAATCATCCCTTCATCTTGAGGGTGGTCTAGGGGCGGGATATCGGCAAAATCTTGTTCTGTCATGGGAGCATTTCTATGGATGTACGGGTAACCTTGACCTTACCGGAAAAGAGTCTTCTTTGAAAGGGAGGAATGCCTTTAGGTCTCTTTTTCAAGGGTGGCTTTAAGGTAAGACAGAATCGGATAAAGGCCGGCACAAAGGGCAATCAGGAATCCGTACCGGCCTTCTTTATAGCCTTTTCTTACCACATAGCATTTGTAGAATCGTGAGAAAATTCGCCTTACATTATGACCGAAGGTTTCTTGTTTTTCTTTGGCGCGCATATCCTGTGCATTCAAGGTCGTATAGCGATCAAGGCGATGCAAAAGATCCGAGATATCTCTGTCTACATAGTGAATAATAGGATTTGTGAGTTTGTTTCCCTGTTTATCACTTAAGGTTAATTTCGGGTGGACACGTTGAAGACCCCATGTCTTCGTGCCGCGTCGTGTTAAACGAGGAGATTGGGAAACGCCAAAATAACCGCCCCAGCCATAACGAACACGTTTGTCTCCGATGTAATTATCAAAAGGAATCAGGTGTAAATCGGCTTGAGATGTTTTGATTGTTTTTATGATTTCTTTGGCGAGGTCTTCTGAAATGCGCTCATCGGCATCGAGTTCAATAATCCAGTCACGGGAACACGCTTTAAGTCCGAGGTTGCGACGCTCGCCTTCAATGTCCCATGCCCCTTCCACAAGTTTTGCGCCATGTTTCAAAGCTATTTCTTTGGAGAGATCGGTGCATTTATCCAAGACAACAACAATTTCATCACAGAAAGAAAGGGACTTTAAGCACGGGTCAAGGTTATCTTGTTCATTGTGGGCAACAACTAAGCCTGATAAAGACATGGGAAACTCAAGACCTAAAGTGGGGGGAAGGGCTGAAAAATTAAGCAATGATATCCGGTAAAAGTTGAGCGTTGATTCGGGCAATATGATCCCGCACAAGAAGTTTCTTTTTCTTGAGGCGTTGGACAGCTAATTGATTGACAACTGTTTCACGCAACAAATCGTCAATCATTGTGTCAAGCTCGCGGTGCTCGTCCTTTAAAAGGTCGAGTTTCTTTTTTAAAGATTCTTGTTCGTCCATAAACGCTACTCTACTGATTTTCAGTATTTATACGATCTTATTAATAACAGAAAAAAGAGGTTCTTGCTATACTCTTCCTTTTTTAAAGGGTAATTTATGTCATACTGTTGTGGTGAGATAAGTTATCTCATAATTCTACCTGCCCATTAGAAGTGTAAAATGCTATGCTGAAGCTAATTGCGGTTAGGAGTCAAGGTTGACCGGATGTAACAAAGAAACGTATAAAAATAAATTAAAGAGTATGAAAGGTACCTATGAGTAAAAAAATTGGCATCCTGACCAGCGGCGGAGACTGTGCCGGGCTTAATTCGGTCTTAAAGGCTGTGACTTACCGAGCTATCCTCGGGTATGGCTGGGAAGTGTGCGGTATTCGGCAAGGCACAATGGGGTTCTTGCGCTATCCTTTAGACGTATGTGCTTTAACATTGGATCACTTTGATTCTGCAGGGGCTCGTCTTGGGGGAACAATTTTAGGGACAACTAATAAAGGTAATCCCTTTCATTACCTTATGCCCGACGGTTCGTATAAAGATCGCTCCGAAGAAATTGTTCAAGCTTGCCATGATCTGGGCCTTGAAGCCTTAATCGGCGTTGGCGGAGACGGAAGTTTGAAAATTCTACACAAGCTTTTTTCAAAGGCGAATGTTCCGTTTATTGGAATTCCGAAAACAATTGATAATGATTTGGGCTCAACGGAGCGTTCCATCGGGTTCTCAACGGCCGTTGAAGTGGCAACAGAAGCTCTTGATCGCCTGCAACCAACGGCAGCCAGTCATGATCGCGTTATGGTACTTGAAGTCATGGGGCGCGACGCCGGTCATATTGCCTTATCCGCCGGCATTGCGGGAGGTGCCGATATTGTGATTATTCCCGAGATTCAATACAATTTCAAAAAGATTGTTGAAAAAATTCAAGAGCTTTTTAAACGTGGTCGTAACTATGCGTTAGTGGTGGTAGCCGAAGCTGTTAAAAAGCAAGACGGTCAGTCCTCCAGCGTGATCGATCCTGTGACGGGGCGTCCGCATTATAGCGGCATCGGGCACTATTTTTCAGATCAAATTACCGAACTAACAGGTGCTGTCACGCGTTTTACAGTCCTTGGCCATGTGCAACGGGGAGCACAGCCTATTGCAGATGATCGTGTTTTAGCATCGGCTTTTGGTGTTAAGGCGGTTGATTTAATTGCAGAAGGCAAACACAATAGAATGGTAGCTTGGCAAAATCGAGGCGTTGTGGATGTTCCCGTTTTGGAGGCTATTGAGCGTTATAGCGCTGTTAATCCGAAGTCAACTTTGGTGGCAACAGCACGGGGTCTTGGCATAAGTTTTGGAGATTAAGACAAGTTATACAGAGCGTTTTTATATTTTTTGCAGGGGATGCAAAGGATAAAGATAAAAATGCTAAAGCTTTATAGGGAGGCTTTATGGCTATAAGCGACATCATTGCAAAAGCAAAACGCGCCTTAGAGGAACTTAGGCGCGCAAGAGAACTTGCGCAACAAAAAGTCAACGCCAACCCTTCTAAAGCAAATCTTAACGAACTTAAACGCCTTGATGAAAAGATTGAAAAAACACAAGAAACCATTCAACAAGGTGCAGGCTCTGCTTCAGAGCCACAAACGTCTTCTGCCTCTGAGGATTCTAGCACAACTTCTACAGAAAATGCTCCGAGTGATCCGTCTCAAAATACGCCTGAAGACAGCAATGCAGATACAATAGGTTCCGATGTGTCTGAAGAGACACAGCCTGTAGATGACGCGGGTGATATTGAAGGCGAGCCTGCAACGGACGAAGAATCTGCAGACGAAGACGAAGAAACTGCAAGCGAGGAAGAAACTGCAAGCGAGGAAGAAGAAACTGCAGAGGACGAAGAATCTGTAGACGAGGATGAAGAAACTGCAAGCGAGGACGAGGAATCTGCAGACGAAGAATCTGTAGACGAGGATGAAGAAACTGCAGGCGAAGAAGAAGCTGCAAGCGAGGAAGAAGAAACCGCTGAGGACGAAGAAACTGCAAGCGAGGACGAGGAATCTGCAGACGAGGACGAAACTGCAAGCGAAGAAGAAGCTGCAAGCGAGGAAGAAGAATCTGTAGAGGAGGATGAAGAAACTGCAGAGGACGAAGAATCTGCAGACGAAGAAGAAACTGCAAGCGAGGAAGAAGAAACCGCTGAGGACGAAGAATCTGTAGACGAGGACGAAACTGCAAGCGAAGAAGAAGCTGCAAGCGAGGAGGAAGAAACTGCAGACGAGGACGAGGAATCTGCAGACGAAGAAGAAACTGCAGACGAGGATGAAGAAGCTGCAAGCGAGGAAGAAGAAACCGCTGAGGACGAAGAATCTGTAGATGAGGATGAAGAAGCTGCAAGCGAGGACGAAGAAACTGCAGAGGAGGAAGAAACTGCAGAGGACGAAGAATCTGTAGACGAGGATGAAGAAACTGCAAGCGAGGACGAGGAATCTGCAGACGAGGACGAAACTGCAAGCGAAGAAGAAGCTGCAAGCGAGGAAGAAGAAAACGCTGAGGACGAAGAATCTGTAGACGAGGATGAAGAAACTGCAGGCGAAGAAGAAGCTGCAAGCGAGGACGAAGAAACTGCAGGCGAAGAAGAATCTGCAGACGAGGATGAAGAAACCGCGGGCGAAGACGAAGAATCTGCAGGCGAGGAAGAAGAAACCGCAGGCGAAGACGAAGAAGCTGCAGGTGAGGAAGAAGAAACTGCAGACGAGGATGAAGAAGCTGCAGGTGAGGAAGAAGAAACTGCAGACGAGGATGAAGAAGCTGCAGGTGAGGAAGAAGAAACTGCGGGCGAAGACGAAGAAACCGCAGGCGAGGACGAAGAAACTGCAGCGGACGAAGAAACTGCAGACGAGGATGAAGAATCTGCAGACGAGGACGAAGAAGCTGCAAGCGAGGACGAAGAAACTGCAGGCGAGGATGAAGAAACCGCAGGCGAAGAAGAAACTGCAGACGAGGAAGAAGAAACCGCAGGTGACGATGAAGAAACCGCTGAGGACGAAGAATCTGTAGATGAGGATGAAGAAGCTGCAAGCGAGGACGAAGAAACTGCAGAGGAGGAAGAAACTGCAGCCGAGGACGAGGAATCTGCAGACGAGGACGAAGAAACTGCAGAGGAGGAAGAAACTGCAGGCGAAGAAGAAACTGCAGACGAAGAAGAAACTGCAGACGAGGATGAAGAATCTGCAGACGAGGACGAAGAAGCTGCAAGCGAGGACGAAGAAACTGCAGGCGAGGATGAAGAAGCTGCAAGCGAGGACGAAGAAACTGCAGGCGAAGAAGAATCTGCAGACGAGGATGAAGAAACCGCGGGCGAAGACGAAGAATCTGCAGGTGAAGAAGAAGCTGCCGGCGAGGAAGAAGCTGGTGCAGAAGGTGAAGGATCAGCAGGGGATTCTGCTGTCGTTGCAACGCCTGTTGAGGAAGAAGCTCCCCCTGAAGAAGAGCTAGCCGAAGAAGAGGCCGGGGAGGAAACGGAACATACCGACGAATCGACTGAAGGGGTAGCAGAAACACCTGAAGAGACTGCTGTATCGGAAACAAATGAGGACCCCGCGGAGGATGTTGCAGAGCCTGTAGAAGACTCGGCAGGAGAGACAACGGACGCCGGCGAAGAGAGTCCGTCAGAGACGGAAGAGGCTGCCGAGACATCTGCGGATGAGGCAAGTGTCTCTACGGAAGATGCGGCAGAAAGTGTCGAAGATACGGCAGTAACTTCGGAAGCTCCGTCAAGCAACCTAGCCGGTTTAGCGGATGCTGCCCTCACTGCTGCTGTTGCTGCGGGCATTGTTGCCGGAGAAGTTATTAGCGCCGTTGGCGAGGCTATGGCAGATACCGAAGAGATGGAGGAAGCTGCAGAGAATGCGGAAGAAGTAGCAGAAGAAGCTGCCGAAGAGGTGGAAGAAGTTGTAGAGCCTGCCGAAGAACTGGCGGAAGAAGCAGCGGACTCTGTGGAAGACGTGGCCGAAGACGCGGAGGACGATGTAGAAGAGGCAGTTGCAGAAGCTGCTGCTGCTGCTGAGGAGGCATCAAACATTCCCTCAGAAATTGCTTCGGCCGTTGCAGAGGCAGCTGCAGCCGCCGCCGCCGCTATTTTAGTTCCTGCAAAACCGGCACCTCCAAGCGGTGCACCTCCCGCAGCAGCAGGCGGAGGAGGGGGCGGCGGTAACGCCGGCAATGAAGTAGCAGCTCCCGGAACGGCTCCCGGATCGACAGGGTCGGTTGACGGCGGTATTAAAAAAGGGCTTATTGATCCGCCGGCAGCCGAAACAACGGCAGATCAACGGGCAAAATATGATGAACTGCAAGCAAGAAAAGATATGATAACAGCATTAAGGGAGCAATTACATGGCCAATAGAAAGCCGAGTAGAAATGAATTATTAGACCATGAAGCAGAGCATGATGCAAATATAGCGACCATGGACGGTAAAGTAGAACCCGTGGAAATCGCATCGGTTTATTAAAGGCTTATACTCCGGTCGGGTTAGATTTTTGTTTGCATCAGACGCCGGCGACGATATCTATGTCGGTAGCTGAGAAATGTAGAGACTCACCGTAAAAGTCATACTATAAGCCGGTATTTTTATCTATTTTAAATGCTCTATCCTGTAAAAGAGAGTCTCTTTTGCAGAAATGGAAACCGGGTAATAGAGAAAGGGAAAGGTAAGGGGCTCAATCAAGATATTGTGCCGTTATATATCAAAAGACCAAGGTCTTTACCTTTTGGTAACAATGAGGTATGTATAATCAAGTTAATATGTGCACCCTTAGCTCAGCCGGATAGAGCGTCGGCCTTCTAAGCCGCAGGTCGCAGGTTCGAATCCTGCAGGGTGCACCATATTCTTGATACAAAATTTCCATAAGTAATAAAATCCTTCAAAAAGTATCTTAGAATCTCCATTAATTTTTTTTCTTGTTGGTTGTCGGCGTTTTGATAAGATGAACATCCATTTGAGGAAACGGGAATAAAACGTTATGTTTCTTGAATTTCCCCCATATATTTAGCAGAACGTCGCTTTTGGGTCTTTCACAGCCGTTGTGCGGGTCATTAATCCAAACGCGCAATTCAAAATTAACGGAACTATCCCCGAATCCTGTGAGTAGACATGCGGGTTCCGGTTTTTTCAGGATGCGTTCCGAGGCCTCATCGGCGGCTTGTAACATGAGCTTTATGACCAAATCAAGGTCTGATCCGTAAGAAACGCCAACCGGAATATGCAAGCGAATTTTATCATCGCTATAAGACCAATTTTCGACGCGTTCGGAAATTAATGTTTCATTCGGAATAAGGTGTTTTTTCCCGTCACGGGTTACAACAGAAACATACCGTGCATCTAATTTTTTCACTTCGCCATAGGTTTCTCCGTTAGCACCTGTTAGAGCAATGACGTCACCCGGGCGAATGGATTTGTCTAACAATAAAATAAATCCGCTAATTAAATTAGAAAAGATTTTTTGCAAGCCGAAACCGATACCAAAGGCAACGGCTCCTCCAAAAATAGTTAAGGTGGTTAAATCAAATCCGATCACTTGAAAACTTGAGACGAAAACCGTTGTATATAAAACAATTCTCAAAATTTTCATAATGAGAACCTTTTGTGTTCTGTTAATCTTCTTGTTTTTTTCCAGAAGCTTTTTAATAAAGTGAGTAATTAAGGAAGAAACCCAAAGCAAAACAGAGAAAACAATAATGCCAAAAACAAAAGTATGAAGCGAAAGGTTAACCTGACCGACGGTATAGGAATATGATTTTAAAAATTCTGAAAAATCGGTTAGATATCCCGTAACAAAAAGAGCAGCCGTCAGCCATAAAACATTGTTTACAAAACGGCTGAGCAGAGAGTTATCAAGATTGTGGGTGATGCTTCGAATAGTCCCCCAAGACAATAAAACAAGAAAAATCGGTTTGATCAGCGTTGTTTTCTCTTGGAATGCCTTAAAACCTAAATCAACGAACCATAAAAGGGCTGTAAGAATAAGCAAGATAGAAAAGGTTGTTTTTTCAATATCCAGAAAACTTTGCGATTTTGTTTCAAACTTTTCTAAAAGAGGCTCGGAAAGTTTTTTCATCAAAAATTTAGTGATAAAAAAGGCAGCAAAAATAGAAAGGATAATAAGGGTGATTTCTGTAAATTGTCCTAAGGGAAATTTGCCTTTTGAAAAACCGGCAAAAAATGACGAAATAGAATTAGGCATTTTCTTTCTCCCTTTGTTTTAGGGGGCAGTGGATTTTGTGCAGCAATTTTTTTTGAGTTGCTTGCTTTTTTAAGTGTTGGAACGCAATAGATTTGTCGATGAGCATAGGAGGAAACAAGCCCTTCGGCTCTAAAATTTTCCGGCAGACAGCATGGTTCTTTTTATTTTCTTTCACGGGCGATGCCTTATATATATAAATATACTTTAACAAAAATAATGCAAAAAATATACCCTCCCTAAAATAGAGGCGTAACTCTTTATTAGATTATGTTATTTCTTCAGTAGCCGGCAAAAGAACTTGAAATTTTTAATCCTTCTTGTTGACGATTCATATAGTCAAGGGTTGTATCTGAAAATTCATAACCGGGGTAAAAAAGGAGCCAATGAACCATCATATCGGCGTACCGTCTTACGGGTGATGTAAAGTGGGTGTAGGCCAAATCAAAGGAGGCGTGAAAGGAACTTGTCGAGCTATAAAGGGCACGACTCCCCACCGCGTCTTGTGCCCGAAAAACGGCCTTTTTAATTACGGACTCTTCAATTCTTTTTTTTAATACAATGGCGGCTGCGTTGTTTGCCGCCGTCATAAATTCACTGACGACATCTTGACTCCTCACGATTTCTCGATCCTTTGAATAATAAGATTTAAGAGCCTGTGCCGCTTCCTGTGCTAAGAATAATCTGTTTTTAAGGTCGGGGTTAATCAGGCTAAACCATTTTCCCTCATAAATAGCATTCGCAAACGCGTAGGACACCTTATTTTGAGAGCAAATTAAAGCTCTATAAATTGTCGGCACATCCTGAAAATTACCGTTTTTATCAATATACAAATCCACAATAAGGGCAGATCGTTTTTTACCTTGTTCTAAAGAGCAGGCTCTCACAAGTTTTGAGGGCAGCATAGGAATAGGGGCTCCTTGCCCGTAAATCGTAAAACTTCGGCGGCGGGCTTCTTTGGCGATGGAGGAGTGAGGTTGAATATAATAAGTGGGGTCTGCAATAGCAATGGCGATGTGATAAGCGTCCTCCCCCTCTTTTTCGACATATAAAGCATCATCTAAATCTTGTGCTCCGTCCGGATCAATTGTCATGAAAGGAAGAGATGTTAAATCAACGATTTCTTCCGTGGGAAAGGGAACGGGAGAAGTCGTTAAAGCTCTATCGAAAGAACTTTGATATTCTTCTATTTCGTCCAAAGAGTCCGAAGCAAAAACCGTAGGGCAGCTCAAAAGAAATAAAAAGAAAAACAGGACGTGAAAAAGTGAGTTTGTACGTTTCATAGCGTAAATCTCCAACACACACACTTGAAAGAACTCCCTTAAGGAAGGGCCTTGCATTCACCTTGATGTATTTTTCTTTAAGGAGTGTTGAAGAAAGACTAAAAAACCCTTACCGAGTTTTTGGAAAAATCCTGTAGACCTTGAAGAAGAAGTGTCGTAGATATAGTATGTGCTCATTTTATTTTTTGGGTTCTAAAGAGCGTGATTTGCAAATTATTTTAATTTTTTAAGTGAGTTTCCACATGTTTAAAAAACTGACCTCTTACCTGTCTTCTAATGTTGCCATTGATCTTGGAACGGCTAATACCCTTGTTTATGCCCAAGGTCAAGGCATTGTATTGAATGAGCCTTCTGTGGTTGCCATTACGGAAAGCAAGGGGAAAAAACGTGTTTTAGCCGTCGGTAATGAAGCAAAGCTCATGGTCGGGCGTACTCCGGGGAATATTCAGGCGATTCGACCCTTACGTGAAGGTGTTATTGCTGACTTTGACGTTGCCGAAGATATGATTAAATACTTTATCCAACGGGTTCAAAAGCGTCGGAATTTTATTAGCCCGCAAGTCATTATTTGTGTTCCCTCAGGATCAACGGCCGTTGAAAAAAGAGCCATCCAAGAATCTGCCGAAAGTGCGGGCGCGCGTCGCGTCTTTTTAATAGAAGAGCCCATGGCTGCGGCTATTGGTGCCGGACTTCCGGTAACAGAGCCTTGCGGTTCTATGGTCGTTGACATTGGCGGTGGAACAACAGAGGTGGCTGTGATTTCCCTTGGGGGTATTGTTCATGCGCGTTCTGTGCGTGTGGGGGGAGATACCATGGATGAGGCGATTATTGCTTATATTCGTCGTCACCATAATCTGCTTATCGGAGAAAGTATGGCAGAGCGTATTAAAAAATCCATCGGGTCGGCTATTAAACCTGAAAAAGGCCTTGGAAAAACTATGGCCATTAAAGGCCGAGACCTTGTTAACGGGATCCCAAAGGAAATTATCATTGACGAAAAGCAAATTGCCGAGAGTCTCCATGAACCTGTGATGGGTATTGTGGACGCCGTGCGCATTACCCTTGAAAACACGCCGCCGGAATTAGCGGCAGACATCGTTGAAAAAGGGATTGTTATGACCGGGGGAGGCTCTTTGCTTCATAACTTGGATTGTGTCTTGCGAGAAGCAACGGGTTTGCCTGTTTCCATTGCTGATGATCCTTTATCTTGTGTTGCCCTTGGAACCGGTAAAGCCCTTGAACAAATCAAGGTTCTTAAGGATGTTTTGATTCGCATGTTCTAATGTGACCTTTTAATTTGGTATTGTGTCATGCTTCTCATAAGTAAAACGTCCCTAAAGACAACACGCCGGTATATAAAGCGTATTCGTTTGATGCCGGTGTTATTGTTTTTTGCGGTTGTTACTTTGAGTGCGGCGCTTTTGTTAGAAGGCGAACGTGTAAGGCAAAATTTTTCAGAATTTGTTTATGATACAAGTGCGCTTTTTTTGTCTCTCATGGAAAGCCCTTTTTCCGATTTTAAAACCTATCGGGAAAATTTCAATCGTCACCTTTTGATTCAAAAAGAGGCACGAACCTTAGAGCAACTTGAATTGCAATTAAGGATTTCTAGGAATCAGATCCATAGCCTTGAACTTAGAAACAGGGAATTGCGAGATTTACTCTCCCTACAAGGAGACGGAGATGCGGCGTTTATAACGGCTCCTTGCTTTGGACAAAATGCTTTTTTAAAATCTCGATCCCTTTTTGTAAAGGCAGGGAGAAAAACCGGTATTCGGCGTTTTGATGTGGTCTTGAGCGAAAATGCGATTATTGGACAGGTGGACAAAGTCGGTGGTAAAATCTCTCGCGTTTTATTGGTTACGGATCCGCAATCCCATATCCCGGCGGAGTGTGAAAACTCTCGTCAAGAGGGAGTGCTTTATGGAGGGGAAGATCAAGAAATGCGTCTTAATTTTGTGAAGAATCCTCAGGAAATTCAAAAAGGTGAGCTTGTTTTTTCTTCAGGAGTGGACGGTTATTTTCCAAGGGGAAGACCCATTGGGATCATTTCAAAGGTTCGGAACAATCAAGTTTATGTGACACCTTTGGTAGATTTTAAAGGATTGCATTATGTGCAAATTCAAAAATCCCATGGGGGAGAGGGGGAGTAAAACGTGTAATGGTTAGTCTAAAAACCCTTTTCGCCCGCAATGTGAATCAGGCCCTCTTTGCTTTTTTGATGAGTATCGGTCTTTTTGTTGCTGCGGCTTTATCCCTCATTCCTTTACCGATTTTTTTTAAAGGCCCGGCGCTCTTCATTCATTTTTATGCCGTTGCTTGCTTTGCCGCCCTTCTCTATTTGCCCCCTAGATTTTGGTTTTGTTTTTTGTTACCGAGCTTTTGGTTGGACTTGATGTTAGAGACGTTTTTAGGATTCCATGTTGTGCTTATTATTTTGCAGCAGGGTTCTATTTTATTGATGAAAAAATTTTTAAAGGATTATGGGTTTTTATCTCATTGGGCTGTCTTTAGTCTCTCCCATGGGGTGATTTTGACTTTTTCGGATGCTTTTATGTTGTTTCAGGGCGCTCTTACAATTTTAATCTACCCTCTTTTGTTCAACGGGATTGTGACTTTCTTCTCTCGATTTAGGCGGATAACTTATGGCTAAGAGAAGAAAGAGAGAAAACCCCCTTGTTTCCGAAGAGCAACGTTTTTCCAGACGTTCCCTGTTATTGGGGGGAATTCAAGGGGTTTTAGGGTTGTCTCTTATCGGGCGCCTGACCTACTTAGGAAGTTATAAAGGCTCTACCTATAAAGCTTTGTCCGATGAAAACCGTATAAAAGTCCAATTCTTATTGCCAAAGCGGGGCTTAATTAAAGATCGTTCCGGAAAAATTGTGGCCGATAATCACCAAACCTATCGTTTGATGATTGTACCGGATCAAACAAAAAATGTGCGGGAGACCCTTGAAAAGTTTGCTATTCGCTATTCTTTAGAGAAAGAGGATATGGAAGATCTGATTGAGAGTATGCGTTATAAACCGAAATTTCTAGCTTCAACGGTTGTTGACGGATTATCTTGGAAAGAAGTGTGCCGTTTTGAGGCTTCTATGAGAGATTTTCCGGGATGTTTCATTGAGAGAGGCTGGTCGCGTTTTTATCCTTACGGCTTAGCAACAGCTCATTTAATCGGTTATGTGCAAACGCCTTCACGGGATGATCAGAATAAAAATTCCTTATATCGTTTGGCAGATTTTCGCCTTGGAAAATCAGGTATTGAGAAAGAACTCGACGAGCCTTTGAGGGGGCGCGTAGGGTATCGCCGTATAGAGGTGAATTCACGTACCAGAACCGTGCAAGAGTTAGCGCGTCAAGAAAGCAGATCAGGTTCAAATACAACCTTAACAATAGATTTAGAGCTGCAAAACTATGTACAAGAACGCATGGCTCAAGAGAAAAGCGGTAGCTGTGCCGTCTTGGATGTGAGAAGCGGAGAGGTTTTGGCGTTGACGTCTTCTCCTAGTTTTGATGCGAATCTCTTTACCAATGGAATTCGTTCAAAAGACTGGAAAGAACTTGCTTCCGACCCTTACGGATGTTTGCATAATAAATCTATCCACGGGCTTTATCCTCCGGGATCGTTATTTAAGATGGCCGTTGCTTTAGCAGCCTTTGAATCTGGAATTGTCTCTTCGACTCATTCCGTTGTTTGTAAGGGATATATTGATGTGGGTTCCCATCGTTTTCATTGTTGGCATAAGCACGGCGGTCATGGGCGGCTTTCCGTTGTGAATGCTTTGGCTCAATCTTGTGATATTTATTTTTATGAAGTCGCTCAACTTATCGGAGCAGAGCGCCTTAAAGATATGGCCTTGAAGCTTGGGTTCGGAGTTGAGAGCGGGGTTGAGCTTCCCCATGAAAAAGCGGGTCTTGTTCCGGGGCCCGATTGGAAAAAGCGGGTAAAAGGCGTAAACTGGGTTCGAGGTGATACGGTTAACTTGAGCATCGGCCAAGGCGCTTTATTGGCCACACCTTTGCAATTGGCCGTGATGACGGCACGCTTGGCTAATCTTGAGGGTAAAGCTGTGAAACCGACATTGTTGTCTTCGGAAAGTGTTTCCTTTGAAGACCTCAATATTAAAAAATTGCACCTTGATTTAATTAGAAAGGGGTTAGATCGAACGGTAAATTCTCCCTATGGGTTGGCTTATCGAAATCGGATTATAGAATCCGATTTTACCATGGCGGGAAAGACGGCGACCTGTCAAGTGAGGCGTATTTCCATGGCAGAGCGCAAGAAAGGTATTATTCATAATGACCAACGACCTTGGGAGCATCGAGATCATGCTCTCTTTTCCGGTTTTGCTCCGGTTCATAATCCTAAATATGCCCTTGCAGTAGTTGTAGAGCATGGCGGAGCCGGTGGTCGTGTTGCAGCGCCTCTCGGTCATGATATTCTTTTAAAAACACAACAAATTATGTCCGGGAAAAAAGGCGTAATACGAGAGGAGGAGACATGAGGTTTTTGACGGTTATTGAAAAAATAAAGCTCATTGAGCCTCATCTTTTACTGTCCGTTGTTGCTGTTGTTTTTGTCGGCCTAGTGGCTTTGTATTCCGCTGCAGGCGGGACTATTTCTCCTTGGGCCTCCAAGCAATTTATGCGTTTTACGGTCGGTTTTTCTTTGATGATCCTTATTTCTTTGGTAGATATTCGTTTTTGGCGAACCTATTCTTACACTTTGTATTTTGCGTCGCTATTGCTGCTGGTTTTTGTAGAAATCAAAGGACACATAGGGATGGGAGCTCAGCGCTGGATTGATTTAGGCGTCTTTCATTTGCAACCTTCGGAAATAATGAAAGTAACACTTATTATGGCTTTAGCTCATTATTTCCACGATAAAAGCCCGTTTGAAATTAGCCGTTTAAAAACTTATTTTTGGCCCTTAATATTGGTGGCTCTTCCTTGTGCACTTGTTTTGCGTCAGCCGGATTTAGGCACGATGTTGATTCTGGCCGCAACAGGCGCTGTTGTGGTTTTTATGGCAGGGATTCAGATGTGGAAGGTCATGACGGTTTTAGGGCTTGTGGGTCTCTCTTTGCCGGCTCTGTGGTTTAATATGCATGATTATCAAAAAAAACGTGTCATGACTTTTTTGAATCCCGAAGATGACCCCCTTGGCAGCGGATATCATATTATGCAATCGAAAATTTCCATTGGATCAGGTGGTTTTTGGGGGAAAGGTTTTTTAAAGGGGACTCAAAGTCAGCTGCAGTTTTTGCCGGAAAAACAAACGGACTTTATTTTTGCCCATTTTAGTGAAGAATTCGGTGTGTTTGGGGGAAGTCTTTTGATTCTTTTGTACGGATTGATTATTGCAATAGCCTTAAAGATGACCCTAGAGTGTAAAAGTTATTATGCGAGACTTTACGGTATCGGCTTTATCGCTCTGTTCTTTTTTTACGTCTTTATCAATATCGGTATGGTTATGGGATTGTTGCCCGTTGTGGGGGTTCCTCTCCCTTTTATGTCCTATGGGGGGACATCAATGATTTCGCTGCTTATGGGCTTTGGTATTTTGTTCTCGGCTTCGGTGCATCGTCATTTGCGTTTCGGGCGCAGCTACAATCAAGATTATTAGAGCGATTTTATAAAATTGACAGAATTTACCTTTTTGCTATAGTTGTTTAGTCGTTTATTATTTTTTAAGGTATTTAAGATGAAAAATATAGCTTTCTTCTTCGGTATTTTTGCCATGATGAGTTGTAATTTTGCTATTGGGTCTTCATGTGACGGAGATGGAAAAGAGTGGAGAGAGTTCCCTAGGGTGAGTAAAGCCTCTCCTGATCGTGATGAAATTGTAAGGGATTGTGAAGTCACTGTTCAAAACCCTGTTTTTGGAATAAAAAGCCTCGGTCAAAAAAGGGCAACTTTGTCTAAGGCCGGAAGTAGTCGTAGTCCTTATGGTAGTAGTGATCCTGATCCGGAGGAACGAACACCCCTGCCTGTCCCGTTGCTTCAGCTGGGGCCGAAAAAGCTTTCTTTTGAGGGGCTAGCTGCAAGAACAAGAAACAAATTGCACGAGCGCAAGAAATTTCACTCTTATCGTGAGGGAGAGTACGAAGACTTTGGACAAACAAGCCCCCGGAAATCATTTGCCGAACAATTACGCGAACGAGAAGAGGCTGAGGCACGAGCCCTAGAATTAAAGACCATTGAACCCGATCCTAAAAACCCTCGTTTTCGAGAGCTGTTTTTGGATAATGATGCCCCCCATGGTTTAAACATAGGAGCTATTAACGAACGTCGAAAACTCGTGCGAGAAGGGGGAGGTGTTGAAGGAGGGGGAGATGATTTTTCCAATTCTCTGGCTTTAGTGCAAACTTTTTTGGGGACAATTGCACGGGAAGAAGAGGAGATTAAAAAGTTGAAAAGTCTCCTTGAACAGGCAAAAAAACAGGATGTGCCGACATTGAGGGAACAACTTGCAGACGATATTGAAAAAGAAAGACAGAGCCTAATGGCTTATCAAGCTAAGATAATTTCTTTGTCCCGTTCTATTGAGGCTCTAAGCTTATTAAGGGAAGAGGGGGATATATCCGAAGGAGTCGCAACAGGTCAGGAGTCTGCACAAGTTTCTTTGGAAGAGACTAAATGCGAAGTAATTGAAATTACCAAGAGAATAGAGGCATTTCAAAAGGTGTTGCAAGATATTAGAGATCCTGAAGATATTGCTCTTGAGTTGTCAAGGACAGGAAGGAGACTTTCTCAATTTAAAATTGAAAGAGGTAACAGCCTTAGAAAATTAGGGAAAGCAACAGGTGTTTCCCTTAGCAAATTAAAGAAGTTGCCTCCTATTTTTCCCGAAAGGCGGTCTCCGGCTAATGCCCATTGGGATAAGTAACGGGGAAAAACGGGGGAATAAGTAACGAGACAAACAAAATGACCCTAAAGGTTTCAAAAAAACGTATTAGGAGATAAAGAGGTGGTGCCCGCGGCCAGACTCGAACTGGCACGCTCTAAGAGCGACAGATTTTAAGTCTGTTGTGTCTACCGATTCCACCACGCGGGCCCTTTTATACTTGTAGCTATTCCCAAAAACCCTCGGATAGTCTTTTCTTTTTTAACTTGGGATTTTTGAGACAGTCCCTAGGGATACTCTACAGGGATAAACTATCTCGAACCGGAATTTGATGCAAGAGGCTATAAATTTTTTTTCTCCTTCTTGACTTTCTTAGTCAGGATTGACACACTCATTTTATTATCTTCCCTTTAAATTCACTTGAGAAAAGGACATCAAAATGAGTATTACCCTCCCTAATTTACCTTATCCCAAAGAGGCGCTGGCACCTCATATCTCGGCTAATACTTTGGACTTTCACCACGGTAAACACCATGCAGCTTATGTAAATAATCTTAACGGCCTTCTTGAAGGGACGGATCTTGCCGGCCATTCCCTTGAAGAAATTATCAAAGCCGTTGCAGGAGATGCCTCGAAGGCAGGTGTTTTTAATAATGCGGCTCAAGTGTGGAACCACACATTTTATTGGCACTCTATGAAGGCCAATGGCGGCGGAAAGCCAACGGGAGAACTTGAGGCTAAAATTGCGTCGGATTTCGGTTCTTTTGACACCTTTGTCACCCAATTCAAGCAAGCGGGTGCAACTCAATTCGGTAGCGGTTGGGCTTGGCTTGTTGTTGAAAAAGGGACTCTTAAAATTCTGAAAACAGCCAATGCCGAAACCCCTTTGACGCAAGAAGGCGTAACACCTTTGCTTACCTGTGATGTGTGGGAGCATGCTTATTATCTTGATTTCCAAAACCGTCGCCCCGATTACCTAACAACCTTTTTAGACCATTTGGTTAATTGGGATTTCGCAGCGGAGAATTTGGCAAAAGTTGCTTAGAGATTTCGAGAGGATTTTAAGCAGAAGGCCCCGATAGTTTCGGGGCTTTTTTTTGTGAGTCTATAAAAGTTTATAGCATTGGATCTGTGAGGCTGCTTGTTGGATTTGCTCAATTTGTTTCGGCGGTAAGGGAATATATTTTGCGATGCCGTTATCAAGGGCTTGTTTCATTAAGCAAATGCCTTTGTCAAATTCTGAAGGATCTTGTAAATAATAGGCCCCTAAAAACCAGTGAGCCAAGGGGTCTGTCCTTTTTTTTGAAATAAAGTAAGCGGCTAGTTTTTTTAGGTCGTCTCCCTGCTTTGTTGTAAGAAGGTATGAAAAATAAGGGGTGAATAAGTCCGATCTATAGGGAAGACGGCGGGCGACGAGTTGCGCTGTTTCATGCCATGCTTTTTCATAACGAGGATCCGTATCAAAAAGGGGCTTTGTTGTAGGATGGTTTGCAAACTTGGATAAGCTATTGAGGCTTAGGATAAGAGAGGTGAAGCTACTTCCTTCAGGAATGTCCTTTTGAAGATGTGCGGTGATTTTTAGGAGGTTTTCTCCGGCTTCTTGTGTTTTAGGATTAGGGGATTTTGACAGGTAAATAAAAATATCCCCACAAAGGCCTTGAAGGATTTGTCTTGAGCGGTGGGCACCGGTTAGGTGATCATATAACAGCCATTTTGTGGTTGTGACCTCCTCAATTTTTTGGAAAAGGTCGTTGCTTAATCTGCCGGAAACTTTCTGTGTATATTGGTAAGCCGAGAGGCCTTGTGCCAAAGAAAAGGTAAAGAGAATTGCTGCTGAAAAAAGAGCTCCCAAGGGGAGAAATTTGTTAAGGCAGCTATTATGTTGTTTTGCCGAGTTATGTTGTTTTGCCGAGGGTGTTTTTGAAAAAAGGAGGCAATAGGCCGATGTGACGGCAATAAGAGTATGGGGAAGTTGAAACCAGAAAATGAGCAATGTTCCAAGGGTAATAATAAAGACGGTGCCGATAAAGAGATAGGATTTTCTTAAGCTCGAGATGATCTTGTAGTGGAGGTAGCAAAAAAGGAGGAAGCCCGCAAACCCAAGAGCCAGAAAATATTCAAGGAAGATATTGTGACTGTTGACTTGGTCTCGGTAAACAAATTCTAGGGTTGATTGATGTGTATCTCCTGTAAAGAGTTGGAAATCTTGGGTAAGGCTAAGATTGGAGACGGCGGCATTATTATAATCGCCCCAACCGTTCCCAAAAAGAAACGAGAGTATTTTTGAAGCGGTGATGTCGCCGTAAAAGTATTGAATAAAAGTAAATTGACCGATATGAGCTCGACTAATAAGGCTTGAGAAAGTTGCGGGTAAATCGTCCCTTACAAAATTTGTCAGGCAAATCAGGAGGGTTAAGGTCAAAAGGCCTGCCCCTGCATAATAGGCCAGTCTTTTTTCGGCGGGGATTGTTTTGAAAAGGGGGAGTTTCAGAACACCATAGGTAAAAAGAGAGAGAGCAAGCCCTATGTAAATTGTCGTGTTCTTTGCATAAAAAATAATCAGTCCGATGATGAGCGTAAAGAAGATATCTAAGAGGTATTTTTTTGCGAAATAAGGCCTCGTATACCAATAAATAACGCCAAGGGATAAGGCAAAGAAAGTGATGTAATCGGGGAAAAACATCGGCGCCCATTCCCAAAATCTTAAAGAATGAACAGGGGTGCCGTAAGCGCCAAGTATCGTGAGAACGGATAAGGGGATCGCAACTGCTGCCGGGACCCACAAGAGCCACGGTTTTAATTTATGTTGCCGACCTACTAGAACAAAAAGGGGGGATAAAAAAAGAAGACTGAGGAAAGTTGCTATGCCGTCTCCCAGCTGGGGACTTCCGGACCAAGACTGTAAGGGAGCTATTTGGAAAAAAGAAACGATCGTAGAGAGGATGATAACGGGGATCCAGCTCCAAACAACAGGCATAGACCACAGGTATCTTGCCAGGGGGCTCTTTTTTTTGAAAAGAGCAATATTCCATAGGGCTGCAAGGCCTCCGGTGAACCAGAAGCCGGCGGTTAGGAGCTCGAGTTGCGTATACCAGCCGTAACGAAAGGGAGGCAGACCTAAAAGAGGAACGGCAAGGACGAGTGTAAAAAGAAAGATTGTAAAAATGGAAAAAAGTGTTGCCGGTTGAGATAGAGAGGTTTTGCAAGGTGTGTTGCTTGGTGTTTTAGGAGCAGAAGAGGGCATAGGGCACACCTGTTTTATATTTTACATTTATGGAGATAGATTTCCCCATCCTATCGGAAAATTATATTTTTTCAATGAGCTCTCTTTGAGAGGGTCTTTGTGTGATAAAAAAATCACATTTTTGCCTAATTTAGTCGGAGAAGAGTTTTTGGTTTTGATTTATAATATAAGGGGCTTATGTTGATGGATAGGCACGCATTTTTTAGAGTGTGTTTCGTTTATAAAAAATTACGAGGAAAAATTAATGAAAAGAAATATAGTTAAGGCTCTGACAGCTTTAGCAGTTGTTGCCTCGGTAACACCTGCTTTTTCTGAAGGAAATCGTGAAGGTCGCGTTTATACTCAAGCGGAAGTTGCTAGCTGGACACAACAAGAGATTATAGACGCGCAGAATGCAGGCGCCAGATTCCAAGCAGGTGCCTATGTTTATCAAGGCGATCCAAATGTTGCATTAAACGGGCAAGACTTCCAAGGTTATGTTTATATCGCAGGCGACAGCGTTTATGCAGGTAACACTGCCGGTAACCAAAGCAGCTTGGTTGTAACGGAAGAAAAACTAACACGTGTTTCTATTGCTGCCGTAACCGATATTATCTCTGCACGTCTTGATACTCGTACAGGTCGTAACGGCGGTGCAGGTTCTACATCTGTGGGTCTTCTTGATACCAATGCCGGTGTAAACGGCGGATCTGTTGACAATCCGTTTGGCGTTTGGTCACGTTTTGACTATACACGCATTGACGATTCGACATCCGGCGGTAAGTGGGATGCAAATCTTTGGACATTGGCTCTTGGCGGTGACTACAAATTTAACGATCGTTTCCTTGCCGGTCTTGCGTTAACTTACGGTTATGTAAACGGTACAACTGACTTTAACCATGGTAAAATCAAGGGCGATCATGCATTCGGTGTTGCACCTTATTTGAATGTTATGGCTGCAGATTGGTTGGACTTTGATGCTATCTTCGGTTATATGCGTGTTAACAAAGATCGTAAGCGTACACCTGTCGGCGGTACAACCGTAACAGCAAAAACCGATTCTAACCGTTGGTACGGAAGTTTTGCCGGTAACGCCCATAAAGTTATCAATAAGTTTGCTCTGTTGGGACGTCTTGGTTATACCTATGGCCGTGATAGTCAAGATAGATATACCGAAAGCAATGGCGATCGTTATTCTAAGCAAGATACAACCATCAGCCGCTTGTTCGTTCGCTTGCAATCTGGTTACCAAGTTACCAAAGCTATTACGCCTTATATCTTTGTAACTTATGACCATGACTTCACAATGACAAGTACAGGTCTTGATGACGGTATTAACAATGCTGCAACAGGTTATAAGAAGCCAAAACAAAACTCCGATAACTGGTATGGTGTCGGTGGCGGACTTTCCTTAATGGCAGGACGTAACTGGTCAGGCGGTCTTGAATACGGCTTTAAGAAAGCTGATGACGTTAAACTTCATAACGTTAACGTTCGCCTTCGTTATCAATTCTAATTGATCAACTTAGGTCTTAAAAATAACAAGCAGCGTCTTCGGGCGCTGCTTTTTTTTATTTGATACGTTTTTCGTACCTCTATTTATACCTTGCTCTCTTTTAGAGAGCTTTATATAGTTTAAGAAAGACAATGCTTTACAGAGATATTTTTTTTATGATCGAGATTTATAGAAAATGTTTTGTGGTTTCGGCTCTTTTTTTTCTTTTCGGGTGTGAAACACACTATGGAGATCGTTGTTTAGAAACCGTTCAAAAAATATCAGCGGAAAACCGCTTAAACCCCTATGTATTTCAAACAAAACATCATAAAATTTTTGCCCTTCTCGGGTCTCGACAACAAAACGTAGCCCTTCAAAAAGAAGGCTCTGAGTTGCATGTTTATATTGAGGGCGACGGCCTTGCATGGGCTTCAAGATTTCATATTTCATTAGATCCGACACCTGTCGAACCGACGGGATTGCTCCTTGCTGTGGCGGATCGAACCCCTGCTACCAAGGTATATCTTGGACGTCCGGGGCACTATATTGAAGACGGCCGCCTTGGGCTTTATAGCTGGACTTTTGCGCGGTTCTCACCGGAGACCATTGAAACCTATGATGATATTATCGATCAACTGCATCTGCTTTATCCGAATACTAAAATATCCTTGTTCGGTTATTCGGGAGGGGCTCTTATGGCTCTGTTAACGGCTGCAAAGCGCTACCGACAGGGAAAGCATGATATTCGGGAAGTTGTGACTTTTGCCGGTGTTCTTGATCACAAAACTTGGTCGGAATTCCATGACTCAAGCCCCTTGACATTTTCTCTTAATAGTTCGGCGTATCTCGAGGAATTAAGATATATTCCTCAACGCCATTACAGCGGTTTGAAGGATACAATTGTGCCTTTGGAAGTCTCCCGAGCTTATCTGCGTTATTTTCAAGGGATACCGACCGTTCAATCGGTTCAAGTGCCTGATGTTGATCATTGGCACGGGTGGGAAAGCTTTTGGTCTCAAGAATCTTTAGTTTTTAAACGCGGCCTGCGTTTGGAGAATACGCCCGACGGTCGTGCACAGGCAAAGAACTCCGAAAATTAGCGCTAACGTAGGAAAAGACTGTGGAAAAAAGCACATAAGGCCAAGGAAAAGGAACGTCTCAAAGCCTTCGCAAACACCGCCAAGGTAGTAGAATGATTTTTTGCCTCGGGCATCGTCGGTAATGTTATTTTTTGCACAAAGAATGGCATAGGCTAAAAACGAGGTCATGGCTCCGGCCATGGCAAAAATAAGGAAAGCCGCCGGAAGTATAAAGGTCGGGTCGTAAAAACAAAAAGCCAAAGGAAGACCGGGGTAGATAATAAAATCCGACATAATATCAAGGTAGCCTCCAAAATCACTCATTTTTGTTGCTCGTGCAACGCCCCCGTCAAGACCGTCGCTTATTCTATTGATAATGAAGAAGAAGCCCCCAAGAGCCGGATATCCGAGGGCAATGGAGAGCATGGCCGTGAGCCCGAATATGAACCCGATTAAGGTTACCGTATTAGCTGAAATTTTAGTTTTTGCCACAAGAACGCCAACCCTTGTTAGAGGAGGATCTATGAAGGGGCGAATGTAAGCATCAATCATGGTCAGACTTTTTTGTTAAATTCTTTTTGAGAGAAAAATGGCGAGTTTGGACGCACGTTTTATAGCTCCGGTTAAAAGGGCATAGGCAGGCGCTTGTTCTGCACCGTGATTTAAGCCGATATCACGGTGTTCCAGTTCTTCTTGCCTAAATCGGACAACCGTTTTATAAAGCTCGGGCTCGGTGCCCATCTCTTTTAAGGTCGCCTCTTGGGCTGCATAATGTTCATCGATGGCTTCTTCAACGGCAACGGTACAGGCCATGGCGGCCTTTTCGCCCAAACGCCCTGTGAGGTAACCCATGGCATAACCGGCAACATGCCATAAGGGGGAAAGAGCCGTCGGGCGCACGCGACGATCTTGGATAAATTTGTCAAATGTTGCAAGATGCACACGTTCTTGGTCTTGCATATGAGCAATTGTTTCTTGGCAAGGAGAGCCTTTGAGGGCGTCCAGCTGGCCTTGATAAATGCGCACGGCTCCATACTCCCCTGCATGATCTACTCGAATCATAGCGTGAACCTTATCATTTTGGGACGGACTATTCGGCGTCATGGCAAGGGGCCTTTTTTTGTTGGCTAAGGGGCGCATAAAGCATCATGGCGATGACCAAACAGGCAAGAGCCGATAACAGGGTGAAAAGCGCATTATAGCCTGCCATGGAAATGCCGAAGAGTTCGAAGGAAATTTGATCGCAGGGGATATGGTTGCCTGCTTTGGCAAGGTTTTGTTGGAATTGAGCAAAGGTTTGGGTTTGTGTGTTGATTTCAATGCCGCGGCAAAGGGCGGGCAGTGTTAAAATTTTCTTCTCCACAAGGACTTGATAGGTTGCCGTGCCAAAATTCGCAAAAAAGAGAAGGGCGGAAATGAAAATCACAGAAATTTGTTTTTGAGCGTTTGAAAGGCACGTACCTAAAAGGGCGGTCGCTAACGTAACCATAAAAATATATCGTTGATAGAGACACAAGACACACGGCTTGAGTTCAAAGAAATATTCTCCTATATAGGCAGCTCCAAGGGCACTTGTGGTGACGAATGCAATTAAAAAGAGGAAAAAGCGAGGGGTTGAAAAGAGAGAGTTTTGCATCGCCGGCCTAGTTTATATAAAATATTTCTTCCATTATGGTACATGAGTTTTATCCCTTTTTAAAGCTTTGTTGCTTTTAACCGAATTTTTCCATAGGATGGGACTCATAATTTTTCCAGGAAATTAAGATATGAATTATAAACCCGTTGTTATTCTCTCGCGACCGACTTTAAGTCAAAATATAGGGGCTTGTGCACGGGCGATGCTGAATTTCGGCCTCACAGAAATGCGTTTGATCGATCCGCAGGCTAACTGGTTAGATAGTGACGCGCGTGCTTTAAGTGCATCGGCGGACAGGGTACTTGAAAAAGCCGTTGTTTTTAAAACGGCTCAAGAGGCCTTTGCGGACTTGCAGGGCGTTTATGCTACAACGGCTCGTCCTCGGGATATGATTAAGGAAGCTATTTCTCCTCGGGAGGCGGCCGTTGAGGTTAATGCTTTCGTTAATTCCGGTAAGAAGGTAGGGCTTTTATTCGGTTCTGAAAAATGCGGGTTGGATAATGATGAGATTGCTCTTTGTGATAAGATTATAACCGTTCCGTTGAATCCTGATTTTAGCTCTATTAATCTCGCGCAAGCGGTTATTTTAATTTCCTATGAAATGTATCAAGGTCGTCGCGATGCGCCGGCTCGAGATGTTTTGTGGGAGCGTGATGACCAAGAAGCACCTCGGGAAGAGCTGTTTGCCTTTTATGAACACCTTGAGGGAGCTTTGGAAATCGGAGGATATTTTCAAGTAGATCATAAGCGTGACCTTATGCAACGGAATTTGCGCAATATGTTTGCACGAGCTTCTTTAACCTCCCAAGAAGTGCGGAGCTTGCGCGGCGTTATTGCGGCTTTAACGCGCTCTGCACAGAGTTCTGGAAAATAAGCATTGACAAAATAGGGTAGTGCGGTATATTGCCCTCACTGATCATTCTATAATTTTGAAGTGGAAAGAAATGACAAAACGTATTCAATCAAAGCACAAAATTGACCGCCGCCTTGGTGTGAACCTTTGGGGTCGTGCAAAAAGTCCCGTAAACACACGTAGCTATGCGCCCGGTCCCCATGGACAAAAGCGTAAAAAGATTTCCGATTACGGTATTCAATTGCGTGCAAAACAAAAGCTTAAAGGCTATTACGGTGAAATTACGGAAAAACAATTTCGTCGTATTTATAAAGAGGCTGTTCGTCGTAAGGGTGATACGGGTGAAAACCTTGTGCAACTTCTCGAACGTCGTCTTGATGCCGTTGTATACCGTATGAAATTGGTTCCGACAATTTTTGCAGCACGCCAACTTGTGAACCACGGTCACATAAAAATAAACGGCAAGCGCGTTAATATTCCCTCATATCGTGTGCAAGACGGTGATGTGATTGAACTTCGTGAACAATCACGTGAAATGGCTCTTGTCATGGAGGCTTTAAAGTCTTCCGAGCGTGAGATCCCCGAGTACATTACATCCGAAGACAAAGGTCATAAAGCAACTTATGTTCGCGGGCCAAAGCTTTCCGATGTGCCTTACCCTGTTCAAATGGAACCAAGCCTTGTGATCGAGTTTTACTCTCGCTAGGTTAAGTTAATTTTATTAAAAAAGCCTCTGAGAAATCAGAGGCTTTTTTTTGCTTATCAGAATGTCTTCCTTTGCTGCCTTTTGTCGAATTAACGCTCCGGTAGAGCTTTGGGCTTTGTTTTACGTAGGGCGATCTCGCATAAATCTAATTTGTGGCGCACTTCTTTTCTAAGATTATCTTCTACATCCAGTCTTAATTTATCATTTTTGGGACGCTCTTCGAGGAAATCAAGGGCGCGGCAAGCAATTTCTGCAGGATTGCAATAGGGTGTTACAATTCCGGAAGCGTTATGAATAAGGGGGCTGTTGAGCTTTTCACAGGTTAATTGATTTTTAGACTCTGCTCCGTTGGCGCTTAAGGGGGGAAAGGCGATAAGTGTCACTGCGATTGCTTTGTAAAGGTTTTTCATTTTATTCTCCCGTGTAATGATCTTTTAAAATTGTAACATCTTTTTTTAAGAATTCATGGTATAAATCGGCATCAATTTTTAGGGAATTTTTTGAATGCTATCCTATCAACACAGTTACCATGCAGGGTGTTTGGCCGATGTTCATAAACATGCTTTGTTGAGCGTGCTGCTGACGCACTTAGTCCGAAAAGAGCGGCCTTTGAGTTACGTCGAGACACATTCGGGGCGAGGAGTTTATGATTTAGACTCGGAAGATTCTCAAAAAACGGGGGAAGCGGAGAAAGGTATTAAAGCTCTGCAAAAAGCGAATATCTTTCCAAAAGACCATCCTTATATGCGTACGCTTCTGGCCGCTCAAAGGTGTCGAGGCTCAAATATTTATTTGGGGTCGCCGGCTTTTGCAAAAGAAATCTTACGCCCTCAAGACGACTTATATCTTATGGAATTGCACCCCCAAGAAATTAAATACCTTCATCGTAATTTTAGGGATGAAAATGTGCATATTCATTTTCGTGACGGATATGAGGGAGTGCTCGCCATTGCGCCTCCGAAGGCGCGCCGAGGGTTGGTTCTTATTGATCCGAGCTATGAAATTAAAACCGAATATCAAGACTGCGTTTCTTTTATTAAAAAACTTCATCAAAAGTGGCCTCAAGCGGTTATAGCGCTTTGGTACCCTATGCTGGAAGCGGGATATTATAAGGCGATGATCCGAGCTCTTGATGACATTTCGTTTCCAAAGTGTGATCATCGTGTTTTTCGCTATGCCCGTCCAAAGGAGGTATCGGGTCTTTTTGGTACGGGGCTTTATTTCATTAATACGCCTTGGGGGGTAGAGGCACAGTTTGATGAAGTAGAAAGGCTGCTAAGGTCTTTTCTTGAAGGGTAAGATAAGAAGCTTCGGCAAGGTGAGCTTCTTTTCAACCGGAAAGTCCGTTAAGCCGATGTCCATGTTGAGGTGTCCTTTTAGGGGTTGTGCTTTATAGGTTTGAAACAGCCGATCCCACCACGGAAGATTAAATCCGAAATTGCTATTTGTTTCCGCCGGAAAGACCGAGTGGTGCACTCTGTGCATATCCGGGGTTACAATAATGAAACGTAAAAATTGATCAAGGCCTTTTGGAAGCTTAATATTGCTATGATTAAAAAGGGCTGTTCCGTTTAAGATAATCTCGAAGGCAATGACTCCGCTTGCAGAAGCACCCAAAAGGCCGATGGCTAGAAGCTTTAAGAGAAGAGAGATCAATATTTCCAGAGGGTGAAAGCGCACCCCGCCGGTGGCATCTAAATTCACGTCTGTGTGATGCACACGATGCACGCGCCATAAAAGAGGCACTCGGTGAAAAGCCACGTGCTGCCCGTAGATGACAAGATCTAAGCTTAGGAGTGTTAGAAAGAAAGCCGCAAGAGGGCCGAGGTCAAGCCAATAAAAAAGCCCTTGTCGGTGATCTTGGAGGAAAAGCGCAAAAGCAACGGGCATAAGGAGCAAAGTTAGAACGGATAACAGGCGAATGATCAAGATGCTTAGGGCGGCCATGCCCAGATTGGCAATCCATCGTGTTGTCTTTTTAGCCGTATTGGGGCGACAGGGAATAAGGCGCTCTAATCCCAGCATAAGTAAAAGAATAAACATAAAGGAGCCAAATCTAAAGAGAAGCTCATTGTTTATGAGAATATTATTTATTGTATTAATCGCTACCTCGCCCATTAACCGCACCCATGCTTATATTAACGTTAAACCCTTTTTTGAAGGTTAATGCCGATCCGGAGCCCTATCTTTTTGATGCCGGAGGTAGGCAGCTTCATGCTCTAAGCGTTTCTTTGTAGTAGTCGGCCTGTTGTTCTGTGATACCCCGCTACTTGAAGCTTACTCAATTTTCTAGTACTTTCAATTATAATTCCTAATCTAGGGACTAATTAACATGACTGACGATGAAATTTTAATCGTCAAAGAGCTATCGGCCCTACCTTAAAATAGCCGAAAAGACAGCTTATCGCTTTGTGTCTGAAGGTAAGTTACGGGGTTTTAAAGTGGGGGGATCTTGGAGATTCCGTAAAAGCGAAATTGATAAACGGATTAATGAGCAGTCTAAAAGAGAGAGCAGGTAATGGTTGATAACAGGAAAGAACAAGAGCGTTCGGCACTACATTCCACAATATGGCGCATTGCGAACGATCTGCGCGGTAGCGTTGACGGTTGGGATTTTAAACAATATGTTCTCGGAATTCTTTTTTATCGGTTCATCTCGGAAAATCTAAGTTCCTACATTAATAAAAAGGAAAAAGAAGCCGGCGAGCACAATTTTAACTATGCTGCCTTGAGTGACAGCAAAGCAGAACGCGCACGTGAGCCTATTCTCGAAGAAAAAGGTTTTTTCATTCATCCGAGTGAGCTGTTTGAAAATGTCTGCAAGCGAGCCGCCAACGATGCCAATCTAAATGAAACCCTTGAAACTACTTTCAAGAACATCGAGGCATCCGCCCAAGGAACAGACAGCGAAAGCGATATGAAAGGCTTATTCGATGATCTGGATGTCAACAGCAATAAGCTTGGTGCAACGGTTGTAAGGCGTAATGAAAAATTAGTTAAGCTCTTAAAAGCTATAGGCGACCTCCCTATTGGAAATTATAATGGCAATTCCATCGACATTTTTGGGGATGCCTATGAATATTTGATGACCATGTATGCCGCCAATGCCGGTAAATCCGGAGGCGAGTTTTTCACCCCTCAAGAGGTTTCCGAACTGTTGGCACGTATTACTATTGCCGGCAAAAAAGAAGTAAATAAAGTCTATGACCCTGCCTGCGGTTCGGGTTCGCTTCTGTTGAAATTTGCAAAGGTGTTAGGAAAAGAAAATATTCGTAATGGTTTTTTTGGTCAGGAAATTAATATCACGACCTACAACCTTTGCCGTATCAATATGTTTTTGCATGATATTAATTATGAGCAATTTGATATTGCCCATGGTGACACTCTAACTGACCCGCACCATATGGACGACGAACCTTTTGAGGCCATCGTCTCTAATCCGCCGTATTCTATCAAATGGGATGGGGATGCGAATCCGCTTCTTATTAATGACGATCGTTTTACGCCCGCAGGTGTTCTTGCTCCAAAATCAAGGGCGGATTTAGCGTTTGTGATGCATGCTCTTTCATGGCTGGCCACAAACGGAACGGCGGCCATTGTTTCCTTCCCCGGCGCGATGTATCGTGGCGGAGCGGAACAGAAAATTAGAAAATACCTGGTTGATAACAACTATATTGATGCGGTGATCCAATTACCGGCGGATTTGTTCTTCGGAACACCCATTGCCACCTGTATTTTGGTAATGAAAAAGAACAAGTCCGACAGTAAGGTTCTTTTCATCGATGCCACCAAAGAATTTGCGCGCGGCTCGGCGAAAAACAAGCTGAATGATGACCATATAAAGAAAATTTTAGCGTGTTACACCGGCCGAGAAACCCATGAACACTTCTCCCGCCTTGTGGCGCATAAAGAGATTGAGGAAAAGGATTATAATATCAGTGTCGGCACCTATGTTGCCCCCAAAGACGACCGCGAAATCATCGATATTACAGAACTTAATACACGCCTTGAAGGGATCGTCAGTCGTCAAAATGAGCTCCGCACCCGGATTGACGCCATCGTGGCGGATCTGGAAGGAAAAGCTTAATGAGCAGAATTGATGAGTTGATCAATAAGCACTGTCCTGATGGAGTGGTGTATAAAGGGCTTCAAGAGATTTTTGAGACAAAAAACGGATATACGCCTTCCAAATCAAATAAAATTTTTTGGATAGATGGAACTGTGCCTTGGTTTCGAATGGATGACATTCGCAAGAACGGAACAATTTTAAGCGAATCATTACAACAAATTACAAAAGAGGCTGTGAAAGGTGGCCGACTGTTCCCAGCCAATTCAATTATTATCGCAACTTCTGCAACCATAGGCGAACACGCCCTAATCACAGTGCCGCACTTATCAAATCAAAGGTTTACATCTCTTTCTCTGAAACCGGAGTTTTCTACGAAACTGGATATGCGCTTTGTCTACTATTACTGCTTTGTACTTGATAATTGGTGCCTTGCAAATACAGAAAAGTCAAGTTTTTCCTCTGTTAATATGGTAGGTTTCAAGCGCTTTAAGTTTCCCGTTCCACCTCTGCCGGTACAGCAAGAGATTATTGACATTCTTGATAAGTTTACCATGCTGGAGGCAGAGCTGGAGGCAGAGCTGGAGGCAGAGCTGGAGGCGCGTCAACAACAATACACCCACTATCGAGATGAATTACTGAGGTTTGATGGGGAAGGTGTTAAAAAAATTCCTCTAGGAGATATATATGATTTTCAATATGGAACAGGGAATACTATTCCTAAAATTGGAGGGGAATATTCTGTCTATGGCAGCAATGGAATTGTCGGTAGCCATAATGAATACAACAGTGAAAATTCACCTGTGATTGGTCACATTGGTGCATACGCTGGCATTGTCAATTGGGGCAAGGGAAAACATTTTGTAACATATAATGGGGTAATCTGTAGGATGAAATCTGAAGAAGTAATATCACAATATGGCTACTATCTCTTGCTACTACAGGATTTTAGATCGAAGGCAAACAGTGGCTCTCAGCCATTTGTGTCATACCATATTTTACAAGCGCCAATAGTCTCTATCCCACCCCTTGAAGAGCAAGAACGTATTGTTGAAATTCTCGATAAATTTGACGCGTTGGTGAACGATATTTCCAACGGATTGCCTGCGGAAATCACGGCCCGTCGTCAGCAATATGAATATTACCGCAATAAACTCCTCACCTTTAAGGAGGCTGCATAATGTGCACCTATAACACCATTGCCGAAAATCCGAATAGCACGGTTGTTGCCGAATATATCCCCGACAAAAAGGTGGCAACACACTACCAATCTGAAAATGAGTTAGAGCTTGAGTTTATTCGCCTGCTTGAGATAAATGGCTATGAATACCTTAATATCACCAAAAATGATGACTTGCTGAAAAACCTGCGTGCTCGGCTTTCAAAACTCAATGACATTGAGTTTTCAGAAAATGAATGGCAGCAGATTTTAAGCAACTATTTGGCCAATAAAAATGAAGGCCTTGAAGAGAAAACCGCCAAGGTTCAGGAAGATTATATTTTCAACCTTAAGCGCGATGACGGCTCGACCAAAAATGTACGTATTCTGGACAAGGATAACATCCACAACAATAGCGTGCAGGTTATTAACCAGTATGAGGCCGTAGGTGCACGCGAGACCCGTTATGATGTCACTGTCCTCGTTAACGGCTTGCCCATGGTACATGTAGAGCTGAAAAAACGAGGCGTCGCCATCCGCGAAGCCTTTAACCAGATCAACCGTTACAAACGAGATAGCTTTTGGGCAGATAGCGGCTTATTTGACTATGTGCAACTGTTTGTGATTTCCAACGGCACGCATACCAAATACTATTCTAATACGACCCACAACGCGCACCTGAAAGAACAGAAAGGCCGAAAGTCCGGCAAGAAAACCGGCAATAGCTTTGAATTCACTTGCTGGTGGACAGATGCCAGGAACAAGCGTATTTCTGACCTTGTAGATTTCGGCAAGACATTTTTCTCTAAGCACTCACTGCTTTCAATTCTAACGAAATATTGTGTTTTCACCTCTGACAAACTCTTGCTTGTCATGCGCCCTTATCAGATTGCAGCGACCGAGCGGATTATGAATCGCATTGCCATGTCCACCAATCATAAACAGCTCGGCACGATTGATGCAGGTGGCTATATCTGGCACACCACAGGCAGTGGTAAAACACTCACCAGCTTTAAAGCTGCACAGCTTGCCACCCGCCTTGACGGTATAGATAAGGTGCTATTTGTGGTTGACCGTAAAGACCTCGATTACCAAACTATGAAGGAATACGATAAGTTTCAAAAGGGGTCGGCCAACTCTAACATTAGTACAGCTGTTCTAACGAAACAGCTGGCTAATCCGAATGCCAAAATCATTATCACTACCATTCAAAAACTCGCCAATTTTATTTCTGCCCATAAGGGGCACAGCGTTTTTGACGGGCATATTGTTTTGATTTTTGATGAATGTCACCGATCCCAATTTGGTGAGATGCACAGGGCTATCACAAAAGCGTTCAAGAAATATCACATCTTTGGTTTTACAGGTACACCCATTTTTACGGCAAATTCCCCTTCCGGCGGTAATCCGCACCTGAAAACAACAGAGCAAGCCTTTGGGAAAAAACTCCATTCATATACTATTGTTGATGCGATCAATGATGGAAACGTATTGCCCTTTAGAGTTGAGTACACCAACACCCTAAAAATGAAAGAGGGGGTGAAGGATAAAAAAGTTCAGGCTATTGATATGGAAGCTGCAGCCAATTCACCGAAACGCATCTCACAAGTCACCAATTATATCCTTGAGCATTTCGAACAAAAGACCAAGCGCAATGTCGGTAGTTATTCCTTCAGTAAGCTCAGCAACATTGCTGAGGTCGTTTCAAGTGAAGATAAAAGTTCCACAGAGAAAATCAAAGAAATTAGAAATCAAGTACGCCTTAAGGGGTTCAATTCAATCTTTGCGGTTAGTTCGATTGAAGTGGCGAAGAAATACTACACTGAATTTAAGTCACGAGATTCAGGATTAAAAATAGCTACCATCTTTAGTTTTGGAGCAAATGAAGAAGATGATGAGGATGGAATCCTCCCTGATGAAGACTTTGATACAGGTAACTTAGATCAATCATCCCGTGACTTCTTGGATATGGCGATCGGTGACTATAACAAGCATTTTGGTACAAGCTACAATACCGGTGCAGATAAGTTTGAAAATTACTACAAAGACCTTTCTCAACGTATGAAGAATAGAGAAATCGATTTGCTGATCGTCGTTAATATGTTTTTGACGGGGTTTGATGCGACGACCCTGAATACATTATGGGTAGATAAGAGTCTGCGCCACCATGGGCTTCTTCAGGCTTTCTCAAGAACAAACCGTATTTTAAACTCGGTGAAAACATTCGGAAATATCATTTGTTTTCGAGACCTTGAACAAGCCACAAACGACGCCCTTTCTATTTTCGGCAATAAAGAAGCCGGCGGTGTTGTTCTATTAAAATCGTTTGACGAGTATTACAACGGCTGGGAAAAAGACGGCAAGCCTCAAAAAGGTTATGTTGATTTAATAACAGAGCTCCAAGATTTTTTCCCGCTGCCGGTATTTATTGAAGGAGAACAAGCTGAAAAGGATTTTATTAAACTTTGGGGCGCAATTCTAAGGCTTCGTAATATTCTGACATCCTTTGATGAATTTTCCGGAAATGAAATTCTATCAGAGCGGGATTTCCAAGACTATCAGAGTGCTTATCTTGATCTCTATGATAAGCATCGTCGCTACAATGAGTCTAATAAAGAAAACATAAATGATGACATTGAATTTGAAATAGAGCTGGTTAAGCAAGTTACCGTCAACATTGATTATATTCTTCAGCTTGTCGCCCAATATCATAAATCTCGTATGGATGATCAAGATATTATGACTACCATTGGCAGGGCGATGGATTCAAGTCTTGAACTGCGGAGCAAAAAAGAATTAATTGAGCGATTTATTAATACCCTCAACGTTCACTCTGATGTTGATAATGATTGGCATTCCTTTACCGATAAAAATAGAGCTGAGGAACTCGATAAAATTATTAAAGAGGAAAACCTCAAGCCGGAAAAAACTAAGAAGTTTATCGCAAATGCCTTCCGGGATGGTGAGCTAAAACCGACCGGAACAGGTTTTGCAAGCATTTTACCGCCTGTCTCTATGTTTGATAAGGATAATATGCGATCTAAGAAAAAGATGATTGTTCTTGAAAAACTGAAATTGTTCTTCGAGAAGTACCGGGGTGTTTAGGGTCATGGCAAAATCTTGTTCAAGGGGATTAAATTCCCGAGGATAGGGCGGTGAGAACAAAACCTTGCGTCCTTCTTTTCAGCTAACGCACGGATTTCCTCTTTTTTATGAAAGGCGGCATTATCCGTAAGGACTGTGGCATGAAGGTTCAATTCTTTCAAAAGGTGCTCCTCGAACCATTGGTTGAACCAAGCCGCCGACGTTGACCCCCTTATAAAAACGGGGGCTAACAGTTCTTTACTGCGCTTAGCCGCAATTAAATTCGTCCTAACGCCCCTCTTCCTCGGCGGGCTCATAGAGCTCAAAGAAATGATAGCAAACCAAGAGTTCCATAGTGGCCTTTTGACGAAAAAAGGGGCAGAATGTTTTGAAGAAATTGATGATTGCGAGAGATAAAAATGAATAAAAACACTCAATTATTTGTTAAATTTGTGCCTTGGAATGAAAACACATATCGCTCCCTAAAAAACAAGACCATCAAGTTTTCCACTGCCTATGAATTAAATGATTACAACGAATTTTATTACATGGCACCGGATTATATTGATGCCTATGAGCAGGGAAGAGATCGGATCAAAAAGGTTGTAGAAAAACTTTTTGGTGATCATTCAGATCGTGCTGCTCTTGTTGAAAACCTTAAAATGAGCAGATATACAAGCCAGTCTATAAAGGACTTTTCTGAAATTTTTGATGATTTTCAGGGTTTTCTTCAATGCTTTGACAGACAGTTTACAGATGAAGATTTTGAAAAATGGTTACGTTTCCTTGTTGAAAACATTGCGTACACATCTGTTGGTATTTTTAGTTGCTCCGATATCAAAATTTTTCAAACACCTTGGGCACAACTACTCTATGCATATTACGCCGACAGCCTAAAAGGATTGGCTTTGCTATATGAGCAAGAAGTCGATAAAGGCTCCTTAATAAATGCAGTGAATTATGTTGATAGGCTCCGTTGTGAACAAACAAACATAGGTGCGCTTAGATGGGCTGAAAAAGATTTCAATGATATGGGAAACTTTGGCAATAAACTTGACATTTGGAAGCATGAGCATGAATTAAGAATCTTTGATTCCCCAGGAGTAAAACCAACATCAGATTTTGGCATTGAATTAAAAGCTGTTCTTCATACTCAAAGAATCCAAGACGACCTATGTAAAATCCGAGAGATTATTCCAAAATCGGTTGAGCTGAAAGAAATTCATGCAGGTTATGGCAGCAAGAGTCATTTGTTTAAGGTCGATAAAGACACAACTGTTTTTCAATGGGTAGAGAGTAATTTTCCCCAGAAAAAAAATTTTGAAATAAGAGAATTAACCGACTCAGATGTTGATCAATTAGTTTCTAGATTTAAATCTCAAAGGCTTGAAAAACCAAAATCAACTTTTGAAACTTACCTTGCAGAACAAAAATCAGGTGAAAGAGTATGTTGGGTTGCTTATGATCGAAGCAATTGCGCAGGGTATATTACCCTTAAGTGGCAATCTCAGTATAGACCATTTCAAGAAAATAATATTCCAGAGATTATGGACCTTAACGTATTACCTCTTTTTAGAAACAAAGGCATAGGGTCTCAATTGCTAGATGTTGCAGAAAAGGAAGCAGCTGAACGGTCCTCTACTATCGGTATAGGTGTTGGCCTTTATAAGGATTATGGTGCTGCACAAAGACTGTACGTAAAGCGTGGCTATATTCCCGATGGAGAAGGCATCACATGTGACTACTCATTTCCAAAACCAGGCGATACAGTTCGCCTAGATGATGATCTTGTTCTTTGGTTTACAAAAAAAAGGTTATAACCAGAGAATAATTGTGAAGGAATAAAATGACCGCTAAAAAAATACACCGTAAGAGCGCGACATCAACCCTAGGCATTATGCCTTTGCTCTTTCTGTTTGGGTTTACCTCAGGATATTTTTATTACGAAGGTCAGTTACCGACGGTTTTTTCCTCGGAAACCGAGTCCCCAACCCTCAATGTTTGTTTCTCCCCTGAAGGACAGTGCGAGAAGCTAGCTGTGCACGCCATAAAGACAGCCAAACAAGAAATCCTTGTCCAAGCCTACAGCTTTACTTCCTTGCCCATTTCTGATGCTTTGATTGAAGCTCATAGGAAGGGGATCACTGTAAAAATCCTGTTTGACCGAAGTCAGCTCAAAGCACCATATTCGCAAATCCACCGCCTTACTAAAGCCGGTATCAAAACAAAGGTGGATGACGTGCAAGGCATTGCCCACAATAAAACTATCATCGTGGACGGCGCCCGTCTCATAACAGGCTCGTACAATTTTTCTAATGCCGCCAACGTCAGAAATTCCGAAAACATGCTTTATATTAATGACAAAAGCCTTGCCGCGATTTATAAGGACAAATGGCAAGAGCGCTTCAAAATATACCGGTGAAGAAAAAATCCTGACAGTGAGTTTAATCACTTCAGGAAAAAAATTCCACATTGCTACCACCGTGCTTAAAGAGAAACAGACATGACAAAGACGACGAGCAAATATGATGCGGTAATTATCGGCGCAGGGGCGGCGGGTCTCATGGCAGCCGTTCAAGCGGGTGCTCGGGGGCGGAAAGTGCTCCTTATTGAACACACAGATAAGGTTGGGGAAAAAATAAGGATCTCAGGCGGAGGCCGATGTAATTTTACAAATTTACACGCGTCTCCTCAAAATTATATCTCCCAAAACCCCCATTTTATGAAATCGGCTCTCGCGGGTTATACCCAACACGACTTTATTAAACTTATTGAATCTCATCACATTAGCTATCACGAAAAAACACTAGGGCAGTTGTTTTGTGACGGCTCGGCCAAGCAAATCATTAAAATGCTCTTGGATTTGTGTGGAGAAAACCAAGTTGAAATAAAGATGAATTGCCACGTTCGCAGTGTTTCGAAAAAAGATTGCTTTGAGCTGGATACCGAAACTGATCTTTTCCAAAGCGACTCACTCGTCATCGCAAGCGGTGGTTTGGCTATTCCTAAAATCGGAGCCGGTGATTTCGGATATCGTGTTGCCGCAAAATTCGGCCTGAACATCATCCCCCCCCGCCCGGCTCTGGTTCCCCTTTTTGTATCTGATCAAGACAAGCCCTTTTTTGCCTCTCTCAGCGGACTGTCGAATTCATCCGCGGTTTCCCATAAAAAAACAAAGTTTTGTGAGAATATATTGTTCACCCACAAGGGCTTGAGCGGCCCGGCGATCTTGCAGATTTCTTCTTACCTTGAGACGTTTAAGGATGAGGAGATCATCATAAACTTGCTTCCGGATCTTGATTTGGCTCAAGAATTTACCGTCCGTAAAAACAACAAGCAAACGCCGGCAAACTATCTAAAAACCCACCTCACTAACCGCCTTGTTGAGAGTCTTGCCACAACACCCGACTATCATAAGAGCATCACCGACCTTAAAAAAGAAAGTCTGCTGGAGATTGCGGAACGGATTCATAATTTTAGAGTCGGGATAGCGGATAGTGCAGGGTACCAAAAGGCAGAAGTGACAGTTGGCGGCGTAGACACCAATGAGCTATCTTCAAAAACAATGGGTTGCAAAAGTGTTCCCGGTCTCTATTTCATCGGCGAAGTGGTCGATGTCACCGGTTGGCTTGGCGGCTATAATTTTCAATGGGCTTGGGCTTCAGGATTTGCCGCCGGGATGAATTGCTAACCGTAAGTTCTTTATGAAGCATAGAGAGCATTCATGAAGCGCTTACGTTTATCCAAGACGCAATTCCGGCAAAGATATATAGAGACCGGAATCTAAAAGAAAGAACAAATCATAGGAGGCTTGAGAGTAAGTTGCTTAATGCAGTCTTCAAAGCCTCCTATACTTAACTTACTTTCAGATTTAAAGCCTTAGAAATTTCAGGCCCTGACTCTAAGAGTTGATAAGTGGATCCTTCAAGGTCAGAGCCAATGGGTTCGGCTCGTCCTCCTAAATGCTCTTGCAAGAAAGCTTCTGTTAAGGCAAAGAAGCTCATTTTATTGGGGGGCCGTGAAAAACCATGTCCTTCATCCGGATATAAAACGTAGGTCACCGGAATGCCTTTTGCTTTAAGGGCTGAGGCAAATTGATCAGACTCGGCTTGCTTAACGCGGGGGTCATTGGCGCCTTGCGCTATGAGAAGAGGTTTTTTGATGTTAGAGGCCTTATGAACGGGTGACCTTGCGGCTAATTCCGCAAGGCCTGTCTCGGATTCCGGATCACCCCCGATGCGTTTTTTCAACATATCAAGGATGGGTTTCCAATAGGCGGGAACCGTTTCCATCAAGGTTTTAAGGTTTGAGGGGCCAACGATATCAACACCACAGGCAAAAACATCGGGGGTTGAGGTCAGACCCACAAGGGTTGCATAGCCCCCGTAACTACCGCCATAAATGGCGATTTGGTCTTTGGTTGTAATGCCCCTCTCAACGGCCCAATTTACAGCATCAATAAGATCATCGTGCATTTTCTTTGACCATTCTCCGTCCCCTGCATTGGTAAAGGCTTTTCCAAAACCGGTGGATCCTCGGTAATTCACAGAAAGGACAGCGTATCCTCGATTAGCAAGCCATTGAGTTGTCGGATTATAGCCCCATGAGTCCCTTGCTTGGGGGCCTCCGTGAACCATTAAAACAAGGGGGACAGATTGTCGGGTATCTCCTTGTCCTTTGGGATCGCATTCCCGTGGCAAGGTATAATAGCTAACCATCTCAAGTCCGTCTCTAGCCTTAATAACAACGGGGTGCATGGGAGAAAGTTTAAGGCCTTCAAGACTTTTTTGTGATGAAAATAAATGGGATTTTTCTTGGGATTGTCGATCATAAAGATAATATTCTGAGGGGCCTGCATCTTGAAGGTCTACCAAAATCCAGTACCGATCTGCTTGATCACGGCTTAAAACTTCGATAACGCCCCGAGCATTCTTTTGTAATAAAGCTATATCGTCTTTGACGGCTTCATTTATAAAAATCCATTCTTTCTTTAAGTAAGTCGCTGCCCACCCTTCAAATTCTTTTGTGGTCGGATGAATAAAGATATCTGAAATGTCTGCCTTAGGGTGCTCGGCCAGCAAGTCTTTTTGACCGGTGTCAATATCCACAAGGTAAAGTCCGGTTGTATCACGCCCCCGACTATCCAATGCATAAAGCTTATCGCCTGCTTTATTAAAATCAAGGGGATTTGTTCCCAAAACATCTTCGTAGGGTACGTGATCAAACTTTGTAAACTCTCCGGATCGGTAACGGTCTAATTGGCTAGAGCCGTCGGGCAACAAGCGCATGGCAAAACGCAGATTGTATTGATCATCAAATAAGAAGCCGACAAATTCATTGTTTTCATACACAAGCTTGCGCCGACCGGTAAGAATATCAACCTCGTAGGTATCGTGGCGCTCCGGCGTACGGTCATTCACAGCAATAAGAACTGTTGTCGGAAAGTGAGGGCTGATCTTTGAGATACGAGCGGCTACAGCCCCATAAGGCGTGAGGTCTTTATCTTCGTGTGTTAAGATATCAACACAGTGGATGTGCCAATTTTCATCGCCCTCCTTATCTTTTGGATAGAGAATTTTGTCGTTGGTATGAGCCCAAGAAAAGCTCATGATGCCACGCGTGGATTCTTTTGTGATCACTTGAGCTTCATTTGGCTTATCACGGGGAGAAACCCAAATATTCATCACCTCGTTGTAGGGAGCAATATAAGCGATTTTTGTCCCGTCGGGACTTAAGCGTACACACATACGGTCGGGATTACCAAAAAACGTTCTACGAGAAATTAAAGGAGTCCGGGATTGAGAAGGCATTATGGGATCCGTTTTTGTTTTGGTTGATAGTAACAAACTCCCAATGAGTTTCCAAAGGAATTAAAGAGTTGCTGAATGTGGAAAAACTATCAGTGTAATTTTCTCTCTAACTCGGTTAATATCTCTTTGTGCTCTGTGTGGCGAGCCATAAGCTCTCGTAACGGTGAGGCAAAGCCTACTTGGAACCCTTTGGTCTAAATTTGCGAGATAATCGTTAAGGACTGTCTTAATTCTTGACGATGGCCTTTAGGTGCGCTATAAGATATCCACATATTAAATTTTTAAGTAGGATCTAACCATGGCAAACATTAAGTCTGCAGAAAAAAGAAATCGTCAAAATGTAGAGCGTAACGCACGCAATCATGCTCGTATTTCACGTATTCGTACTTTTATTCGTAAGGTTGAGGAAGCTTTAACAGGCGGTGATAAAAAGATCGCGGCAGAGGCTCTTCGCGTTGCGCAACCGGAAGTACAACGCGGTGTGACAAAAGGTGTTTTGCGTAAGAAAACAGCTTCTCGTAAAATTTCAAGACTTGCGACTCGCGTAAAGAATCTCGCCTAAGCTATAAAAGATCTGACGTACCCTTAAAAGGGCGTTTTTGCACTCTTTTGAGAGCTGTTTTTTTTATAAGCTTTTAAATATATAGGTATAAAAAGAATAAGATGACAGCTCGAAAAGCTTATGATGATGCGAAAATAAAAGAGGATAGCGCCCGGTTAACGGCGTCGCAAGATTCTTTTACCGAGCTTTGGAATTCCCTTAAATCAACTTTCCCCAAACTATTTGGCGAAGCCACTTATAAAAGTTGGCTTTCTCCCCTTGCATTTAAAGAATTCACCGGCGGTCGTTTTGTGATTGCTGCTCCGACCGCTTTTATGCGGGATTGGGTTTCTACCAACTGTTCTAAGAAAATTCTCGAGCTCCTTCAATCTTTGAATTCCATTGTTTTGCAATTGGATATCGTTGTTGATAAGACCTTAAAAATTGAGAAGATTCTTGCGACAACGCCCAATGGAGCCGGCGCAAGCATATCCTCTTCCTCTTCTTTTGTTGAGGGAGAAGTAATTGGTTCACGCCTTGAACCCCGTTACGTCTTTGAAAATTTTGTTGTGGGGCAATCTAATGAATTGGCTCATGCGGCAGCCCTTCGGGTGGCCGAATCATTGCAGGTGCACTTTAATCCTCTCTTTATTTATGGGGGGGTAGGTCTTGGTAAAACTCATTTGATGCACGCGATTGCCTGGCATATTAAAACATGTCATCCGAAGCGTCGCGTTGTTTATTTATCTGCTGAAAAGTTTATGTACCAATTCATCCGCGCTTTGCGGTTCAAGGATATGGTTTCTTTTAAAGAAAAATTTCGCTCTGTTGATGTGCTCATGATTGATGATTTTCAATTTATTAGCGGTAAAGAATCAACCCAAGAAGAATTTTTTCATACCTTTAATGCCCTCGTCGACCAGAATCATCAGATTATTATTTCAGCGGATAAATCCCCAACGGATTTACCCGGTCTTGAAGAGCGCATGCGGTCTCGTCTTGGTTGGGGATTGGTTGCGGATATTCATCCCACCACTTATGAACTGCGCTTGGGAATCCTGCAATCAAAGACCGAGCAACTGAAGGCCGGTAACATTCCCGTCTCTGTTCTTGAATTTTTAGCCCATAAGATTGCCTCGAATATCCGAGAGCTTGAAGGAGCTTTGAATCGTATTGTGGCTCATGCCGGTCTTGTCGGGGGGGCTATCACTGTTGAATCAACTCAGCAGGTTTTACGGGATATTTTGCGGGCAAATGACCGCCGTGTGACCATTGATGAAATTCAGCGTAAAGTTGCCGAACATTATCACATCAAGGTTTCCGATATGCATTCTGCAAAACGGACACGTACTATTGCGCGCCCTCGTCAAGTTGCCATGTACCTTTCTAAGATTTTAACCGAAGCCTCCTTGCCGGAAATCGGCCGAAAGTTTGGGGGGAGAGACCACGCAACGGTTATGCATGCAGTTAAAAAAGTTAAAGAGCTTATGCAAGAAGAAAGATCCATTGGGGAAGATGTGGATCTTCTTCAAAAAATGCTCCGCTCTTAAGCATTTTTCAAAGACCGAGTTCGTAGCTAAATTTGGTAATATGGGCAAGCATGGTCGAGTGATTTTCCCCTGCATAAAGTCCTGCTTCCCGTAAAGCTAATTCGAAGTTTTCTTCTGTCATGTTGTAAGATAAGACAAGGAGAGTTTTTAATTGAATGCCGGCCAAAACCGAGCCGGGTAAAGAAATAATATCTTCCGTTATTATAAAAGTAGGTAGCTTTTGGTTTTTTGGGATATCTCCGTAACCTTCGGTTATTTCAATTCTATTGCACCTATGATTTAGGGTGTTACCGTTTTTTAAAAGAAACTGTCTCGACCAATTCCAACGAATAGAACAGGAATCAGAGCCGATAAAAGTTACTTCTTTGGAGATCAAACCCAATTTCCTGAGAGTATCGAGATTATTAAGAGAGGGTTGGAATGTTTCTTTTAATTTTTCTAAGGAAAATTGTGATGCACTTGAAAACCAACAGGCCGCTTCTTCATAAAGTTCCTGCCTATAGGATATTGTGCCTAGATTGTGCATTGATTTCCTCACAAGCTCCGGAGCATTAGAAAAGAGGAGGCCATTGAAAATTTCTTTAGCATCCGTAAGATTTCCCAGCTGTCTAAGATTTACGGCTTTTTTATAGAGGACTTCATCCTCAGGCTGCACGCTAGAAGAAGCATTGAGTGAGGCGTCGGATATAAGAGAGATAACAAGAGTGATTGCGAAAATAACTTTATAAAACATAATTTTTTCCCTGTTTTTTTTTATAAGTTTCTATGAATTTCTATTTCTAAGTCAACTGATCTTTCAAATTAGCGACGGTTGCACCTTTTTGTCCTTTATACCGTCCGTGGGTGCTTTGGCCGACGGGCTGGTCCAGTTCTGCAAAAAGCAAAGAGCCAATGGCCATCTTGTGAGAGAGCACAAGGTGCATATTGCCCGCGTTTTGAATTTCTAAGGTGATGGTTCGGGCGTCTTCGTAAAGTCCGTCGGTGACCGCGGCTGTGATGTGAATATTTAAGCCGAGGCGAGCCAGGGTACTTCGGCCGTCTAAAAACCCGCAAAGATTGCGAGGCGTTTTGATGCTTTCTATTGTCGAGCCTAAGATGAACTCTCCCGGTTTGAGGGTGTACGGTTGACGGGTTAAATCAATGGTTGAGTGCTTAATTTCGATATCTTTGCCGGGGTCAACCGTTTGATCGTCGTATTTAATGAGCGTATGGCAAAGATGTACTCGAATTGCATTCGGGCGGATGTCTTTTTCAGCGGGTTTAGGAGTGATGAAAAGATCCCCTTTTTCTAAGAGGTCTCTAATTTTTATGTCGGATAAAAACATATGCTTATTCTCTTGTGGAATGTAAGCCATTGTATCTTATTTTGAGACATCTCAGAAGGGCATATTTTTCGGAAAATTAGAGGGTTTTCCGTGTAGGAAACTTTATATATAACACAAAAGATGTGCAAAAAAAAAGCTTGTTTTTTGTACGGGTTATCCCTACATAAGTAATAGAGTCTTTTCGATGGTGAGAAGACCCGCTATGATGAAGACGAAACTGGCTAAGGAACCTATTACATGGCCTCGAATTCGACAAATCTCTTTCAAACGGCAAAGAGTCTCCCGAAGGGAGTTTGGGCAGTTAGTATCTCGATGATGTTGATTGCTATTTCCACCACAATGGTTTTTTCAATTTCTCCTTTTTATATTACACAAGTTTTAGGCCTTAGTTTTATATCCCTCGGTATTATGGAGGGTGTTTCGGAGGGTCTCTCCTTTTTTGCCAAGTTAGCCTCCGGATTTGCCGGAGATTTTTTTAGGCGTAAAAAGCCGCCCCTAGTTATCGGAGTGGCTATGGCCACAATTTCAAAACCCATTTTTATCCTGGCAGGTGGTGCCGGAATGATCATGGTATCAAAGGTTATTGAGCGTATTGCCAACGGTATTATGGCAACACCTCGGGATGCTTATTGTGCCGAAGAAGTGACAGCTGCAAAGCGCGGTTCCTCCTTGGGTCTAATGATGTCTCTTAAAACTTTTGGGTGTGCTCTCGGCTCTTTCATTATCGGCGGGTTGATTATTTTTACCGATGACTATCGTTTCTTGTTATGGATCGGTTTTGTACCGTGCTTCCTTTCTTTGGTTGTGTTGCTTTATTATATGAAAGAAAAGCGTGTAGAGAAAATGGAAGCCCATCCTGAGCAAAAAAGGCGCGGTTTAAAAAAGAGCGACTTTAAAGGATTAAAAGCCCGTTATTGGAGTCTTGTTGTGATCGCAACGATCTTTATGGCAGCGCGTTTTAGTGACGGTTTTTTGATTCTTCGCATGCAAGAATTAGGTGCGCCTAAGTGGCTTTACATGTCGACCATAGGCCTTTTTAACTTAATATCTGCCTTTGCTTGTTTGCCAATTGGAAGGCTCTCGGATCGCATTGATCGTTCTCGTATGTTGTACTTTTCTTTTATTGCTCTTGTTGTTGCAAACATTTGCTTCATCTTTGAAGGGGGGCTTTTCCTTGCTCTCGTCGGGGTTGTTTTTTGGGGGGCGCAACGGGGAACATCCCAGCTTCTTTTTGCGGCAATCATCGCGGATGAAGTGCCTGAAAAAATTATCGGTACAGCTCTCGGACTCTATTACCTCTTGTCAGGTGTCATTGCTGTTTTTGCCGGATTCATGGCGGGGCACTTTGCGGATATGTCTTTAAATTATGCCTTTATATTCGGTCTGTCTGCTTCTAGCCTTGCCTTGATTGCTTTGGTTATTCGTAATGAAGTTATTCGCCATGCCGGTAAAAAATCAAAGGCTGAAAAATGCCCGGGACCTTTAAGTGGCGGCACCTCGACAGGCCTTCCTCAAGGGACTGTTGCAACCGTTTAGAATTTGGTATAAAACTACATCATTATTTAAGAAAAGGTAGACACCCTATGTCAAAAGATGACCCTTCCATTAATGAAGATGTTGTGCGTGAACTCGCTAAAATTCTTAACGAAACAGACCTAACGGAAATTGAATATGAAAAAGGAGAGTGTCGCATTCGCGTTGCTCGCCAAATCACTATGCAAACCATGCAGGCTTCTGCAGCGCCGTTGGCTTTAGCAGCTCCTTCCGCAGTTACGCCGATTCCTACCGTAGCAGAAGAGACGGGCCCGATAGATTTATCAAACCATCCCGGTGCTTTGAAGTCTCCTATGGTCGGTAATGCTTATTTGTCGGCTGCTCCGGGTGCTGATCCTTTTGTTAAGATCGGAGACGCGGTTAAGGCGGGTGATAGTGTTTTGATTATCGAAGCGATGAAAGTGATGAATCAAATCAAGGCTCATAAAAACGGCGTTGTGAAACAGATTTTGTTGCAAGACGCCGACCCGGTTGAATTTGACCAAGTGCTTCTTATTATTGAATAAACTGTTTGCCTAGAATAGGAAGTTTAGCCTTTCGGGCTTACTTTTCTGTTTCTAGGGCTTGAGAGATAAGACCATGATAAAAAAAGTCCTCATTGCTAATCGGGGTGAAATTGCCCTTCGTATCCATCGTGCTTGTCATGAAATGGGTGTTAAAACCGTTGCTATCCATTCAACGGCCGATACTGACGCGATGTATGTGCGGTTGGCCGATGAAAGTGTTTGTATCGGGCCGCCTTCCTCAAAGGACAGCTATTTGAATATGCATGCTATTTTGTCTGCAGCGACGGTAACAGGGGCTGATGCCGTGCACCCGGGGTACGGTTTTCTATCCGAGAACGCCGAGTTCGCAGCCATGGTTGAAGAACACGGTTTTATTTTTATCGGGCCAAAGCCGGAACATATTCGGGTTATGGGAGATAAAATTTTAGCAAAAGAAGCCATGGTGCACCTTGGTATTCCCGTTGTTCCGGGGTCTTCCGGGGGCGTGACGCCTCAAGACGATGTGGATAAAATTTGCGAGACTATCGGTTACCCTGTCATTGTGAAAGCTTCCGGCGGTGGCGGCGGTAAGGGTATGCAAATTGTGAGAGATCCGAAGAATTTGCGTCAAGCCATTACCATTGCAAAAACCGAAGCGAAAGCAAACTTCGGTAATGATGAAGTTTTCATTGAAAAGTTCTTAGAAACACCTCGCCATATTGAGGTTCAAGTTTTGTCCGACGAGCATGGAAATGCCATTCACCTTGGTGAACGGGATTGTTCTTTGCAACGTCGCCACCAGAAAGTATGGGAAGAGGCTCCCAGTCCCGCTATTTCTGAAAAACAACGTAAAACCTTGGGTGAGCTTTGTGCAAATGCATGTAAGAAATTCGGCTATCGAGGCGCCGGGACCTTTGAGTTTTTGTATGAAAAAGGAGAGTTCTTTTTTATTGAAATGAATACGCGTGTTCAAGTTGAACATCCCGTAACGGAAATGATTACGGGCGTTGATATCGTTCAAGAGCAAATTCGTATTGCCGCCGGTGAGAAACTTCGCCTCACTCAAAAAGAGGTTCATTTTTGCGGCCATGCCATTGAATGTCGTATTAATGCCGAGCATCCGCAGACCTTTGCACCCAGCCCCGGAACGGTTATAGCTTACCATCCTCCGGGTGGTTTGCGTGTGCGTGTTGATAGTGCTCTTTATGGCGGATATCGTGTGCCGCCTCATTATGATAGCCTTGTTGCTAAGTTAATTGTCCTAGGCACTGATCGGGCAGAGTGCTTGCGTCGATTGCGCCGCGCTTTGGAAGAATTTGTTATTGACGGTATTCAAACGATTATTCCCCTGCACCAAGATTTAGCTAAGAATCCTGATGTGATTAACGGCGAATATGATATTCATTGGTTAGAACATTACTTAGCTAAGAAAGAGTCAGCCCACTAAGCTAAAGAATCGGGAAGTGTTTTATAGAGCCCCCCCCTAAAAAAGGGAGGCTTTTTTAACTTCTGAAAGCTTAAAAGTCTATTGCGTCTTCAAGAGAAGGCTTGGCGTATTTCAGAACAGCAGCTATGACCTCACTTCGCAATTCATCAGCTTTTTCCTTTGATGTAGGGCCGAAAATTGCCCCCTTCGGTAATTGAGTAACACGACGCGCTACTTCTTGAGGGGCAAGGTCGACATTTTCTAATTCTAAATGGAGCCTGGAGTTATTAAAAGGGATTTCAAGTGCGCCCATAATCTCCCCTTCCTCTGCGCCAATGTCGAGGCCCTCAACGGTTTTTCTGACCTCGTCTACAGAGGGTGTCATATAAGCACAAAGTCCCGTATAATTCGTTGCATCTTTAAGCTCATAGGTGCCGCCTTCTTGATGGAGTGTATCCTCATCAAGGGAGCGTGCATCATGGTAACCGTCATGTTTTATAAGGGTTGTTGCTTGTATCTCAGGACCACGACTTAAAAAGTCTTCAATCTGTGAAAGAGGCGTAAATTCGTCTGCCGTCCCGCCCCAAATCGTTTTAGGAATAGTCCAAAAAGGAGAGTCTTGTATGCCGCTTGTTATTAAAACAGGGGCAAAATCATTCAGGGCTATAAAGGTAGGGGGAATAAAATCTTCTTCGAATTTGGCGATAACTTCCGGGGAAAGAGCAAGAAGCGCTTGGGTTGCACCGATAGATTCACAGTCCCAAACAATTTTTGTCGGGTCGATAGCATCCCAGTCTTGGAGAACATGATGGAGCAAAAGGATACTTAGGGCGTTTCCAAAAAAACTGACCGCAAGCTGATTTTGAATAGTAGAGTTCCCGCGGAGTGTTTTATTTGTTTTGGCTGTTGAGATAAAGTCAGGAATGAGGCAGGGTATCCCTTGCCTTGCATAGGCTAATGCACGATCAATTTCAGAAAACCGTGCGCCTTTACTGCCGGGTAAAAGTAAGACGATTCCGGCGCCCTCTGCTATTTCTTCCGGCATATAAAAGTGACATCCGACATGACCTGTCGGATCATTTGGCATGAGCCTATTAAAGGTTTTAGAGAAAATGGTTTCTTCTTGTGAGAGTCTTCCTCCCTTTTTAATTTGCGGTAAGAAAGCCAATTGGAGGTGCTCTAAAAAAATATTCGTAGTCGGGTTGAGAGACAGGCTTGGAAGAGCACCCATATGGTGTTTTACAGTACGCGTCGTATCGAACCCTAAAGGGAACCACTTTGACGTATCCGGAGACACCACGCAGGGTATATTAAACATGAATAAATTGGCTTCAGTGCCGTTATCGTTTGCTACCGTAGGATCACCGGCGCCCAGTTTAAAATGAAAAGGAACTGTTTTTTTGTCTAATTTTTCTTCTGAGCTTGCATAAAGAGGGTTGATTTTGATGAAATTAAAGAGAAAAAAAGTAATAAATAGCGTTTTAGATAGTGCTTTAATCATATGAGAACCTCCCTGTTATCTTAACTATAGCGTTAAAGAAAAGAAGCTTGAGGTCAAGATAAATCGTAGACTGCCTCTTAAAGTTGTGTAAAAAGTGAATTAAATTTATATGAACCCTTGAAGAAAGTCGGAAAACAGCTAAAATGTTGTTAAAAGCTATAATTTGAGACCCTTTGATGAGCATCTTAAGAACAATAAAAATCTTTCTTTTTTCCATTATGATGATCCCTTTTGCTTATGCGGACGGTATCCCGAAGGACTGGCAGATGTGGTATCAAGAAGCCGCGAGCCCTGTGATGGAACGTGTTAATGAAATGCACATTATGTTGATGTGGATCATCACACCGATCTTGATCTTTGTAACGGTAATGTTGGCTATTACCCTTTTTCGCTTCCGGGAAAAGAAAAATCCGACACCTTCAACGCGAACTCATAATGTGCCTCTTGAAATTTTGTGGACCCTTGTCCCAGTTGTCATTGTCGCAAGTATCGCTTTTCCGTCCGTTAAATTGATCTACTTTATGGATAAGGCAGAAAAAGCAGATATGACCCTTAAGGTTATCGGACACCAGTGGTATTGGGAATACGAATACCCCGATCATAATATTTCATTTGATTCTTTTATGCTTAACAAAGATCAACTTAAAGAGGGACAAATAAGAAATCTTGATGTTGATAAGCAAGTGGTTTTACCAGTTGATACAAACGTGCGTATCCTTGGAACATCCGTTGATGTGCTTCACAGTTGGGCCGTGCCTTCTTTTGGTATTAAGCAAGATACAATCCCGGGGCGTTTGCGAGAAACATGGGTTCGCATTACGAAGCCCGGTATTTATTACGGGCAGTGTTCGGAGCTTTGCGGTAAGGATCACGGTTATATGTCCATTGCTGTGCGGGCTGTTCCTAAAGAAGAGTTTGAAGCTTGGGTAAAGGGTGAGGGCGGTTCTTTGCCGGGGAGCGAGACCGCGGTTGAGCCTGCAGGTGTTGTGACGCCCGCCCTTGTTGCTCCGATTGAAGCGAAAAAAAGTGTGGGTAAAGCGGACAAAGAGCCCGCTATGACCTCAACCCTATAAAGCTTTCTATGAAAGAAGCAGATTGCCTTCCCCGGAGAGCAGCGTAGAAATATATTATATTGTTTAAAAAGGAATAATAATGTCAAACCTTCATACGGCAACAGCTAAGAGTGCCAAAGGCCATGATGATCATCATACCCCGACAGGGTGGAGGCGCTGGGTTTTATCGACGAACCATAAAGATATCGGAACAATGTATATCATTTTTTCCATTGTTGCCGCCATTGTGGGCGGTGGTTTTTCTATGCTGATTCGGGCACAATTAATGGAGCCGGGTACAGCCCTTCTTGCGGGAACCGATGATTTAAAACAATTTTACAACGTTGTGATTACAGCCCATGGCTTAATCATGGTCTTTTTTGTAGTCATGCCCGGGATTATCGGGGGATTTGGGAATTGGATGGTTCCGCTGATGATTGGGGCGCCGGATATGGCTTTCCCGCGTATGAATAATATTAGTTTTTGGTTGCTTATTCCGTCTTTGATTATGCTAAGTCTTTCCACGGCTATTGGAGCCGGCGCCGGTGTCGGATGGACGGCCTACCCGCCCCTTAGCGGTCTTTTAGGGCACGGAGATATGGCAGTGGACTTTGCCTTGTTCGGTTTACATATTGCGGGTTTATCCTCGATTTTAGGAGCCATTAACTTTATTGTGACCATTTTTAATATGCGAGCCCCCGGTATGACAATGCATAAAATGCCTTTGTTTGCTTGGGCTCTTCTTGTCACCGCCTTTTTGCTTTTGCTGTCGGTTCCTGTGTTGGCCGGCGGTATTACTATGTTGATTACGGATCGTAATTTTGCCACAACTTTTTTTGATCCTGCCGGCGGGGGAGACCCTGTTTTGTTTCAGCACTTATTTTGGTTTTTTGGCCATCCTGAAGTTTACATTATGATTTTACCCGGTTTTGGTATTATCAGCCATGTGATCTCAACGTTTTCTAAAAAACCGATTTTCGGATATCTCGGTATGGCCTATGCCATGGTCGGTATAGGATTTCTTGGTTTTATTGTGTGGGCTCACCATATGTTCACCGTCGGGATGAGTGCCGATACCAATTCTTATTTTACAGCAGCTACCCTTATTATCGGTGTGCCCACAGGTATTAAGGTTTTCAGTTGGATTGCAACGATGTGGGGAGGTTCTATTCGTTTTAAAACGCCTATGCTTTTTGCTATCGGTTTTATTTTCCTTTTCACTTTGGGGGGGTTGACAGGCATTGTATTGGCTAACGGAGGGGTGAATATTACTCTCCATGATACCTACTATGTGGTGGGGCATTTTCACTATGTATTGTCCATGGGAGCACTCTTTGCAATGTTTGCAGGATTTTATTATTGGATTGGTAAAATGTCAGGTCGCCAGTATAACGAAACTTTTGGACGTATTCATTTCGTTTTAACCTTTATCGGCGTCAATATGCTCTTTTTCCCCATGCATTTTCTTGGTCTGGCCGGTATGCCGCGTCGTATTCCCGATTATCCTGACGCATTTGCCGGTTGGAACTATATTTCAAGCCTTGGTGGTTTTTTAAGCGGTATTGCTTCCTTATTCTTTATTTTTGTGGCGATCCATACCGTCACGCGGGGTAAAAAAATTGGAGCCAACCCGTGGGGAGAAGGTGCTACAACCCTTGAATGGACTGTAGCCTCACCGGCACCATTTCATACCTTTGAAACATTGCCCAAAATTAACTAGGATTTTTCTTCTTTCTAACAAGGCCTCTTTTTTTTAGGAGGGTAAAAAAGAGAGGGTTCTAAAAAAATCCTCTTTTGCTTATGATGGGAGAACGATTAAAAGTGAAAGACGTTAATTAAATCATGACAAAAACAGCTACCTTTCAAAAGGCATCTTCTCTTGTTGCTTCTTCTGTGACTGCGCTTAAAGATAAAGGGGAAAATAAGGGAGATGCTCAGGGGAAAGAAGGAGAGCTTTTCGCGCTTGACTCCCGTGAAGCCACGGCAAGGGATTTTATTACTCTCTTAAAACCGGGGGTTCTTTTACTTGTGGTTTATACTGCAGCGATCGGCCTTTTTTTATCACCCGGCAGTTTACATCCGTTTCTTAATTGCATTGTGATCTTTGCGATTGCCATGGGCTCCGGCGGTGCTGCAGCGTTTAATATGTGGTATGATCGAGATATTGATAGCGTGATGTTACGCACAAAAAATCGCCCTATCCCAAAGGGGTTGATTTCACCCAATGACGCTCTTTCGTTTGCTATTTTATTGTCTGCGACAGCTGTTTTGGTTCTTTTTATGGCCACAAATGCTTTGGCTGCGGCTCTTTTGGCGTTTTCCATTTTCTTTTATGCCTTTATTTATACGGTTTTATTAAAGCGGTATACCTCTCAAAATATTGTAATAGGGGGCGCTGCAGGTGCTTTTCCCCCCGTTATAGGGTGGGTTGCTGCAACAGGGGATATGAATGCTTTTGAGCCTTGGCTGTTATTTTCTATTATCTTTTTATGGACGCCGTCTCATTTCTGGGCGTTGGCTCTTTACCGTTCCAAAGATTATAAATTGGCTAAGGTGCCTATGCTTCCCGTTACGGCAGGTATAAAACATACGAAATACCGGATTCTGGTTTATGCGGTATTATTGGTTTTATCTAGTTTTAGTCTGTTATTGGTGAAAAACCTCAGTTTCTTTTATTTAAGTACTGCTTCAATTTTAGGAGCCGTCTATCTTTATTTGACCGTGAGACTTTTTATGTCCGATAAACCTTCCCATAGCATGAAGTTATTCGGCTATTCGATCTTTTATCTTTTTGCCCTCTTTACTTTTTTGATCCTTGATGTCTTATTTGTATAATCAATAAGGAAAATCCGATTATGTCTCATAATAAAAGGTCTCAAACTAAGGATCCTCAAAATAAAAACTTAAAATCCAGAAACTTTGCTTTCATGGTTTTTTTGTTTGTTCTTGTGCTGGTTTTTTATGGTCTGGCTATGGTTCGAATCAAAGGCTTGTAGGTGGTAAAAAAGAAAACGACTCCCCCTCTAAAACAAAGCAATCGCCATGGGGCGATTATTTTATTTTCTCTTGTTTTTGCTATGTTGGCGTTGTCTTTTGCATCCGTTCCCCTTTATCGTATTTTTTGTCAACGAACCGGTTACGGCGGCACCGTTAAAATTGCTCTTCAAGGGGCGGGGTATTCGGTTGATCGCGTTATAATCGTTCGCTTTAACGCGGACGTCCATCGAGACTTGCCTTGGGACTTTAAGCCCCTTCGGGTTGCAACAACAGTTTATGTCGGAGAAACAGGTCTCGGGTTTTATGAAGTTACTAATAGAACGTCCAAAGATTTTACAGGTATTGCAACCTATAACGTGACCCCTGACAAGGCGGCTCAGTATTTTAATAAAATCCATTGTTTTTGTTTTGAAGAGCAGATAATCAATGCCCATGAAACAGCCAGTATGCCGGTTCAATTTTTTATTGATCCTGCTATTATGAATGATCCGAATTGTAAGGATGTTGAGACCATTACCCTGTCTTATACATTTTTTGATTCCAAGGATCCTAATATTCCGGCGATTCTTGGGTTGCCCAATGCAACGCGCCATCAAGTGCAGCAATTTAATAAGAGGTAAGTAACGTGTTTTTAGTAACTTCCACAGGTTTTGAAAGCGAATTAGAAGTTCTTTTTTCCTTATTGGGTGCAGGATTTGTCTCTTTTGTCGTAACCCACGGCATGATGATGTTAAATATCTTGGATCATCCCAAAGAGAGATCTTCCCACGTACAACCTATCCCGACATCAGGAGGTGTCGCGATTATCTGTGGGTTTTTAACATTCATTACGGCATACCATTTTTATGTGGCGCCTTTGATTACACCCCCCGTTTTGTGGATTCTCGGAGGGGGAATGTTTTTAGGTCTTATGGGCTTTGTGGATGAAGTTGTTGAAATTTCTTTCTTAAAGCGCTTGGCTGTCCAATTAACCGTCAGTGCCCTTGTGATAATAAATGTTTTTCCATACGTTGACCTCTTGAGTCTAAAATTTATAGTTCTGCTCATTTTACTGGGGGGGTTTGTGAACGCTTATAATTTTTTTGACGGGCTTAACGGACTTGCCGGAACAGCTGCTTTAATCGTGTCTCTTTTTGCATTCCTCTTTTTCTCTACGACATCGGTTTTGTACCTGGCACTTGTGCCGGGTCTTTTAGGCTTTTTATATTGGAATTATAAGGGGAAAATTATCCAAGGGGATGTCGGGACTTTTTTTACAGGGTTTTGTTTGCCAAGCTTTTTGTTGTTGGAATTTCAAGATATTTCAGAGTCTGTTTTGGTCATGGGATACTTATTTTTCCCCGTCCTTTTTGACATTAGCGCCACCGTTGCTTTGCGCTTACTGCAGCGTAAATCTGTAACAACCCCCCATAAAGGATTTTTCTTTCACCAATTAAACCTTAAAGGGTGGCCTCATTTAAAAGTAACAAGTCTTTATGCAGGACTCCTTGTGCTTCAAGGATTTACCGCGTTTATTTTTAATATGAGGGATCCTTTTACTTTGGGGATGCTTTATCTGGGATGTGCGTTATTTTACAGCACTCTGTTTTGGTTTCTGTTGAAATACCCTGCCAAACCTTAGGCTTTCCTTGGCCTTCTTTAACATCCTCAATGCGAAGCTTTGCAATGCCAAGGTCATTACCATAGGATAAAAGGACTCCGACTTTACGGTCGCCGTCATAAATTGTTATACCTTTTTCAAGCATTTCATCGTTTATCTGCCCGTCAATTAAAACAGAGTAGAGCTTTTTGCGAACCATGCCTTGGTGCTTTGTGCGCGCAGTGAGTTCTTGGCCTAAATAGCAACCTTTTGTGAAGCACAGCGCGTTGAGTTCCTCCAGATTAGCTTCGAGAGGAATGGTTTTTTCAGGAATGAGCTCGACTCCGGCGCGGGGGATACATTCTTTTAGGCAAAGGCGTGTGTAAAAGGCGTCATCTTCCTGATTTTCTTCTGTGATATTCTTAAAGACAAGGCCGCGATACCCTAAGTTCGGGTGGCGAGGATCTTGAAAAGCAAAGCTCTTTTCCGGAGGAGGGGCGTCATGGTAGGTGGCCACGTGCGCTTTATCAGAGATATCCTCTACGCTCACATTAGCCCTTAATTTAAAAAGGCGCATCCGTTTAAAAAGATCGCTTGCAAAGGGGGCGGGGGTATCAAGGTAAACACAGCTATTGCCGTTTTCATTGCCCTGATAGAGAAAAAATTCAAAGTGGAAACGTCCTGTCGGTGTCAGCATAACGGTGTACAAAATATTTTTTTCCGGTAAGGTTTCACTGTCGTTGGTTATAATACCTTGCAAAAAGGAGAGTGTATCAGGCCCTTGCAGTTTGAAAACAGCTCGATTTTTATGATGAAGCGTGCGCATTATGTCTTTAACCTTGTTGGAAATTTTTTAACCTAAGTATGATAAATCACTTTAAAACCTTTAGTCCGCTTCAGCAATTCTTTATTATGCTCTTTTCCCTCGGGATGCCGGTTACTGTCGTTTCTTTGCGCCATTTCACCGTTGCCCTTTTGTGGAGTGCCGGGGTTGTTTTAACCCTTTTTTGCCAAAATAAAAGAGCGTTTGCAAAGGATCTGTACCGTGTCTTAAAACATCCTGTTTTTTTTGTTTTCACGGTTTTAGTGTTATGGTCTTTTTTCTCGTCTGCGTGGTCGATAAAACCTTTGCAAAGCTTTAAAGCAAGCCTGTCCCAAACGGCAACTCTTTTTTTAATTGCCGTTCTTTTTACACATTTACATTCTTTGAGCCGACGATCATTTTCTTGGGCGATGCAAGTGCTAACAGGTCTTGTTTTTCTGAGTATTTTCTTGTTGTTTTTGCAAATACCGCTCTTTTTTAAGACCTTTAAGGTTCTTCTGGGATACGGCTGGTCTACTTTAAAGCCAAATAGTGCTCTTTTGTTAGTTGTTGCTATTCCTCTTGCGGCCTATAGGCATTTGCACCTTAGGCAAAAAGGTATAGCTTTATTATTGGTGCTCTTTTCTATTCTGCTCGCTTATCAAGTCGATTACCAAGCGGGGGTATTCGGTCTTATTATTGCGGGAATTGCTGCCGGATTAGGGTATCGATTTTCCTATTTTATTCCCATGTTTAGTGCTTATTTATCAGCCTTTTTATGTTTAAGCCTGCCTTTTATTTTTCATTTTTTGGTTCCTGCGCTGGATCTAAAAGCCTTGTGGTTTACTTCCGGCCTATCCTCCTTTGCCCATCGCCTTTACATTTGGGATTTCATCACAAAACAGATTTGGGAAAAGGCATTTTTAGGGTGGGGAGCCTCGACTTCACGGGGGTTTCCGACAGACGGGCTTACAACCTTTGAGGGAAGCGATATCCTACCGTCCCATCCCCATAACCATATTATGCAACTTTGGCTTGAGCTTGGCGGTGTGGGCGCTCTTATTTTGGCTGTGTTACATTTTATGCTTTTTCGCTCTATCGCGAAATTAGAAAGTCGTCAGGCGACAGCTTGGGCGATGCTATTTTCTGTTATGTCCTTTGTTATTTTAAGTCTTTCTCACAGTATTTGGCATAAGTGGTGGATGACCTGGTTGGGAGCTGCCGGTGTATTAATGGCCGTCGTTCTAAAGAGGGCTCAAAAGATTTCGCACGATTTGTAGTCTTTTTAAAAAGGCAGACGCCGACGAGGACGTCCGGGAAGCGTTTGGAATGACTATATGTCGCCAAAAGAGCATGATGAGGGGGCGGGCATATTAGACGCGTGTCATAATGTTGTGCAAGATCATGGGAAACTGAACTTTTTTGCGGATGTCATCAATGACAACATCTCCGGTAATCGCAACGGTCACATCAAACCTTTCTGCATGAGCTTCGGTAATTTGAACCCGCGGGTTTTGTAAACGAGGTTCAAAGCGTAAGATCGCTGCTCGAACGTGAGAGGCAATTTCTCGCTTGCCGCTGTCCGATTGAGCAAAAAGTCCCGCATAGTCTCGTAAGCCAAACTGCTCGGGCAAGAACACAGCGTCATGATCCGAGTCTTCCGGCCAATCTACATCCGAACCAATTCTGGTGTCTAAAATATTAGAGAGTTCTTGACCGATGGAAAGTTGAAGTTCTTCATCATGCAGGAAATTCTTTGTAATAAGTTCATTGCGAATGTGAGGTTCTTCGTCAATTAAACGATCAAAAAGGGGCATCGGGGCTCCTTTTTCAAATCTCTTTTTTTTCTGTCGGATATTCATAGACTTTACCTCTCTAAAAAGCTTTTCATGAAAGGGGCTTGAAAACCCTTTTTAAGATTTTCAAGCCCACATAATGATAAGCGGATACGGATAGTTTATTACTCAACTTTGTTTAGAGCAAGATCATAAGTGAACTCGGCAGTACCTAGCTTTGTTCCTTCTTTATCATAAGAGTTGATAATTTTCTTGATGATTGTTGCTCGGAAAGTAACAGAGAGCATATCTCCTTTATCCTGAAGCCTTTGAATTGCACAGTTTGTAAAAGTGTACTCTTCAATAGGCAATCTTTGCTCTCCTTTGAAGTGACCGATACGTGTGACATAGACATTAACTTGTGATCCGTCAATGAGAGCCTTTGCAAGGTCAATGGAGTTTCCTTCGTGTGGAATCAAAAGAGGTGTGTTTTGAACAATCACACGACCTGATTCGATTTTATCGTTGGTCGGATTAGGATTGGTTTGCCGCACGATATCCAAGATATTCATAGAGGCAAGGGTCGTCCACTCTTCAAATCCTTCCGTTTCAGACTTAGTCACAACGTTTCCGGCGATTTCAATCTTACAAAAGACATTACCGGATTTCGTTGCGCCGGCATATTGCTCGCCGACACGGTTGCTAGCCCAGGCTTCAGAGCCGTGTGCTGTGCCGGAAATCCTTTCTAGCGGTAGACCTACGGCTTGTTCTGTTAGTACTTGTGCCATTATTTTTCTCCTTTATTTTTTTATTGCATGAGCCTTAAGCCAGATCGGACAAGATTTGCTCGTGGTAAGGTTTGGGCAAATCTGCAACCAAGCGAAGGGATGCTGTTAATTCTTCAAGTTGGAAGTGTGGACGTAAGAACACGACCGCTTTATAGTTTCCGGGATCTCCGGGCACATTAACCACATCTACACGACCTGCTTTCAAAGGATACTTGGCTTTCATACCTTCCGTTGGGCGGGCATTAAGCAAGATGTATTGGGCAAGCCAACCGTTAAGATATCTTTCAACATCTTCACGTTCCATAAAGCTACCGATGCGATCTCTCATCATCACTTTGATATAGTGACCAAAGCGGCTGGCAGCCATGATGTAAGACAAACGAGCAGATAACTGTGAGTTAGAGTTGGCTTCGTCCGTATTATACAACAGAGGCTTATGAGTGGTTTGTGATCCGAAGAAGGCCGCATAGTCACGGTTCTTACAGTGAACAAGAGCGATCAAACCTTGGTCTGACAATTCTTTTTCACGACGATCCGTAATTGCAACTTCAGTCGGGCATTTCAAAGCAACATCACCGTCTGTTGTTTTAAAGGTGTAGTAAGGAAGACCTCGAACGAGACCGCCGTTTTCAACACCCCGTGTTGCCACAGGCCAGCCGTGCATGTTACAGGCTTCAAGAATTCTCAAGGCCATGGCCCAAGCAGAGCTCATCCAAGAGAATTTACTGTTGTCTGTTCCGTCAACGCCCTCTTCGTAGTTCATACCGTCCACAGGATTTGTGTCCTTGCCATAAGGGGCACGGGACAAAACGTGAGGAAGAGTAAGGGCTACATAGCGAGATTCGTCTGTCTCACGGAAGCTCATCCATTTACCGAGTTCTGTGCTTTGGAAGACTGTCGCAACGTCGCGAATGTTTCCGAGGTTCGTAAAGGTATCAAGATCAATCAAACCGGGGTTTGCGCCTGCAATGAAAGGAGCAAGGGCAGCGGCTGACACTTCTGAAATTTTACCAAGAAGTTCGATATCGAATTGCGTACGGCTAAATTCAAAGTCACTCATCAAGAAGGAATAAGGATTACCGCCAAAGGTACCGTATTCTTCTTCATAGACTTTTTTAAAGAGCTGGCTTTGGTCAAAACCAACAGCTTTTTCAAGGTCGTAAGCCAATTCTTGTTTTGTGGTATTGAACAAACGAACATTAACACGTGCGCCGATGTCCGTTCCTGTTACCAGATAGAACAAGCCGCGCCATGTGCCTTCGACTTTTTGGAACTCCGGAGCATGAAGAATTTCGTCCAGTTGCTCTGAGAGGTCTAGGTCAATTTGGCCAACTTCCGCACTAACGGCTGTGATAGCACTGCTATGTTCGCCGGCTTTCGCAATTTTAGTCAAGAATTCTTCGACAAGTTCAAGAGCATAAGCTTTCTGAGCGTCTTCACGAATCATTTTTCCTTCTTCAACAATTTGATCCGCTGTTTTGGATTCACCGGCAAGAACCGCATCCATAACGACGTTCAAATCGGCGTTACCGTCAAGTTTCGCAAGAAGATCGTTCAGTTTAACACGTGATTCAAACTTTACTTTCATCTCGGGAACTTGATTGATGATGGAAATGGGCTCGAAATCATCAATGGTTAAGAAAAGAAGATCAATGGAAATTTTTCCCTTTTCTGTAAAACGATTCGGAACATTGAAAATTGCCTTCGGACGAATAGATTCCATGATATCTGTTAAGGTATCCGGTCTAACATCAACGAACTTGCGATCACGGAATGGTGCTTTTGGCACTTCTGATTGGCAAGACAGGTCGCTCATGATGCCAAGAACATACGGTAGTTCTTTAACGACGATAGCCCCTGCTGTGTGAACATCATACCTGATTTTCACCCGTGGCGGACGTACTACTTCCAGTTTCTGTTGTATAGTTGTCATGTTTTCCCCCTATTTTTTTCTGGGTTTTGCCTTATTGCATAGTTTCATTAAACAGCAACTTTATTAAAAAGAAGTAAATATTATGGATTTTTTTAATTAAAAAGCAAAAAAAGATGTTAACAGAAGGTTAATTTTAGAAACAATTATTTCTAATAGAAAAGAGACTGAAAAATAGTCTCGAATTTCCTTTTCGCAAGGGATGTCAAAGAGTTAGCCTTTGTAGGAAGACCTAAAATTGCTTCAAAAATCCTTAAGTTTTTAAAGGATTCTAATAAATCGGAAAAAAAATATGCAAAAAAAAATTTTTATGAAAAAGAAAGGGAATTTATTTTTACAGCACAAAGAGAGTATTTTTGAAAGGAAAGAAATCCTGTTGATGAAATGCCCCCCTTTGATAGGAGGACGTTTCTTTTAAAGACGGAAATTTTATTTTGAAGCTGTTTTAAGTTCTGAAGGTGTTTCAAGTGCTGCTAAGTAGCGTTCGGCATCAAGAGCTGCCATACACCCTTGCCCGGCAGCTGTAACAGCTTGACGATAAAGTTTGTCCTGAACGTCTCCGGCAGCAAAAACCCCGTCAATATTCGTGTTTGTTGTTCCGGGAGGGCAAATGATGTAGCCTTCGGCATCAAGGTTAATTTGTCCTTTAAAGAGTTTCGTCGCCGGATCGTGGCCAATGGCAATGAAAATACCGGAAACTTTTAGTTCCGTGACAGCGCCTGTTTTCACATGTTTTGCTTTAAGACCGGTGACAGACTTAGGATTGTCATTGCCTATGACTTCTTCTAAGGTATGATCCCAAAGCACTTGGATTTTGGGGTGGTTAAGGAGGCGGTCTTGCATAACTTTTTCAGCTCGGAGTTCGTCTCGTCGGTGGATAAGGGTTACTTTTGAGGCAAAATTTGTAAGAAAAAGAGCTTCTTCAACAGCCGTATTGCCTCCGCCGATTACGGCAATTTCTTGATTCTTGTAAAAGAAGCCGTCGCAGGTTGCGCAGCCCGATACACCGTAGCCTTGAAATTTGGTTTCGCTTTCAAGGCCAAGCCAGCGAGCTTGAGCACCGGTGCTGATAATGACGCTATCAGCGGTGTAAGTTTTATCGGTATCTGTTGTGAGGGTAAAAGGGCGTTTTGAGAAGTCTACGTTTTCGACATGTTCCGGCAGCAACGTCGCACCGACATTTTCGGCTTGAGCCTTAAACTGCTCCATTAACCAAGGCCCCTGAACGGCGTCTGCAAATCCGGGATAATTCTCCACATCCGTTGTAATTGTCAATTGTCCGCCCGGTTGAAGGCCTGTAAACATAATCGGCTTAAGGTTGGCGCGGGCTGTGTAAATAGCAGCCGTATAGCCGGCGGGGCCGGAACCGATAATAGCGACTTTAAAGTGGGAGATTGTAGTCATGGGGGAAGCTCCTGAATGTGCGATATCGACAATTTTAAAGAAAAAAAGGCAAAACGCAAGTCTGCAGAGCTTTCTTAAGAAAAAAGATTTTTGAGGGAGTCGATCCATGGGTCAAAAAATCCTTTGAGGTTAAGGGGGGTGGCTTTGGGGAGTTCTTCGTTCATAAGGCGTTGGAGTAATCGTTTCATTTCTTCATCTTGCCATTTTGCAGCCCCTTCAATGCGACCGATGAGCTGACCGTTTTTGTTAAAGAAAAGGGTTGTCGGTAGGCCTTTAATAGCCGGACGTGTACTGCTTGCATTGTGATAGGGTTTTAGACGGGTATAGGGGATACGGTTAAAATAGTTTCGCAAAACCCCTGATCGCGGATCATTCAAAGACAGAGCGATAAAAGTAACAGGTTGATTCATATAGTCTGTTGCTGCCTTTTCCAGCTGTTTTAATTCGGAAACACATGAGGGACATGACGTTGCCCAAAGATGCAGAATAACAACTTTTTTTTCCTCCAGAAAGTCATTGAAATAAAGTTTTTTGGGAGGAGTGACCCAAGGCTGATCCTCGAAAAAATAGAAATTAGGCAGAGTCTCCCGAGAGATTACAGTATAGCGTTCGGGCAGGGCTTGTGCTGAAAAAGGCAGGGTGCAAAATACCGTGCAGAGAAGGAGGTATATCTTTCCGCAAAGAAGACGTTTCGGTAAAAACAAACAGAGGAGGGATTTTATTTTTGTCGTGATCATGGTAAAAATAATAGAGAACTAATGAACAAGAGGCAAGAAATGAAGTTAATGAAACCCTATTTTTTTAGGGCTGTTTTAAGTGTGGCTCTTTGCGCGCTTTGCGGTACCTTAAGCAGCTGTGGTAAAAAAGCATCTCCCAATGCGACGTGCAAAGCAGATACTTTTCCGCCAACCTATGATTTGTAGAACTTGCCGATTCTCTTTATAAGTGTGCCATCTCCTTATTTTTTAAGTTATCTCCTTAAAAATAGGTCGTCGGTTTTGTAACACATTTTAAAGGTCAATAGGTAGAGGGTTCTAAAATGCAAACCCATTAAATCTAACGAGACCGTTCATGCGCCTATCCGAACCCGTCGGTATTGCCTCTCTTGGCTTGAAAATTCCATCGTTCTTTTTAGATTTAAAGGATTTTGCACACTTACGAAATACAGATCCGAATAAGTACGAAATCGGTCTGGGTTGCCGTGAAATGGCTTTATGCCTTGACCAACACACGGTTGTTGACCTTGCCCTTGGGGCTGCGCGGCGCGCACTTATGCGCCGAAAGGGGGGGCTCGATCAAATTGGTTTTTTGGCTATCGGAACCGAATCCGGATTAGATATGAGTGCTCCTTTGACCAAATGGGTGGCTCGAGAGTTGCGATTGTCAGGCGCGCTGCGTTCCTATGAAGTAAAGCATGCGTGCCTTGGCGGAACCCTTGCTTTACGTCAGGCCTATGAGTGGCGCTGTTCGCCGGCCTCAAAAGGAAAAGCAGCCCTTGTGATTGCTGTGGATGATACCCTTTACGAGGCGAGAAGCCCCGGAGAGCCGACCCAAGGTGCCGGAGCCGTTGCCATGATTGTGGATGAGCCTTTAATCGCTGAAATGGATCCTTGTTCCCATTCTTGGAGTCGTCCTGCCGATGATTTTTGGCGCCCTGTCGGAGAGCCTTACCCCCATGTGGACGGCCCCTTAAGTCTTGAATGTTATAACCAAGGTGCTTTGGCTTGCTTTCAAGCCTATTGTGAGGACACAAACCAAACCCTTGGGAATTTCCTTGAAAATATTAAGGGGATGAGTTTTCATACGCCTTTTCCTAAAATGGTACAAAAAGCCTTGGGTGTTCTTTGTGAGAAAGCTGAAATTACCGCAGGAAATCCGAACAAGGCAAAAGAGCTTTTCCTTGAAAAGGTTGCACCCCATCTGACTTGGAATCAAAAAATCGGCAACTCTATGACGGCAAGTCTTTGGTTTTCTGTTGCCCAAAACCTTTGCGGTCGACGAATCGGCGAGCAAATTAGTGCCTTTTCCTACGGTTCCGGCTGTGGTGCGGAATTACAACTCTTAACCGCAGGACCCGAGGCACAGGCGGCGGCGTGGGCTCAGGATCTTCAGGAGGATTTTTCTCAAAGGACTCGGTTAAGCGCTCAAGATTATGACTCTTTCAGGACGCGCAATCAGGCCGTGAAAAGCGGATTTCCGGCTGCTGAATTGTTGCAAAATAAGCGAGGGTTCCGCCATGCCTCCTAAGGCATTCTCGTGCTATACCCTGGAAGACCGTTTGCACTACCTTGTTGAAAAAACAGGTTTATCCCTTTTGGAAATTAAAGAAGCTTTGGAAACACCGGCTCAAAATCTAGAGCTTGCCGAAGCCTTTATTGAAGCTCCCTTCGGTTATTTTGCTCTTCCCCTAGGGCTTGTAAAATCTCTTACAATGAACGGCGAAACCTATTGTGTGCCTTTGGCAATAGAAGAAACATCCGTTGTGGCGGCGCTCAATAAAACGGCCTCGTGGGTTGAGCGCTCCGGCCGGCTGACAGCTCATATAAACGGCGATCAAAAAGATCAAACCGTTATCGGGCAAATCCAAATTGCAAGCTTAAAGGATCCTGAAAGGTTTCAACGGCACGTTCGGGACGCCACTCGAGAATGGATTGACCTTGCAAATAAGGGGCCTGCGGCTACTCTTTTTCAAAGAGGAGGAGGGGTGACGGACATTAATCTCCGTCTCTTGTCTCGTCAAAAGGATTCGGGCGTTATGGGCGTTTTGCACGTCCGCCTTAATCCTTGTGAGGCTATGGGAGCCAATCAAGTCACCCAAGTTTGTGAGTTTTTAAAACCCTATATTGAAGCAAAAACCGATGAAAAGGTGACCCTTTGCATTCTCTCTAACCTAACCGATCAAAAACTTATAACGGCTAACCTTGTTCTTGAAAATATTGATCCCGAACTGGGACATAAAATTGAAGAAGCGTCTCATTTCGCGATATGTGATCCTTATCGAGCGGCAACCCACAATAAAGGGATTATGAACGGCATTGATGCTGTTGTGATTGCCACGGGAAATGACTGGCGAGCCGTTGAAGCGGGGTTGCACAGTTATGGAGCAACGAAGGATGCAACGTCCTCTTACGCACCGCTGGCAACATGGCAGATGCAAGGTGCTGATTTGGTTGGAACCTTTAAAGGCCCCATTGCCGTCGGGACGGTAGGAGGCGTCACACGCCGCCATCCGACGGCGCAGTTGGTCTTGAAATGTCTGGGAAATCCAAGTTCTAACGAGTTGTCTTGTTTGATTGCCGGTGTCGGTTTGCTGCAAAACTTAGGGGCTCTCAGAGCCCTTGTATCCGAAGGTATTATCCAAGGACATATGGGGTTGCATATTAAAAATATGATCCATCGCTTGGAGGCGACGCCGGAGCAAAAAGAGAACATTCGGCATAGTTTGCGCCTAAAGCTTCAGTCTCAAAAACATATCAGTGATTCCGATGCAAAAAAGGCGCTGGCAGAAATTGCAAAGGTGGCTTAAAACCTGTAGGTTTTTCCGGTATACTGGATTAATTGACATTATGGAGATCTCTTAAGATATGGCACGTCTTGAAATTCATCACCACAAAGGTGATTTGCCCGACACTGTAAAATTTACGGGGAGCGTTGCTATTGATTCGGAAGCAATGGGGTTGAATCCCCATCGAGACCGCTTGTGTGTGGTGCAGTTATCCGCCGGAGACGGTACGGCTCATGTGGTTCAATTGAATGAGAATTTTTCTTACGACTGCCCCAATTTGAAAGCTCTTTTAGCAGATAATTCCATCACAAAGATTTATCATTACGGGCGCTTTGATATCGCTATTTTGTATCACTATTTGGGGGTTCTAACTCAACCTGTTTATTGTACGAAAATCGCTTCAAAGCTGGTACGTAATTTCACGCCTCGCCAAGGGCTTAAATCTTTGTGCAGCGATCTTTTAGGGATCGAGCTCTCAAAACAATCTCAATCGTCCGATTGGGGAGATCCCAATCTCACAAAAGAGCAACTTGCCTATGCCGCAAGCGATGTGTTGCATTTGCATGCTTTGAAGGAAAAATTAGATTCCATCCTTAAACGGGAAGGACGTCTTGAGATGGCTCAAAAATGCTTTGATTTTCTTCCAACCGTTGCTCGGCTTGATTTGTTGGGATATGAAGACCTTCAAGTCTTTAGTCATAGTTGATTTTTAGCAGGCATACATGCTATTAAAGTAAGAGCCTTTCTTTTTTAATAACTATAGTTGTGAATTTTATGCCTCGCTCCCTCCCGAAAACAAATGAAAACCTCAGTGTGCACTTAACCGACATTGAGGAAGCCCGCCGTGTTCTTTCCCTTGAATCTCAGGCTCTTGAGGCTTTATCAAAATCTTTAGGGGCGGAATTCACCGCAGCCGTTGATCTTATTTTTAAAACAAAAGATCGGGTTATTATTACGGGGATGGGAAAAAGCGGCCATGTAGGAAATAAAATTGCTTCTACGTTGGCTTCGACGGGTACACCCAGCACTTTTGTTCATCCCGCAGAGGCAAGTCATGGTGATCTCGGTATGATCACGGCAAATGATACGATTATGGCTCTTTCAAATTCCGGGGAAACTTCTGAACTTTCCGATATTTTAGCTTACGCCAAACGTCACGGTATCAGGCTTATCGGTATCACGTCAAATAGAGGATCAACGCTGGATCAAACGGCAGATGTCTCTTTGGTTTTGCCGAAACGAGAAGAGGCTTGTCCCCTTGGTTTAGCACCGACAACTTCTACGACGATGATGATTGCCTTAGGGGACGCCCTTGCAACCGCTGCCTTAAAACGTCGAGGTTTTTCGGCTACCGATTTTAGTTCTTTGCATCCCGGAGGCAAGCTCGGGCAACGCTTAATGCGTGTTGAAAAGTTAATGCACAGGGCTCCAAAAATGCCTTTAATTCGACAAGATGCCCCCATGGAAGAGGCATTGTTGCAAATGACTTCTCAAGGATTTGGTTGTGTCGGTGTTTTAAGTGAAGCCGGAGCTTTATCGGGTATGGTAACCGACGGTGATTTGCGTCGTCACATGGGTCGCGACTTGATGGCCTCTAAAGTTGTTGATATCATGACGAAAAACCCTCGTGTTATTCACGAAAATATCCTTGCCGAAGAAGCGTTGGCTCGTATGAATCAAGCGGGTATTACAAGCTTTTTTGTTGTGAAAAGCGACCAAGAAACCGATCGGCGACCCATTGGTATTCTTCATATTCATGATTGTTTACGTGCGGGGATTCAATAGCCTATGGTAGTTGAGAAAAGAGAAAAAAGAACAACGGCTTCTCTTTTAAAGCGGAGCAAAAAACATACGGGGCGTGTGAGAATTTTAAGGCGCTTTTTACCTGTTGCAGCCCTCTTGGCCGTCTTAGCCGTCTTATTATGGTCGTCTTTTGAAACTTTTTTTGAAAAGAAAATTGAAGGCATTCCCGATAAAGCACGTAATCTCGTGACCCGTAACAAAGTGTTGAATCCGCGTATGAACTCGACGGATTCCAAGGGAAATCCTTATAAAATAGAAGCTCAGAATGCAACTCAAATAGAAAACTCTAAAGCCCTTCTTGAAAAACCGTGTTGCGAAATTGTGGGATCAAAGGGGCAGCAAATTAAGTTGAAATCCGATACAGGGCTTTTAAATCAAGAAAAACAAACCTTTGCCTATGAAGGGAATGTTCAGCTTGAAACCAATGACGGATATGTCTTTGAGACGGAAAAAGCCAAAGTTGATTTGAAAACACAAAGTGTGACGGGGAAAGACCCGATTCAAGGCACCGGTCCTGCAGGAAAAATTGCGGCAAAAGACGGATTTTATCTGGATAAAAAATCTCAAGAACTCCATTTCAAAGGCCCGACTCGCCTGACTATTCATTCTAAACCGACAGAGAAAAAAGAGATTAACTGATGAAAATTTTGACCTTTTTCTTTTTGTGCTGTTGTGCGTTGACGAGCTCTCTTAAAGCGTTTTCTTTCGAGTCTCAGGGTAAGGCTCCCCTTGAAATTACTGCTCAAAACGGCATGATTTGTTCTCAAGATAAAAAGCGTTGCACGGCCTTGGGCCCAGTGGTCTCAACTAAGGGAAATAGCGTTTTAAAATCTGAAAAGCTTGTTGTTTACTTTAAAAACGAATCGTCTTCCAAGGTGGAAAAATCCGATGAAAATCCACGGCAAGATGTTGAAAGAATTGAAGCTATCGGTAACGTTCATTTTTTTGATACCGGAGGAACTAAGCAAGGCGGCGTTGAAGCCAAAGGCGATTATGCTCTTTATCAAGAAGAAAAAGGCAAGCTGATTTTAGAAGGGAATCCTATCCTAAGGGACGCACAAACTCTGATTTCAGGGGGGGCTCAAGTGATTTTTTATGAAAAAGCTCAGATGGCAAAAACCGTTGGTCGTTCTACGGTTAAGCGGGAGGATAAATTGATGCAAGCCGATGTATTTAATGTTTATTTCACAAAGGATGCTACGGGAAAGTTTTCTTTTGATCGGGTAGAAGCCCACGGAAATGTGCTCATTTCAACGCCAACGGAAATTGCAAAAGCAAAGAGAGGGGTGTATGCTAACACCACTCAAGTGGCAGAACTCTTTGATGATGTCGTGATTACACGGGTTGAGGGGCAATTGCGTGGAAATTACGGACGCTACGATATGGCATCGGGACAAAGTCAGCTCTTTCAGGATCAAGATACCCGCGAGCCCGGAAAACAAGTTCAAGCGATTTTAAGCCCTAAAATTTTAAAACGCACAAAAGTAAAGAAAAAGACGACTTAATATGGATCAAGTAAAATTTGACACAACCGTTGGTTTGACGGTCATTGGCGCCGCCAAAACCTACGGTAAACGCCCCGTGGTTCAAAATGTAAATTTACACATTCAAAGGGGTGAAGCCGTTGGGCTTTTGGGACCTAACGGAGCCGGGAAAACCACGACTTTTTCCCTGATTGCCGGTCTTGTTTCTCCAACACACGGCAAGGTCTATCTTGATAATACGGATATTACCCATTTGCCGATGTATCGCAGGGCCCGCCTCGGCATCGGTTATCTTCCTCAAGAAGCTTCTATTTTTCGAGGGATGAATGTTGAAGATAATATCCGCTCTGTTTTAGAAATCTATGAAAGTGATCCTGTTGCCCGTGAAGATCGTCTGGACAATTTGTTAGGTGAATTTATGATTTCTCATTTGAGAAAATCACAGGCCTTGACTCTTTCAGGCGGCGAGCGTCGCCGCGTTGAAATCGCCCGAGCCCTTGCCGGTCAACCTCATTTTATTTTATTGGATGAGCCTCTGGCCGGTATTGACCCTATTGCTGTTCAAGATATACGAGAGCTTATTTCTCATTTGAAGGAACGCGATATCGGTGTCCTGATCACAGATCATAATGTGCGCGAGACCTTAGGCATTGTTGATCGTGCTTATATCATAACCGAAGGTCGTGTTTTGATGGAAGGCACACCGGATCAAATTATTGCAGACGAGGATGTTAGACGCGTTTATTTGGGTGATACTTTTCAAAGTAGAGAGTAGGAAAGACGATAAAGCGCTAAAAATAATCAATATTATCTAAGGTTTACCGGATCTTTGTTGCCCTCGGTCTTTATTGAGCATCTTTCCAAGTCACTATCCTTAAGCATTCCCAATAGCCCGTAGAGGAATTTTGCCGACCTGACTTAGGGGGAAACTCAGTTTGATTTGTGTCTCTTCCGGGTTACTCGTGATATGCTCCAGGCTTGCCCCGTGAGCTTCGATAATATGACGGGCAAGGGATATCCCCAAGGTTTTTCCGGGTGCAAGGTGACGCATCAAAATCGTATTAGGGTCATCTTGTGCCTTTTTTGGATTCTTTTTGCTATAGACGGGAAGAGTCATCTCAACGATCACAGATTTTTCATCTTGCTGCATTGTGAAGGTGACGTCGTTATTACACTCAATATCCGAGGTTACCTGCATAAACAGGGTCTCAAGAGCCTGTTTTAGATGTTTTTTATCCCCTTGTATAATGGCTTTTTCAAGGGGGATCGTTGTTTTTAAAGTACCTGAAAGAGGGTCGCATTGACGATTATAGTTTTGAAGGGTTTCATCAAATAACGCCCAAAAATCACAACTTTCTCTTTTAAGTTGAATATGTCCGGATTCAATCATCGCAAGATCCAGGATGTTATTTACAAGGCTTAAGAGGCGTGTTGAAGATGTTAAAATATCCGAGCAATAGACTTTTTGTTGGTGATTTAATTTGCCTGCATATTCCTTTGACAAAAGTTCCGAGTAGCCGATAATTGCATTTAAAGGCGTTCGCATTTCATAGGACATTTTTGAAATGAAATCAGATTTTAGCCGATCGGCATTTTTCTGGGCGATTTTTCGCTCTTCAAGAGCTGTTTCCAGTTTTGTATGATCGGTGACGTCATAGTAACTCATCAAATTAGAGCCGTCGGGAAGAGGAACATAGGAAAATTCAATGGTGCTACCGTCTTGACGATGAATTTTACGTTTTTTGGGTCGGCGATCCGTTACAATTTCCATGACACGATTTTTATACTGTTCCCAATCTTTTTTAGGATCAAGAAGGTGCTTTGCTTGGTCTGCCAAAAGGGAAAGACGTTCTCCTTTTCGCATCATTAAAGGGTCAATATTCCAAAGTTTTGCAAAAGCCTTGTTCGAAAATTGGAGTCGGTTATCAATGCCGAATACTGCGACACCTTCAAAAAGATTGTCAAGAGTTGCGTTATACACGGCAAGCTGGGTGTTGTATTTTGCTTCAAGATTTAAACGATCTGTGAGGTCTTCAAAGATATAAAAACTACCACCCATAGGATGAGGAGATGAAATAATACGAATGATACGACCGTCCGGTAAGTGATTGAGCGTTTCAATAGGATCAATTAAACTTTTCAGGGCTTTGATTTGTTCTTGTTTATACGCATTATAATCGGCATATTCCGTTAGAAGACGTCTTGCGCGTAAATCATCAAGAACTTCTCCGATGTAAGGATCTTTGTTGAGCCAATTTTCATCAAAATCAAACATCTTCATATAAGCCTGATTAAAATAGCGCATGTTCTGCTCGCCATCATAAATAGTGACGCCTGCCGAAAGGGAATTGAGCACTTCACGATAAGAGGCTAAGTGGTTTTGAAGCTTTTTCTCTTGGGCATAGACTTTTGTCAGGTCTTCTCCAAAACCCATTTTTATTTCTGCCGTAAACTCTTTTTCTTGGAAGTGATAAAGGCGTCGTTCTCCGTTTAAGATGATAGCTTTCGGTTGTGTTGAAGCTAAAAATTCTTGACTAAGCATAGAGGCTGTCAGGGGAGCGCCCTCAAATTTTTCAAAATCCAATAAGTTGGCACAAACGGGGTTGCAATATAAAAGTTCATGATCGCGTCGGATCCAGACAGGCCAAGGCAAATGGTCAAAGGCTCGTTTGTAGAAATCAAGGGATTTTGTCAGCATCTTGCATTCAAGGCGCAAGGCACTTTTTTCTCCTTAAAATAAGGTTACATCGTGCAGGGTAATCACGGCCCACTTTGTGTTGCCCCTAAAACAATGCCCGCTAAGGCGATAAGTACGTTGTCCCCGCTTTGCTGTTAGCGTCAAGCTAATGGGGCGTGACTCTTTTTTTAATGAGGCAAAGGCAAAGCGGATGCCTTCTTGTTCGTTTTCTTCAAATTGTTCTAAAAAATCATCAAAAGTTTTGAATCTTAATTCGCGAAAAACCAATGTGATTTTGCGCTTTGTAAGATAGGAAAATGTATTGCTTTGTTGGTTATAAAAGATAATGAAAACATTACTGCGTTTTAAGGTTCGTAAAAGTTTTTTGTGGTGATAGCGGGTATAAAAACAACGCCCTGCAAAGGCAAAAGTTATGCTTAATATGATAAGGTTGGCAAGGGGATTCCCTAAAAAACCATACAAATACGCTGCTGTTTCGCCCATGATATAATACGCCTCGCCTGATATTCTTTAAACTATTGTGTTTTTTCTCTATATCCGCACGTTGGTGAATCGTTCTTATATATAGGAAATTTGCAGCAACACGGCTGTTTCATACAAAAATAAATGCACAACCCTATTGACCTGTGATCAGTTTAAATTTGATTGCCTTTAGAATACATTATAGAATGGAAGGGTGAAAGAAAAAAACAGCACGGCCTATGGCACAGAAAAAAAAGTCGGTAAAACGAATGAACGCTACAATATCTCCCAAAACCCCTCTCAAGGAGCAAATTCAGGAGAGCCGTAAGGTTGCCGTCGTTACAAGCAATACAAAAACCTTACTAACCTTTCGGTACGATTTTTTAAAAGCTCTTAAGGCAACAGGGGCAGAAGTTGTGGTTTTTGGTCCTAATGACGTGTGTAAAACGGCTGCTGTTAGAAAGTTAAAGGATATTGATGTTCCTTTTTTCGTTATTCCCATTGCCAATACAAAGTTAAATCCTTTTCAAGATTGCGCAACTTATAAGGTTCTTAAGCACCTTTTTAAAAAACAAAAAATAACCTCTGTCTTTTCTTATACCCTAAAGCCTGTGATCTACGGCTCTCTTGCAGCAAAAGCTGCCGGTGTTAAAACGATTACGTCTATGATGACGGGCCTCGGGCATCTTTATACTTTCCATGATTGGCGGACAAAACTGTTGCGTTTGGTGTCTGATCGTTTGTTAAAAATAGCATTTAAGGTTAATACAACGGTCTTTTTCCAAAATAAAGATGATGCACAGGTGTTGCTGGATGCTAACTTAGTGCCCCAAGAAAAAGTTGTATTGATAAACGGGTCGGGTGTGAATCTCAAGGAATTTCCCAAAACGCCGCTTCCCGAACAAACACCCCTGACGTTTCTTTTTGTGGGACGCCTTTTAAAATCCAAAGGCTTTTATGAATATTGTGAAGCAGTTAAGATGGTTCATAAGAAATACCCCGGAATGCGCTATCAACTTTTAGGGGGGCATCATCCGAACCCGGCACAGCTGGGTAAAAAAGAAGCCTTAAAGATCATGAAAGACTCTTTTGTCGAGTACCTTGGAGAAGTAGATGATGTTTTGCCTTTTTTGCAAAAAGCTCATGTAATTGTCTTGCCTTCTTATCGCGAAGGCACACCGAAAGCTCTCTTGGAGGCGCTTTCTGTCGGGCGCCCGTTGATCACGACTAATGCTCCCGGGTGTTGTGAGACGGTTAGTGAAGAGGAGAACGGTGTATTGGTTCATGTGGCAGATCCATGGGCTATTGCAGAAGCGATGAAGTTTTTTATTGAGCATTCCGAGAAGCTCCGACCTATGGCCGATGCCAGCCGTAAACTGGCAGAAGATAAATTTGATGTTCACAAAGTGAATGCTACGCTCATTAAATTTTTAAATTTGGGATAGGTTTAGTTATCCTTACCGTATAGCTTAAGTAGGGGCGGAATAGAGGCTGCAATGCCGATTAAGGCGTACCAATACCATTCAAAGCTTATGAGAACAGGCCAATATTTTGCGAGTAAAAGCACGAGAGCAATAGCTGAAAACTTAATCAGGGAAATATCATACCAACTGAGCTTTTTTACCTTTCTATCTAGCCAATTAAAAAATTTCATTTTTTCCTCCTATCGTTGTTAATTATTCTTTCTAATGTCGTTATTATATCAAAAAAAGGTTAAAGAATGATTATCCGGGGTATACTAAACCTAATTTAGGGAAGTATTTTTGATTATGCTGATAAACGATGCAATCCATGGTGTGATGACATTTGATGACGGCCTGATGGCACACCTTAGGCCTATCATCGACCAACCAATTTTTCAACGCCTACGTCATATTAAGCAAGTGGGGCTTGTGGATCTTGTTTTTCCAAGCGCAACCCACACGCGTTTTAACCATAGTTTGGGATGTGCTTATCTTGCGTCAAGATTTGCAAAAGCCCTTGATCTTAAAAAAGAAACGCAACATTTGGCCGTAATTTCTGCGCTGATCCATGATATCGGCCACGGCCCTTTTTCTCACGCGTTTGAGCGTTTGCTGTGTAACCGAAATGAACAAGTTCGCCATGAAGATTGGAGTTATGAGTTTTTAGCAGACTTTGATTTGCCGGACACACACCCTTTGAAGATGCATCAAGAAACGGTAAAAAAGTTTATTAAGGGTGAGTATAGTTATTCTAAAGGCAGTGATGCTAACTTAGTTGCCGATATTGTCTCTTCCCAGTTGGATGCGGATCGTTTGGATTATTTATTGCGAGACTCCCATTTTTGCGGTGTTTCTTTTGGAGAAATCGATGCCCACTGGATTTTAAAAAAGCTTGTGCGCATTGAGGGGGTAGAGAATTCTCCGCGTCTTGGTATTGAGTTTAAAGGCGTGAATTCTGTCGAACATTATTTGTTAGCAAGGCGCCTTATGACCCGTGGTGTTTATAACCATTCTCTTGTGCTTTTGTATGAGACATTGGTTATTATTTTCTTGGAAAAAATTGTAGATCATTTGGAAATTATTGAAAAACTTCCCCAAAGCATACTGAAAGATTTCTTGGGAGATTGTCATGGATTCCGAAAAAATATTCTTTCCAAGAATGATTTTATCTATCGAGCCTATCCTAATTATAGAAAGCTTGCGGATTATGATGTGTGGTCTCTTATTCGAGAAATAGCCTCCGATGCTACCGGAAAATGGCCGCGTGATCTTATCGATATTGCTTTGCTTTTATATACACGCCGGAAAATGTATAAGATTGTGCGTTTAAATCAACGGCATCAGGATGTAGATGATAAAACGGCTCGGAAAGTTATGAAAAAATATGGCCTTTCCAATTGGCAGCTCATTGTCCTTAAAGGGAGTGTAGCGACCTATCAAGGTGAAAAATCCCCCCTTTATATTAAAGAACAAGGGCGCGAGGTTTCTGATTTGACAAAACATTCCCATATTATGCATTATCTTGGAGGCCAAGAAGAGCAATATCGTTATTTAGCAATCCATAATAATTTGAATACGAGTGAGATTCTTCAAGAGTTTGGTTTGGAATAGAGTTTCACTACATTATTATAGTCATCAGGACGCAGTAGGAAGTTTCATAACCTTAAACCAATACTCCCGTATAAGCCTGAAAAAGGCAATAAGTTCATCAAGATTTCCGGGCTTTACCATAAAACTATTGGCACCTGTTTTATAGAGTGCGTCTATGGTATTTTGATCTCCTTGCCCCGAAAGGATAATAACGGGGATATTTTGCATTGTTTTATCAGCCCGTACGATGCGGAGGACTTCTTGCCCGTTTAAATCGGGCATATTAAGGTCAAGAAAAATGAGATTGGGCCGTTCTTTAGATTTTAAAGTGCCTGCAGTATTTTTTTTTAGCATGTCGAGAACAGCCTCACTTGTTGCATGACGTAAAATTCTATTGTTAAGTTTTGCAAGCCGAAAGGCACGTTTGGCAAGTTCGAAATCCATATCATTATTTTCGATGAAAAGAACATTTGTTTTTTCTGAAATCATGTTTGTACTCCTTACGCTGTTTAATGCAGTGTTCTTTCAAAAAAACATTAATATAGAATACTGGGAAATATAAACACCGGTAACGGTATATATTTACAAGATATAATATATTTCGTTCTCAATACATATTTATAATTAATTTTTATTTATTAATATTAATAAATAGTTAAGATGTGGTTGATAAGTTTCTATAATATAAATGTTTTTTTAAAATGTATAAAAATTACATTGGAAAGAAACTTTTTAGATCGGCCTCTCACAGAGGGGTTGAGCTTTGCTTACCAAGCATTTTTGAGATGATGACAGCGCCATCCGTGGACAATAAGATAATCAAAACGGTAATCGTAGGATTGGAAAGCGGGGTGTTTTGTTTGAAAATAACGAGCCCCGTTAGTAATACGTCGTTGTTGATTAGGGGAAAGGGCTTCAAGACCTGCATTGAGGGAGGAACGCGCTTTAACTTCACAAAAAATAATAGAATGTCCTTTTTGAAGAATAAGGTCAATTTCTCCCAAGGGGTTTTGATAGCGACGTTTTAGGATTTTGTATCCTTTGAATTGCAAAAAAAGAGCGGCCCACCTTTCGGCAAGCCGCCCCTTTTGTTCATATTTTTGCTTTGTTTTAAGATTATTAATTGCCACTCAAATGCCTTAATTCTCTTACAATGACCGTAGCAGCCGTTAAGTCAAGCGCCGTTTCAATTTTGCTTTCCTTGATGGCATGTTCAATATTTATGATTTGATTTTGGTGAGCTTGCATCCAATTTTCGAGCAGCGCTTCAAAGTGGTCATCCGTTTGAATGCGCTGTTCCGCCGCATAAAGCAGCATGTTAATGGTGAGATCGCTTTGGTAATTATAAAGATCCTCGATTAAACTTATAACAAGGCGTCGACCCCATAGCGTTGTCGCCATGGCGACGGTTTCAATGGTCTCTCGTAGAGGAGAAAAGAAGAACGCCTGTCCCACTTTAAAGTAGAGTTTAGCGACTTCAGGAACCGTGCTATTTGTTTCTGTTGCAACCAAAATGATGTCGGGTGATGTTGAGGCGGCTTGAAGAAGAGCCAGACGTTTTGCAAGATTTTTGGGCAGTTTTAACTGTTCGTAAGCTTTAATTCTGGCTTCCAATTTATCTTTGAGATCCCCTTGTAAGCAGTCTGTAATGTTAGATAGGAAAGAGTCTATGCCGATTTTTAAAATGCTTGCTGTTTCTTCAATGGTATCGGCCATGGGATAATAGCGTAGCAACCAAAGTGTGATACGGCGCACAATTTTATAAACATCAAGGCGGGCGTTGGTTTGGATCGTACTTGAAATTTTGTTATCCAGTTTTTCAATTTCATCCCAAACATGCTGCATGTCAAAGACTTCCGTTACAGTGAAAAAGGCCTTGAAGATGTCTTCGATAAAGGCGCCCGTCGCATTCATAGCTTCGTTAATATAGCTTGCCCCCATCCGGTTAATAAGCTGGTTAACAGCATAAGTCGCAATAATTTCACGACGCAAGGGATGATGCAAAATTTCCTCATCATATTTCTCTTGGAGAAGAGGCGGGAAATACAGGCGCAGATATTTTATGAAAAAAGGATCATCGGGTAATTTTGTCCCAAGAATTTTATCATAGACATTAATCTTGGAATATCCCATAAGCACGGAAACTTCCGGGCGCGTCAAGCATGTTTGTGTCGCTTGATATTCTTCAAGGGTCGTATCATCCGGCAAGTGCTCAACTTGTCGGTCTAAAACGCCTTCTTGCTCGAGCTGACGAATGAGATGGATTTGTTGGTCAAAGTTGCGACTACCTAAAACATTAATGTCTGTAATGGTCTGAGGTTGCAAATAGTTGTCTCGCAGTACAAGACGAGAGACATCAGATGTCATCTTTTCCAGAAGTTTATTGCGTTCCGGCAAAGTAATTTTCTTTGCTTGCATAATGGCGTTGAACAAAATTTTGATATTAACTTCGCGGTCGGAGCAGGAAACCCCTGCTGAGTTATCAATGGCATCCGTATTAATACGGCCGTGAGCAATACGTGCGAATTCAACGCGTGCTAACTGTGTGCAACCTAGGTTCGCCCCCTCGGCGATGACTTGAGCACGGAGGTCTTTGGCATTAACTCTGACATTATCATTGGCACGATCTCCTACATCTCCATGGCTTTCAGCGGCGGATTTAATATAGGTTCCAATGCCCCCGAACCATAATAAATCGGCTTGATATTTTAAAATGGTTTTAATGAGGTCGTCGGGGCGAATTTCTGCGGATTCCAGACCGAACATTTTTTGAATGATAGGGTTGAGAATAAGGGTTTTGGCACTCCGTGAATAAATCTCACCCCCGTTTGAGAGGACTTTTCGATCATAATCATCCCATGTGGAGCGAGGTAAATTAAAGAGACGTTCCCTTTCTTTAAAGCTTTCTTCTGCATTTGGCGTCGGATCAATGAAAATATGAAGATGATTAAAGGCCGCTACAAGTTCTATTGTTTTAGAAAGGAGCATGCCGTTGCCAAAAACATCTCCCGACATATCGCCGATACCGACGACGGTGAAGGGTTCTTTTTGAATATCTTTGCCGAGTTCTCGGAAATGGCGTTGTACGGCTTTCCAAGCACCTCGTGCGGTGATACCCATTTTTTTGTGATCGTATCCGACGGATCCGCCGGAGGCAAAAGCATCTCCCAGCCAGAAATTATATTCCTTGGAAATTTCATTGGCAAAATCAGAGAAGGTTGCCGTGCCTTTATCGGCAGCTACAACAAGGTATGTATCGTCACCGTCCCACCGTTTAACATCTCGAGGGGGGACAACTTCTTCGCCCACCAGATTATCCGTGATGTCCAATAAACCTCGAATGAGGGTGCGATAACAACGGATGCCTTCTTGAAAAAAATCTTCACGACTTTTGCCTTCAAGCGGCGTCTTAACAATAAAGCCGCCTTTTGATCCCACAGGCACAATGACTGTATTTTTAACCATTTGGGCTTTTACAAGACTTAAAACTTCTGTTCTGAAATCCTCTTGTCGGTCAGACCAACGAATCCCCCCGCGGGCAACTTTGCCACCGCGCAAGTGAATACCTTCCATGTAAGAAGAATAAACAAAGACTTCATATAAGGGGCGTGGTTTCGGCAGTTCCTCAATATCGCGGGAGGAAATTTTGAAAGAAATATAGCTCTTTGAATTTCCGTTATGATCATGTTGGTAAGCGTTTGTTCGAATGGTTGAGGTGATAACCGTTAGATAAAGTCTTAGAATACGATCTTCGTCTGCATTGGAAATAGCATCAAGATGAGTTTTTATTTTTTCAATGAGCTCTTCACAATTGTGAGCCTTTGACGGATGAAAACGTTCTTCAAAGAGTTCTGCTAATAAGGAAACAACCGTTGGGTTTTTTATAAGGGTATTTGAGATATAAGCCTTTGAAAAAGGAGTGCCGATAAGACGTAGGTATTTGGCATAGGCTCTAAATAAAATACATTGCCACCAATCCAGATTTGCTCGCAAGACCAGACGGTTAAAGGCATCGTTTTCAATGGCGCGATTGTAAACCTTTATAAGAGTCTCTTCAAATTTTCTGCAGGCTTTTTCAATATCAATGAGACAAGAGCCCCGAGATTCCAAGATGAAATCGTGGATCCAAACACTTTCTTCTTCACCAAGGGGCAAAACAGAATAAGGCACTTCGCTCACAACTTTTAGATCCAAGTTTTCTAAAATGGGCAGGATATCTGAGAGGGGTAGGGGAACCGAGCGATTATAAAATTTGAGTTTTAAGGCAGTGGAAGCCTCACTGGAAGTCCTATAAATACGCACACGGAACGGATCGTTCTCGTAAACCTTTTCAATTTCTATAAGGTCTTCGAGAACGGCAGCCCCTTTTTGGCGATCCTGATAACCTCTATCAAAGGCCTTGCGATAACGGCGGTAGAGATAGGCGCTTTGGACTTCATGATAGTGCTCCATTAAGGTAAGTTTTAAGTCATCTGTCCATGTTCGGGACTCTTCTATCAAGAGAGCTTCAATACGCTCTATATCGTAATGATCTTTTAGGCCTGTTGTAGAATGGACAGTGTAATGGACACGCGCAAAAGCAAGCTCGCCATATTGTGCTTTGTAAGTCCCAATAGTGCCTTCAAATTCTACGCTTAAAATCTCTGCAATACGATCGCATAGATCCGAATCAAAACGATCACGCGGAATATAGACAAGACAGGACAAAAATCGGTTAAATTGGTCTCGACGGACAAAGAATGCAAGGCGTCGGCGCTCTTGGAGACGAAGAATTTCAAGTCCGATGTCGGTTAATTCTTTGATGGACGCTTGAAAAAGCTCGTCCCGCGGGAGAGAATCGAGAATATGAATTAAGGCCTTGCCGTCATGCCAATCATAGGTAAATCCGGCGCGTTTAATGATTTTTGAGATTTTTGTTCGCAGTAAAGGAATATCACGGGCACTGCTGTCATAGGCGACGGAGGTGAAAAGCCCGACAAACAAGCGAATGCCGATGACCTTCCCTTGGTCGTTATAGCGTCGTATTCCGACGCAATCCATGCGGACATTACGGTGAACATGCGAGAGACAACTTGTTTTATTGATGATAATAGGAAAAGAATCAAAGATGTATTTCTTTGTATCGCTACTGAGCGCAATACCGCTGAAAAGAGTTTGAAGCTTTGAAATTTCTCGGTCCCTTAAAACGCCTAAAGCAGATTCCGATTTAACACGATGGGCAATGTTTTCCGGCTCATCATCAACGAGGTCATAGTTGCAATAGCCCAAAAAGGTATAATGCTCGTTTTCAATCCATTCAACAAATTTGATGGCTTCTTCAATAGAGCTGTGCAAGACGCCTTTTTCTTCGTACGTTTTAAGCTCCTCAATGGTTTCAAGGGCTTTTGCTCGCATGTCTTTCCAGTCTTCATTAGCCCACCTTACATCTCTTAACATATTAGGAATGGAGGCCTTAAGTTCGGCAATCAGCTCCGGGGAAACGAGGTCAACAATTTCACAGTGGATAATATATTCAAGGGATTGTTTTTTCCCAATTTCCGTTGGTCCCGAGATACTTTGAACTTCACCTTTTTCATTACGTTCTACGGCCAGGATAGGGTGGAAGGTAAGCCTTGCTTTTGTCCCTAAGCGTTGCAACAGTCCGTAAAGGGAATCAAGGGAAAAAGACATGTTGTCGTTAACAATATCAATGATAATGCGCTCTGCTAATGCATTGTTAACCTTAGGCTTCCAATGGTAAACGCGGGTTTTGGGTTCGCCTGCTTTGCGTTCATAAAAGAAAGTCCATAAATGTTCCAAACCGTCAACAATGTCGCTTTGATTCATGCGCGTCAAAGTTTCTTTTGCGGGATTGGTATAAAAATGCCGGACAAAATCATAAGCCAAGTCAGCTTGGTCTTCGGGAACAGCTTTTTTTAGAAGAAGTGAAAGGTCGTCAACAATTTTTTGTACAGAGTTTTCCATGAACGTCTTTTCTTTATTTTTATTTGTAAGGCATCTCTTTTTTCAAATTGCCGTTTTAAAGGGTAACAAGCTGTGAATAAGAGCGTTTTTTTTATATCAAAATCCTATCATATCCATTTTTTTTTCAAAGCTAAATCATGGAAAGAAAGGAAGGAAAAAGCCTTTGTCTCCTTTTTTACAAAAAGTAAGAAGAGATATCTTTCCCGACCTTAAGAAATTATGGAGGGCAAAGCGTAAAAAATCGGTAAAGGAAAAATAAATTTTTAAGCAGGTTACTCATTGAGCCGAGGTGATGTGGAAAAAACGGGGATGAGAGTTTTTTAGAAATCAAGGTCGCGATAAGTTGAGGACAGGATTATGCCGGCAACGGTATCTGCTAAAAGAGGTTTGAAAGAGGGGCGTGACTTAAGGCGTACATACCATTCTTTAACTTCCGGGTATTTTTCCCAAGGGACGTTCCCCATATAATCAAGGCAAGAGAGGTGGGCTGCCAGCGTGAAATCTGCAAAGGTAAGAGTGTCGCCGGCAAGCCAGTGCCTTTTTTCAAGAAGCCATGAAAAATAGTCGAGATAGGGGGGAAGGGCTTGTGTGCCCTCTCTCAGATGTCGAGAATCAGGCCCGCCTTCTCCCATAAGGCGTTTGAGGGTTTTTTCATAAACAACTTTGCGGATCACGTCGGTGTAAAATTTTCCGTCAATGTAATGGCAAAGACGACGCATTTCGGCGCGGTTTCGGATAGATTCCGGCCTGAGGGGAATTTCGGGGTAAGCCTCTTCAAGGTATTCCAATATAGCTTGGCTTTCCGATAAGCAAAGGGTCTGATCATTGATACTATCAATGAATACGGGGACTTGACCCGCCGGATTCAGTTCTAAAAATTCTTCCTGTTTTTTCCAAACAGGTTCATTTTGAAGGGTGAACTCGATTCTTTTTTCGCCAAGAACAAGGCGTACTTTTCTTGAAAAAGGGCAAAGGGGATAGTGAAATAAAGTTCTCATCAACTTTTCTCTTTCAAATGCCTTGGGGACATCAAGGTGGTTGTCGTTCTTATTTTTTACTGTATCATCAAACAAACTTTAACGAAAGAAGAGTATCGTACGCGTGTTTTTATACCAAATTATTATTCTGTCCGTCATTCAGGGTTTAACAGAGTTTTTGCCTATCAGTTCGTCGGGACATTTGATTTTAATGCCTTATTTTCTGGCTTGGAAAGATCAGGGGCATTTAATGGATGTCGCTGTGCATGTGGGCACTTTGGGTTCCGTGCTCATTTATTTCTGGAAAGATGTTTTGTCTATGATTGCCGGTTTTTTTCAATTGCTGAAAGGAAAGGTTACCAAAGGAGGAAAGCTCTTTATTCTTTTATGCATCGGGACCGTGCCTGCTGTGATTTTCGGACTTTTCCTTAAGCGCTATGGGGTGAACCATTTGCGTTCCGTTGCGTTGATCGGATGGACGATGACGGGGTATGCCGTTGTCATGTATATTGCCGACCGCTTTTCTCCCGATACAAAAAAGAGCGGAGATATAACGGGTCCGAAAGCCTTTTGGGTTGGTGTTGCACAGGCGTTGGCCTTGATTCCCGGAACCAGCCGTTCCGGCGCCTGTATCACGATGATGCGCTTTTTGGGATTCGAGAGGGCCGAAGCTGCCCGCTTTAGTTTTTTGCTGGCGATTCCTGCTATTACGGCTGCGGCAAGTCTCACGGCTTATGATGCGATTAAGGCGGGTGCTTTTTCTTCCGTCTATAAAGATGCCTCTATTGCCGCTCTTGTGGCTTTTTTGGCCGGCATTATTGCCATTAATTTTATGCTTCGCTGGCTCCGTCAACGTGATCTTACTCCCTTTGTTGTCTATCGTTTAGGCCTTGGTGGTTTTCTGCTTTATTGGGCTTATTATCTGTAGAGTCCTCTCGGAAAATAAACTTGAGGAGAATTTTGATTGTTTTTTCTTGCTGTTTGTGTGAAACTCGGTTAAACAATCTTAAGACATAGGCCTATTCGCTTTGAAAGAGGGTAGGGTTTGTTTTTCTAATTTTATAAAAGGATTTTGAGTCATGGCTGTTCCAAAGAAAAAAACATCCAAATCCAAGCGCAATATGCGCCGTTCACATCACGCTCTTTCAGTTGTAAAAAGTACTGAGTGTGGAAATTGCGGTACACGTAAGCTGGCCCACCACGTTTGTGAAGGGTGTGGCGAATATAAAGGCCGTCAAGTTGTTGACGTTGTCGTTGTACAAGCGTAGCGCTTGTGACCTGTAAGATCGGTCTTTAGAAATCTAGCAGGATACTATTTTGGCTATGCAGCAAACGGTCCTAAACCCGTCTAAAAAAGAATTTACGACACTGGCGATAGATGCGATGGGGGGGGATAACGCCCCCGTTACGACAGTTGAGGGTGTTGCGCTTGCCCATAAAAAACACCCCGGTGTCTGTTTTAAGGTTTTCGGTTTAGAGTCCTCTGTTGTTCCGGAGCTCAAAAAACAGGGGCTTTGGGGCAACGAGAAAATTCAATTTATTGCGTGTAGTGAGGTGATTTCCGGTGCAACCGAACCTCGCTTAGCTATTCGTCAATTCAAAGACTCAAGCATGAGACGAGCCATTCAAGTCGTTGCAGACGGTGAGGCTGATGCCGTTGTATCCGCCGGCAATACCGGCGCTTATATGGTTCTTTCAAAACTACTTTTAAAGACAATTCCCGGCCTTCAACGCCCTGCGATTACAACTCTTCTTCCGACAAAGGACGGTAAGGGGATCGTGATGCTTGATCTTGGGGCCAATGTCCATGTGCCGGCGGATGTCCTTGTGCAATTTTGCATTATGGGTCAAGCTTTTGCAAAGTGTGTGCAAGGCGTGACGAATCCTTCTGTTGCTCTTTTAAATATCGGATCTGAAGAACTTAAGGGCACTACGGTTCTCAAAGAAGCACAAAGCATGATTCAAAAGGCGGGAGCTGTTGAGAATTACGTAGGTTTTATTGAAGGCGATGAGGTCTTTAACGGTAAAGTCGATGTTATTGTAACCGACGGTTTTACAGGTAATGTTGCGTTGAAAACCATTGAAGGTAGTGTTAGATTTGTTGCCGAAGTGATGCGTGAAGAACTCAAACGGACGTGGATTACAAGGCTTGGTGCTTTTATATCCCTTCCGGGGTTTAGGGCTTTCAAAAAACGCCTTGACCCGCGTCGCTATAACGGGGCTCAGTTTTTGGGGCTTCGGGGGATTTCTGTCAAGAGTCATGGCGGAACCGATGCATTCGGTTTTTCTTGCGCTATTTCCGTTGCTTTTGATTTGGCTAAAAATAAGGTCAATGAAAGCCTTGAAAACGAAATTGAAGCCTTACAAGAAAAACTTATTATCGCTGAAAGCGGCGTAGGCCTTGATTAACGACTTTATGGCAGATAGGCAGAATAGGACCAAATTTTCGTGGGAATTTCAGGGCTTGGTTCGTCATTTTTTTACTCTATCTTTTTAATTTTCTTATTTTTTTGACAAAATTCGACGTTTCTTTTATATATAAAACGTATGATATTTTTCGGTATATATAAAATTGAACAAAATAATTAAATACCTTCACGTTTTATTGTTCTGTTTTTCTTTTTTGCCCTCGGCATCTTGGGGGGCTATTCTATACGATAAGCATAGCCGTAAGAACGCTGTTGATTTTGGGAAAACCTTCTCTGCCACAGGGCAGGTGAAAGTCATATCTCCTTCCAAAAATAGCGCAGGAACGGGAACTCTTATTGTTTTAGACGGTCGTCCGGCCGTTTTGACGGCGGCTCATGTGATTGAAGGAAAAGCACGTGTTGCCATGGCACTTGACACGCCGACAGGAAAAGTAAACCTCCCTTTAAGCCATAACAACAAACATATTTACCCCCTATATACGCAACTAAAAGATAAGTGTTTTGATGTGGGTATTATTTTTTTAGAGGAGGGGAGCTACACGTTTAGCCATAATGAGCTCAAGATTCACAGATTGTTTCAAGATCCCGTTTGTGTTGATTTTATGACGGTGTCACCCTTAGACTATGAAAGAGCCGAGACATGTCTTGCAAGCTTTGTCGGCTATGGAGCGCCCGGGACATTTAATGATAAGGGGCATGTGTTCTATGAAAAGGACAAGACTCAAAAAATGGCATCTTATATGATGCTAACGCCCAAAAAGAATATCCTGTATGAACATGGATGCGGCTATGATTTGACCCTGGATATCTCACCCGATGAGATCAAAAGAAAATCTCAAACGCACTTTTTTTGGGATCGTGTTGAAAAATTAAATAACCCTAAAGTATTTCCGGACAATATAAAAGTTATAGGGGCATTTTCTCACGGCGATAGCGGCGGCCCTATTATTCATGAAGGGCGTATTATCGGGGTGGTTTCAACTGCAGAACTTCCCCTTATAAAGCAGCCTGCAAAGCGATTTTATCAGTTTATTCCAAAAAACGCTCGAGAGAAATGGATCGGATGGGATAACGGCCTTTCAGAAGGATCTTTCGGCCGGAAAATGTTAAGGCGTTTTGCTAAGAGCTATTATGATATTCCGGACAGCACGGTTAACCTTTTTCAAACGGCTGCTGCTATTACACCGACCGTCTATAGATGGATGCAAGAAAAAGCCGAAATATTTCTAGCAGAGCAGTGAAAGACACATCTACACTTTTGTAAACATCACAGTGCTGTTGATAAGAGTGAACCCAAATTTCTTCAGTTTTAAGAAATGCAGGGTATGGGTTTCGTCAATTTTGTATTGCCGGTGATCAACGGTTAAAGTTGAAAATCCTTTTTTCGATTTCTTAGAGGGAATTTTGAGGGTGTAGAAAAGGTGTGCTGCGCACCCTCGGCTTTGTCCGACGATTTGGCCAAAAATATCGGCTCCTGTGCCTGTAAAATTATACTCGTCGGGTCGGGCTGTTTTTTCTTCTTTTATATCCCATTTGCGTTTGAATGTTCTGCCATCATCGTAGGTGAAAAATTCATGCAAGGTTAAATCGTCACCCGTTGAGAGTCCCGATACCTCTGCTTGAAATTTTCTCACAACTTTTCCACGCCAATTTCGGGCAACGCCATGAGCTTTGAGAGAGCCGGAATAAAACTCCTTAAGATTTAAAAGAGGTGTTGTTTTTTTGTAATCATTGATTTTGGGGTAAAAGCACATGACGGAACCTGTTTTTTATGAAACTTTTTTAAAGGTTTATTTTTTCTGTTCTTGAGAAAGTTTACCCGTCTTTGAAAATGTAGTAAATATAAGAGTATGCTGTTTATTAAAATATCTTTATTTTTTTTATGTTCTTTTTTCTTTTTTACTTTGAAAGCATCCGACATAGACGAAGAATCTTGGAAGTTGTCAGGAGCCTTTTTTCTTAATAAAAAATGTTATATTTCTGTTCAAGAGAAATGTAGAACCGATGACGGTTCTAGGAGGAACTCACTGATGATGGTTTTGGATTGTCAATTTTTTATTCCTAAAACCCAATCTCAAAGAGGATTTATTTTAAAAGAGAAATTAAAAGAAAGTTATGCTCTTCGTTATATTGCTTGTTATAATTCATTTTATTTCCATGAATTAAAGCTTAATAGGTTACTTTCCGGTGAAATGTATGAGGCGGATCTTTTGCAGGATTCTTATCTTCGCTCAATTGTCCTGTCGGCTTTACAGGCACATAGAAAGGAAACCGATACTTTTGCGGCTCTTTTTCTAACGGGAACAATTTTATATTTGTTAGGAGATAAAAAGTCTTAAGACCTTGGCAAAACCTCTTAAGGTCGCTATCCTACGGCTATTAATTATAAGATAGATTCATAGGATAATGCCTCAAAAAATAAAAGCCTTTTTCCTTTTCTCGGTTATACTAAGCTCTTTTTTTGCGACAAGCTTTTTGCAAGCCGGCGATCATTTCGGAGAAATACGCTTTGGGGTTCAAGCTCATGATTTAAACGGTAACGGCACAAAAAGTCATGAGAACGGCATGACCCTTAACGGGGAATATATTTTTGCCTCCCCAAAAAACGATTTTTTTCAATTCATTTTTGCCCCTCATCCCCATGTGGGCCTTTCTTTAAACAGCGGTTCGGGCACAAGTATGGCTTATGCCGGTTTGACATGGGTTCTGCCTTTTCAAGAGGTTTGGTTTGCAGAGCTAAGATTAGGGGGAGCAATCCATAACGGAAACGTTGGAAAAGAAACAAAAAAGAAAAAAGATTATGGTGCGCGGGCGCTTTTTCACACGGGTCTTTCTCTTGGTTATATCGTCTTTGAAAGGCATACAATTTCCGTTTTGCTGAATCATATCTCTAACGGCGGCTTTGCTAAACCGAATCCCGGTTTTACGGATTTAGGCCTTCGGTACGGCTATCGTTTTTAAGGCTCATTTTTTTAGAAAAGCTAAAAGCCTTCTTAAGCAGCATTGCAAAGTAGACTTTTCTTGATAAATCCCCAATATTTTAGGTTTTGGGGATTTTTATTAAGTTGAAAGGCTGTTTGAAGATAACTAGAGTTTCAAAAGAGTCGCTTCTTCAGCACCGTTTATAATAAAATATTTTCCATCTCTAAGAGCCATAACATCTGTCTTTCTGAAATCAGGGATATCGTTCAAAGTAAGATTAAAATGAGCCATAATATGAGACCGTAGTGTATCGTTCATTTCCACATATTCTTTTGTGGTTAAAATACCGTCTTTGGAAAGCTTTAGGTTATGTTTTTCCAAGTAGCTGAAAAAGAGGACTTCACCACGGCTTCGACGTTTTTCTTCGTTTAAAGATTTAATATCTTCGCCGTTAAGTTGCGCCATTATAAGAAGCCACGTTTGCATATTACCGTTTAAACGTACAGGCATGCCTGTTTCTTGAACAAACTCACGATCCATATTTTTTATCATGATAAAGGAGGTATCTTTAAAAAGTTTTGAGCCTTCCCCGTCAATGAAATCATCCTCTCTAAGAACAGAATCCAAAAGATTATGAACCCTGTCGCTCTCTAATTGAACGCTAAATGTCATATTATAGCTTACGGAATAAGGGCTATTAAATTGATAGAGGCCATAGATTTTATTTTCCCTAACAGTATAGTCATGTGTAAAGGAAACATTGCTTGCAAATTTGTTGTTTGTTCCTGTTAGGAACTGAAAATTATAGGGCAAAGTTTCTGTAAATTTATCATCAACAGAGAATCTCTCTGTATTTTCTATTATATAACCGTTGAGCTTAAAGCTTGAAATTTGTTTTTCCGTAAATTTTGTAGGAAAGAGCTGATCAAGAGAAGAGCTTTCTATCATTTCAAATGAGTCTTCGAGATGCCCTTCAAATTTTATCTCTGATCCATGGGAAAGAGAGTAAGAAAAGCATAGAATAGTTGTTAGTAAATATTTCATGGTAATTGCCTTTTTATGTTGCTTGTTATGCAATATATAATGACAATTTGTCAAATTTAGAAGTGGTACTCTTGCAATATGGTATTGCAAAAAGTACGCTTCATGGAAGTTTAGGACAGGAAATGGCGGTGGTGTTTAAAAAGTATGGAGCCTGTGAGATCTTTTTTTGACGAAAACAGTTTTTAGCCTATTGTTTTAGGAGGCCGTCTTCATAACTGTCATCCCACGGGTCTTGGTGGATGATAACTTCTGTTTGGGGAAAGGCTGTTTCAAGACTGTGACTTACCTCATGGGCTATGGTATGGGCTTTTAAAAGAGACATGTTGCCGTCCATTTCGAGGTGCAGCTGTATAAAACGACTGGGACCCGAGGTGCGTGTTTTAAGGCCATGAAATCCAAGAACATTTGTATGAGCCATAACAATGTCTTGGATTTTTTTACGCTCTTCGTCAGGAAGTTCGCGATCGATCAGGATGTGAAAAGCTTCTTTTGCAATTTTCCAAGAGGTGTACATGATATAGCCTCCGATTAAAAGACCGCACAAAGGATCTATGAAAAGCCAGCCTACTTGTGAGGAAAGGAGCAAAGAGGCAATAACAGAGAGGTTTAAAAAGAGGTCACCTTTAAAATGCAGGTGATCGGCTTTAATGACTGTTGAGTTGGTTCGAGCAATGACATATTTCTGAAAGGCAACCAGGGCCAAGGTGATGACAATTGTCACGGTAATAATGGAAAGACCGAGAGGGGTTTCTTGGACGGGTTCGGGGTGTGCAAAACGGTGAAGGGCTTCAAAGCCCAGCCAAAGAGCCGTCCCCGCAATGAAAAGAGATTGTGCTTGGGCTGCAATGGCTTCGATTTTTCCATGGCCGAAACGATGTTCCTTATCGGCGGGAACGAGGGCATGGCGAATGGCAAAGAAGTTTACAAGAGAGGCGAGCGTATCCACCAAAGAGTCTACAAGCGAGGCTTGAATACTAACAGAGTCCGTCATAATCCATGCAACACATTTAATGACCAGCAAGAAAATGGCAACACCAACGGAGGCATAGGTTACGGCTTTTAAAAGCTTTACGGATTGGGGGTCGGTTTTTGTTACCATGGGTCTAGGAAAATCTCTTATTATCAGGCAAACTTAATATAGAAGCTTTTATACGGGGCTTCTATAAGCTTATTTTTTAAAGTAAGCATTAGGGTACCATACCACATTGAACAGGGATTACCACATGGCACGTTTTTTCAAGGCACGTTTTATATTGAGCTTAAGTTTGCTTAGCGTCTTAACAGGCTGCGCCTTTGATCCTATTTGTCCTTGCACAAAAGATCAACCGAATCCTTGTCGAGAACCGGAAGATGATGCCTTTCCAACGAAAATCCTCCTGCGTTCCTATGAAGGCAGTGCTCTTGGCGCTCTCTTGCCCTCCAATGTGAAGTTAACACCGGCACAAGCCCTTTATGCGCTTTTGGAGCATGGTAATAGAAGTGATGCCTCTACATGGATTGTGGGGGATAATAAAGAATATTCCGGTTATTTTGAAGTGTTTCCACCGACACAAAAAGGAACGTTAATTTGTCGAAAATTCATCCAAGAAATGACGCTTAAGACGAAGGGGTATGGCGACCGTTCTTATAAGGCTCATGGGGAAAGTTGCAAAAATCCTCCCCATACGTGGCGCATTGTTCAAGAAGTGCAGCCGTTTAAAACTCTTTAAAGTCATACCGATGTCAAAAGAAATCCGAGTTCCGAGCTTTTTGATGCCTCTCACCCCTCCTTATCTTGATAGAGAGGCTTTCCGAGAAAAAGAAAATTATCCCCTTGCACTTTTGTGATCTCGTTCTTATATACAAAGAGAAGCGAGGAAAAGCGTATGACATTGCAAAAAAAACTCTCCCCTAAACTCAATTTTCCAATCCTTGGAAAAGTTACAAAAATAGACGCGGAGAAAGTGATTATTCCCGCAGTTATTCCTTATCTTTCAAAGAGCGGGCAGCTTCTACTGCCAAAGGGATTACTGCCGATTTTGGTGAAAGCACCTAAGGATATTAAGGCGGTAGAAAAAGCACTGATGCAAGGGCGTTACCTTGGTATTATTCAGCCGCTAAAAGAATTTAAAGATAAAAAATGCCTGTATCAAGTCGGGTGTGTCGGGCGTATTACAACTTTTTCAGAAAATGAGGACGGAAGTCTTTATTTGATTTTGAAGGGGATTCGTCGTTTTTTGGCCAAGTCTTCAAAAGACGGGTTGCTTCATGTGGATTACAGTCCTTATGATGATGATCGCGTTGCTTTTGACGGAGATAAGCCGAGCGAGAGAGGCCGTTTGATGGAACTTCTAAAGGGCTACCTCAATAGCGTTAACATGGAAATTAATTGGAACGATATTACGGCGGCCAGTGATGAATCTCTTGCAACCTCCCTTGCGATGATGTGCCCCTTTGATGCTAATGAAAAACAGGCTATACTGGAAAGCAGCACCATTAACGAACGCATCGAGATGATCACGGCTTTTATTGAAATGAGCACTATAAAAAAGTCTCCCCTTGATTGGATGCCCCATTAGGACAAAGAAGAACCATGGCCCGGAAACCTCTTGAGATTGATGAAAAATTGCTTGAATTTATTGTATGTCCCGTGACAAAGACCACCTTATCATATGATCGTGAGAGGGGAGAGCTTATTAGTAAAGCGGCTCATCTTGCTTTTCCTATTCAAAACGGTATTCCTATTATGTTAGTAGATGACGCCCGAAAACTGGAAAAATAGTTTTGTTTGTGCTAAAGTCCTTTGATTGTTTAATGTGAGTAAAGATATTAATATGAAACCTTATACTGTTTTAACTGTTCCGAACCCTAAATTGCGTCAGAAAGCTGCTCCTATTGCAGAGGTTAACGACGAGATTCGCACAATTTTTGAACGTATGATTGTGACCATGAACGTTGAGGACGGTGTCGGCCTTGCGGCGACCCAAGTCGGTATTGATAAACGCCTCATTGTGATGAATATAGAAGATGATAATCATAATCATGACCATGACGGAGGGTGTTGCGGTCATCATCACGGTACCGTTTACCGTCTGGCTAATCCTGAGATCATCGAAAAATCCTCCGAGATGCAAACCCTCACGGACGGTTGTCTGTCCGTGCCTGATCAATATGCAGAAGTCTCCCGTGCACACTCTGTCAAAATACTTTATCTTGATGAAAATAATGACTCTCAAACCCTTGAGGCAGACGGTTTGCTTGCCTTTTGCATTCAACATGAAATCGATCATTTAAACGGTATTCTTTTTACGGATCATTTATCGGCCGTAAGGCGTAAACTCATTATTCAAAGAGCTATGAAGGTTATTGCTCGGTACGAGAAAGAACAACGCAACGCCTAAGCTTTTTTGCAGAGACGTTTATGGAGAGCTCCTTATGTTGAAAAAGCCTTTGCGCATTGCCTTTATGGGGACGCCTGATTTTTCCGTGCCTATTCTGCAGGCCTTGATAGAATCTCCCCATGAAGTGGTCGCTGTTTATTCTCAACCGCCCCGCCCTAGCGGTCGAGGTCATAAGGTGACCAAGTCTCCCGTTCAGCTTTTAGCGGAAGCAAATGATATTCCCGTTTTTACACCTAAATCCCTGCGTTTAGCCGAAGAGCAACAACACTTTTCGAGTCTTAAACTTGATCTGGCTGTTGTGGCGGCTTACGGTTTGATGTTGCCCAAGGAAATCCTTGAGGCGCCTCGTTACGGTTGTTTCAATATTCATGCTTCATTGTTGCCCAGATGGCGGGGCGCTGCGCCCATCCAACGGGCGATTCTAGCAGGAGATTCTCGGACAGGCATTACCTTGATGCAGATGGGTATCGGTCTTGATACGGGGGATATGCTCGCAAAAGAAAGTGTGGCGATTACGGATCAAACAACGGGAGAAAGTTTGCATGATGCCCTTTCTCTTCTTGGCGCTAAAATGCTTTTACCTCTTTTAGAGTCCGTTGATCATGTGTCCCCTGAAACTCAAAATGAGACAGAAGCAACTTACGCTGTTAAGCTAACAAAAGCAGAAGCCGAGCTGGATTTTAACAAATCAGCCCAAGTTCTTGAGCGACAAGTGCGTGCTTTTACACCTTGGCCGGGATCTTTTTTCAAGTGGCAAAATAAGGTGGTTAAGGTTCTAAAAGCTCATGTTATTGAGGGGGGGGCGGGGATCAAAGCAGGGACTTTACACGTGACCAAAAGTGACTTTTCTATTGCATGCAAAGACGGGACTCTTGTCTTGGATTGTGTGCAACTCCAAGGGAAGAAGCCTATGGAGATAACTGCTTTTTTGAACGGGTATGCCCCTCAAGACGGTGATGTTATCAAGGTAAAAGTTTAAGATGCCTCGTTATAAACTCACCTTAGAATATGACGGAACGGGCTATGTGGGGTGGCAACATCAACCGGCTCTCCGCTCGATTCAACGAACCCTTGAGGAAGCTGTTTTTAAATTTTGTCAGGAACGTACGGAGGTGTACGGCTCCGGTCGAACGGATGCGGGCGTTCATGCATTGGGTCAGGTGGCTCATATGGATCTTGAAAAACCTCAAGAGCCCTTTAAGATTCAACGGGCTTTAAATCATTATCTGGCTCAAGAGACTGTTGTTGTGCTGGCTGTTGAAGAAGTTTCACAGGATTTTCATGCGCGTTTTTCAGCGAAAAAACGCCGATATATTTATAAATTAGTTTCCCGCTCGGGGCCCTTGGCTCTTCGTCGTCATTTGGCTTGGTATGTGCATCGCCCTCTGGATCTAAGAGCGATGAGGGAAGGGGCGCAATATCTTATCGGACGTCATGATTTTACGACTTTTAGAGCCGCTGCGTGCCAATCGAGCTCTCCTTTAAAAACCCTTGATAAACTCGATATTCTACAAAAGGGAGACGTTTTTACCTTTGATATTGAAGCCCCTTCTTTCTTGCATCACCAAGTGAGAAATTTTGTGGGGACACTTAAGTTAGTGGGTGAGGGGAAATGGCAACCGCTTGACGTGAAGACGGCGCTTGAAAAACGAGACCGTCGCCAAGGGGGGCCTACGGCGCCCGGTTGCGGATTATATTTCCACAGTGTACATTATGAATAAACAGACTTTTAGTCCAAACATTTTTCGGGCATTAGACTCCTAAAAACAAAAAAGAGCTTCTCCTATGAAAATTCTTTTTATTACCTCGACTCGGATCGGCGATGCGATTTTATCTACGTGTCTTTTACGGCATTTGGAAACAGTACATCCCGACGCCCGTTTTACCATTGCTTGCGGCGCTTTATCAGCTCCTCTTTTTGAGGATTTTGAGAAAGCGGATCAACTGATTTCCCTAACATCAAAAAAATACGGCAAGCATTGGGTCGAGGTTTGGACAAAGAGCATCGGGACAAAATGGGATCTTGTGATTGACCTTCGGGGGTCGGCGCTTGCCTTTTTAGTCTTAGCTACAAAGCGTCTTGTGTGGCGGTCGAAAAAAGTTGAAAAACATCGCGTTGAACAACTTTGTGATCTTTTAAAGCAGGGGGGCTATGAAATGCCAAACCCGCAACCGCATTTATGGCTTTCCGACAAGCGTTTAAAAAAAGGCCTCCCTGTTCTTTCGTCTCAAAATACGCCCCTGATTGCAGTCGCTCCCCTTGCCAATTGGCCGGGGAAGGAGTGGCCGCATCTTCAAATGGTTGAGCTTCTCAAACGCGTTTACTCCCAAGGGGGGCCTTTTCAGGGAGCAAAGTTTGCTTTTTTTGCAGCGCCTAACGAACAGGCTCGATTGTCGGAATTTAAAAGTCGATTCGAAAAAAAAGATCTTGTTGAGGTTGGAGACTATTCTCACCTTTTGGATGTGGCTGTTTTGATGAAGCAGTGCAATTTTTTTATTGGAAATGATTCCGGTTTGATGCATATGGCGGCAGCCCTCGGCCTGCCTACCCTTGGATTGTTTGGCCCCAGCTATGACCTGTTTTACCGCCCTTGGGGCAAAAAAGCACATTTTTTGCGCACCCCGGAGTTACCGCAAGACCTCATTGATCAAGCTGATGCGGGGAATGAAAATCTCTTAATGCAAAATCTGACGGTTCAAGATGTTTATCAGGGTGTGAAAGATCTTGCTATTTTGTATAAAACCGGTTAAAAGTAAACCAACTCCTTGCCGGTTTTCCTAGTAAGGCCGGCTTTGTTGAGTTTTATCAACCTAACCGAAAGGAGATCGTTATGACTTTATATGAAACGATTTTTATTGTACGTCAAGATATGGCGCCAAGCCAAGTTGACGCTTTATCTGAGAAGTATTCCGGCCTGATTCGCGATGGCGGTGGTTCTGTTAAAAAAACAGAATACTGTGGTTTGCGTACTCTTGCTTATCCTATTAAAAAGAATAACAAAGGGCATTATGTCCTGATGAACATTGCATCAAATTCCGAGGCTCTTAAAGAAGTCGAGCGGCAAATGTATTTGAGCGACGATGTTATTCGTTATATGTCCGTTTGTGTCGATGCTCATAAAGACGGGCCTTCTGCTCTTTTGAAATCGTCAAGAAATAGCAATATTCGTGATATTTCTATGACTGTTTCAGGAAGAGATTCCGCTCATCATAACAAGCCCTATGGATCTGCCGATGATTCATCTAACGACGACACATCTGTTGAATCTGAATAAGAAAGGAATTTAAAATGTCTGAACGTCACGATCGCTCTGAACGTTCCGGAGATGCTTCCGGAGAACGTCGTCACTTTTTTAAGCGTAAAAAAACCTGCCCTTTTAGTGGGGAAGGCGCACAAGAAATTGATTACAAAGATATCAAATTGTTGCAAAAATATATTTCTGAACGAGGGCGTATTATTCCACGCCGTATCACAGCTGTTTCTGCAAAACATCAACGGGCTCTTGCAACGGCCATTAAGCGGGCACGCTTTTTAGCTTTGCTACCTTATACCGTTAAATAAAAAGATAAGAGGGAAGGTGCTGCAAAAAGTGTTTAAGTTCACAAAAAATCAGCGCTTTTCTCATCCGCTTCTCGGAGGGCTCTTTAGTGCCCTCCTTTTTTCTTTTCTATGGCGCCTTATGGGTGACCTTGCGACCGTTTTCTCTATTATTCCTTTGTTTACCCTTGGGTTGATGACCTCGGCACCCAAACATCTTGCGACGGCTTTTGGTATTGCCTTGCTGACGGTTGCTCTTTTTCTAAGCATTGAGAATGCCTTGAACTATGCCCTTTATGTTGGAGTGCCGGGGCTTGTGTTGCCTTATTTTGCTCGACAACATTATAGTGAAAAAGGCAAAAAAATTTGGTATCCCCTAGAGCGACTTGTAGGAATTCTTGGTATTTATGCCTTAGCCTCGACCGTTGTCCTAATGCTTGTGTGGCATTTTTTCGGCATTGGTGAAAAAAACTTCGAGACATTAAGCAGCGGTTTAAAACAAGCCCCTCTTGAAGCACAGGATCAGGTTATTTTTTTGACAACCTATTTGAAGTTATTATGGCCCTATATTCCGGGGATTAGCATGGCTGTGTTTGTCTTTATGGTTGCCGTTGCGACTTCTTTAACCCCCAAATGGTTTAAGGCTCACAAAGTTGCTTTTCCTCGACCGCTTTTGCTCCTCTCGGAACTTTACCTGCCGTGGTGGTGTTGGAAGGCTTTTGCGGGGGTTGGTCTGGCATGGGCTCTTGTCTTGCAATTGGAAACGTCTGTGTTTCAACCTGTTTTTGGCAATTTACTAGCCCCCCTTGTCGCGCTTTTTACCCTTCAGGGCCTTTCCGTTGTGACGACCTTTGCAAAAAAACAAAAAAATACACAGATGCTTCTTGTTATTTTCTACGGTTTCGTGCTAGTTTTTGGATGGACTTTACTTATTTTAATTTTAGCGGGTTTGCTAGAGCCTTGGTTGGATCTTCGGACACGTTTGACACAGAGAAACGAAAAGGAGTAACTCATGGAAGTTATTTTATTACAACGGGTTGAGAAACTTGGTCATATGGGTGAAATTGTCACTGTAAAACCGGGCTATGCTCGCAATCATCTGATCCCTAAGGGATTTGCAGATCGGGCAACAAAAGATCGTATTGCTCATTTTGAAGCAATGAAAAAGCAATTTGAAGCTGATAACATCAAGAAGCTTGATGAAGCTCAAAGTATTGCTAAGAAAATGGAAGGCCTTGTTGTTGAATTTATCCGTCCTGCCGGTGACACGGGGAATCTTTACGGGTCTATTCGTCGCAAAGATATTGCACAAGCTGTAAGCGAAGCAGGTTTTTCAATTTCTAAAAGTCAAGTGCAAATTGCCGAGCCTGTTAAACACATTGGTATTCATACCGTTTCTATTCAACTGCACCCTGAGCTTTCCGCCTCCGTCGTTGTGAACGTTGCCATGACTTCTGAAGAAGCAAAGCTTCAATTAAAGGCTGATAAAAAAGAAAGTAACAGCGCTCAAAAAGAAGGTGATGTTGCAGAAGAAGTCTCACCCGAATAGTCTCAAATCCCTTTCCTAGGGGCGTAGAAATAACGCCCGAAGTTTTTGAAATAGACTTATTTAATAAATACGAAAACGGACCTTTTAAAGGTCCGTTTATTTTTTAATGACTACTCTGAATTTACATTCTTTTTTGTGTTTCTGACCTATAGCCGGCAGAGTCTTGTGTAAACAAAATCCAACCGGTCACAAGAGGTCTTAATTTTTGCAGTGTAAGTCAATCCAGCCAATATTTCCGTCGCTTCTGCGGTAAACCACGTTAATGGCGTTATTTTTTATATTGCGAAAAACATAGGCGCCTTCCTCGCTGAGGTCAAAGCGTGTTACTGCTTCTCCAACGCTTAACGTCGGCACGTCCGTTTTTGTTTCTGCAATGATCGCAGGTGAAAGTTCTTTTTCAGCAACATAACCGTTTGTCGGGGCGTCGGCATTCATGACATAAGAGGATACTTCTTCAAAGTGGATGTCATGATGTTTATGGTGATCGTCAACCCAGTTTTTATGACGGCGTACACGGGTACGTAGTTTATCAAGAGCGTTTTGGAAACAAGAATAAGCATCGCCTCCCTCTCCGCGGGAGCGCAAGTTTAATCCTCGAGCAAGATGAGCATTGATATCTGCAGCAAATGACGGCCCTTGCTTCGTTAATGTAATAGAAGTTTCAAGGGGGCTTATATTATGCTTTGAGGTGAGTTCTTCTAACCCGGACTCAACGGATTGGCGAAATGAATCGCTAATATCAATATGACGACCTGTAATTTGAATTGTCATATGGGACTCCTTTTTTTATGTGTTTTGAAAGGCTTGGACACAATTTTGTATCCTAATTACAGTATACACCCAAAAGGTTAACAATCAAATAACCGTCCTATTTTTATAGGGGCGGCGGTATTAAATTTTGGTAACAGGGATTAAAAATATCAAAATGAGCCAATCTTTTCAAGGGAGAGAGGGATAATAATAACCGGTCTGTGTAGAAAATAAGCGCAAAAAATAATTGTTTCCTAATTTTTTGCCGATAGAAAGCTGAGGGTGTCGGGGATGGGTTTAATGTTTTTGATATGGGCTTGGTGCCATAGAGCGTACATCAAAAGCGTCCAAGCGGCTTGTGTGTAATTATGATCTTTACAGGAAAAGGCATCCCTTACAAAGTCCCGTGAGAAAATGGCTTCAATCTCTTCTTGATGGGCTACAAGGGCAGATAATCTTGAGGCTTTATTGCGAAGCCATTGATTGAGTTTTGCACGTTTGAAATGACAAAGGCCGGATAAATTAAGCGTTGGAAATTTATGGCGCAGAAGTTCATAAAAGGCAAATCCGGTTTGGCCGTGGTGAATTTTTAAAGAGTCACTAAGCCCCATGAGAGCATAACGTACCTTGGGATCTAAGAAAGGAAACCTTGCTTCGAGGCCGTGGCAGGTTGTTACTCTTTCAAAGCCGGCTAAGTTTTGCGTGACAAAGCGATTTTCGTATTCAAGGACTTGGCTTTTTTGGAGGCGCGAGAATTCGGTATGCTTTTCTAAGTCTAGCAGCGCCTTGTTAATGTCTGCGTTCCAGTCATTTAAAAAGAGAGGGGAATCACGGATGTGTTGAAAGATACCCCGCCTTGGAAGAGCTCTTCCGCCCAGAAGTTTGAATTGTTTTGCCTTTTTAAAAAACGGAATGTCTGCATTTAAGACTTTGGTTCCAAGGGCTGAGAAAAGGAGAGTGTAGTCGGTTTTAAGTTGTTTTGCTAAAAAATAGGTCAACGCGTGCTCCGGAATATTGCAAGGAGAATCAAGGGTTGCAGCAACAAAGGGCAGGGTGCGCCAAAAATCATGTTCATTAAAAGCGATCTCCCTTAAACTCTCTGTTTTAAAGCGGTGTTCTCCGTCCTCACTTTCTCCGTCTAAAAGAAGGCTAAAACAATGAGTTCGTTTGCCGTAACATTTATCTAATGTATCGGCTAAAAGATAATCCCCGGGGCGTTCAAGGGAGCAGGCGGTCTTTTGTTTCGGCTCGTCAAGTTCAGCTAGGGCTTCGCAAAGGGCTGCAGGAATTTCTTCGAAGGCATTTTTTAAAGAAAGCTTGTTGGGCCTTAAGTTGTCGAAGGGGCGATCTTGGAAGGTTTTTAAAATCTTTCCCCTTTGAATGATAAGAGTTTGTCCCGGCAAAATTGTTTTTATGCCATGGATAATCGTCTTTTCCCCGACAGCCGTTCCATATTGAAGGGATTCTTTGCGAGCTTGGCGATCAATGTCAGGGCGAATTCGCTCTAGGTTTAAGAGGACTTTAATTTCAGAGGCAAAAATGAAATAGGTATCGTCTGAAAAATAGTAGAGGGGTTTTATGCCTGTAGGATCCCTTGTCAAAATGAGTTCGTCGGCGTGGCCGTCGTAGAGGGCAATGGCATACATACCCAAAAGGTGATGGGTGAATTCGGCTCCGTATTTCTCATAGAGGGGGAAAATAGTTTCACTCTCAAGAGTTGTTGAAAATCTATAAGAAGCTGCAAAGCGCTCTCGTATAGCTTGAGTATTTAAGAGGCGGCAGTCTGTAACAAGCGTTAGTTTTGATTCATTACACAACGGTTGATGGCCTGCATCAAGGGGCGCAAGGGAAAGGCGTCGATGCACAAGCCCTAATCCGTTTTGAATTGTGATGCCTTGATCGTCTCTACCTCGCACCAAGAGCATTGCGCTTAGAGCGTGTAAGAGGTCTTCAGGGGGCTCAGAGCCGTCAACTGTTAAAACACCGGCAATGCCAGACATGTTTTGTTTACTCCCGTTTAAGTCGCTTTAAAAAGCCTTTAGGCTTTGCTTTTTTTGAGTAAAGGTGTGTCGCTGTTTTCCGGCAATCCTTTGATAGATTCAATATAGACGCTTTGGCTTGGGAAAGCAAAGCTACTTCCTTCTTCTTCAACAATGCGTTTAAACGCAAGAACGCATTCTTCTTTAACGTCCATATATTCTTTCCACTTAATGGTTTTCGTAAAGAAATAACAAAAAATATCAATGGAAGAATCATTAAACTTTTCAAGATTGATAAGAGTTGTTACTTTTTTGGGATCGGTTTCAATTTTTGGATGGGCCTCGAGAAACTCGCGGATGCGTACAACAATTTTCTCTAGGGTCGCTGAGGGCGTATCATAAGTTACACCAAGGGTCCATCGAACCCGCCGGTTTGTCATCTTGGCAAAGTTGATCACGGCAGCATCTGCTAATTGAGCATTGGGAATATGCACAAGGGCTTTGTCAAATTGACGAATGGCCGTTGTTCTAAAACCGATATGCTCGACCGTTCCTTCAACGCTATCTGTTTTAATCCAGTGACCTTTTTGGAAGGTTTGATCCATCAAAAGGGCAATGCAGCCAAAAAAGTTTTTAATGGTATCTTGGGCTGCAAAACCAATGGCCATCCCTAAGATACCGAGGCCGGCCAGAAAGGCAGCAACATCAACGCCCCAGATTTGCATGACGGAGAGAATACCTAAAATGACCACGATAATTTCAAGCAGGTTAGATATAAGCTCTCGAATTTCTTCGCTAAGATTCCCTTTTTGTGTTTTTCCGGTCAGGAGAGACAGAGGTTTAATAAGGGAGAAAACACCCCAGAAAAACGCAAAAGTGATCGCCGTTTTGAGGAGACTCTGATAGAAGAGAGCCACCATCATAGGGAACTCTGCCACAAGTCCGGCCAGGTGAAAAGCGCCAATGACAAAAGTAAGGCTAATGGGTTTCATCAAATTGATGAGGTAGTCTTCTCTTATGGCGCTTTGATTATGTTCGGTGAATTTCTTAATAACGATCATCACGCCCTTTGAAAAAAGGTTGCGTGCGAAAAAGCCAACGGCCAAAATGAGTGAAATGATTAACATTTTATTGAGGGTAAGATCAAAAACTTGGCAGAATCCAAGGTAGGCTTGTTGGGCAAAATTCATGGTCGGATAAATACCTTATGAAAGTTCTTTTAAGAAAAGGATAAAGGGTATAAACACCTTTTACAAGATCAGAGATCTTTACAGAATGATCAAACGCAAAAAAGAGGCACCTTAAGAAAAGGTACCTCTTTTATTATTTTCTTGTGATAAAAAAGTTTTGTTTACTTACCTGTCAACCAACCCCAAGTTTTTTTGAAAGGAGAGGCGATTGTATTTGCAATACTTTTTACACCGGAAATAGCAGATTCGGCATAAGCTTGAATTGAATGATCTTTTTCCGATGCAAGATCACGAGGTGCTTCTTCATGCGCTTTAAAGCCATATTTTGTTTGATTTTCTTTGCCCGGGTTTTCAACAACCTCTTCAAAAATATGCATCATGTTGCCCATATTCCGATAACCGTCCATCGCGTGTGCCCATATATTTTTATCAAGGGCTGTGAAGACTTTATTGCCGACATGAGCTCCGCCGTTAAAAGCTGAAAGAGCTGCGTAATAGACGGGATCTTTTGCTTGGGCAAAATTCAACGTCTTATCTTTCGCTTTGTCATTGTATTCTGCTGCCGTGTGCTTATGAAGGGCACGGGGCGCTGCAAAAAGAATTGTTTTTACGGCAACGCCGAATTTACGACGGGCGATGTCTGCAAAAACTTGAGCCGCACCGGAGCCTCGGCTATGTCCTGCGACGGTTAAGTTGTTGAGGGCTTCTTCGATGGAGTAAGAGTTTTTTTCTGCAAAGTTCATAATGTGATTCCAAAGAGAAGTTTCCATCTCTTGGTACATTTTAAGGAAACCATTGTGATAGCGTCCGCCATCTTTATGATTTGTCATCAAAGAATCAAAATCTGAAACCCATGTATGTAAGCGATCGCTTCCCTTGAAAGATAAAACGGCTGTTCCGTCTTCTTGCGTTACAAAAAGCGCTGTGTCTTGATTTTCAAAAGCGGTTTCCGTCCAAGTGACTTCCTTTTTAAGTTTTTTGACAAAACTTACTGTTGATCCCTCGGCTTTAAACTTTTTAATGTCTTCATTTTCATCAGGATTTACATAATCATAAACGGCTTGGACGTGACGAGCGGCATTACGAAGGTCTTTGGTTGTGAAAACACCTACCTTTGCATCAGGATTCTTTCTAAGATCCAGATCGGAATCGGAACGCGGTAGGTAAGCACCTTTATTCACAACTTGGTATTCCTCGCCCTCTATATCGGTTGTTTCTTCATCTGAAGAGTAATCGACAAAAGGTTCAAAACCACCGGCGACTCTACTAACAAGCAGATCGGGGTTTACCTCGGGAATTTTAGCAACCGCAATAGGGTTAACCTTTAGGGTTTGAGAATCATAAATAGAATCAACAGAATAGACGGAACTTTTTAGCGAAGTATACCCTTGAGTAATCTCTAGGGACTCGGTTTGGAGGGTTGTAAGTGCATGAGCATCAGCCAAAGGTAAAAAACTCATAGAGGTTGCAAGGGCTGTTGAACCAAACAAAAAAGCAATTAAACGGGTTCTCTTCATAAGTGTTGTCCTTTAATAAATGAGGCATCTAAAGATGCAAAATATGCCAAAAAGGCATTTTATTGTTGATGATTGTTTTATATATAGGGACTGTTTGGCAAAAATGCAAATGCAAAAACCGCACCTGCCCCTTGCAAAAACTGCACGCCCCTATGGGTGCCTAAATAATAGGAGCCTGTCATTGGAGGTTCTGTTTAAAAATGGATTTCTTGGGGAATGATTCTACGGGATATGTGCGCTAATAAAGGTGAGCAAGAGAGGGACGGCGTCGGTTGCTTTTTCTCGGGTCGTAATAGTTTTAAAGATTATATGTCCCGTCCCCCAATAGTAGAGCCGTCGCTCTCAATGTCACTAAGGGGGAATCCCATATCTAAAAGGTCGGGAGATATAATTCCAAGACCGGATGTGAGTGTGCACAGTTTTGTATGAAACGTCGGTAAGAGCTTCCAAGAAGTTTGGGGATTTATTGTTGACTCATTATACTCTTGGAAGAAATTCCCCAATAAGATGTAGTAATTTAAGAGAAATGTTTCTTCTTTGTCATCAAGGGATAGAAAGTCGCCTAAAACAAAAGCCGATGCGGCCACAATTTCTCTTTTGAGCATTGTCGTATTAAGGAGAGCTTTAAGGTGTTTTTGGCGGGTGGAATCGTCGGTTTCTCTTTCAAGTTCGTCGGTTAGCGCGTCTACTTTTCGATTTTCGCGTTCCGCAACATTCCGTAAGAAATAGTAGGTAAGCTCAAGGTGTGCAAGGTCATGACTAAAGCAAAACAAGAGATCGTCCGGAAATTCCTCAAGGAGGTGGTCTTTTTGATTGTTAGCGGCATAAAGACTTTTGCCCAGAAAATTGACTGCGCCGGTAAGGTCATAGAAATTCGTAGAGAACGGTTCTGCTTTTTCTAAAGAGGCAGACAGTATAGCCAGCTGATCCGATAGAATTTTTCCCTTTCCCCGTTGCTGATAAAAAAAATGCTCCAAAAACGAGGCGTCGTGTGACGGAGGAGGGAGAATATCCGGAGAAAAAAGTGTGTCAAAAAAGGCGCGTAGAGACGGATTATCTAAGGAAGAGAGTAGGTCTTCAACGTTTTCTAAATTTTCTTCTTGAGGCGCAACGATACTTTTTCCTGCTTTGCTTAGTTCTGATTGACCGAGTGACGCCAGGAGAGACCAATGCAGGTGAGGTTTGAGCACTTTTTGTTCATCAAAAGGGAGGCTTGAAATAAAAGTATTCCTGTCTTTTTCTTCCATGCTCTTTAATGCTGCTTGAAAATGGGGGTTTTTATACAAAGTGTTTGTTTCTGCCTGTCGACTCAATTGAACTAAAATCCGTGCCCGTTTCTCATCATCAAAAGCCTGACTAAAAATGGTCTGCACAAAGCGTTCTATTCGGACTCTTTGTGTGCCGACGCAAAGGTAGTCGTCTTCTGCTTCGCTTGTCGTTGCGCTGGAAAAAGCTCCTTGTGGATAAAAAATAAAAAGGCCGATGAGGGCTATTTTTATGTGATTCAAAATATATTTTTTCATGCTTTTAACCCAAATAATGCTTAAGTAATCTCTGAAACCGTTTATTTTTTAATGTTTAAAGTAAAAGTGTATGAATTTGACGCGTAATTTATTGAATCTATTAATTAGAGGGAACCTCTTATTATGTATAGCGTAGTTATTTTTGGTTGTCTACCGAGGATATGTGCGCTAATAAAGGTGAGCAAGAGAGAGACGGTAGATTTATAAAAATCTTTTCAGGATGTTACTCCGGATTTTCTTTACGTATTTTATTCCAGTATGCCAAACGTTTTTTTAGGTCACGCTCGAACCCTCGTTCGACGGGTTCGTAAAAAAGGGGGCGCGTTGTCATTTCTGCCGGAAAATAATTTTGCCCTGAAAACCCCAAAGGCGTATCGTGGTCGTAGATATAGCCTTTGCCATACCCTTCCTTGTCCATAAGTTTTGTCGGCGCATTTAGAATGGTCTTGGGCGGCATGAGGGAACCGGAATTTCCCGCCAATTTTGAAGCTTCTTTTTGGGCTTTATAGACGGCATTGGATTTAGGCGCTGTTGCTAAATAAACCACCAATTGAGCAATGGCTAAATCTCCTTCGGGTGATCCTAGTGTGGTGTAGGCACTTTGTGTTGCAGTGGCTTGTAACAAAGCATTGGGATCTGCCAAAGAAACGTCTTCCACGGCAAAGCGAATAAGGCGTCGCAAAATATATTTGGGGTCCTCCCCGCCTTGGAGCATGCGGTTAAACCAATATAAACCGGCATCGGGATCCGAACCGCGCAAGGATTTATGAAGAGCACTGATAAGATTATAATGCCCGTCTTGAGATTTGTCATAAAGGGGGCGGCGTTTTTGCAAAAGTTTGGTGAGGTCTTCCGATGAGAGATCTTTTTGCGTTTTATGTCGGGCAATGGTCTCAATCAAATTCAAAAAATATCGTCCGTCCCCATCGGCCAAAGTAAGAAGAAAATCACGTGCTTCTTGAGTAAGCGGCAAGGTCTTCTGAAGATGCATTTCGGCTTTTTCCAATAGGGCTTTAAGGCTGTCTTCTTTGAGGGGAGCTAAGGTGAACACTTGAGTTCTTGATAAGAGTGCACCGTTCAATTCAAAAGAAGGGTTTTCTGTTGTGGCGCCAATGAGGGTAATACGGCCGTCTTCAAGGTGTGCCAGAAAGCTATCTTGTTGGGCACGATTAAAACGGTGAATTTCATCCACAAATAAAAGGGTTCGTCGACCGCATTGCGCGGCGTTTTGAGCCCGTTCAAAAACTTTTCTAAGTTCGACCACGCCCGAGAGAACAGCAGAAAGAGCCACAAAATCAAAAAGTGTTTTGCCGCCTTTATTAAGGGTTTTAGCAATTAATCCGGCGAGGGTTGTTTTACCGCACCCGGGCGGCCCCCATAAAATGAGAGAGGGTAGAGAACCGGAAGAGTGAGCAGAGGAGAGAATAACCTCTAAGGGAGCGCCTTTTTTTAAAAGGTGATCTTGGCCGATGATATCCTCAAGATATTGGGGACGCATCGCTTCTGCTAAGGGAATTTGGGTTGGGGACAGAAGCGGATTTTGAAAGAGTTGTGACATTATTTCCTTCCTTTGCGTCGGATAGAGAGAGCATAAACACTTTATTATAAAAATTCGATATTTTTTCCCTTGAAAAATAAGAATCTTCCGCTATAGTCCCAGTATTGAGAGCGATTTAATCGTTCCGATCGCTTAGCGGGCGTAGCTCAGTGGTAGAGCACAACCTTGCCAAGGTTGGGGTCGAGGGTTCAAGTCCCTTCGCCCGCTCCATTTTTTTCTTATTTTTCTCTATATCTAATTTCGTTATTCGGACTTTTTTACGATTATTTATGGTTTTTCTTGAAGTTTTTAGGAGAGCCTTTAAAAATCTAAGTTTAGTCAGTTTTTGTTATGCTTTATCTGCGGTGAGATAAAAATAAAGGGAGCATACGGAAAGGCGTGCAGTTAACAGGCCTCAAGTGCATGCCCCCCTTTTATAATCAGTTTGAGGGGCGTTGAAAACAGATGCTTTTTTCTCTCTCGTTTTTGCTCTCTTTTATCGTGAAGAGAGAATTAAGCGGCTTCTGTTGCCATGCGTTGTGCTTTTTCCAAGGCTTCTTCAATGGTGCCGACCATATAAAAGGCCATTTCAGGAATATGGTCATAGTCACCTTCAATTAACCCTTTAAAGCCTTTGACGGTTTCAGAAAGCTCAACGAAAACGCCGGGTGTACCGGTGAAAATCTCGGCTACATGGAAGGGTTGTGAGAGAAAACGTTGAATCTTACGGGCCCGTGAAACGGTGAGTTTATCTTCTTCGGATAATTCATCCATGCCGAGAATCGCAATAATGTCTTGAAGATTTTTATAGGTTTGTAAAACTTCTTGGACACGTCGCGCAACGTCATAGTGTTCGGCTCCGATCACATCGGGTGTCAAAATGCGAGAGGTCGAATCCAAAGGATCTACCGCCGGATAAATACCCAGTTCAGCAATTTGACGGCTCAAAACCGTTGTGGCATCCAAGTGGCTAAAGGAAGTTGCAGGCGCCGGGTCAGTCAAGTCGTCCGCCGGGACATAAACGGCTTGAACGGAAGTAATAGAACCTTTGTTGGTCGAGGTAATGCGCTCTTGTAACGCCCCCATTTCCGTTGCCAAAGTGGGTTGATAGCCCACAGCAGAAGGAATACGACCCAATAGGGCAGAAACTTCGGCACCTGCCTGTGTGAAACGGAAAATATTATCAATAAAGAAGAGCACGTCTTGCCCTTCTTCATCACGGAAATATTCTGCCTGTGATAAGCCTGTAAGCGCAACACGAGCACGGGCTCCGGGGGGCTCGTTCATTTGACCGTAAACAAGAGCCACTTTTGATTGGTCGCCCTCAAGGTCAATAACGCCGGATTCAATCATTTCATGGTAAAGATCGTTTCCTTCACGGGTTCGCTCTCCAACACCGGCAAACACAGAATAACCGCCGTGTCCTTTTGCAATGTTGTTAATAAGCTCCATAATCAAAACGGTTTTACCGACGCCGGCACCCCCGAAAAGGCCAATTTTACCACCCTTTGAATAAGGAGCCAAAAGATCAACAACTTTAATACCTGTGACAAGAACTTCTGTTTCTGTTGCTTGGTCTGCAAACGACGGTGCCGGGCGGTGAATGGAATATTTTTTCTTAGTTGTGATAGGGCCTCGTTCATCAATGGGATTGCCCAGGACGTCCATAATACGTCCTAGTGTTTCCGGACCCACAGGCACAGAAATAGGTCCCCCTGTATTTTCAACGGGCAGACCGCGTTTTAAGCCGTCGGTGGAATCAAGGGCAATGGCACGGATGGTGTTTTCCCCAAGGTGTTTGCTGACCTCAAGAACCAATTCCTTATCGCCATTTTTTAGTTTTAATGCCGTGTAAATGGCGGGCACATGCCCTTCCTCAAAAGTAACGTCAACAACGGCGCCAATGATTTGACTCACTTTACCCAGTTTTCTTTGTGTCATTTTTTTCTCCTAATGAAAAATAAAATCATCTTTTCTTTAACTTTTTAAAAGACCTTCTTTTGGCTGAGTCATAATAGCTAAGCACGGCGATTTTGAGTGCGGCCAAAAGAGGCGTTACGTGTGTATGTTAAAGCGCTTCGGCTCCTGATATAATTTCTATTAATTCGCTTGTAATATAAGCTTGACGCGTTCTGTTATAAGTCAAGTTCAAATTGCCGATTAAATCCTCTGCATTTCGTGTCGCCCCGTCCATAGCAGCCATACGTGATCCGTGTTCACTGGCGGCACTTTCTAAAAGAGCGCTGAAAATCTGCACTTTAAGATTGCGGGGTAATAAACGAGCTAAGACGGCTTCCTGAGAAGGCTCGTATTCATAAATAGACTCTAAGGAAGTTTTTTTTTCTTGCTTCTTTTTACCTGTATCTGAAACCGTTCCTTTAAAAGGGATGATTTGTTTTAAGGTAGGCTCTTGGGAAAGGGTTGAAATAAATTTGTTATACGCAATGGTGCAGACGTCAAATTCTCCCTTTTCAAAACGTTCAATAATATCGTTTGCAATAGCCTCGGCATTGAAAAAACGCGGTGTTGTGATGGAGATATGCTTTCCAACAAGGCGATGTCCGTGGTCTTGCTTAAAGAGATCAATACCTTTTTTCCCTACCATGAGAATGGTGACATTTTTTTGCTGTGCCTCTTGGGTGGCAATAAATTTCTTTACTTCCCGAGTTACCGATGTATTGAAGCCGCCACAAAGGCCGCGATTAGAAGTGAGTACAACAACAAGGTGTTTTTGCTCGTATCCGGTGCCGGAGAGAAGCTTTGGCGTTGTATCGCTAGCGGTCTGCTTGCTAACTAAGTCTGACATAATACGCCCCATTTCCGCGGCGTAAGGCCGAGAAGCTTCTGCCGCATTTTGCGCCTTTTTCAGTTTGGCAGCTGCAATCATTTTCATGGCCGAGGTGATTTTTTTTGTTGATTGCACGCTTTTAATGCGGTTGCGTAAATCTTTTAAATTTGCCATGGTTTTGACCTTTTTTGTATTTTACGCAAAGACACGCGCAAATTTTGTGCAAAAAGTCTCAAGCTCTTGCTCTGTTTTATCGGTAAGTTTCCCTTCGGTTTGGATGGTTTCAAGGAGTTCGGGTTTTTTGGATTTTAGGTTTGCCAAGAGCTCTTTTTCAAAACGTTGAATTTGCTTTATCTCTATTCCGTCCAAATGCCCGCGGGTTCCTGCAAAAAGACTCACAACTTGTTCGGAATTCACAAGGGGAGAAAACTGATTTTGCTTGAGAAGTTCCGTTAGGCGTTCTCCTCGAGAGAGTAATTTTTGAGAAGCAGTATCAAGGTCTGAGGCAAACTGAGAAAAGGATGCCATTTCACGATACTGAGCCAATTCGAGTTTAATGCTACCGGCCACTTGTTTCATGGATTTAAGTTGAGCAGCCGATCCGACACGGCTCACAGAAAGACCAACGTTAATGGCAGGGCGAACACCTTTATAAAAGAGTTCGCTTTCTAAGAAAATTTGCCCGTCGGTAATGGAGATCACGTTTGTCGGAATATAAGCCGAAACGTCTCCCGCTTGGGTTTCAATAATGGGGAGAGCCGTCAAAGAGCCGCCGCCTTCAGCATCACTCATTTTAGCCGCCCGTTCCAAGAGGCGAGAGTGCAGATAAAATACGTCTCCCGGATACGCTTCGCGACCCGGAGGGCGACGTAAAAGGAGTGACATTTGACGATAGGCAACGGCTTGTTTCGATAAGTCGTCATAAATAATCAAAGCATGCATACCGTTATCACGATAAAACTCACCGATGGCACAGCCGGAATAGGGGGCTAGGAATTGGAGAGGCGCAGAATCGGATGCGGTGGCGGCGACAACGGTCGTATATTCCATCGCACCCGCATCTTCGAGAGTTTTCACAATCTGAGCAACCGTAGAGCGTTTTTGACCGATGGCAACATAAACACAAAAGAGCTTTTCAGCATCGGTTTTAGCGACATCATTAAGGCGTTTCTGGTTAATGATGGCATCAATGGCGATGGTTGTTTTACCCGTTTGGCGGTCGCCGATAATAAGTTCTCGTTGCCCGCGTCCAATGGGCACAAGAGCATCAATCGCTTTAATGCCCGTTGCCATAGGTTCGTCAACGGATTTACGAGCAATGATTCCGGGCGCTTTTGTTTCTACCAAAGAACGCTTTGTTGTTTTTAATTTGCCCTTGCCGTCGATGGGGTTTCCGAGGGCATCTAATACACGACCGCACAATTCTTTGCCTACGGGTACATCAACGATGGTTCCCGTGCGACGAACCGTATCCCCTTCTTTGATTTGGGTGTCGTCTCCGAAAATAACAATACCGACGTTATCGTCTTCGAGGTTTAAAGCCATGCCCTTCGTCCCGTTGGCAAACTCTAAGAGTTCGGAAGCTTGAACATTTTCAAGGCCGTAAGCGCGGGCAATACCGTCACCGACTTCAAGGATTTGACCAACTTCGGCAAATTCAGCCTCCGTATTGTAATTGGCAATTTGTTCTTTAATAATACCGGAGATTTCGGCCGCACGTAATTCCATATTAGGAAGCCCCTTTCAATGTTCGGCTTAAATTTGCCAATTGTGTCATGAGTGATGAGTCAATTTGGTGAGAGCCGACTTGGGCGCGAAATCCGCCTAAAAGCTCCGTATTCACCTTAAAATTAAAAATGAGTTTTGTTTTAAAACGTGTTTCAAGAACGCTTTTGAAGGTTTCTTCAAGTTCTTTTGTTAAAGAGTGAGCTGTTTCAATACTTGCATTTTCAATGTGGTTTTCTTGATGAAAAAGGTCTCTGTAAGCCTCGATAATCTCGGGCAGGATTTTTATGCGCCTCTGATCTATAATGTGCAGGAAGAAGTTTGTTAAGTTTACGGAGGCTTTGCCTTGAGTGCAAATTTCGGACATAATTTTTTTAACAAGCTTTTGAGGCAAAAGAGGGTTTGTGATAAGCATACTAAAGTTGCTTGAACCTAACATCCAAGACTTTAACTTACCTAAGTCCTTATAATACCGTTCTTTTTCTTCTGCTGTCTCGGCTAGTTGAAAAAGGGCGGCGGCATAGCGTGCGGCTACTTTCTTCATCCCTGAATAAACCCTTGAAACTTTTCCTTAATTTCTACCATAGTTCCGGCGCATTCTCAAGGGTCTTCAAAAGATAAAATTTAATGATATAAACTCTCACCGCCTTTATCGAGGACATGTTTTTTGTAAAGAGCATTACAATGCTTTTCCAACCACTCTTGGAGATCACTAATAACGGCTCCTTCAATGATCGAGATACGCCTTGCATTGGCCATCAACATTTCATTGGATAAAATCATTTCAGGGGTCGGAAAAGACTCAAAGGTAAGTTGAAGAAAGCCGAATTCTGCCAGGTATATTTGAGTAAATTCAAGATTTTCACGGGACAGATGATCGGCTAGGGTTGTCTGAGCACGGGTTGTGCGTTCTTTTGAAGCATATGTTGTATCTAATAGGAAGCTTTTTGTAAGCCGCGGGCGCTTAAAAGGCCTAGCTGAAGAGGGGTGTTCAGATGAGGATTCTGCTACGACTTCCGTTCCGAGTGTTGTGTCCCGGTCTTCTTGTGATTCAAAAAATTCTGAGGGGCGCGGATGGTTTAGAAAATCTGAAACGAAACTTGCATTGACACGTTCTTGGGGTTTGGGGAGTGAATTATAACCTAAAATTTTTTCAATGAGCTTTGAAGTGAAGCCCTCAAAAACAGTATCTGCCCCCGGTGTTTCATCAAGGGAAGGAAGGTGAGAGCGTATCATTTCTTCTTCTTCTTTTGTTTTCCAAAGAGTACTTTCTTCTTTACGTGATTTTTTTGAGTCGGCGGTTACAATTTCAGCTGTGAGCTTTAAAGTACGTTTCCCGTTTTGCGAGAGAAAAGACGCGGAATCCGTCATCTTTTTTCCACTTGGAGCCTTGTTAAAGAAGGTTGGAAAGTGCATGGCATTAGGATCGGGTTCGGCCTCACCGCCCATGAGCATCTGTAAGCTGGCTTTAGAAGAAAGGGGGGCTAAAATTAAGGTCGTAAGGACGGCTAAGCGCGTGAGTTTCTGTTTCATTGAAAATTCTCCCTGTTTGATCGTTTTTTAACGCTAGCACGTCGGGAGAATTTTAAAAGAGCGAAACCTAAAAAGTTTTATTTTTTCTTATTAAACCAGCCTGAAATTTTTGAGGAAATAAAGCCGTAAGTTTTTTTAACGGCTTTGGTGACACCTTCTTCAACGGTTGTGCGGATAAATTTTCCAACTTTTTCTTTAGTATCTTTGACAAACTCAATCTTGCTTAACGTTTTATTCAAACCTTTAAGGCTTTCCGTTATAGCAAGGAATTCGGGCCCGACAACGGCAGAGCCAATAACACCGACACCGGTTAAGACATTATCAATGGTGACAAGATCAAGGATTTTTGAACCGACTAATTTAGCGCCGTCGCCAACAAGACCGATAATCTCGGCTTTTAGAGGTTTTGCGCCTTTTTGTCCGTCCTCTGTTTGATCTTCTTGCAAGGTAGAGAGGTTTTTTGGGGTCATCTCTTCAAGAGGGATGGGAGCCGGTGTCATTTGACCTGCGCTAGGTTTTAGAATGTCCGTAGTTTCGAGGGGGGATTGAAATTCTGCAAGGCTCGATGTTGCTATAAAGCCTGTCATTATCAGGGCGCTTAAGCTACTTTTTAATATGTTTTTCATTTTCATGCTCTTTACTCACTTGTTTCTATGTTTAATTTATCATTAAAAGGTTAATAAACAGTCTTTGTTTAGTAAAAAATATTTTTTTAGTTATTATTTTTATCTTTATACTAATTATTTACTTGTGATTAACGAAATAAAAAGGGTGTAATGTTATTATGAGAATAAGTCGTTGGATAAAAGGAGATTTTTGATGATTGCTCTTAATTTTGAAGAAGTTATTTTAGATCCGGAACACTTTTTTGAAAGCCCCGGTGATGTTTTAAGTTACCCCGGTTTTGATACCGTAGAGAAAAAGAAAATTTTAAAAGCATGGGAGTTGGACGTTACTCTCTTGCAGGTCTGTGATCAAGAAAATATGGGATCCGCAACGCAGCCTCGCCTATTGAGCCGCATCCATCAAGCCCTTCAACAAATTGAGGCGACTTCATAAAATTTTTTTAAGTCTTTCTTGGGGCAGATAAACAAATTGACCTATTCCTCTGAAAGGCGGTATAAGAGGATAGTAAAAATACCTCTCAAAGGATCTTCTATGAAAATCAACGGAAATCATATTCGCCCCGGGAATCTTATCGAGCATAACGGCCGGTTGTGGATTGCCACAAAAATTCAACACACTCAACCCGGAAAAGGCGGGGCTTATGCACAGGTCGAGCTTAAAGACATTCGGACAGGCACGAAGCTTAACGAGCGTTTTCGCTCCTGTGAATCCGTAGAGCGTGTGCGTTTGGACGAGGTGACGTATCAATTTCTCTTTGCCGAAGGGGATGAGTATACGTTTATGCACCAAGAGACTTTTGAGCAAATCACCCTCCATAAAGATAAGATCGGTGAGCATGTTGCCGTTTACCTGAAAGACGGTATGATTGTAACGATCAGTTTTTATGAAGAGGATGTAATCTCTCTTAAGGCGCCTGATACGGTTATCATGGAGGTGGTTGAAGCCGATGCCGTTGTAAAAGGGCAAACGGCGTCTTCGTCTTATAAACCGGGGATTCTGGAAAACGGGGAACGTGTTATGATTCCGCCTCATATTACAACGGGAACACGCATTGTTGTAAATACGGAAGACGGAACGTATGTAGAGCGCGCAAAGGACTAGGAAAGACGGCCTTTAAACGCAAAGGCTGAAAATAGAATGACTCAAATAGGGCGGTCAGGCGATTATAAGCGTTGTGATGATCGCCAAACTCTCTCGTCAGGGGGGATTAAAAATGCTATAGTGAAGGGGTGTGGTGCTTTTTAAAAACGCCTATCGTTTTTGCGGCCTTTTTTACGGCTCTCTTTTTAATTTTGTACGGAATAAAACAATGTTTGACTCAAAACTAGCTCTTTCAACACCAACTCTTAATACCCTATACACGGCGTGTACCCGTGCGGCTCGAGGGCTTGTGCGTGATTTTGGGGAGGTTGAGCATTTGCAAGTCTCCCGAAAAGGTCCCGGAGATTTCGTCTCAAAAGCCGATTTGAAATCCGAGCAAATTATTATTGACGTTCTTCAAAAAGCCACGCCGACCTATTCCTTGCTTGTAGAGGAAGCAGGTTCCTTTGTGGGGCGTGAGCCGGAGTATCGTTGGATCGTGGATCCTTTGGACGGTACGACGAATTTTATTAATGCGATTCCTCACTTTGCGATCTCCATCGGACTTGAGCATAAAGGTGAGATCATTGCGGGGATGGTTTATGACCCGGTAAAAGATGAAATGTTTTATGCAGAAAAAGGCCGAGGGGCGTTTTTGAATGAAAAAAGGCTTCGGATTTCTGCAAAAGATAACTTTGACGATGCGGTAATCGGCGTCACTTTCCCTCGGCAAAACGATAAAGGCGAGTTTGATTTTTATAAGACATTACAAGCTGTTGAAGCCAATACGGCGGCGGTGCGCCGTATGGGGTCTTCCGTTCTGGATTTATGTTATGTGGCTGCAGGGCGTTATGAGTGTTATTGGGCGCAAGCCCTTAGTCCCTGGGATATGGCAGCAGGCTCTTTGATTGTCCAAGAAGCGGGTGGTGTGGTCACCGACCTTAAAGGCACAGAGAATTTTATGGAAACAGCTCATATTCTTGCCGGCAGTGAAAAAATGCACCGAACCCTTTTGAAACTTATTAGCTAATCTTTCTAAGGGGGCAGCTCCTTCAGGGCAACATGCAGTAAAACAGGGTTAATTACCCTTTTTGCATATTAAGTTTTAAACCATTGCGCGTTTTTCAAACTCGCCCAGCAGGTCATGGGGAGTGAGTTTTTTCCGCTCGGCTTCTTTGGCATCAAAAACAACCTTGCCGTCCGCCAACATAATGGTTCGGTTTCCAACCTCAAGAGCCTGAGCCATACTGTGCGTAACCATGAGGGTTGTCAATTTCTTAGTACCCACAATATCTTTTGTCAGATTAATAATAAAGGCTGCCGTCCGAGGGTCGAGAGCGGCGGTATGCTCATCGAGGAGAAGGATTTTGCTGGGAGATAGCACGGCCATAATCAAAGATATGGCTTGACGCTGACCGCCGGATAAAGAGCCGATGGGATCACGCAAGCGCTTTTCAACACCAAGGTGGAGGCGCTTAAGGTTATGGCAGAGATTTTCTCTGATCTCCTTATTAATAGCTCGAGAAAAATTGCGACTTTGCCCTCTTTTGAGAGCAAGTGCCAGGTTTTCTTCCACTGTGAGTTCGCCGCAAGTCCCCTTTAACGGGTCTTGAAACACACGGGCTATGAGATGAGAGCGTTTTGTGGGAGAGTAGTTTGTCACATCTTCTCCGTCAAATAAAATCCGACCCTTAGTTAAAGAGACATCTCCGGTGAGAGCACCTAAAAGAGTAGATTTTCCTGCTCCGTTACCGCCGATTACCGTAACAAATTCATTCTCATCCATGGTCAAAGACAGGCCGCGTAACACTTTTTTTTCAAGATTTGTTCCGGCATTAAATACAACATTGAGATCATCTAGGCGAATCATGGGTTAGGACCTTCGTATTTTTGAGGCGGCTTCTTTTTTGAGCTTTGGCAAAATCATTGCAAGCACAACAATAAGAGCTGTCATGAGATTAAGATCGGAGGGCTTCATAAAGTCGGCATTCAGAGCAAAGGCAATGGCCAATCGATACAAGATCGACCCGATGATACAGCCGATGATGCTGAAAATGACAAGACGAGGCGGGAGAATAACTTCACCAATGATCACCGAAGCAAGGCCGATAATAATGGTTCCGACACCCATATTGACATCGGCGAATCCTTGGGATTGGGCGAAAAGAGCGCCTGCAAAAGCAATAATTCCGTTGCTAAGGGCAATGCCTAAAAGAATCATAGATTTGGTTTTCACGCCTTGGGCTTGAGCCATAACGGGGTTGGCTCCCGTGGCTCGGATCGCAAGACCGATTTGAGATTGCAAAAGCCAATAGACAACAAAACCAATAATAAAAACAGCCGCAAAGCCAAAGACTAAGACCGCAACATTATGGTCTCCGAAAAAGGATTCAAATGACGTGAAAACCGTTTCCTCATAAAGCATGGCAATGTTCGGTCGATCCATAATGCGTAAGTTAATAGAGTAAAGAGCCGTCATAGTTAAAATGGAGGCAAGGAGGGATAAGATCCCGAAGCGCACGTTTAAATAAGCTGTAACAATGCCCGCAAGGGTTCCGCCAAAGAAAGCAATGAGGGTGGCAAGCCAAGGATTCATACCCGCAACAATCATGGTAGCAGCGATGGCTGCTCCCAAGGGGAAGCTTCCGTCGGCCGTTAGATCGGGGAAGTCTAAGACCCGAAAAGACAAGTATACACCGATGGCAACAAGGGCAAAAATTGTCCCCAGTTCAACAGCGCCAAGGAATTGTAAGAGGTTCATGCAAGCTCCAAGTTTCTATAAAATAGTAAAAATCAGTCTAAGGGCTTTTTGCCCGTGATGCACGGAAAAAATGTTGTAATCCTTTGCATTTTATCTTTCTTTCGGTCAGAATGAAAAATATAGATTTTTTATAAAGGTTTTTTGGGAATAATGAAGAAGTTTCTTATGCGTTTTTTAGCAACCGTCGGTTTTATCACCCTTTTACCCCTTATTATTTTATTAGGGATGAAGCTGTTTCAGGCTAAAACAATGCCGGACTTGCCGACACAAACTGTTCTAACCCTTGACCTTGGGGAGAATTTTCCCGAATCTCCTGCTCTGAAAGGCTTGCAACAAATTTTAACAGGGCCGACAACCACCTTCTTTGAGCTCTTGCGGGCTTTAAGTGCGGCAGAGCTTGACCCAAAGGTAAAAGGTATTGTGCTGCGTTTGAATGACCCTGCCCTTGGACTTGCCCAGCTAGAGGAACTGCGCGAGGCCCTTATGACTTTCAGAAAGAACGGTAAATTTGTCATGGTTTACGCAGATACTTTTGGCGATTTATCTCCGGGCACAAAGAAATATTATTTGGCTTCTTGTGCGGATCAGATTTGGATGCAACCTTTTTCATCTCTTAATTTAACGGGTACTCAAGTGGATCAGCCCTTCTTTGGAAGTGTATTGAAAAAACTTGGTGTTTTGCCTCAAATTTCAACCCGTAAAGAGTATAAAAACGCCTATGCTTCTTTGACCGATTCAAAAGCCTCCGATGCTAATAAAGAAGCAACCACCAACCTTCTCCAACGGTTACATGATAAGTTAATGGCGGATATCACAGAGGGTCGAGAATTATCTGCAACGGCCTTGCAAGAGGTGACTCGTGACAATCCTATGATGAGTGATCAGGAGGCTAAAACCAATCACTTTATTGATCGACTCGGGTATATTGACGAGTTTAAACAAGCGGCTCTTGATAAAGCATCCGCCGAGGGAACGGCGCAATCAAATGCTGACAAAAAGGATCTAAAAAAGGCTCCTGCTTTTGTTTCCATACACTATTATAGCGCTCTTGTTAATGAAGCCCTTGCGCCGCAAGAAGAGAAAATCGCGCTTATTTACGGGGTGGGAGCCGTCTTGCAAGATGATAAAGAAGGCGGCGGTTTGATGGGGCAGTCTTACATTATGGGGGCCGATGAAACGCGTCGTAGTTTTGAAGAGGCTTTAAAAAATCCTCAAATTAAAGCCGTCGTTTTTCGTATTGATTCCCCCGGAGGTTCTGCGGTGGCTTCGGAAACCGTTCGTCGATTAATTCATATTGCCCAAGATCAAGGCGTGCCTGTTGTGGCTTCTTTAGGGAATGTTGCGGCCTCCGGAGGGTATTGGTTTGCAGCACCGTGCAAGAAAATTTTGGCGAAAAATATGACGATTACGGGCTCTATCGGTACGATCGGGGGAAAAGTTGTTTTTCGGGAGCTTCTTGAAAATTTTGACGTTAACATCAGCACCATGGCTGTTGGCGAAAACGGATCTTTGTGGTCTCCTTTAACCGCTTATACGGACGATCAACAGCGCCATATTGATCGAACCATGGATCTGTTATATGCGCGTTTTATAGAGATTGTTGCCCAAGGGCGCGGCCTGTCTTTAGATCATGTCGGTGAAATTGCAAAAGGACGCGTGTGGACGGGCGAAGAAGCCAAAACCTTTGGGCTCGTTGATGAGATCGGAGGTTTGAGGGAAGCCTTTGCAGCGGCAAAAGAACTTGGCGGTATTGCGGCCAAAAACCCTTATGAAATTGTGGTTTATCCACGACCTAAAACGGTTTTGGAGAACTTGCAACAAGCGCTCTTGGGAAAGTCTTCCTTTAGTGTGGTTTGGAAAAATATAACGCAACTCTTTGCGCACTTTAAGCTTCTTTTGTCCGGCGATATTAAACTTATGGCATCGGAAAACGGAGCTTAAGAGGAATACTTTTTTCTATTTATTCCATGGCATCAGAGCTAAGAGTTTTGCCATACCGCACCAGCCTGTAAAACCGGCAAAGGCCATACCGAGTCCGGCAAATCCGCTTAGTAAAAACCAACTTGAAGAAACAACAAATCCAAGGATAACACCAACGAGGACAATAATTCCGGCGGCAAGAAGGACTTGGCGCTCTAGGGGGATGCTCTTTTTCTCATTGCTTTCAACGGGGAAATTATTTTGCATCCAGCCGTCAATACCGCCTGTTAAATTATAAAGGTTATCTTCTTTACCTTCTGCGTTTAATTTTTCACAAGCCATCAAAGACCTTCGACCGGATTTGCATTGGAGAACAAGGCGCTTGCCTTCGTGAGCGGGCATAGAGGGGTGTGATAAGGACACTTCGGACAGCGGTAAATTAATAGCCCCTTTAATATGGTGTTGCTTGTATTCAATGACTTCGCGAACGTCTACCAGAACAACTTCTCCCGCCTCAAGCCATTTTTTCAGTTCAAGGGAAGTGGCGGCTTGGATGGTGGGTTTCATGGGTATACCTATTTCAAAGAGTGTTTTATTTATAATACAAAGGAAAAGAGCTCTCGTATAGGGGGCGTATAAAAAAAGGCTCCCTAAGGAGCTCTCTATTTTCTAAGATTGAACTTAAGCATTCTCTTTTAAATGTCGGGTAAGATTAACAAGAGTCTCGCACATTTTTAGGTGATGCGCCAAGTCAATACCGACGGTTTGTTGGTGATTAAAGGTGATCCCGTTGAGAGCAGCCAAGGCATAGCGGACAGCCTCAAGTGTGGTTGCTTTTTCCTCCGGGGGCATGGATAAAGAGGGGGATATTTTTTGAGGGTCCTCTTTTAAAAAAGCACTCTGTGTTGAAGAGGAGGCAATGCTCCTTGTTGAAGAAGAGGCGGCAGGGGAGTGCGAATCTTCTTTTTTGCTTTTTCGTTCACCCTTTCCCTTTCCTTTATAAGGGGCGTCGTCGATTACCGCAACGGTAAGGGCATCCGGGTTATAGGCATCGCTTCTGATATAAGCTAAGGCACGTTCAAGGTCATCACCGGTAAGACTTGTGTGCAGATGCGGCATCTCAAAGCCGGGAATCTTTGCACTGTTAAGATCAAGTCGTTGGAGGGAGGTAAGGCGTCCAAGGGCTTTGGGAGCATGATCTCCAAGATGCAGAACTTTTAACTGCGTGAGATCTGCAAAAAGAGACGTTAAATCAAGTTTTGTGTGGGAGCAATGGAGATTTAACTCCTCAAGCTGTGTCAAGCGATTCAAACCTGTGTGACGGACGTAATCCCCTTTGCGCATATGGGTAAGGGTAAGGACTTTCAGGGACGGTAAGTCTCCTAAGTCAGAGGGGAGAAGTTCTCCGTTACCTAAGGAGAGTGTTAACGTCTTAAGCTGTTTTAAGGCAGAAATGCCCTCCGGAATTTCCGTTAAAAAGGAGCCGACTGTTAGGTCTGTTAAGCTTGGAAAGCGGTATAGGGCTTTTGGAAGGACGCCGTTGTGCATGTCTAAATCGACCGTTGTAAGGGGCGTCGTGGCATCACCCGAGAGGAGAGATTCCTGCCTTTTGCCATAGTCTCTTTTTTCACTAGCATCCTCCTCTTGCCACTGTTCCTTAAAGTCTGCCCATTCTCTCCTGCCATAATCATCCCCTTGGGTTTTAAGGAAATCTTGAAGGGCTTTAAAGTTTTTAACGTGAAAGCTGTCGTTGAAGACCAACTCAAACGTCGTTAATTCGGATGAAACAGAAAAGCGTTCAAGGCTTTCAAGGTCGGCAATGCTCCGTGGAATCACGGCACAGTTTTCACCACGCTTTCCAAGATGTAAGGAGGTTAACCCTTGAAAGACTGTGAAGAAGTCATGGGCTTCTTGGAGACTTGAAAAGTTCATAAGAGAACAGTTAAATGACAGGCGTTCTAAGCCCGTTAACTTTTTCAAAAAGGCGGGAACGCGTCCTATTGTCGCATGGACAATAGTGAGGTCTCTCAAGTGATCCATGGTTCCTAAGGAGTCGGGCAAGACATCCCATGTTGCAATGGAAAGCCGTAAGGTTTTTAGCTGTTTCAAACATGAAATAGTTTCAGGAATTTTCGTTAGATAATTTCCTAAATTTAATCTTATAACATGGGATAGAGAGTTTAGAACGAAAGGGCTTAAAGAAGAGTAACAAGGCCATCGAAAGGTAATGCTTGCCGGATCTTTATGAAGGGGGCTGCCTTTATCGTCCACGGCTTCTTGATAGCTGTGTATGGCACTATTTAATTCTTCAAAGGGGGTTACGTCTTCTTGGTGTCTGCTTAAACTTGATCCGGTACTAGCCTGTGCTGAAAAGGTGAGGGCTGTAAAAATAGCAAAGGTTTTAAATAACATAATTCTTATTTTCCTTATAGTGGAATTAGTGCGAAAGCAAAAGATATAGAGTGTAGCGCTGTTTTGTCAACAAAAAGAACTTACAGTTTTATTTAAATAAGAAACAAGGTGGCCAGTCCTAAAAAGAGGGCATAACCGAGCACGTCGGTTGTGGTGGTGAGAATAGGGCCGGCACTAATGGCGGGATCGAGGCCAAAGCGACTGATAATAATAGGAAAAAGTGTTCCGGCAAAAGAAGCCCATAACATATTACACATTAAGGAGACCGTTAAAATGATGCCAAGACCCATGTTGTCAATCCAAAGCCCTGCAATTCCTCCCAAAATCAGAGCACAAAAACCACCGGTCATGAGGCTCACGCCTAATTCTTTTCGAACGGCTCTCCAAGTGTCTTCTTCTAAAAGACTGCGAGTGGCAAGGGCGCGTACAACGACGGTCACGACTTGCATGCCCGAGTTACCGCCCATGGCCGCATTGATGGTCATCAAAAACGAAAGGGCTGTTATTTGTTGGATAGAGGCTTCGAATTTGGAAATCACGTACGAGGCGATAAGGGTATTTACCAGGGTAATCAGCAACCACCTTGTGCGCCAATAAGCCGTGGTGGAGGCAGGAGCATAAAAATCCGATTCACCGCGCACTTTATGCATGTGAAGCATGTCTTCTTCGGCTTCTTCTTCGACAACATCCACCACGTCATCGACGGTGACCATACCGATAACGCGACCGCTGCTACTGATAATAGGCGCCGAAACGAGGGCATAGTGTTTAAAGGCTTGAGCGACTTCTTCTTGATCCGACGTGTCCGGAAAAGCGTGGGTGTCCGTTAGCATAATATCGGATACAAGGGTCGAAGTTTCATGGCGCAAGAGTTGATTTAGCGGGATTTTTCCAAGAAGGTGATAACGGGGATCAACCACGAAAATATCATAAAAGAAAGAGGGTAACTCTTCTTGATTTCCTTTGATATAGTCACTGACTTCTTTAAGGCTCCAATGGGCGGGAACGCAAACGATTTCCCGTTGCATTAAGCGCCCTGCGCTTTTCTCGGGATAGCGCAAAACACGCTCGAGGGTGGAGCGCTCTCCTGCCGGAATTTTCTGGAGAATCGCATGAATCAGTTCTTCATCCAGCATTTCAAGAAGGCTTATGGCGTCGTCGCTGTCCAAGTGTAAAACAGCTTGAGCAATTTGCTTAATGCTGAGAAGCTTTATGAGTTCAAGTTGGAGAGCCGGATCAACATCAACAAGGGTTTCCGGATCCAAATCATCTTTAATGAGTTGAAAAAAAGGCTCGCGATAACGAGCCTTCAGGTGGTTAATAAGGTCGGCAATATCTGCTGCGTGCAACGGCGCAAGGTATTCTAAGACAAGTCTTGCTTCGTGGCGGTCTAAAGCCTCTTCGACTGTATCTCTAAGCTGAGCAGAAATACCAAAACGCACCCCGTCGGCAGATTCATGGAGGGTGTTAATCCCTTCGTGTTCTCCCGAGTCGGAAGGATCTCGGTCGGTGTGCGGTTGCTTCGGGTCATTTCCTGTTTCAGTATTCATTTATCGGCCTTTTTTTAAGAACGCTATCCGCAAACCTTTGTGGTAAAAGGAAGCATGCTTCCGCCTTTGTAGTCTTCATGGCGCTGTGCATCTACAGAAGCAACGGCAGTCATATTTACAATAGCGCGCACGGTTGCAGCTGTTGTTAAAATATGAGCCGAGGCATCAAGTCCCAGTAATATAGGGCCGATGGGCTGAGCATCCGCCAAAGTTTTTACCAAGTTAATGGCAATGTTCGCGGCATCAATATTAGGCATTATAAGCATGTTTGCTTGCCCTTGGAGGCGTGAATTCGGAAAGTTATCCTTGCGGATGGCTTCAATTAAAGCAGCATCTCCGTGCATTTCGCCGTCAACTTCAAGGTCGGGAGCACATTTATGGATGATTTCAACAGCTTCGCGCATTTTACAAGTTGCGGGGGTATCGCTTGTGCCAAAATTTGAGTGAGATAACAAAGCGATTTTGGGCTCCAAGGCAAATTGACGCATTTGCTCTGCGGCGAGAAGGGTGATCTCGGCAAGCTCCATGGCGTTCGGATCTTTATTAACATAACCGTCAGCAAAGAAAAAGATGCCTTTGTTCATAGACATAATGCTGACCGAAGCAGGGGAGGTAATGCCGTGTTTTAAGCCGATCATATCGCGAATAATTTCCAAATGATGGCGGTAGCGGCCGACGGCACCGCAAAGCATACAATCCGCATCACCCAAGGTGACCATCAAAGCGGCAATAACAGATGTATTTGTTCTGACAATAGTTTTTGCAAAATCGGGAGAAACACCGTGTCGTGCCATTTTATTGTGGTAGGTTTGCCAATAGGTTGCAAAGCGCGGGTCATCCTCGGGATCGACAAGTTCCACCTCTTTACCAAGGCGCATACGAAGGCCAAGTTGTTCGATACGAGATTCAACCACACGGCGACGGCCGATTAAAATAGGCATGCCAAGGCGTTCGTCAAGGACAATTTGTGCAGCCCTTAAGACGCGTTTATCTTCGCCGTCCGCATAGGCTATACGTTTTTGGTGGGCTTTTGCCGCGGTAAAAACAGGCTGCATGGCCATGCTGGAGCGATAAATATATTGGCTAAGATGTTGTTTATAGGCTTCGATGTCCCCAACGGGGCGGGTTGCTACGCCGGAGTCTTGTGCGGCTTTGACAACGGCAGGGGCAATATGAATCATCAAACGAGGGTCAAGGGGTTTGGGAATTAAATAATTGGGGCCAAACTTAAGGTCTTCCGATTCGTAGGCATTGGCCACAATATCTGTTGCTTCTGCCTCTGCTAAGTCCGCAATGGCTTTAACGCAGGCAACCTTCATTTCATCATTAATGCAGGTGGCTCCACAGTCCAAAGCCCCGCGGAAGATAAAGGGAAAGCACAAAACATTATTCACTTGATTGGGAAAATCCGAACGTCCTGTTGCAACAATCGCATCAGGGCGTGCTTTTTTTGCGACGAGGGGATTAATTTCAGGGTAAGGATTCGCCAAGGCAAAGATCAAAGGATTTTTTGCAAACTTCATAATCATTTCTTCGCTCAATACATTGCCGGCGGAGAGTCCCAAAAAGAAGTCAACGCCTTCAACAACATCCCCCAGTTTGCGAGCAGAGGTTTCCCGAGCGTAACGGGCTTTGTATTTATCAACGTTATCGCGGCCTTTATAAATCACGCCCTTACCGTCGCAAACCGTTACATTCTCACGCTTTAAGCCCATGGTAATGAGCAAGTCAAGACAGGCGAGGGAGGCAGCCCCGCCCCCGGAAGCCACAACTTTAATGTCTTCAATTTTCTTATTTACAACTTTAAGGCCGTTTGTAACGGCGGCTGCAACGATAATAGCCGTGCCGTGTTGATCGTCATGAAAGACGGGAATATTCATGCGTTCTTTGAGTTGACGCTCCACTTCAAAACATTCGGGTGCTTTAATATCTTCGAGGTTAATGGCGCCAAAAGTCGGCTCAAGGCTGGCAATAATATCAACCAGTTTATCGGGATCATTTTCACCAATTTCAATATCAAAAACATCAATGCCCGAGAACTTCTTAAAGAGGACTGCTTTTCCTTCCATCACAGGTTTTGACGCAAGCGGGCCGATATTCCCAAGACCAAGCACTGCCGTTCCGTTGGAAATGACCGCAACCATATTGGCTCTGCCCGTATATTCCGCGGCTTTGAGAGGGTTTTTAGCAATTTCTTCACAAGGGGCCGCCACACCGGGGGAATAAGCAAGGGCTAAGTCCCGTTGGTTTGCCATGGGTTTTGTGGGTTGGATGGTTAGCTTCCCGGGTTTTGGAGAACGGTGGTAATCAAGGGCGCTGTCGTAGAGGTTTTTATCCATAAAAATTGCCTGTCATTTTGTCTGTTAATAAGGAGAATCTATTTCAGTCTATCATATAAGGAGTCTTACTTGAAGGGGGCTAGACGTAAGTGAAAAATCGTTAAGCTTTTTTTAACGGTTTTTATTTTATAGAAAAGAGTCTTGTTTCGGGCGAACATTTTGTTGACACAGGGCGGAATTTCTCTTATAAGGGGTGTATTGTTTAATGTTATTGGAGTCTTTCTGTTATGAAAAGAACTTTTCAACCCAGTGTTCTTGTTCGCAAACGTCGTCACGGTTTTCGCTCACGCATGGAAACGGCTTCCGGTCGTGCTGTGATTAATCGTCGTCGTGCAAAAGGTCGTGCGCGTCTATCAGCCTAAGGCTTTTAGCTTTAGGTAACTCCCGTGATTCAACTTTTTAGTTTAAAAAAGAATTCTCATTTTAAAATTGCCATGAATAAAGGGCAAAAATGGGTCACAAAATCTTTTGTTCTTATTGTTTGTCCTTTGTCTGAAATTGAGATTCTGAAAGACAATAATGAGCGGATCGGTTTTGGTATCGTTGCCTCTAAGAAGGTGGGTAATGCCGTTTGCCGTAATAAAGCAAAACGCCGCTTGCGAGAGATTATCCGAACGCATTTGCCGGCCTTTGGAAAACAAGGGTATTTGTACCTTTTTATTGCCCGAAAAGAAATCCTGACCTATGAATTCGCGGAACTCCCTAAGGACTTAAAATGGTCTCTGGGACGGATTCCGCACCCATGATGAATCTTCTGATAATTTTACGCAAATTGACAACCTTTTTAGCTCGGCATTTAGATCAACTGCTGAGCCTTTGCATGAAAGGGATAATTGTGCTATATCGGACAGGTATTTCACCGTTTCTTCCCGCGAGGTGCCGCTTTTTGCCGACGTGTTCGGCTTACGGTCTTGAAGCGGTGGATACCCACGGTTTTATAAAGGGAACGGCTTTGCTTTTTAAACGTATTGTGCGATGCCATCCTTGGGGAAGTTCGGGGGTTGATCCCGTTCCCCCTAAAAAGAATACCGACTACAGAGAATAGATTAACAATAGAGAGCTTTTAAAATGCAACAACCGGACGGTGATAATACAAAAAATATGGTCATAGCCATGGTCTTAACCTTGGCTGTTCTTGTGGGTTGGAGTGTCTTTTTTGATGCGCCTAAGGCGCCCCAAGAACCTCAACAGGCAGAGCAAACGGTTGACGGCTCAAAACCGACTCTTCCGGCGACTAACCGACCCGCTTTAGGCGATGCACCTGCGCTTCCAAATGGGGCGGGCATTGTTCCGCCAAAGACGGTTAAAGAAGTTATCGAATCAACGGCACGTTTGCAAATTGACACACCGTCTTTATCCGGCTCTATTCGGTTAAAGGGAGGGCGTTTGGACGATTTGACCTTTAAAAAGTATAATGAGAAAGTAGACAAAACCGGTAAAAATATTACATTGCTTTCTCCCGATCAAACGGAGCAACCGTATTTTGCCGATTTTGGATGGCTCTCGAGTGCGTCGTCTATTATTAAGGTTCCCGATGCCGATACCCTTTGGCAAGCCGAAGGAAATGCAGTTTTAACGGTGGATCGTCCCGTCCGTTTGACATGGGAAAACGGTCAAGGTTTAACTTTTGAGCGCGTTATTTCCGTTGATGAAGATTATCTCTTTACCGTTAAGGATCAAGTGCGTAATGCAAGCGCCCAAGATGTTTCTTTGTATGCTTACGCCATGATTACTCGGGATGAAGTCAAGGAAGTCTCTAGCTTTTTTATTCTCTTTGAAGGGCCTATCGGTTACCTTGGCGATAAGTTGATTGAGCATAAATATGATGATTTGAATGAGGGGCAAAAAACCCATAATGTAACGGGGGGCTGGGCCGGATTTACCGATAAATATTGGCTAACGGCTTTGATCCCGCCCCAAGACATGGCGTCTAAAGTGACTTATCGCCACGTCATGAATGCTTCAAAGCATCGTTACTTTACAGACTATATTAGCCCTGCTTTTGCTCTAAAAGCCGGTCAGTCTATTAACTTTACCAACCATTTCTATGCAGGTGCAAAAGTATTGGCTTTGTTAGATTCCTATGAAGAAAAATTAGGTATCAAGCACTTTGACTTAGCCGTTGATTTCGGTTGGTTTTACTTCTTAACCAAGCCTATTTTTCATGTTCTGACTTATACAAAAGATTATCTTGGAAACTTTGGGTTGGCGATTCTATTGCTTACCGTTGTCTTAAAGCTTTTGTTCTTTCCGTTGGCTAATAAGTCTTATCGTTCTATGGCTCGTATGAAACAACTTCAGCCTAAAATGGCCAAGTTAAAAGAGCTTCATAAAGATGATAAAATGGCGATGAACCAAGCGTTGATGAATCTGTATAAAAAGGAAAAAGTAAACCCTATGGCCGGGTGTTTGCCTATGATTATTCAGATTCCCGTTTTCTTTGCCCTTTATAAGGTTTTATTTGTGTCTATCGAAATGCGCCAAGCACCGTTTTATGGCTGGATTAAAGATTTGTCTGCGCCTGATCCGACAAGCCTGTTTAACCTGTTCGGTTTGCTTCCGTATGATGTCCCGAGCTTCCTTCAAATTGGGGCTTGGCCCTTAATTATGGGGGCGACAATGTTTATGCAACAACGCTTAAACCCTGCACCGACGGATCCCATGCAAGAAAAGATGTTTATGTTGATGCCGTTAATTTTCACGGTAATGCTGGCCTCTTTCCCTGCCGGTTTGGTAATCTATTGGGCGTGGAACAATACCCTTACCATCGCACAGCAATGGACCATCATGCGTATGGAAGCTAAACGGACGGGTTCTAAATAAATGGATCAAGATCCTTTAGAAACGGCTTTGGAAACGGAGGGCAAGTTAACGCCCGAAGAAATTCAGGAGCGAGCAGAGACCCGGCAAAAGACAAGCCGGCTTTTTGAACATCCCTGTACGTTTGTGACGTCGGTTTATGATTTGAAAACCTTGCCCCCCCAAGATTGGCCCGAAATTGCTTTTGCAGGACGTTCTAATGTCGGCAAATCCAGTCTTATTAATGCCGTTTTTAAAAAGAAGGGTTTGGCAAAAGCCTCTAATACCCCCGGTCGCACCCAATGTTTAAACTTTTTCCAAATGGATACGCATCTTCATGTGGTGGATATGCCGGGGTACGGTTATGCGAAGGCGCCTAAGGATTTAGTCGATAGCTGGAATAAAATGCTACGTCTTTACCTTAAGGGGAGAGTTCAACTTAAGCGTGTTTTTCTTCTTATTGATTCTCGTCACGGCCTTAAGGCCAATGATATAGAGATCATGGATATGTTGGATGAAGCCGCTGTGTCCTATCAAGTCATCTTAACAAAAATTGATAAGATCAAACCGCCGGCCGTTCAAAAGCGTGTCCAAGAGGTGCAAGATACGGCACCAAAGCATCCCGCACTCTATCCGGAAATCCTTGTGTCAAGCTCTGAAAAAAATGCAGGACTTGAGGATATTCGGTATGCCGTCGGCCGCGTGCTTCTTTGATTTTCTAAAGCAGGGTGACGGTGTCTAGGTCAGGGCTTCTTGGATTTAGAGACTAAACTTAGAATGATTTTTCATAAAAAAAAGGTGCTTTTACGCACCTTTTCTTCATTAATATCCGTCGCGTTCCATACGCTTGCGTAGTACTTTACGCATGCGGCGGGCTGCTTCGGCTTTTTCGCGTTTGCGGCACTCAGAAGGCTTTTCGAAATGCTTTCTGAGCTTCATTACGCGGAAGACACCTTCGCGTTGCAATTTCTTTTTCAAGATACGCAAAGCGTGGTCTACATTATTATCGCGAACAGTAATGAGCATGGGCGCTCACTTCCTTTCTAATAAATGCCCTAAAAAAAGGGCAAGGTTAATTTAATACTTGAAGGGCAAAATAGGCTATTTAACCCTTAAGCACACTGCACTATAATACCTAGTATAACATAAAGAAAGAAAAAAGTCATGTCCGATACAATCCATTGTCCGGAAACGCAAGATCTTATCATCACTCATATGTTGAATTATGTACCGAAACTAGGTTGGACTCTAGAATCCTTGAGGCAAGGCGTAATAGATGCCGGTTATAAAGAGGGGGATGAATATCGGGCTTTTCAAGGTAATACGGATAAGGTTCTTGAACATTATCTTTCAATGATTGATAGGCAAATGACGGCGCGTTTAGGAGAGGTTGATTTGCTTTCTATGCGTGTGAAAGACCGTGTTGCAACAGCTGTGATGGTGCGTTTACGTCTCTTGGAAAAGAACAAGGAAGCCGTTCGTCAAAGCTTGCGATATCTGCGTCACCCGACGCGGACGTCCCTTGCATTGAAAGGGCTTTATAATACGGTTAATGCCATTTGGTACGCGGCAGGAGATACGGCGACGGATTTTAATTTTTATACAAAACGTACTCTTTTGGCCGGGGCTTATTCGGCAACGCTATTTTATTGGTTGGATGATAACTCGGAAGATTGTATTAAAACCAGAGCTTATTTAAGTCGCCGTCTTGATCAAGTTATGAAACTCCCTAAGTTAAAAAGCCAATTAAAGGACGGTTTTTCTTTATTGCTAAAAAAAATAGGTATATGATCGTATGTAACAGATTAGAAGAAAAAAAATAAAAAAACAGGGAATTCAAAAATGATAAAATCTTCTTTACAGTATATAACCCTTCTTACTGTAGCGGCTCTTATTTCCGTTACGGGAGCTTTTGCCGAACCGCCGGTTGCTCATTCGACCCCTCCCGCTACCATCAATGAAAAAGACGAAAATGAAAACTATCTTTGGGAGCCTTACTCTATTCCTGAAGATGAGGAAATGCGCTCGGGGAAATCCCGCGAGGATTGGGCGCTTCAGAAAATGACTTTTCAACCTGATATTTTCTATTATCACAGAGAAACAAAAACCCTTTGGAAACAAAGAGCGCTACCTTCTTTTTCAATGACTAAGCCTGCTAATCGTAGCTCGCATCGGGTTCCTGTAAAGACCGACTCATAGGAGTTGAAGTGAAAAATCTAAGAAAAAATTTTCTATTGTGCGACATTATTAATAGGTGTAAGGAAGAGGTTTTGTTATCTGAAGATTAAGCTCATTTTAGAGGAGAGGAAAATGCGTAGGATAAGTTCGGTAAAGTTTTCAGCGGCTCTTGGACTTTTCTTAGGAGGATCGCAACTTTGTTTTGCTTCATTTTATGAGGAAATTTATAGAGATTCTACCGGAAATTTTTGGCGTCCGTGTGCTGTTGATTGTGAAGATTTTGAGAATTGTGCAGAGGATGCAAGGCAAAACGGTCTCCCTTTAAAAAAGAGGTTGAGTATGCGACCTGATTTTTCTCTCTATAATCCCGAGACAGGTGTTGTGTGGCATCGCATTTATCCGGCGCCGGTTTTCGGCTTTGAGGAAAGAACAGAGGAAGAAGAGTAGGAAGGGCGAATTTTTTCTTTGTTGAAAAAACCTTTCGGAACCCCTTGATTTTAGGGCGTTAGCCCTGTATAAATCTAATAAGAAAATGGGTGCGTAGCTCAGCGGGAGAGCACTACGTTGACATCGTAGGGGTCGCCGGTTCAATCCCGGCCGTACCCACCATTTCTTTTCTATTTATATTGAAAAAATAACCCCTATATTTTTTTTTTATAATCCTTATGAAGTAAGAATCAGGAAATGTTTTAGGGTTATGTCAACACAAGGCGCCGGTTACTTTGCCTATACTGATAGGTGAGGAACTGCAGGAACAAAGATCAGCGCAAAAATAAACGGCTATATTAAAATTTGAGCTCAAGATGCAGTTTCATCCGATTAAAATTTTTGTGGTGGCTAACGGTGTGAAGCGTTCCATCCGTTCCAATCACATGATAACGAATCCCCCTCTCCAAAGGAGTCTCTAAAATTGTATCCACGGTATAAAGCTTCATTAATTCATTCTCGAATTCACTCGGTTCAAGCTCCTTACCATCAAAATCTGCAACGGTTTCCCCGCAGTCTACGTTCGTGATAGCAGCTTTAAAACCATGTTTTTTAAGCACACACCAAGAGCCGGGATTTGACGGACTTGCCGTTGCATCAAAACCTTCTAAGGGTTTTCCTCCAAAACAAGTGAATGCTTTTTGAATGCAAACCGGCATATTACTTTCGGAAAGGCGAATCACCTCAGGAGCCCAATCATTTACGATAGAGCCGACTACACCGGACATGACGCCTTTTCCCCAAATTTTTGGCACATCTCGACCATCCCATGAATCCTCCATCAATGTGTAGGCTATTTCAGAAATACCGGGTCTATCACCACCCCCTGCAACAATGTGCCCGATTCTCTCACGGGTTTCTGCATTAAAAATGGTCATACCACCATGGGGATTCCCATTTAGGAAGCGGTTCATCCAAGTACCTACAATACGATCAGCCGTGGCCTGAGGTTCCCTAGGTAAGCCTGTGCCATATTGAAACATGAGGGTTTCATTTCTAAAAGCTTTGACATGGTAATCGATATCGACCAATTGGACATCAGATAGTTCCCATTTATATCCGGTTTTAGATTCACCGGTGAGTCTTGTATGACAGCCCTTTGCATATATTGGATGATCGAAGGAAAAGATGTCAGAAATCAAAGAGTTATCTGATGCAAATGTTTGGTGTGCTAGAAAAATATTTGCAGCTACAGTAAGATATTTTAAAGTTTTCATAGTTTTCTCCTTAGTAATAATACTATTATCCTAGATATCACTTTGACACTAAGTGCGCTTTTTGATTCTTCAATGAAAAAATGTATATTTAGGATGATCTTATCACATCCGATTGGGTAATTTGAAGATATTTCTTTAAAATAACCCATTGATATTCTTTTTAAAAGTGCAAAAGAAAACCCCGCTTGAGGGCGGGGTTTGAAATCCTTTTTCGGACTTAGTTTTAAAAAAAACTTAATCTTCAAAGGGGGGTTCGGGTTCATCATTTTTGATGCTGTTACCGGTTTCCGGCAAGCTCTGAGAATCTTCGGTATGATCGGAACTTTCAACAGGGGCATCCCCTTCAATTGTATTTTCATCGATTTCCTCTTCCTGCAGGCCGTCGGCGGCGATGCGGGCAACGGAGACAACGGTTTCGTCCTTGGCAATTCTAAAGAGGGTGACGCCTTGGGTGGAGCGCCCTGCGATTCTTACATCATCAATGGTAAAGCGAATGAGTTTGCCCCCATCGGTCACAAGCACAAGATCGTCGCCTTCTGCCGTGATAAAGGATCCGGCAACCTCACCGTTTTTCGACGTTAAGGTCATATTGGAAATACCAAGACCGCCTCGACCGCTAACACGATATTCGTAAGCAGAAGTGCGCTTTCCAAAACCCTTTGTGGTAGCTGTTGTGATGAATTGCTCTTGTTTTTCAAGCTCGGTAAAACGTTCCGGAGAGAGAAGAGTACCGCTACCTGTCTCGCCGGATTCATCGCTTCCGGCTTCCTCATCACCACCGCGTTTTTGACGGGAAAGGCGAAGGTAAGCATCACGCTCTTCCATGGTAAAAGTCACGTGGTCGAGGATAGAAAGAGAAATAACTTCATCCTTAGGCGCAAGCTTAATACCGCGCACACCCGTTGAGTTTCGGCTTGCAAAGACGCGTAAGGTTTCAACACTAAAGCGGATGCACTTTCCTTTTAAGGTGGTGAGCAAAATGTCTTGATCAGGATCACACATCTTAACGGCTACAAGCTGTTCGTCGCCGTCCAATTTCATGGCGATTTTACCGTTGGCGCGGACATTCAAGAAATCCTCAAGGGCATTTCGGCGCACGCTACCGGAGCTTGTGGCAAAAATAATGCTTTTGTTTTCGAGGTCTTTAGACTCGCCAACGATGGGCATGATGGTTGAAATTTTCTCGTCTTGATCGATGGGCAGAAGATTGACCATCGCTTTACCCAAAGAAGTCGGTGACCCCAAGGGGAGCTTATACACTTTCATCACATGGGCTATGCCCTTGTTGGTAAAGAACAAAATCGGGGTGTGGGTATTGGCCACAAAGATTTCACTGACCACATCTTCGTCACGGGTGGACATACCTGAACGGCCTTTGCCGCCGCGTTTTTGCGCACGGTAGGTCGCCAAGGGAACGCGCTTAATATAGCCGTTTTGGCTTACGGTGACGACCATGTCTTCTTTTTGAATGAGGTCTTCCATGTCGATGGTCAGTTCAATATCCGCAATTTCAGAGCGTCTTGGCGTGGCGAAGTTCTCTTTAATCTCTTTGAACTCGTCCGTCATAATGCCGAAAATGCGTTCGCGGGAAGCCAGAATTTCAAGGAAGTCTTTTATTTGAGCCACAATTTCTTCAAGCTCATTGGCGATCTTTTCACGCTCAAGACCTGTTAGACGGTGAAGTTTGAGTTCCAGAATGGCTCGAGCTTGGGCTTCCGACAAACGGTAAGTGCCGTTGCTAATTTTATGACCGGGTTCGTTCACAAGTTCGATCAAAGGCGCAACGGAATCGCAAGGCCACTTGTGGGAAAGTAAAGCTTCTCTGGCTGCTTGAGGGTCTTTAGCCCCTTTAATCATGGCGATGATTTCATCAATATTGGCAACAGCGACGGCCAGACCGATTAAAATGTGAGCGCGGCGTTGGGCTTTAGCAAGCTCATACTTGACGCGGCGGACAATAACTTCTTCGCGGAATTGGATGAATGCCTTAATGATTTCACGTAGATTCATTAATTTTGGCTGCCCTTGGTCAAGGGCCAGCATGTTTACGCTAAAGGATGTTTGAAGCGGCGTATGGCGGAAGAGTTGGTTTAAGACCACTTCGCCGACGGCATCGCGCTTAAGTTCGACGACAACCCGAACGCCGTCTCTGTCGGATTCATCACGAAGGTCGGAAATACCTTCAATAATTTTATTTTTAACCACTTCGGCCATGCGCTCAACCATGCGCGCTTTGTTCACTTGAAAGGGGATTTCAGTAATGATAATGGCGTGGCGGTCTTTGCGAACTTCTTCAAAATGGGTTTTTCCCCGCATCATCACCGAACCGCGACCTGTTTGAAAAGCGGAGGTTAAACCGGCTTTTCCAAGGATCAACGCGCCTGTCGGAAAGTCAGGGCCTTTTATGTGCTCCATGAGTCCCTCAACGGTGATACCGGGATTTTCTACATAAGCACAGCATGCATCTAAAAGTTCGCCCAAGTTATGGGGCGGAATGTTTGTGGCCATCCCGACGGCAATACCGCCGGCACCATTGGCAAGCAGGTTAGGGAAACGTGCGGGTAAAACAATAGGTTCGTGTTCGCTTTCATCATAGTTGGGGCGAAAATCAACGGTGTCTTTATCGATATCATCCAGTAATGAACGCGCAACTTTTGCAAGGCGTGCTTCCGTATAACGAGAGGCCGCGGCAGGATCGCCGTCCATGGAACCAAAGTTACCTTGGCCGTCAATTAAAGGCACTCGCAAAGAGAAATTTTGAGCCATACGAACCATCGCATCATAAATGGCCATATCACCGTGGGGGTGGTATTTTGCCATGACGTCACCCGTAACACGGGCGGATTTACGGTAGGGTTTGTTAAAGTCAAAGCCGGATTCATTCATAGAGTGTAAGATACGGCGGTGTACGGGTTTTAATCCGTCTCGTACATCGGGTAAAGCCCGTGAGACGATAACGCTCATGGCGTAATCGAGGTAAGAGGTTTTCATCTCTTCTTCAATTGAAACACTGATAATGTCTTTTGTTAGTGTGTTTTCTGCGCTCACGAAGGGCCTCTATGACGTTGGTTAATCTTTAGGAAACAATAGAAGTGTAAGTCTTTAAAACGGGATGTCATCCTCTAGTTCCTGCGAGAGGTCAGGGGCGGTTTGCGCAGACGCTTGTCGACCGGAGGGGCCGAAATTTCCGGAGCTACCGCTAAAAGAGCCTTCGCCCATGGAATCACCTTCTCCGCCCTTACCGTCAAGCATAGTCAGTTCACCGCGATAACGTTGTAAAACAACCTCCGTCGTGTACTTTTCTTGTCCTTGCGGATCCGTCCATTTGCGAGTTTGGAGTTGACCTTCAAGATAAACCTTAGAGCCTTTGCGAAGATACTTTTCACAGACATCGGCCAAACGCTCATTGAACACAACAACACGATGCCATTCTGTTTTATCTTTGCGTTCACCGGATGTTTTGTCTTTCCAAGACTCGGATGTTGCAACGGAAAGTTGGACGATTTTCATGCCGTCGGCAGAGTGACGCACTTCCGGGTCACGACCCAAATTACCTACAAGAATTACTTTGTTGACGGAACCAGCCATGAAATACACCTTTTGTCTAATTTTATACTCCCTAATTTATAGAACATCCTTATCCCTCTGGCTAGGGAATTTTTAGACCGGTCGAACAAATCGCATAAAGGCGAAATCACAAAAGAAAATAGTAAAAGAGTGGAAAATTAAAGCGTTAACTTTTTGTTAACCTTTAGCCGATAGAAAGAAAACAGAACAGGTAGGTCCCTCATAAATGGCTGAAAATTTAGCAGGAAACAGGAAATCGATTGCTATAGGTGAGAATGACGTCGCACTCATCTTTAAAGAAGACGGCCATGTGGACCTATCTTTTCCCGAGATGACAGGAGATTACGTGCCGGAGCATGTTATGGCAGCTCTAGTGCTTTCCTACGCCGTGGTGGATGAGGATTTTTTTGCTCTTATTCAGGATCGTTTTGCACAGCAAGCAAGCGTAAACCTTGAGGAAGAGGTAGGGGCGACTTCTTCAAAAGGCGCAAGAACGGAAGAAGTTGAAGATGTGCTGTTTTCTAAAATAGCCGCTCCCCACCTCACTGTGGTCTCCTAAAGGGTTATATAAGTTTCGGAAGATTTCCGACAAAGTTTCCATAGGCTCAAAACAGGTTACAGAGTTCTAATAGCTTATGGGGTCTCTTACAGGAGAGAGACGCAAGAGAAGGGCAGGTCACTGTCCTTCTTTTTGTTTGGGGCTTATCGGGGGAGAGGCTATACAAGTTGCCCGTGGCCGATAATATCTATGAGGCCGATGATTTACGCCGATATACCGGGAGGCAAGGCTCCATACCCTGCTATCCCTGCTCGTAAACATAGCATGGATTCACTTCACCTTTATAGAGATCGTCACTTAATTCAAATAGTTCTTGCGTTTTATTCCCGCATTTTAGGGCTTAAAATGAATTTTTGACACAATTGAAACTTTCAAATATTAATAAATCAGAAACTTTTTTATGAAATAATTGATAATGTGGGACTTAATTAAGTTAGAACATAAGGATAGTAATATGAAAAGATCGATTTTAACTTCATTTCTAGTAATTGTCTTGTCCTCCGGATTAAGCCTCAAAGAGGCAAATGGTGTGGGATTAAGCGATTTAAAAGACGTTCTAAACGGTTTTGTAAAAAAGGGGGAAAAACATGTTTGTAAAGCAGGATCTCTTTTTAGTTTCCCGCCGAGAATAACACTTAGAAGCTTTAAGGGAGAAGGTTGTAAAAACTTTAGGGAAATTTTCTATTTCTCAAAAATGGTGTGCCAAGAAAAAGTCATAGGTTCCGACCTATATAAGGAATACAAAAAGTCTCAATGTTTTTCTAAGGGAACTGCCAAATGGGGAGAGATGACGCCTACTCAAGCAAAGGATAAACTCATTGAAGAATCTATTAAAAAAGGAACCGAGGTTTCAAAATTAATTGCAAACACCGCTTGTGTGGCTATTACCGGCGGTAGTATTGCGGTTCAACCGGAGTTATCTCCATTGATTATTGGGGCGTGTAGCGCAGCTAAAAAAGTCGGCCTATTTTAGGCCGATTACACAATCTCTTTAGAACTGCGGGTTAATTTGGGATGAAGCCACGCAAAGGGTCCTTTGAGCCTAAAATTTGGGCTCGGGGATTTCTTATGACCGGCTCAAATTACCTTGACAGTTTAGACTTATTGGCCGCAAATACTTTACCAAGTCCTTTCCGGTTTTTTCATCAGTTTCGTTTGAATAAGTCTTTAACGGATAAAAGTAGCTTTTACACGTTTTGATGTTAATAAATAAGTACTCCAAATTAGAAGGCCAATGGTAGTTTTAAGGAAATAAGAGGTTTGCGGTTCCGGGGATGTCTCTAAATAAAGCCGGATTGTAACCCAATGGTCCATAAGAGAAAATAGCAAATAACCTACATGTAATCCTATATAAAATTTGGGAAATATCTTTTTTTCATAAAGAAAAGAAAGATATTCAATGCTGAAAATATAATAATCGCTGTATTCAGCATAAGAGATAATATGATAAAAGGAACTTGAAAAGGATTAAACGTTTCTTGTGTTGTGTCTGCAATAACTAGCCAGTTGTTATAAGAAAGTATAATCGGTAGTGTTTCCCATAAATCTCTTAGTATAAAAATAGGAGAAAACAAAATGCCCGCTGAAAGTAGAATAAGCCATCCCCTGATAGGTTTCCCGGGTGTTACATTTTTATCAGCTAAAGGTTGTTTTGACGGGTTATATTGGTAGACCTTGATAGATAAAAATATAAAAAATAGAAACGAAATAAGAAACAAAATAAATAAAGGCCAGTTAATCGTGTCTTTTTTTTGTGGATGTATCCGATGATTCTGCGGTCTCGATAGGATCATTTTCATGAAGGGTCGAATTCTATTTCAATTTGTGATGAGTCTTGAACACCGTCCGGACTAACTATCTTTTTCGATATATTTATATAATTGAATAAGAGATCTTTTTCTTTTTTAGCCTGTCTATCTATGAAATAGTAAAAAATGCCAAAGTAGGGCTCGTGCTCCGGCACAACGTCATCTATATTCTCTTTTATTTCTACCCATGGAGGGGCTTTTTCTATACTGTAGCTTTCCGGCATGTCGGTGGCTAAAAGAGGATTAATTAGGAAACTTATCAAAAGTAGAAAATATTGTTTCATGTTTTACTTTTCTTTATTCTTTTGAATTACACTCAATGCTTTCTGTGCCAAAGAGCTAAAAGCTCCTCACACTGCGGTTTATGAAAATCAGATTTCTCTAATTTTTTATCCATGAGGTCTTGTAAAATTTCTAGGGGCAGTTCTTGGATATGGTCTTTGAGAGCTTCATAGTGATCTGCTGTGTTAAGGGTGTCTAAAAAGAAGTTATGGAAGTCTTTAATCCCTAAAGCCGTTTCATTGGTTGACAAAAACATCAAATTATCAACGGGCGAACGACACCGACTCATGGCTTTGAGTTCGTCCGAGGTTCCGGGAATTTCTCTGTATTTTTTTCGTTCTTCCTTTAAAAGGGCAGTCTCAAGATTATAGCGCTCACACACATGAATCACAGAATCAAGACCGCCGATCATCAAGATTTCAAACAGCAGCTCTATGTCATTCTTGTCGCACCAAATCAAGTGCTCCATCTGTAATTCAATGGCGACAGAAACTTCATTGTACTTAGGGTGAATTTCAATTCGTTCATATTCCGGCTCCAGCATATTCTTCGTCCCATAACGATAAATTAAGCCAATGCATCTGAAAGGCGCAGGATCAAGGGTTTTCCCCTCAATCAAGATTTCCTCTATTATATCCCGAGCTTTGATTCCCTGAGTTGTATCGTTCTTTATACGGCCCATTATAAGCGAGGTAGCCGCAGTACAGAACTTTCGATTATGAGCCATATTTTTTCCCTTTAGTGATTTGTCAAGTTACCGGGTAAGGCATCTTCACCATAGCCTTTTCTTAAGACATTAATGGTACGTGTTTCTCGAGTTTTAGCCAATTATTACTCAGCCTCAAGTGTTTTATAAAGCTTGTCTCTTAAATCTTCTAAGACCCTGCCTATATGATTTTCTCTATAATTCTCATCTAAACCACAGTAAAGGATTTTATCTCCACAATAGTCATCAAGAAGGATTATTTCATCATCTGTTAGTGTAAATGGGGAGTGATGAGATGCAGATATATATTTTCTTACTTGGCTAGGGAGATCTTCAAAATCCAGCAAAACAACCTCCTCTTCTCTTGTAAGTTTCACTTTACTATTCATTCAAAAGCCTCTTTAGTTTTTTTCTACCGATTTTATTTGTGAAAGAATTTTTTTTGTATATGGATTAATAGCAACCTCTGCCCCAAATCCAATATACCGTTGACTTGCTCTACCAAGATTATCAATTTTTATATTGCCTATTTTTAATGGATTTTTTAATGCATCCAATATGTCGCATGATTTTACTTCTCTTTCAATTTTCCGTAAAAAACCGTGCTGTGTAACTTTAAAGCCAGATGTTGTTTGTGTCAAAATATCAAAAACAGGAGCGCTATTTCTTACGTCAAAAATCGGTACATTTCGTAAGGAATTTTCAGCGCCTCTTCCAAGAGTTTTGAGGCCTTTTGAAAACGGCTTGAAGAATTTCGTTGCAGTACCTAACGGTGCGGCCATGACTCCCAGTTCATACTAGTTTGTGGGGATTCTGGCCATATCTGTTGCGCATCCCAAAAAGTCTTGTCCGATTCTCATTTCTTGGTAGAAGTGGGTCTGTTGACTGTAATTCAGGACATCCCATCCCTTTGGAGCATTGCTTAGTTCGGGCACAAACATCAGGGGAAGTCTTGAGGCTCTCTCTTGAATGTCGTCGAAGAATCTATTAACGGGATCAATCCACCCAAGAAGGGTCTCATTTTCAATGGTTCCGGTGGCTATAATTTTACCCACAGCCTCGTCGCCGGCCTGTTGGAACGCTCGTTTATTCCCTGTTAGATTGCTTAAGTAAGCACGTGCTTCTAAAAGCTGTTCTTTCTTTTGAGAGACCATTATTTCTAAGGCTTGGCGCTCTTGGGAAGAAATCGCCCGGTCAAGGGCATTCTCAAGGTTACTAAGTTCCATTTCACAGATGTTAATCTCATCGTTTTTATGCCCGATAACATCCGGAAACGCAAAAGCATTCTCATGAACGGCATTGAGGGCTGTGCAGGCAGCGACGTTGGGGTTTTCTCCAAGGAAGGCCGCCGCAAGGGCAGCAGAGACTTGCGTTAGGATTTCTCCTTTCTTTTTTAAGGATTTATGTAATTCGGGGTCATAGTCCTCTGCATCCGGATTAAAGCCTTCAGGATGCGTATCCGCATAAGCCTCACCAACCACTTCGCCAACAACGCCGCCAATGAATCCGGCCAAAGCTTCTCCGTCGGAGATCGCGCCCATACCGGCGCCGATAATCCCGTGAATCAGTTTGTGGGTAAAATAATTAGGGAGACATCATCGATATTTCTAAGCAGCCCCATACCTCTTCGCTGGGTTCTATTTTAAATTTATAGCCATTCCCTGATGTAATAATAAGATTAGATTGACAAAGAAAATTTTTTTCTTTCACAGCTATAGCTGTGAATTCAATAAATACCGCCCCGTAGTCCCTTAAATAATCTAACCGACAATCCGAGGGAAAATCTGTTACAATTTTTCTAGGTGGCCAAGAGTTTTGCGGCAAGCTCGGAATTGGTTCTGGTTCATCTATATAAAGTGATAAAAAAAAGTTATCCTCTCTTTTTTCTAAGACAGAAATACAAATCCATTTGGATTTTATATAAGCATAAAAACCAGTAAGAAAAAGTACACCTGACCGAGTTCTCTCATCTATCTTCCCTCTTTGCGTAACAATCTTTTCCCATTTACCAAATAAGGCAGCTTGTGCATCTGTACCATTCATAATTTCACCCTATTTCATTGATTAAAGTGGATCGTTTCACCGTTAGGTTGCGTCCCTCGGTTGGGTAAATCAATCCGAGTTGATCCATCAGTGTTAAATCTAATATTTGTCCCATTCTCTGAACGACGAATTAGCTTGTCAGGGAATTTATCATCAACTACCTTCTGCCCCTTTGTTTGGTTCCTAAAAATGCTTTTTGCCGTTGCTCTATCGCCTTCTTTTCCAACATCCGTTGAGGTACGATGAGAACTTACCCGTGGGTTCTTGCCCAACAACGGCTTTTTGGTCTCTTTTACAACTTCTTTGCTCTTTTCATCAGAATTCCCCTCACTCATCAGGATAGAGTCTCTGAAGTCGAAGTCAATAACGGGTGTTGAGAGAATGTTAGGAATCGTCCCGTCCGCATAGGGGCCGTAACCGCCTGTGCCTCGTGTTGACGCAAAATCATCGGGATGAGCTAAGGCGGAAGGGCTTCGGTATCCGACAACTGAGGAATAGGGAAGGTCTCAACACTCGGATCATTAACGCCTTCGGGGATACTAAATCCTTCTTGATGACCAAATGCGGTGCCATTCCCGCGGGGCATATTTCTCTCGATATGATCTTGAATCGCAAGACCCGTAATAACGGTTCCGAGCCCGGAAATTAGTCCGCAACACGATTATGAGTCGGTTGCTGTGGAGGCGTCTTAATCTGCCGCCTCTTTGCCCCAGTCTTTCATATAATAAAGGGGGCTTTCGTAATACAAACGCCAAATGAATTTCTCAAAGGAGTCTTCTAAAACCCCTTGCCCCATATCCCTATATACGGCGTTTGGGTTATCACTTTGGGGCTTCATCACAAAAAACATCTCGCCACCGTCAACTTCAAAAATAGGCAGTTCGTCCTCGGCGAACTTAACGGACGGAAGAATTTGCCCGCTGTCATAGCCCAAGAGTTTAATATCGGCCGCGCTTTCAGGGTCTAAAAGGCGATTTGCAAAAGTATTATCGGTAACAGAAAGATCACTATTATTTTGAAAAGTGCCATACCCTATTTCTTTATAGAAGGTGCACAGTTGGGATGGAAATTTATATCCTAAACGCTTTTCTACCGTTTCTATTTCCTGCAAAGAAAGGGGATGAAACCTATTTCTCCTTTCTTCTACATTATCGATATATTTTTTTAAATAATCAAAATTTGGCATTATTGATCCTTTTTCCAAGAAATTTGTTTCTCAATTTTATTGAGAGCACTATTTGTTCCATGAATGCCTCCTTGGTGTTGTACACCTCCTTTTGCAGGGTGAATATTATACCATGTAAATGGTGCACCATATTGATTAGGAATAATTTCATGCGCATCATACAACTTACCTATTTTATCTAAAGGCTTTCCGGCCTTGCTAAAAACTTCCTTCGTATACACAGGCCATGTTTGCTTCGTTTGTCTCTCCCACTCTTTTATGAGCGTATTTTTTTTTGCTCTAAACAAGTCCCTATGCCCAAGCTTCTCTGTTTGAGGAAGTTCAAGGAAGTTCTTGCTTTGGAGCTCTTGTTTTAGCAACAACCGTTGGTGGGTCGGGATGGGTCGACCTGTAATAGTTTCCATTTCCCTAATATAACCCCTAGCCAATGGTTTTTCAAAGGGAAGTTGCCTTACAAGACCCCTAACAGACGTGACGCGGTTTTGATTGATGTCAAAGAGCTTGACGACGTTTCCTGAAGGACTGTGATGTTTAAAAGAGCCGACCTCAAAGTCAAGGGCATTGGCAAAATTATGAGCAATCGTGGTTTGCCTTCCTTGATAGGTAGCAGAAAAAGACCGTGCAAATTTGCCTTTCACAGAATTAATTGCACTTTTGACGCTTTTTCCTACTCTTAATAATGCAAGGGGAACACCAACTGTTTCTGCCGCCAGTAAAGCACTGTAGGTGAATTGTTCCTTTTCCCAAGGAGTGCGTCCAGCTCTTCCTGCTGTTTCAGCAAAATCTGTAATAGCATTAGCTAATCTTTTTCCAAATTCCTTTTCAAATTCATCGAAAGATTTTGCTTTTTCAGGATATAATTCTTTAATTATTGCACGGGGTATAGCATTACCACAAACTCCTGCAAGCTGTATAGCTTCACGAACCTTCTGTGCATTTTCTGGGTTATTGGCTTCAAAATCCTGGAGAGGTTGTGTCACAAATGACAGCGCTCTAAATCCCCAATAGGCTAAATCATCATCTCGGTAAAGACGGCTATATTCATAGAAGTCATCTAAAGGATTACCAATATTGTGAGGGTTGTTTAGATAGCAAAAATTCCCCAAAACATCGAGTGGTTGTGAAATATTGTTTACCTGATAGAAATCATCTAGAAGATCAACAGGAAACTGGTTGTTATAAGCCAGACCAAAGGGAGAGGTGCGCAAGTCTTGGTCAAGATTATTCCATGGAATATCGCTGAGGGTTGATTCAACGACGGGATGGCTAAAATCAATAACTTCACATTCATCAAGGAAAGCATCTATTGTATTAGACCTCGGAGAAAAATCCCCCTCGAAGAAGACTTGTTCTTGGCGGGTGGGGCGTGGATCTGCCTCTTCAAGACCTAACGTTTCAGTATTTCTATTGGAGATAATCTCTAGGTCTGTATTATCATATTGAACAACTCTTTCATGGCGCCCTGAAATTCCCTCATAAAACCTAGTGAGTCTTTCTTGTTCGCTTCGTTCTCTCATTTGAACGTGCTGGTTAATGCGTTGGTCTAGTCGCAACATGTCCATACGTTGTGATGTTGAGCCGCCGTGACCTCTTAATAAAGTACGACTGAAACCAAATCTATCGTCTTCACCGCTTGAACGGGGCGCATCATCTCCAAATCCCGGAAGCCTTATTTCATAAGGTTTATTCACCGGAGTATAAATAACCATTTGCTGATATTGGAGATCACTTGTGCCCTTATCAGAATACGTTCCTAGAAAGGAAGGAAGAGGATAATAATCTTCTAAACGAGGGTCGGTTTCAATAAGTCTTGAAAGGGGATAACTAGCCAATGTTTGAGGGGCTTCGGGATGGGACTGCCGTGTTGCAAAGCCATAACACCCCATATTATTTTGATCTGAAACTTGCATGGCCGCATAGGCATAGTAAACTTCACCGTGGGACACAAGGGGATGGCGTGAATTTGGGAGCTGCACTTCGTGTCCGTATCTCACATAACCTTCATCAAAATAAAAATTGAATCGGTTTAAATCTGCTTGAATTTTGCAGTCTTTAGCCAATAAGTACCACGCACCATTGACATGTATATGAGCTGCTCGGACTGAGAGATCTTGAATGCCAAAGTCTCTGTGGTTGCTTTCAAACCAAGTGGCTGATGTGGACATTTCAAAATACGTTGGCGGAACGGTTACTAAGGTTCCACATGCGATGTCCCCGAAATCGAAGTGTATGGACGGAGCGCCTACAACGAATTGCTCTGAAACCTGTGCATAACATCCTGAGTTCACATAGTATGTAAAGCTTTGAGGAATATCCCTGTTTCCTATGGTTATAGAAACTGATTCTTGGGTTTCATGGGCGCTTCCAAAAGAAAAGGTTTTGCCAACGCTTATATTTAAATTAGGTGAATATATTCCGACATAGTCGCCCTTAAATGAATCGCAGAGCAGATTTATTTCACTTCCGGTGCAGATAATGTTTGCAAATTGATTGGTAGAGAGATCGCCAAACTTAACGGCATACTCGTCAATGCCAAACTCAACTTTTGGAACTTTGTAATTAAAGAAAAGAAAAGTTTTAGCCTCAAAATCAATTTCAAAATCAATAAAGGAAGAAAACTCCCCATTCGCCTTTTTAAAGAGATGCCTCACACGCTGAGGTCCCTCATTTTGCTTTTCAACTTGAGCAAATGGCCAGTCCCCTCTAGGTGTTAAATAATAAAAACCAAGAGTATCTGCCAAACGGAAAATGGCTAAAGATTCTATTGTATCCCCTTCGAGGGTCGTCACTTTAATATCGTCATGATCATCCAAGTGATTAAGAAAGTGCTGAAAGGACGCTAATGATTCTTGAGCCACAGGAGAAAGAGGAATACGTTGGCCGCTATGGGGAATTTCTAAGTAGGAATTGACATTCGGGTTTTCTAAGACATTTAAAGGCTCGTTTACATGTGTTATCGTTTCATCAGTTGTTTCAGCCTCAAGCGTAAAATCTTGATCTTTTGAGCGCATGATCAGCGTGCGTTCAACCTCATTTTGTTCGCCCAAGTCAAAGCCGTCCGCATCCAAAACCAATTGAGGGGTTACGAAGCGAACGTTTGGCATTTCAGGGGAATTCCCCACAAGAGTTACCCTCTCTTGCGCCGTTACTTCTCCATCCTGTAGGATAAAATGCTCGGCGTCGGAGCGGTCTTCCAGAATAACGTTCTGTCCGCTGATGTTTCCTAAAGAGCCTCGGC